>Ga0105356_10007489_pt1 | contig 10026 bp, 3 predicted proteins | sample GOMGulsemesocosm_3_FD_83502 | JGI IMG/M metagenome (GOLD analysis project Ga0105356, IMG submission 83502) | Methane-oxidizing microbial communities from mesocosms in the Gulf of Mexico - GOM9D Gulf of Mexico | ecosystem: Environmental > Aquatic > Marine > Cold seeps | place: Gulf of Mexico...
TAACTTTTCCTTTTACCTCCTTTACTACATCTACCTCTAATATAGATCTAATAGAGTTTTTCTCACTTAAAAGGTCCTCATTTTTAACAATAGTCTCTTCTACAGACTCAATCTCTCCCTTTTTTAACTCTGTATGAATCACAGACCGAGCAAAAGATTTGTACCCTCCAAAAGAGAGCAAAATCACACAAAAAAAAATAATTTGTTTATTTTTCATATTTAATAAATGGTTTTAGAATTAAGCAAAGTATATTTACCTTACTCGTTAGTTTCCTACAAAGTTATCTTTACATTATCTTTTACTCTTGCACTAAAAACAATATTCACATCACATAACTACCATTTATAGCACATATTAATCAGATTTAGCATATATCAACAAAAACACCTAACAACCAGTTAGTTACGCTTAAAACAAAATACCTGAAATTATTGATATTTCATCATAAACGATTGACATCTGTACTTTTTTTATTAACTTAGTGCATCATGAATTTATCCTATCTCTCCAGTACAACAATAGCCGTATTGCTATGCTTTAACATATGTATAGCTCAAGAAAAATTTGAACAACTTACAGTAAAAAATGGTTTGTCTCAATCGACCATTAAATCCATTCATCAAGACTCTAAAGGATACCTATGGTTTGGAACTGGGGATGGTCTTAACAAATATGACGGATTCAATATTACCAAGTTCTTCTATGACCCTATCAAACCTAATTCTTTAGTAGGAGATAATATTTCCTTTATTTATGAAAATCCATATGATACTACTTTATGGATTGGAACGGAAAATTCAGGAATTTCGTTATATGAAAAAAAGAAGAATGACTTTACTTCTATAGATAAATCTAAACCTCTCAATAACATAAAGTTCCTCCGAAACATTAGAGCCATGGTTGCCACTGATAACGAATCCTTATGGATTGCCTCTTACGGAAACGGAATTTACTGTTACAACCCGAAAAACTCAACATTTTCTTTTCCTAAATTTAGCAACCGATTTAAAATAGATAACATCAATTGTCTAGAGTTAGATTCTAACGGGTGTTTATGGATAGGAACTACCCGTGGTCTTTATTTTTGGAATCCAAATAGCAGTGACAAAACGGTTGACCCTAAACAAATTCTATTAAACGATGAACAAACAAACCTTCAAATTTCGTGTTTAAAGTTTGATATTAAAGGCCATCTCTTTGTAGGAACAAGAAAAAAAGGACTTATCAAATACCATCCTAAATCAAAAAGAAAAATTTACTATTCTAAAACAACTGCCAAGTTTTCACTTCCTACAAATGAAATAACTGCTCTTCTAGTAACTAAAAAAGGAAACCTTTGGGTTGGTACATCAAACGGACTCTGCAAATTTATTAAAGAAAAAAATCAATTCAAAACATTCAGGAATACCCCTTTGAATAAAAATTCATTGAGTGGCAATCGCATCGCAAGTCTTTACGAAGACAGAGCGGGAATCATATGGATTGGCACCTTTTACTCAGGTGTTAACAAACTAGACCCCAACAGGAATAAATTCCCTATATACACTGATTTCTTTCAATCCAAAGAATCTGATCCAGATCCTATTAACATCATGTCTATGTGTTTAGACAATGATAATTCACTATGGATGAACACATCAAAAGGATTATTAGAAGTCAAATCTTCCTATTTTTCTAACAATACTGACAAACCTGGTTCTATCAAAAATTTTAACCAAAAAATAAATGGTAGTATTTTTTTCAACAAACAATATGGCTTGTTTATAGGTTTGAAAAAAAATGGTGTAAACAGAATGTCTTCAAACGGATTTCTAGAACAACTTTCTCCAATTATCTTAAAACAAACAGGAAAACGTATTGGTCTTTTTAACACAGCTATCACCGATTCAGATGGTATCATTTGGTTCTCAATACCAGGAGGATTGCTAAAGTACAATGCTTCAAAAAAAATATTTAAATTCGTTAAAATAAAAATTTCAGAAAAACAAATAAAACCAACTTCTATTAATAAAATTATAGAAAATTTTGAGGGTCATTTTTTTATGTCTACTAGAAATGGGGTGATATTAAAATTTGACAGGCATCTTGAAACAATAGAACAAAAAATAACATTTAAAGACACCAATGATTCTAATTATTATCCAAGAATAAATGTACTACATGAATCTAACTCAGGTAACCTATTCTTAGGAACAAACAATGGACTCTATTATTACAAAACTGAAAACAATGAATTGAAACAAATTATTGATCCTGAAAAGGTTTTGAATACTGAAATATATGGGATACTTGAAGACAAGCAGGGTAAAATTTGGTGCAGTTCTAACAATGGAATTATTACTTACACCTCAAAAACACAAACTTTTCAAAACTTTTCTCATTTAGATGGATTACAAAGTAAAGAATTTAATGAGGAAGCCTATACTCAATCAGAAGATGGTACTTTTTATATGGGAGGAATATATGGTTTGAACGTTTTTCGACCTGAAAACATACAGCCGAGCTCTTTTATTACTCCTGTGGTGATCAATCGAATGGAAATTATGTATGAACCTATTTCTCACGAAACACATCCTGAAATTTTAAACAAACAATTAAGTGAAACAAAAAAAATAACCTTGTCTCATGAAAAATCAACCTTCATTTTCGAATACATAGGACTTAGCTACAGCTTACCATTCCGCAACAAATACAAATACATCCTGGAAGGTTTTGATTCTAAATGGGTAAATGCAGGTAGTCGACGTATAGCATCTTACACAAATGTTCCACCAGGAAACTACACATTCAAAGTCAAAGCTTCTAACAGCGATGGTATTTGGAATGAATCACCTACAACCCTTCAAATCAATATCACACCACCCTATTGGAAAACTATTTGGTTTCGACTATTAATTGGTTTGTTACTCTTTTCTATCATTTATATTTCTACTATACAAAGAATAAAGAGAATAAAAAAGCAAAAAATATTTCTTGAAAAAAGAGTGGCAGAAAAAACTAAATCTCTTATAGAACAAAAATTACAAATCGAAAGCCAAAATCATGAATTGATTGAAATCAACGCACAAGTAAAAGACAAAAACAAAATACTCAATACCCAAAACAATAAAATCAATGAACAACACAAAGATTTAATAAAATTAACAGAAGAAATAAAAAAAGTAAATCAGGCTAAAATTCAATTTTTCACAACAATCTCACATGAATTTAGAACACCACTTACCTTAATAATCACTCCTTTAAAAGATATTCTTCGAAATTCACAAGACATAGGCAAACTAGAACGCCAACTAAAAAATATTTATAGCAATGCCTCTAAGCTATTGATTCTTACCAATCAACTATTAGGATTTAGAAAGATGGAAACTAAAAATATGAAATTGGAAATCTCTAAAATAGAAATTGTTTCCTTTATCCAGCAAATTGCCTATTTATTCAATGAATTAGCGTCACAGAAAGAAATCACCCTCAATTTCACTTCATCACTTCCCAAAATAACTATTTGGGCAGACAGCCTTAAAATTGAAAAAATTCTTGTCAACCTACTTTCAAATGCATTCAAAAACACTTTTTCCGGAGGAAAGATATCTATGCATGTTAAAGTTTCACCTAACAAAGAACAAGTAATCTTCTCTATTTCAGATACAGGTACAGGCATAGAAAAAGAAAAAATCCCTTTCATTTTTAAACGTTTTTTCCAAAACGAAACAACAAGAGGCTCAAAACAAGAAGGAAGTGGATTGGGGCTTTCAATTACAAAGTCTTATGTAGAATTACACCATGGAAAAATTGAAGTGACCAGTCAGGTCAATCTAGGTACTACTTTCACCTTACACTTTCCTAAAGACAAACATAAATCTTTAGCCCATACTTCTAATAATACTTCTATTATCAGTCCTAGTACAGAACAATACCTAGCTAGTTTGGATAATTATATCCCTATAAATATCAATGCTATTGAAACTGTTAAAGACCGTAAAAAACTAGAACTTTTAATTATAGAGGACAATAAAGATTTGGGAACTTACTTCAAAGATATATTGTCTATGGAATACCGTATAACAGTAGTTGATACCGCTGAAGAAGGATTTCTACTTGCAAGTTCAACTCCTCCAGAATTAATCATTTGTGATGTTATGTTGCCGGGAATAAGTGGTTTCGACTTTTGCAAAAAAATTAAGTCCAACGTTAATATGAAACACATTCCATTGATTTTATTAACTGCAATGTCCGATCAAGAGAACGAAATTACAGGTTTAAAACATGGAGCTGATGATTATATTACCAAACCTTTTGACCTAGAACATCTCCTCTTAAAAATTAAAAATTTAATTGAATTAAAACAACAACTTCTAGCAAAATCTCCTAAAGATTTAGTGTTTGACCCCCCTGAAATTGAAGATAAAATGGACAAAGTATTTATTGATAGAGTTATTAAATCTATTGAAAAAAATCTTTCTGACCCTCACTTTAATGTAGATCGCTTGATTGCATTAACAGGACAAAGCCATACGCATGTCTATAGAAAAATACATACCCTAACGGATTTATCAATTTCTGAATTTATTAGAAATACACGCTTAAAAAAAGCTGCTCAATTATTACTTACCAATGAATTTCAAATAAATGAAATAGCTTATAAAGTAGGCTTTACTTCTCCTAATTATTTTTCAAGATGTTTTACTAAATTATATGAGCAAACACCAACACAATTTATTAAGAATTCACAGAGGTAATTTGCCTCTTCTCTACTAAATAAGCATATGCATTTATCAATCTAAAAAAAGATACATCATGGGAAAGTCTTCCCTAAGCACAAAATATAGCTATGTATTAAAACATAAAATTCAGGCAGGGTTTTCAAGTATTTGTAAGTCTATTTAAGAGCAACTATTCCAATTTCACATTATTAAAAAAACCTACATTACATGTATAGAAATTGTTGATACATTCAACCTCATTTCCTTAATATTTTGGATATCGGCTCCAAAACAGATACCAGTTCTTTTCTATTTTTAGAAAATTCTTGGGATATTTCCTAAACTAAAACTACTTCAATCGTCTTTCTTAAATTCGACTTCGCTTTGAATAGAAGCGTATTCAAAATCAGGTTAATAACCAAAAAAAAATCCAAGGTTGATAAAATCAACCTCGAAATTTTTAAACTTACAAAACTACAGTTAAAAAAACACAACAAACGAATACGCAAAACAATACAAAATGAAAACTTATTGTAAAGCATTACTATTGCCAAAATTTAGATTTTGTATTAAAAATATTTTCAAAAATAAAAAAGTGCCAATAAAACTAAAAAACATTCCTCTTAATAGGAATGTTTTTTAGGAAAAACGACAAAATCATTTTTCTTAAAAGAAGAAACACTTCTTATGTACCCAAAACAAACTTCACGAAATACCCATAGTATGTTTATCAGTATGCGGGTTAGTCAACAATAATATTCAGCGTTGGCCCATCGGCACACCGAATACTTAGTTGTTAGCAAACGTTATTTTGATTATTCTTTTATAAACTTTATTGAATTTCCATTTTCAAGCTTTAATAAATATAGACCTTTTGATAACTTTTGAGTATTTATTTCTTCATTATCAGAAACTATTCCGTTACTAATATTTTTACCTAAAAGGTCATATATATTGTAATTCTCATTTCCAGTTAGTCCTGAAATTTTAATAAAATCAGATGCTGGATTTGGATAAATATTAATTTTGTTATCGAAGTTGAATGTGTTTGTTGATAAAGTATAATAGCAATCAACATTTGGTAAATATCCACCAGGACTAATATCGAAGGCTGTATTGTTATTTTTTGACCAAAGTGATTGATCATTGATTAACCCTCTAAGAGCTGCAGAAGTTCCAACCAGTGTTCCTGTATATTTTGCATTATCCACCTCTGTTCCAACTTCAGGAAAAAGAGCTACACAATTAGTTCCATTTACAAGACCTGTTGGTAGTGCTGAACGTGCAACTCCTCCACCTGGGCCAAATGCTGATAGGTCATTCCAAAAATTTGTCGGATGTAAACTTGTCGGTGTTCCATTTCCATCATCACCATTAACACCTGCAATGAACGTTGGTACTCCTGCAGGTTCGGGTCCTGCGGCGCTATAATAAGCCAATACCTGATCACCACCTGTAAGACTCCAACCAGTTCCTGTAAGAACAATTGTACCGACAGTAGCGACTAAATTATCTGCAGACGCTTCATTTATTTGAATCACTGTACCACATGAAATCCCTCCTATCGGAGATGTCCAAGAAAGATGATCTTCTGTTGTTCCGATCCATGTTGGCACGGTCAAATTCCAACCCTCATCTGTAAAATAAATGATCTCTCCTGAAGGAATATCCTTTAATGCGATAAACGAAAAGTTATCGTTTGTACCAGATCCTGAATCAGTATTATAGCCTATAAAGGCTATGTCACCGGCGACTAAAGTTTGAGCATCTAATTTATTTAAATTAAAGAATAAAGTTAAAGTTGCAATTAATGTTAAAATGTAATTTTTTTTCATGTGTAAATAATTTAGTTTTTTAAATGTTTAGAGTTTTATTTTGTAATATGTTTACTAACGGTCTAGTATAAGAATAGTGCGGTTTTGGCAATTGGCTTTTTATTCTGTTAGTTCTTTTGAAAAATATATTCGTCTCTTTCCTTTCGGAAAACTTTTCATTTCTCCAATCGGTTCATATCCGTTTTTTAAATAAAATAAAAAAACTACTATTTTATTGTTCCTATTTCTATCAAAAGATTCCTTCTCAAAAGAAAATCAATAGAAACTTATTTATTTCTTTTTCTCTTTTTATCATAGTCTTTTTTACTCTTTACATCTCTGTATTTATTTTGCATCAAATCTTTATGAATATCAGATGTAATTTCAAACCATCCTCCTTCATCCCATAATGGGTCAATTAAATTAATTTCCCAATCCTTCAATTCTTCTATCAACTTATTAAACTTCTTTTTCTTAGATTTTGATAAATCCTTTGTTTCTCCTAAATCACTTTCCAAATCATACAATACACTTCCATAGCCTTCAACGTTTATAAGTTTGTCATTTCCTTTTCTAATTGCTGTACCATTTAGTTTACGCCAAAATAATTTATCGTGAGGATTTCCTTTCTTTTTCCCTTGTAAAAAAGGCAATAAATTCACTCCATCCAATTGTAGCTTTTCATCCTTTTCTATACCTGCTGCTGCTATAGCGGATGTAAAAATATCGAAAGATGAGCTCAAACCATCGAATGTTCTATTTCCTTTTATTTCCCCTTTCCAATGTACTATAAATGGTACCCGATGACCAGCTTCAAATTTATTTCCTTTAAAACCTTTCAGTGGTCCATTTAAGGAACCGTTGGTTGTAGCACCTCCGTTGTCACTTAAAAAGAAAATGAGCGTATTATCTAAATTCCCTAAGGCTTTTAGTTTATTCATTATTTTTCCAACATTCTCATCCAATGACCAAGTCATAGCAGCTAATTTTTGACGAGAATGTCCTTTATATTTTTCTAAATGCTCTTTTTTTGCATGCATGGGAGTATGGACAGCATTAAAAGCCAAATACATAAAAAATGGATTCTTTTTATTCTCTTCTATATAATTGACAGCCCTATCTCCAAGTACATCAGTAAGATAACCATCAAATACAATACGTTTCCCATTCTGTTGCAATCGATGCTCTCCAGAAGGATTCTTTATAGGAAAATAAGATCTTCCACCTCCCAAAAAACCATAAAATTCGTCAAACCCTCTTTGGTTAGGATGATCCTCTTTATTGTATCCTAAATGCCATTTCCCCAAAGCAATTGTACTGTAATTCTTTTGTTTAAAAACCTCTGCAATGGTAGTAACATCATCCGATAAACCAATCTCTCCAGATTCTTTAGTCCCTGTCCCATTGCACTCAAAACCAAAACGCTGTTGATACTTTCCTGTCATCAAACCAGCTCTAGATGGGGCGCAAACGGTTGCACTTACATGAGCATCAGTAAACACAATCCCATTTTTAGCTAGGGCATCAATATGGGGAGTTTCCAAATCTTTACTTCCCATGAACCCAAAATCTATATATCCTGCATCATCAATAAGTATTACAATGACATTAGGTTGTTTTATTTCTTCTTTTTTTGTACCTGCTTTAGTACGTTTAAAACTATTACAACTAAAAAACAAGGAAACAAACAATACCCTTACTACAATCTTTATATTCATAAGTATTACTAATTTTAAAAAATAATTTTCTCTTTATTTCATTTTTAAATCCTGAATAATTACAGGTGTATCTTGATTAGAATTAAATACAACTCTTACTGCAAGAACTTCTTTAAGTTCATCAAATTGATTTTTAGATGTTCCATAATTGAAATCATTCAACTTTATAAAATCTTTTCCATTTTCAGAAATAAACAAAGAACCATCAACAATAACATTTTCATTTTTACTTGGATGTCCACTAACAACATCAAGTCTTTTTATATTTTGTGCTTCAGAAAAATTAAATAACATTACATCACCTTCTTTAACCTTAGTTTTGGACTTAAAATAAGACCTACGATTCCAATCTGCAAGTTTGTTTACTCCAAAATTTTTCATTGTACCCAGTGTTGTTGTTATCTCAATTATGGGCTCTAAATAATCAGATCTTTCAATAAATATATCCCCCTTTGAATTATCTCCTCCCACTAATTTCATATCAACTTCTATAGAATATCTTGATTTCTCATCAAACGCTTTTACCTGAATTCTATATCGGTTCTTTTTATTTCTTTTACCTGCAATTCCATAATGACTATCAAAAGATATCTCTTTTCCATTCTCAAATAACTTCACTGACCGAATATCTAACCTATCTGCCCCTTTATCTGATACAAAATCCAAATACCACCACGAACTAGCATTTATCCCTTTGACCTCAAATTTCACTTTTTTATAAACGCCTGAACCATCTTTATTTGACCATTTTGAAGCTATCTCACGAAACATTTCAACATTTTTTACTGTACGTCCTGCCCGTCCATTTTTTGTAAAAAGTTTCATTCTTAAATCTTGATATTTTTCCAAAGCAAAAGGAATACCAGCCCATAATTGAGAATCTTTATTAGGTTCGCTCCCATTAACGGTATAGTAAACTTTAGCATTATCCCAAGGAGGCTGAATAGTAATTGTATCTTTCTTCAAAATAGCTTTAGCCTGTGGTACTCTATACCCCACCCCCAACATATCTAGGCGTTGTAAGTGTATATTTCCAAGACGGTTGTAAAAACTCTTATACTCCCTCTTGCTTTGTGGTGTCCATGCCACCTCTGCCAAAGCACATAACCGAGGCCATGTTTGATATTCTGCCCTTCCATTTTTAAACAAATATTCAGACCATAAACAAGCTTGAACACCAAAAATATTATTCAATTGTTTTTTGGTTAAATCCTTTTTAGCTAACGGATCAAAATCATATACACTTTCTAACGATACAATACCAGCCCACCAATGACCAAACTCATCATCTTTAGACGATTTCATATCAAAATAGGTATGTTGTCCAGGGGTCATAATTACAGGATGCCCTTCCTTGGCTGACTTATATCCTGGTCCGGTTCCAATCCAAGACATAACTGCAGTCTTTTTATTAAGGTTGCCACCATGAAGAATTTCATTCCATCCCATCATTTTTTTACCATTTGAACTGATAATAGATTCCATTTCTTTGATAAAATAATTCTGAAGCTGATGTCCTGTTTTTAAATTGTTTTTTTTCATAAATTCCCTACAAGTCGAACTTTCCATCCAAGCCGCGGTATTTACTTCATCTCCCCCAATATGGATATATTCAAAAGGAAAAAGAGATGTGAGTTCCCCAATAATATCATTAAGTATTTTATATGTTTCTTTTTTTACTGGTGAAATGACATTATTAGCCACGCCTTGCACACTTTTTGTTTTAGACTGGCCAATAGGTAATAACTCTGGATATGCAACAACCATTGCTCTAGCATTTCCTGGAACCTCTA
>Ga0105356_10007491_pt1 | contig 10023 bp, 9 predicted proteins | sample GOMGulsemesocosm_3_FD_83502 | JGI IMG/M metagenome (GOLD analysis project Ga0105356, IMG submission 83502) | Methane-oxidizing microbial communities from mesocosms in the Gulf of Mexico - GOM9D Gulf of Mexico | ecosystem: Environmental > Aquatic > Marine > Cold seeps | place: Gulf of Mexico...
ACCAAATTCAAAAAGCTGTCGTCATAAGCTATGAACACATTAAAAATAATCAATTAATAATAAACAATTAAAAAACAAACAATTATGGGATCAGAATTAATTATTATACCAATTATATTTGGAGCAATTTTCGGAGTATTTTATCTTTACTTTTCAACACGAAACAAAGAACGCTTAGCTCTAATAGAAAAAGGTGCAGACGCCAGTATTTTTAATCTGAGTAAAAAAGCAGGTTCATCATGGAAAGTGATCGTGTTAAATTTAGCCTTTTTATTAATGGGAATAGGATCAGGGGTACTATTAGCCTCAATATTAGACCAATATTCATCTCTTGATGATGAAGCTATCTATCCTGCTTTAATATTCTTAATGGCTGGATTAGGCTTATATGTTGGCTTTACCCAAACAAGAAAAGCTGTCGATTAAATTTAAAAACATCAAACGAATTAAGCCGTCTCAATTATTTGAGACGGCTTTTTTGTTTGTATTCATATTTTAAAAAAATTGTTGCCTTTGATAAATGAGGGGCATTAAACTTCAACATAGACAGTTTAGACATGGCTAAAACAAATATTGAAAAAGCGATTGAATTGGATGCTAAACACCAATTGGCATTTCGTTTAAAAAAACGAATACGTCAAAAAACACTTAAAAAGCAATCAGACACCATAGATTAATTTCTTTTCGTAACTTTCATAATTCGACAACCAACACTTAAAATATGAAAGCTATTAAACGTCTAGTATTACTAGCTATACTAGTAAACAGTTGCTCCTCTCCCACTTCTTACGACCTATTAATTAAAAACGGAACCATAGCCGATGGCTCAGGCAATACAAGCTATATAGGAGCTATTGGCATCAATGCTGATACTATTGCAGCGGTTGGTGTTTTAAAAAATGCTCAAGGAATCCAGGAAATAGATGCTACAGGTTTAGTGGTTGCACCAGGTTTTATTAATATGTTGAGCTGGGCGACTGAATCTCTTATCGCCGACGGAAAATCACAAAGCGATATTCGTCAAGGGGTCACCCTGGAAGTTTTTGGAGAAGGCTGGTCTATGGGGCCGCTCTCAGAAACGATGAAACAACAGCAGCAAGCAGATCAGGGCGATTTAAAATATACTATAGATTGGAATACTTTAGATCAATATCTAGGATCATTGGTAAAACGAGGCATTTCTCCCAATGTTGCTTCATTTATAGGAGCAACAACCATTAGAATAAACCATATCGGATTTGAAGATCGAGCGCCAACCGACATCGAAATGGAATCTATGAAAGCTATGGTGCGTCAGGCTATGGAAGATGGCGCAATGGGAATTGGTTCCTCATTAATTTATGCTCCCGCCTTTTATTCCAGTACAGAAGAACTCATTGAATTATGCAAAGTTGCTTCTGAATATGATGGCATGTATATTTCTCATATGCGAAGTGAAGGCAATAAACTGCTTGAAAGTGTAGATGAACTTGTACGTATTTCCGCTGAAGCAAATATAAGAGCTGAGATCTACCATCTTAAAATGGGCGGAAAATCTAATTGGAACAAATATGATGCAGTCATTAAAAAGATTGACTCTGCTCGGACTTCGGGGCTACATATTACCACAGACATGTACACCTATATTGCCGGAGCTACTGGCTTAAATGCAGCCATGCCTCCTTGGGTACAGGAAGGCGGATATACAAAATGGGCCGAACGATTACAAGATCCAGAAATCAGGAAAAAAGTATATCAGGAAATGATAACGCCAACAGATGACTGGGAAAATTTAATGCTGGCTGCTGGAACCCCTGAAAATTTACTTTTAGTCGATTTTAAAAATGACAGTCTACGTCATTATATAGGCAAAACTCTGGCTGAAGTTTCAAAAATTCACGGTAAAAATCCTGAAGAAACAGCTATGGACTTAGTCATAGCTGATGGTAGTCGCGTTGGAACCGTTTATTTTTTAATGGATGAAGCCAATGTAAAAAAACAAATTGCCTTACCTTATATGAGTTTTGGTTCCGATGCCGGTTCACAAGCGCCAGAAGGGGTATTCCTAAAATCGAGTACACACCCGCGAGCCTATGGGAATTTTTCTCGGCTACTTGGAAAGTATGTCCGCGATGAACGGATTATTTCTTTAGAAGATGCTATTTATAAACTCACAACATTACCAGCTAACAACCTAAAACTAAAAAAACGCGGGGCTTTAAAATCTGGATATTTCGCTGATTTAGCTATTTTTGATCCCGAAAAAATTCAAGATCATGCCACTTTTGCTAAACCCCAACAATTCTCAACTGGTATGGTACATGTATTTGTCAATGGCAGACAGGTTTTAGAAGAAGGAGAACATACTGGTGAATTACCGGGACGTGTTGTGAGAGGTCCTGGATATAAAAAAGAGAACCAATGACCATAGACATATATCAGGTAGATGCTTTTACTACGGAATTGTTTCATGGTAACCCAGCAGCGGTCTGTCCATTAAAAGAATGGCTTCCTTTTGACACACTTCTCAACATCGCCAAAGAAAACAATCTGGCTGAAACTGCTTTTTTTGTTCATAAACAGGATAACCGCTTTCATTTGCGATGGTTTACACCAGAAATTGAAATGGACCTCTGCGGTCACGCGACTTTGGCCACAGCTTTTGTGATTAGTCACTGTTTGAATCATGAATTTGATACCATGATTTTTGAAACCTTAAGTGGAGATCTCCTCGTTAAGAAAATCGGAGACCAATTGGAAATGAATTTCCCATCAAGACCAGCAATTCCTGCAACATTACCAGAAATAATTAAGCAATCCTTAAATATCCTCCCTAAGGAAGTATTTAAAGCAAGGGATTATCTTCTACTTTATGATTCCGAAGACGATATTTTAAATATTGCTGCAAATGCCGCCTTTTTAGAGCAAATCAATATTAACCCCGGAGGCATTATAGTGACTGCCAAAGGTCATAACTCAGATTTTGTTTCACGGTTTTTCACGCCGGGAGCCGCTGTATTTGAAGATCCTGTTACTGGATCTGCACATTGTACCTTAGTTCCTTTTTGGGCCGAACGCCTCAAAAAAACAAGCTTTTATGCACGTCAGATATCTGAACGCGGTGGTGATTTATATTGTAGACTTGAAAATAATCGCGTCTTTATAAAAGGTGAGGCCGTGAAATACTTAGAAGGACAAATAGAGCTTTAAATTACTCCACCACAAAATCAAAATAGGTTTCTGGAAAAGGTTCATTTTTCAAGGTAAAATGCCACCATTCTTTTGGGTAATGGCTAAAACCGTTTTTCAGCATAATAGTTTGAAGCAACATTCTATTAGCACGTTGTTGTGCTGTAAGCTTATTATTTTCAACCCAAGATTCCTTTCCAAAGAAATCCCAGGGGCTTCCCATATCTAGTTCTTTCCCTGTATAGCGATCAACAAGTGTTATGTCCAAAGTACTTCCCCGACTGTGACCAGAACGCGCAGCAATATACCCCTCTTTAAACAGATGTTGTTTCTTAACTTGCGGATAAAACTCAACTTTACCTATGGTATCATTTAAATCTTCTGCCCAACGCACAAAATGATTAACAGCACGCTGCGGTCTATAACTATCAAATATTTTTACAGACAAATTGTAATTCAATAATTCATTTTGAACATTTTGAAGGGCAACTATAGCTTGGTTAGAAAGAATAGCAACAGGTTTACTATACCCATCAATGGATTGTCCAACAAAATTGTGGGTTCCCAAATATCGCAGATCAATCTGTATGCTTGGAATTAAATGCTTAACATATCCAAAGCCTTCAGGAAGATCTCTTGAGTTTTGAGCAGTTCCTAAACTGCATATTAAAATAAAAATTAAGGCTAGTTTCTGTTTCATCGACTTTTAGTTGAGCTAATTTATAAAAAAAATAGAGATCAATGTCTTTGTAGAAATAGAAACTAGTGTCAAATACATCCAAGAGCTGTATTTTATGAAGTATTATAAAAGTTCAGGAAATATTTAAACATAAAAAAGCCAAGATCCCTCAATCTCGGCTTTTTTTAATTTGCTATTTTTTAAATGCTGTTAGATTTAGGCTTACTAAGGCTACAACACAATGCAAATATTAATTAATTAATCCATTGAACTAAAAACTAAATTTTCAGTACGAGTCAAATGTAAAACTTAAATCCAATCCATCGTTAAAAAACATCATTTATTCGATGAAATGCATCTAATTTTAACATTTATAGATAAAAAACATGATTTCACCGATGAAATGCATGCTCAAAAATTGTAGACCATATGTTTTTACACCTCTAAAAAGCAGAATATTTCGCATAAAAAAAGCATCTTCCAGAGACGGAGCGATGCTTTTTTTTACTAACTAACCAACCAAATAATTATAAATTTCTTCTTATAAAGAAGTTATGAAATAATTACAATAATAACTTAACAACCATCGTGCCAAAAATGAATTCATGAAAAATATTTTGTAAATAAAATATAATTATATATCTTTATGATATCATTTTAATATCATAATAAATTTACAACTATGAAAGAAGAAAAAGTTATTACCCTTGCAAACGGCTATTTAATGATTGTTCTCGTATTAGGTCTTTTCATTGGAGGTATTCTCTCTACAATAAAATTTGACAACCCAGCCTATCTGATTACTACTATTTCCGGGTTTATATTGGGCTTTGGTTTTATCCTTGTAAACCCGAATACATCCAAAGTGCTTTTACTCTTTGGTAAATATGTTGGAACCGTAAAAACCAATGGGCTATTTTGGGCCAATCCATTATATAAAAAGAGAACTATCTCTTTGCGAGCGAGCAATTTTGATAGCGAACGCTTGAAAGTCAATGATAAACTTGGAAACCCTATAATGATTAGTACCATACTAGTATGGAGAGTCACAAACACCTACAAAGCTGCTTTTGATGTTGATAATTATGAAAACTTTGTTCGCGTACAAACCGATGCTGCTGTTAGAAAATTAGCCAGTATGTATCCCTACGATAATTTTGCAGATGAAGGCCATACCGAAGATATCACACTCCGTTCTAGTGTCAATGAAGTTAGTGAAACCCTTGAAAAAGAAATTGAAGAACGCTTGTCAATAGCAGGTATTGAAGTACTGGAAGCTCGTATAGGATATCTAGCCTATGCCCAAGAAATCGCCAATGCTATGCTGAAACGTCAACAAGCCACCGCTATTGTAGCGGCAAGACATAAAATAGTAGAAGGTGCAGTAAGTATGGTAGAAATGGCTCTTGAAGAATTAGGCAAAAAACAAATTGTCGATTTAGACGAAGAGCGTAAAGCAGCCATGGTAAGTAATCTTATGGTTATTTTATGTGGTGACAAAGATGCGTCTCCTGTTTTGAACACAGGAACCTTAAATCATTAGAATAAAGAACATACAAAATAATTACACAGTGATAACAGACTTCTCTATGTTTCAACTAAAAGAGATAGAAACACAAATGGTCTCATAAATTGTAATATTTTTATCAAAATTTAAGTTAAACACAATTCAAAATGGCAAAAAAGAAAGCTTTCGCCTTGCGAATAAATGAAGAGATGCTGAAGTCTATAGAAAAATGGGCTGGGGATGAATTTCGCAGTACCAACGGCCAAATAGAATGGATGCTCATGCAGAGTCTAAAAAAAGCAAATAAAAATCCCAAAAACTCTTAAAACAATCCTAAAATTTGACTGTTTTCAAGACCTACTAGTTATTTCCTGTTATTTTTGATGGATTCTAACCAACAGACATTGAAAAAACTATTATTACTAACCGTCCTATTTACAGTTTCCTACAGCTTTTCTCAAGAAAAAAATAAAACTGTTCACGTAAAATATATTAACGAACCCATAACACCAGATGCCGTTCTAGATGAACCGGCTTGGGGATTTACTGAGCCCGCAACAAATTTTTGGCAACATTTTCCAACAGATTCTCTACAAGCAAAACAGCAGGCAGAAATTAAAATGCTGTTCGATGACAAAAATCTATACATAGGAATGAAAGTTAATTCTGAAAACGGTGATTTCATCATTCCCTCCTTACGCCGAGATTTTAGAGCCTCAGGAAATGATAATATTACGTTGATGTTTGACACTTTTAATGATGGCACAAATGCCTTCTTTTTCGGTACTAATCCCTTGGGAGTAAAAAGAGATGCTTTACTTTCTGGTGGAGGAACAGATTTAAGAGGATTCAATATGGCCTGGGATACCAAATGGACTTGTGAAACCAAAATTCATGATACATATTATATCGTTGAATGGATGATACCCTTATCAGCATTTAAATATCGAGAAGGCGAAACCAAATGGCGTTTTAATAGTTACCATTTCGACACGAAAGCTAATGAACGCAATACCTGGATAAACATTCCGCAAAATCAATACATTTTTAGTCTTGCGTATATGGGAGATATGATTTTTGAGAAACCCTTAGGAGGTTCTAAATCACCAATCTCAATTATTCCCTATGCAAACACTTTAGTTGGAAAAGATTATGAAATGGATAATACTACTTCCGTTTTTAAATATGGTGGTGATGCCAAAATGACTATTGGTAATAGCATGAATTTGGACCTCACAATTAACCCCGATTTTTCTCAAGTAGAGGTTGATCAACAAGTTACAAATCTGACCCGTTTTGAAGTATCCTTACCCGAAAGACGTCAATTTTTCATTGAAAATAGTGATCTATTTGCCGACTTTGGTAATAACAGAGATGCAAATCCATTCTTTTCCAGACGTATCGGTATTGCTACAGATATAGACGGTAATAGTATAGAGAATGATATTATTGCCGGTGTGAGATTAAGTGGTAAAGTAAATAATAATCTACGCTTAGGCATTTTGAGTATGCAAACCGCCGAAGATCTAGCTAATAATATTCCAACAACTAATAATTCAGTATTAACCGTACAACAAAAACTATTTAGTCGTTCCAATTTAAGTATCATGTTTATTAACAAGCAGGCTACTAAGGATTATGATTTTCTTGCCAATGAAGATCGCTATAATCGCGTGTTAGGGATTGATTACCGATTGGCTTCTAAAGATAATTCCTGGGTTGGAAAATACTTTTTCCACAAATCATTTTCACCAGAGGTTAATAGTAAAGACATTTCTACAGGAGCATCGACAGAATATTTTAGCAGAAATTGGAATTTCAGATTTGGTGCCGTTTTTATAGGTGATAACTTTAGATCAGACTTAGGGTTTCTACGACGTACAGATGTATTTAAAATTAGCCCTAAGGCAGAACGTAGTTTCTGGCCGAAAAAAGGAAAGATTCAAAAACATAGTATCAGTGTTATGCCCTTTGTATTATGGGCTCCAGAATTAAATTTCAAAAACTCTGATTATACTATTATGACCAGTTGGCAGGCTGATTTTAAAAATACCTCACAGCTAGAATTGCAAATGTTTAATAGGTTTACGCATTTATTTGAGTCCTTCGATCCCACTCGGACAGATGGAGCCTTACCGCTTCCAGCTAATAAGGACTACCATTACACCAGCTATGAAGCAAAATACCGATCGGATATGAGGAAAACCTTTTATTATAACTTAAATCCTTCTGTCGGTCAGTTCTATAATGGAAAAAAATATTCGATGGAAGCTGCTTTAACTTGGCGTTTACAACCCTATTTCACAACCTCGATACAAATCAATTACGATAATATAAACCTGCCCGATCCATATCCAGATGCTAGTATTTGGTTAATAGGTCCTAAATTTGACGTCACCTTTAGCAAGAACATGTTTTGGGCGACTTTTATACAGTATAGCAATCAGAGTGAAAATTTTAGTGTAAACACAAGATTGCAATGGCGTTTTGCTCCTCTATCAGATTTGTATGTCGTCTATAATGATAATTATTTTGCAAATGATATATTTGCTCCTAAGGTACGTTCCTTCAACATTAAACTGACGTACTGGCTAAATATTTAACATTTATGATCGATACCAGACCTATATTTACTGACGATGCCATAGTATTCGGCTTACTCATGCTGGCTTTAGGCTTTATTTTTTATACAGAATCAAAGACTAGTGGCTTTTGGCCAAAGTTTTATAAAATAGTCCCTGGACTATTTATGGCCTACATGATTCCTGCAATCTTTACAACCACAGGACTCATCGCTCCAGAATGGAGTACTACAGATGATGCCGGAAAGATCGTAGAACACAGCTCGAATTTATATTTTGTATCCAGTAGATATTTACTCCCTGCCGCTCTGGTTTTAATGACTTTAAGCATTGACTTAAAAGCTGTTTTTAATTTGGGATGGAAGGCATTGATCATGTTTTTTACTGGAACCATTGGTATTATTATCGGTGGTCCCATCGCTATATTATTAATTTCTATGGTCTCCCCGGAAACCGTTGGAGGTGTAGGTCCTGATGCCGTTTGGAGAGGATTATCTACCCTTGCAGGAAGTTGGATTGGTGGCGGTGCAAACCAAACTGCCATGTTAGAAATATACAGCTATAATCCAAAATTGTACGGTGGAATGGTCTTTGTTGACATCGTCGTAGCGAATATTTGGATGGCCATTTTATTATTAGGTATTGGCAAACGTGATCGAATTAATACATGGCTTAAGGCCGACACCTCTTCTATTGAGGCTTTAAAAACTAAAATGTCAAGGTTTTCAGAAAAAATAAAACGAAATCCCTCCTTAACAGATATAATGATAATCATTGCTATCGCTTTTGGTACCGTTAGTTTTGCTCATTTAAGCTCAGGATTTTTGGCACCTTTATTTGAAGGCCTCGTCTCAAATATAGAATCGGCTACTACGAGAAATATATTTACATTTTTGGGCTCGAAGTTCTTTTGGATGATAAGTATATCGACAATTATAGCCATATTACTCTCCTTTACAAATGCTAAAAACTACGAAGGTGCAGGCGCCAGTAAATTTGGAAGTGTCTTTATTTATATCCTTGTAGCTTCAATTGGAATGAAAATGGACCTGACTTTAATATTCGATAATGTTTGGCTAATAGCTATTGGAGTTGTTTGGATGAGTATCCATGCCGGTCTATTGATCTTAATAGCAAAACTTATTAAAGCGCCTTATTTCTTTTTAGCCATTGGCAGTCAGGCAAATGTAGGTGGTGCGGCATCGGCTCCAATAGTAGCTTCTGCTTTTCACCCATCACTAGCAACCGTTGGTGTATTATTGGCTGTATTCGGATATGCAATTGGGACAGTAGCAGCGATCCTCTGTACAATTTTAATGGAATTAGCAGCTGTTAGTTAAAAGTATGGATTGTATGAGTTTTAAATTTTTAAAAGCCGTTTAATTATATGATATTTGCCTTCATAAAAATTTATAGATGAAAAAAGCATCCCTGATATTATTAGCAATACTCATTTTTTCTTGTGGAAAAAAGGAATCTGATTTAACCGTAATAGGTCATATTAAAGGTCTTCAAAAAGGAACCATTTATCTTCAACAGATTAAAGACACAACTTTGGTCGTTTTAGATTCATTAGAAATACAAGGTGATGGTACTTTTGAATTACAAAGCGCCTTAGCAGAGCCTGAGATGTTGTATTTACGTCTTGATAAAAACGGTGCTGAAGATTCTAGAATTTCATTTTTCGCAAACAAAGGTATTACTGAAATTAATACGAGCTTAAAACGATTTGTCTTTGATGCCAAAATCAAAGGATCAAAACAACAAGAAAAACTTGAAGAATTCAATGCCATGCTCTCTAAGTTCAACAATCAAAATTTAGAACTTATTAAAACACGGTTTGAAGCGCAACAAAGTGGTGATGCCGAATTAATAAAAGCTAGAGAAGAAGAGGCAAACAGCTTATTAAAGCGCAAATACTTATACGCTATTAATTTTGCCGTGACCAATAAGGACAGTGAAGTTGCTCCTTATATAGCTTTGTCCGAAATATATGATGCCAATACAAAATATTTAGACACCATATACAATGTCTTACCCAAGCATATCGCCGCTTCAAAATACGGTAAACAATTAGATATTTATAT
>Ga0105356_10007493_pt1 | contig 10023 bp, 7 predicted proteins | sample GOMGulsemesocosm_3_FD_83502 | JGI IMG/M metagenome (GOLD analysis project Ga0105356, IMG submission 83502) | Methane-oxidizing microbial communities from mesocosms in the Gulf of Mexico - GOM9D Gulf of Mexico | ecosystem: Environmental > Aquatic > Marine > Cold seeps | place: Gulf of Mexico...
AATTCGTTTGCGTAAGTGCCGTTAGCAAATGAAAGCGACGCAAGTAGTAATGTCACAAAGAGCGTCTGTGTTTTTAAGGTCAAATCTCTAATCATTTGCCTCTCCTTTGGCGTTTAGTCTGTCAGCACTAATGAGTTGACGTTTTCGGAATGGGAAAATGTGTGTGAAAGCCTTGCTTACATTTTCCCTGTTCGCCAGTTGCGACCATCGAATAGCCAGTCGCTCAGTGGTACAAGTGACTGCGAACACTGGCCTATTTGCAGTTGGTAACAGCAGTGTTCCAGCACCCACTCGCTGCGCTCCTCGTCGTAGTAATGTAGCTCCTGGTCAGCCAATTCGATTTCGAGCACCGCCTGCTCGCCAGCGGCCAGCGGCACTCTGCCAAAACCTTTGAGTTCTTTTTTTACCCGAAACACCGCAGACTCCCGAGCGCTAACATACAGCTGTGGCACTGCCGCACCGGCTACGGTTCCGGTGTTGGTGACGGTAACCTCAATAGTAAAGCCGGTTTGGCTGCGCCTGACTTGGCCCTGGCTTAGCTCAAACTGGGTGTAACTCAGGCCAAAGCCGAATGCGAAGGCGGGGGTGTGTTGGTGATGGTCCAGGTAGCGATAACCGTGAAGTAAATCGTGGTTGAGCTCAAGTGCGCTAACATCCCAGGGCATTAGCTGCTGTGCTCCGGTGGGGATGCTTACCGGCAGGCGGCCGAAGTCGTTGCGCTGGCCAAATACGGTGCGGGCAATGGCGCGGCCGCCTTCACAGCCGGGATACCAAGTCATTATTAGCGCGTCGACTGAGTCGATCCAGTCGCCGACGGTAATGGCACTACCGCCCTGTAGCAGTACCACCACTTTGCTGGAGTGTTGTGTCGCCCGTTCAATTAACTGCCGCTGGTGCTCCGGTAGCGCTAGCTGGGTTCGATCGCCGCCTCTGGCCAAATCACCGCCGTCTGCCTCAGCCTGCATATTGGGAATAAATTCGCCCTCGTCTCGGTAGGTCAAACCCACTGCCACTACGGTAACGTCGGCCCGCTCTAGTGCCGTCCAATCGTCAGTCTCGGGGTAAAAGTTGATTTGACTGAGTTCAATGACTTCTTCGAGACCGTCTTTTATCGTGCTCACCGCGGTACTGGTGACAAAGCTACTGCCGCGGTCCCCGAGGTTTATCTGCTCAGCAAGATCGCCCACCAGCGCTATTTTTAACCCCGGTCGGTCGGCGAGTGGCAGTATCTGTTCACTGTTTTTTAGCAAAACCAAAGACTGTGCGGCCACGTCTTCGGCTAGGCTGCGGTGCGCTGCGCACTCGACAATGTCTGCCGATGGCTGGCTGAACTGATCCAGCTGCCAGGCCAGCTTTTGGCGCAGAACGCGCCGCACCGAGCGGTCGATAGTAGATTGTTGCAGTTCGCCGGTGGCTAGTGCCTGCTGCAGTTTTTCGTCGCTGTAACGAAAACCTGTGGGCATCTCGATGTCCATGCCGGCATTGAGTGACGGTGCTGTGGAGCGGGTGCCGAGAAACCAGTCGGACTCGACAAAACCTTTAAAGCCCCAGTCTTGACGCAATATGTGGTCTAACAACCAGGGCTGCTCGCCGCTGTAAATATCGTTAACTTTGTTATAGGCGCTCATAATAGATGCGGCGCCGGCCTCGATCACGCAGCGCTTAAAGTGCGGCAGGTAGACTTCGTGCAGGGCCCGGGGACCGATATTGGCACTGAGGTCGAAGCGTGTATTCTCCAGATTATTGAGCGCTAAGTGCTTCGGGCTGGCGAGCACATAGTTTTGCACGCCGCTAACAAAGGCCGCTGCCATCGCCCCCATATGGTGGCTGTCTTCCGAGTAAGTTTCCTGGGCGCGGCCCCAGCCAGGGTGGCGCAGCAGGTTAATAGTGGGGGCCAGTAGCACGTTGCCACCCTTGGCTGCTACTTCTAGGCCAATGGCTAAGCCCACCCGTCGCTCTAACATCACATCAAAGCTTGCCGCTCTGGCAATGGCCACGGGGAAGGCGGTGGCGGTGCCGGTACGCGCCCCTCGGGGTCCGTCGACCATCTTAAACGCAGTAATAGCCAGGGCGTCGTCGCCGCCGGCGCAATAGAGTCCGTCGATGGGGCTCTTCTGGCGGCCGCGCAGCTCATTGAACTTCTGCTGCTGTGTCATTTTTACCAGCAGCGCATCCACTTGTTGCTCGACGGCGTCGTAGTCAATGCCTAGGCCGCGATTGCCGGCGTGTACGGCGTCGTGGTCGAATGCCTTGATGCGCTTGCTCATAGTGATACCTGTTGTTACGTTAAGTGGTGCCGCTGCTGTTAGTTTGTGGCGGCATCTAATGCTTGGCCGCCGGCGAGTATGGGGTACAGGCGGTCAGGATTGTTGCAGGGCTGTAGCTCATCGCCGTTGCTGTTAGCGCGGGCGCCGTCAACGGCGTATTGCACAATATAGGTCTTGCGCAGCTCATCAGTTGTATTTGGCCCAGTCATGTGAGGTGTTAGCGAGGAGAATACCACCACACCACCGCGGCGTATCGGCGCTGCTACCTTGTGCTCGGGGGCTTCACAGCACACCAGGCCCAACTCGGTTTGCCAGTGCCGGTAAGTACCACCTAGATGGGCGCCGGAAATAATCCAGGGGCAGCCATTGTTTTCGTCGGCATCGCTGAGTGCGACCCAACAGGTTAAATATTGCTGCGATTCAATAAAGGTATAACCGTTTTCTTGGTGCCAGTAGAGTCTGACATCACCGCCCAGCAGGTCATGTGTCAACTGTTGGAAGAAGGGCAGTTGGGTAAAGGCTTTGGCCTTGGCGCTGCGCAGTACCGGGTGTAGGGCAAAGGTGATTTCCTCGGCCCGGGCGATAGGCACGGTGCCGCCCTTGCTGCGCAAGTAGTCGGTGGTGGCCTGTTCGATCGGGTCGAATTCAGTAAGCAGCGCGGCGATGGTGGCATCGTCAAATACGGCGTTTAAAACCAGATAACCGTCGCGGTCGTATTGCCTGGTTTGGTCGTCGCTGATCAAGCGGAAGGGCGGCGATGCTGCTGCCAACTAAAGTGTTTGTTCAGCGGATGTTTTTCCATCGGTTGAAGCCTTCTGCTCTTAGTATTCTAGTCAGCGTCTTGTAGCCTAGTTCTTGTGTATAGCACCTTGTAGGCAGCAGCTGATGATCAGCGCAGTAAATAACTTACCCAGTTGTGGTGCTCAATGCAAGATTGACAGCCCGACGCAATAGCAGGCTCCAGCTGCTTACGTTCGCCAGCATAGTTATACCGCGAAATTTGCCGCACACTATTTGCCCAGCACTAGCTTCCTGGGCTATATTGCTGGCAGGGTAAAGCCTCGCAGCTGCGCCGGGCCACTTCTTTAATCACTACAAAAGGACATGCAAGATGACCGCACCCGCCTACGAATTTGTTATCTACGGAGCCACCAGTTTTGTCGGCCAGATTATGTGCCAGTACCTGATCGACGAATTTGCCGAGGGCGAGGTGCGCTGGGCGGCGGCGGGACGTTCCCAGGAAAAGTTGAATACTTTGGTGAAAGGGCTGGGTCGCGATATTGACACCATAGTAGCGGCAGCAGACGATGAGCCCGCCCTGCAGGCCATGGCCGAGCAGACTCAGGTTATTCTCTCCACCGTGGGGCCCTACGCTTTATATGGTTCACCGCTGGTTAAAGTGTGCGCACAAAGTGGTACCGACTACTGCGACTTAACCGGTGAACCGCAGTGGATTCGCCGCATGATTAGTGCCCATGAAGAGGATGCCAAAGCCAGTGGCGCACGTATTGTGCACTGCTGCGGCTTCGACTCAATACCGTTAGATATGGGTAATTTTTTCTTGCAACAACACAGCGTGCAACAATTTAGTGCGCCAGCGACTACGGTGAAAATGGCGGTGAATAAAATGCAGGGCGGTGGTTCTGGCGGTACTATCGCCAGTGGCATCAACATGATTAAAGAGGTATCCAAGGACTCCCAGCTGCGCAAGGATTTAGCTGACCCCTATTACTTTTGCTCCACCGATCACGGCTTTAACGCCAGTCAGCGCAACGTGACCGGGGCGGTGTACGACGACGATTTTCAGTCTTGGGTGGGGCCTTTTATTATGGCCGCTATTAATACCAAAATTGTGCACCGCTCTAACGAGTTGTCAGGCAAGGCCTTTGGCGAACAGTTTAAGTACGATGAGGTGATGATAACGGGCAGCAGCTTTGGCGCCCGTATGGGAGCCTCTTCTATTGGTGTTGGCATGGGCTTTTTTGCGCTTATGGTAGCGCTGCCACCCACCCGCTATGTGCTGGAAAAACTGGTACCCAAACCCGGCGAAGGTCCCAGTCCCGAAGCGCAGCTCAATGGCTTTTTTGATTTGAGTTTTATTGGCAAGACTGAGCAAGGCGAAACACTGCGGGCACGGGTAACTGGAGATAGAGATCCGGGTTACGGTTGTACTGCCAAGATGTTGGTGCAGTCGGGCCTGTGTATGGCTAGAGATATTAGCAAGAGTGACAAGGCTGGTGGTTGTTGGACCCCCGCCACCGCCATGGGTGATGCCTTGATTACCCGGTTGATCGCTGGCGCCGGTATGACCTTTACGCTGGAATAGGCCGGCACTGTACAGTAAGTGGGTAGTTTGTGTGGCAACTCGACAATGTGCCTGCTGTTGCTTTGTTAGGCTGATGGATTGTCGAGTTGTGGGGCGACCGAGCTACCGTGGTGGTAGCTTTATCTTACAAGCCAAAACCTTCCCGCATTTCCTTGGCAGTGCCCCTGAAACCATACATCGAGGAGCGATTGTCAAAGCGTTTGGCGCTGGATAGCGGGCCTACCAATACTGGATCAAAGCCGGACTCCAGAATAAGTTTTGTCGCCGTGGCAATCGCCTCGGCATCGTCCCCCGCCATGGAAATGGCAAACAAATCACCTTCTCGATGGGCTTGGGTCAAAATAGACTTGTGACTGATAGAGTTGTAGGCGCGAATCAACCGCACCCCGGGGAAAAACTCCGCAGAAGTAACCCCGGTACCTCTTTCCAGTGCATCCTTAGCCATGTCGCCATCGCGTCTGGGGTAGGGGTTGCCACAATCGATAACCACTTTACCCTGCATTAGCGGTGACAGTTGTTCGCCAACTTTGGGCATCGCGTGATAGGGCACTGCAACAAAAACCACTTCGCCAAACGCCGCCGCCTCTGCGGGGGTGCCGACCTTTGCCTTGGCGCCGGCCTGTTTCACTAAATCGCCCAATTGCTCAGGGTTGCGAGAGGAGAAGAACACTTCATGGCCGGCTTTGGCCCACAAAACTCCTACCGAGCCACCAATTTTACCGGCGCCCACAATACCTATCTTTAGCGGCTTGTCGGTTTTAACACTTGCAAAGGCTATCGTTGGCAGCGTTGAGGTGAGTGCGGCGGCACCGGCTAATAACAGGCCCTTGCCAAAAGTGCGTCTGGATAGCGAGTCCAGCGTGTTGCGGGTCAAAGTTTTATCTTTATTCATTGCTATTGTCTCCCGATAATTGCTGTTTAAGTTTGTCTTTGTTAATTCGGCTTTTGTCACCCTGCAGCAGCGGCAACGACTTTCTGTAGATCACTTTGCTGGGAATCATATAGGAGGCCAGGTGTTTTTTCAGTTCGAATACAATCTCTTTTTCTGATAATTCCCCGGCAGCGCTATAGACCAGTACTATTTCTTCTTCGATCAATTCGTTGTCAACGGCAAATACGGCGCATTGATTAATGGCGGGAATGTTTTTTGCCACCACCGACTCAATCTCCAGAGGTGATACTCTAAAACCGCGCGTTTTAATCATGCCGTCTTTTCTCGACACAAAATAGAAATAGCCCTCTTCGTCTTTATAAACATAGTCGCCACTGGCGACAACAAGCTCGTCGGTTAACTGGCCGCCGAGATCGATAACGTCCTTTAAAATTTGCACCGACTTAAACCGCTGGGCGTTCTCTTCCGGGCCATTCCAGAAGCCACTGTAAATATAACCGCCGCGGTGGATTAGTTCGCCCACCTCGCGCACCGCGCATTCACCGCCTTGTTCGTTGATGACATAGAGTTCGACATCGGCGATGGGCTTGCCGATGGAGTCCGGTCTTATCTTAACTTGGGCTGGGTCTAGATAGGTTGATCTGAAGGCTTCGGTAAGGCCGTGCATAGAGTAGAACTCTGCCTGCTCGAAGACTTTCTTACAGTCGGCAATCATCTTGCTGGTGACATTGCCGCCGGAGGAGGTAATGGTTCTGAGCTCAGAAAATAATTCGGGGCTGGGAATTCTATTGCTGTCCTCGTCAAACATCTGCGCAATATTGACTGGCATCAACGGCAGTACGGTCACCTTGTCGTTAATTAGGTGATTGAAAAAGTCTTCGGGTAAAATAAACCGATGCAGCGCCAACGTGGCTTTGTTGTACAGGGTACAAAATAGCTGGTTGAGGCCGTAGTCTAGGTTAAAGAGCAGCAGTCCAGAAATAACATCCTGTTCTTGCAGCGACAAATACTGAGAGACGACTCTGGCGCTATCAATCAGGTTTCTGTGGGAAATAACAATGCCCTTGGGTGTGCCGCTGAGGCCAAAGGAATAAGTGATTACGGCATTGTTGTGGCCGCTGATATCGCAGCTATAAGGCTTGTTGTAATATTTGTAAATCTCTTCGAAAGACGCAGTGTCTTTGCTGGTAGTCTGGTAGGAGATGATATGGCCGTCGAAGGCAATCTCTTCGATACTCTCCAGTTTGAGTTTGTCGGTGATAATGCACTGAATATCACAGTCGTTGATAATATACTCAACTTGCTCGGGCTTCAGTAGCTTGGTCAGCGGCACCAATATATAGTCGGTAGACAAAATGGCCAGCACTGCCACAACCTGATCGATACCCTTATTGGAATAAATACCTATTCGCGAGTTTTTAGCTAAGCCCAGTTCTTTTAAATAAAACGCGACCTGGTTAGTCTTGGCGAACAATTCGCCGTAGCTAATGCTCTGTTCGTTGAGCACGACGGCGGTTTTGTCGCTGTGACTCGGTACCGCCTGTTCCAGCAGTAATCTGATTGAATTGATAGACATAGTTAGATTACCTTTGCCCCCAGCGTCCAGATATCGTAATTACTATCCAGAATGCTGGTGGGTCTGTGCTCGGAAGAGAGTATTTTTTTGTAGAAAAACGAGACGATATCTTCTATTTCTGGCACCGTTAAGACTTTGCTAATGCCGCCGGTAAATACAATAGAGTTGATAACCAGCAGTTTCAGATTAACATAAGACTTTTGATCTTTGGACATTTTGCACATCACTAGAAAGATCGCGAGCTGCATCAGAATTTTGGTGGCCTTGTCACTGGTCTGCTCAAAAATATTTTCGGTCACTTTCAAGTGCATTAGCAACTCGTAAACAAATTCGTTGTTTTTGGCAGCAAATATCAGCGACTGCTTAGATTTGTAAACACCTAGTTTTTTAAACACCAGTCTGTCGTACTCATTTTTGGTCACGATATTATCATCGACCAAATCTTTGGAGTAGTGAATGTCGGTGGTGGCACCGCCAATATCCAGCAGAATAAACGGATTGGCCACAGAAAAGCTGGCGTCGATAAAGGGTAGTGCCTTGTTGACAATATAGGGGGTGGAGAAAATTTGATTGGCGGTAATGTCATAGAGGTGTTTGATATCCTCTTTGCCTTCAATATCCTGCTGGTACAGGTTGGTTAAATATTCGCGCAAATGGTCTTCGACGATATGCAGCTTGTTGTCGATGACGTTCGGTAAAACAACGAGGTTGTTGATGTTATCGAGCAAATCTTTAGCGTCGAGTTCACTGCCAACAAATACGCTGTTGGAGTAATCCAACTGTTCGAGGTATTGATACAGCGGCTCGCCAAAGATACCGCCATGGCTGTCGATGCCGCCGACAATAATAACCACGTCCACTAAATCGCTGGGTAGCGAGTAGTCTTCAATGTTTTGATAGAGAATAGACTCGATAATATTGATGCCGGAGTTAAAGGCGATATTGCTGGCATACTTTAGCGAGAAGGTATGGCTAATGCCGATAATTAACGCGCTTAAGCCGCCGTTGGCAGAGGAGCAAATATGAACGTCGTCTTTTTCGAAGCGCTTTATGGTGCTGCCACATTTGTAGATTAAGTCGTCGAAAATGTCTTTATTGAAGTCCCGAAAATGCTGCTCGATATGATCCGTAGTGCTCACCTTGAAATAGGTGCTGCCGACATCGATTAGCAATTTTTCTGTGCTATTGCTCATTGCATAATTCCTATGTCGTGAATAATGTCATTAACGATACTGGTGGTGTCTTTCTTTAAATCACATTGCGCGCGCTCATACTCGAAACAGCGATCGGGAATAGGTACGTTGCCGCGATTGATAATGCGAATATTTTTGTTGGCATCGCGAATAGTAATCATTTCATTGTGATTAATAATATGCGGCGAAAATGGCACGTCGATAATGCCGTTTTTGATTGAGTTGAATACCTTGCGCCACAGCGTGTCGGCGGAGTCGTTAAACACCGCTTCCATAATGGCCATAACTTCGAGTGTTAGAATCTCTTCTTCTTCCTCGTCGACAACCTTGGGTAAGCCGTTAAGAATGCGCAGCGTGTACTGGGTGTTGGCCACGGTCTTAGCATTCGCTTCTTTGGTGGGAATACCCGAGGCCTCTTCCCGCGTTTTGGTGATGATTTTGTCGGCTCCAACCATGGAGGCGATGACCGTCGACATATTGATCAACTGTTCGGCAAAATCCTTGTTCATTGGGAACGCGCCCATCCACTGGTGGTACACCAAATTGATGGTGGCGTCAGCACAGTCAATTTTTTCGGCGTAGTGTTTGGCTAGTTTTTTCAGTACCTCGCCGGTGACAATGTCCTGGTTCATCGAGCCGTTTTGGGCAAAAGACACTGAAAATGATTTAACACCCTCTTCCAGCGACAGCAGCATTTCCAGTAACTGAATAACAATGGTGATAGACGGTGGTACCAGCGTAGCCGTCAGTGGCCCAAAGGACTCTCTATTAATGGGCTCGTTGAGCTTGGAGTAGTTGGCACACACGCGCTCGACATACTTCCAGTACAAAAAGGCTTTATCGAGGGGGAAGTTTTTCGAATAGGGCAGCAGGTAGGTGATAGGTCCGCCCTCTATTTCAAAAATTCCCGAGGCAATAGCTGTTTCAATCAACAAGCGCGCGTCGGGGGTGCCATGGCGCAGGCTAACGGGCTTGTTGAAATGGGTCATCATCTTGCGAGTGGTACGATAGCCATGGTTTACCAGTGGGTAGCCATTGAGCATGTCGATGTCATTTTCTTCGCTTAGGCGCAGCATCTTTTTTGCCGTGCCATAGTCATTGAGTCGGGTATTGGAGTCGATGGTTAGCGGCAGTACATCAACATTGGCCTCAACAAAAAATTCGTATAGCGAATACTGCTTTTTGTAGGTGGGAAATCCGCCCCGGGGCTGCACCAGCATCTTCTTGCGGTTCTTGAAATGGTGAGAGATAAACAGCTCTTTGCTGGCATTTTTAACAAAATCTTCCACCTCCGCAAAGTCAAAGCTGTCGACAAACTCATTGCCGAGAATAATTTCTCTTTCTTCTTGCAGTAAGCTCATGATTGATTTCTCGCCTCTAAAAAGGCCTCGAGGGAGTCAAGCCCGGTATTTAAGTCGACCTGGTGACAAACCAGGTCGAAGCCATAATTTTTGTAGCGCGGCACAATATCTTCAGCATTGCCACTGCCGACCACTAGATTGCCGCCAATCATCATCACCAAATCATCTAGCTGCTTGTACTTTTGCTTGAGTGGCTTAATTTCACGGCTCCAGCCCTCGGCTTCACCGTTGAGAGAGGATATCAGCAAAATAGTGGCGCCGGTTTCTACCGCGGCGTCAAAAAACTCCTCGAGATAGGTATTCACCCCTAGGTTAAATACCTCATAGCCTCTGGCGTTGAGAGACAATTCCATCAATCGATTGGCAACGACGTGAATATCGTTGCCAACTACACCTGTTATAACCTTC
>Ga0105356_10007495_pt1 | contig 10021 bp, 5 predicted proteins | sample GOMGulsemesocosm_3_FD_83502 | JGI IMG/M metagenome (GOLD analysis project Ga0105356, IMG submission 83502) | Methane-oxidizing microbial communities from mesocosms in the Gulf of Mexico - GOM9D Gulf of Mexico | ecosystem: Environmental > Aquatic > Marine > Cold seeps | place: Gulf of Mexico...
GTTAAAAACTTCGAGTTATTGTGAATAAGTATGACTTCGTATTTCAGACAAATTTTCCAATCTTTGTTAACGTCTTTTTCGACAAACAACACACAAACAAAACAACTAATTTTTTTATATAGAATGTCTGCCATAGAACCAATTTTACAGCCAAACGATAACAGATTTGTAATTTTTCCAATTGAACATGATGATTTATGGGAATGGTATAAGAAACAACAAGCATGTATTTGGACTGCTGAAGAAATTGATTTATCTGAAGATGTTATTGACTGGAATACGAAATTGACTGATGATGAACGTTACTTTATCAAGCATATTTTAGCTTTTTTTGCTGCTTCCGATGGAATTGTAAATGAAAACTTGGCTGAAAACTTTGTCAATGAAGTACAATATTCAGAAGCTAAATTTTTCTATGGTTTCCAAATCATGATGGAAAATATTCATTCAGAAACATATTCTCTTTTAATAGATACCTATGTTAAAGATGAAACAGAAAAAGATAAATTATTTAGAGCAATCGAGACGTTTCCTGCAATTAAATTGAAAGCAGATTGGGCGTTGAAATGGATAGAATCTGATTCTTTTGCAGAACGATTAATTGCTTTTGCAGCAGTGGAGGGTATTTTCTTTTCAGGTTCATTTTGTTCTATATTTTGGTTAAAGAAAAGAGGGTTACTACCAGGATTGGCTTTTTCTAACGAATTAATTTCAAGAGATGAAGGAATGCATTGTGATTTTGCGGTACACTTACACAACCATCACATTGTGAATAAAGTACCTAAAGAACGTATTAAGGAGATTATTATTGATGCCTTAAATATTGAAAGAGAGTTTATTACTGAGTCTTTACCAGTGAGCCTTATTGGTATGAATGCGAAGTTAATGACAGAGTATTTAGAGTACGTAACAGACAGGTTATTATTAGAATTCGGATGCGACAAGGTATACGATTCTAAAAACCCTTTTGATTTTATGGAAATGATTTCTTTAGAAGGAAAAACAAACTTCTTTGAAAAAAGAGTATCAGAATATCAAAAAGCTGGTGTAAAATCTGGTGGAACTGGAAGTATCAGTTTCGACTCAGATTTTTAAACTTAGTGTTTCCCTAAGCGCTGAGTTTTATAGTAACAAAACGAAATTATTTTCCTTTTTCTAAAGGATAGAAAACATAAAATTACACGTCAAAATAATGTGGGTTGTTTTGACGACGCAACAAACCAAATAACTAATTTAATACCTAATTTAACATGGATGTACTAAAAAGAGATGGCAAGAAAGAGCCGGTAATGTTTGATAAGATTACGGCAAGAGTAAAGAAAATGTGTTACGGATTAAACAAAATTGTTGATCCTGTAAAAGTTGCCATGCGTGTTATTGAAGGATTATATGATGGTGTTACCACATCAGAATTAGACAACCTAGCTGCAGAAACTGCTGCGACAATGACAACAGCTCACCCTGATTATGCAAAGTTAGCAGCAAGAATTGCCGTTTCTAACCTGCATAAAAACACTAAGAAATCATTCTCTGAAACAATGGATGATTTGTATTATTATGTAAATCCACGTACAGATAAAAAAGCACCTTTATTAGCAGATGATGTGTATCAAATCATCAAAGATAATTCAGAAAAATTAGACTCTACCATCATATATAATAGAGATTTTAATTATGACTATTTTGGTTTTAAAACATTAGAGCGTTCGTATTTATTAAAGTTAAATGGTCAAATAGCAGAACGTCCTCAACACATGTTAATGCGTGTCTCAATCGGTATTCACAAAAATGATATTGACGAAGCGATTGCAACTTATGAATTGATGAGTAAAAAGTATTTTACCCACGCAACACCAACGTTATTTAATGCAGGTACACCTAAACCTCAAATGTCTTCTTGTTTCTTATTACAAATGCAAGACGATAGTATTGATGGAATTTATGATACCTTAAAGCAGACCGCTAGAATTTCTCAATCGGCTGGAGGTATTGGTTTGTCTTTGCACAATGTAAGAGCTACAGGTTCTTATATTAGAGGAACAAATGGAACTTCTAACGGAATTGTACCGATGTTAAAAGTATTTAATGATACGGCACGTTATGTAGATCAAGGAGGAGGAAAACGTAAAGGTTCTTTTGCAATGTACTTAGAACCTTGGCATGCAGATATTTTTGAATTCCTAGATTTAAAAAAGAATCATGGTAAAGAAGAAATGCGAGCGCGTGATTTATTTTATGCAATGTGGATTCCAGATTTGTTCATGAAACGTGTACAAGAAGATGGAACTTGGACCTTGATGTGTCCAAATGAATGTCCGCATTTATTTGATTCGTACGGAGATGAATTTGAACGATTGTATGAAGGGTATGAAGCTTCTAAAAAAGGAAGAAAGACCATTAAAGCACGTGTACTTTGGGAGAAAATCTTAGAATCCCAAATCGAAACGGGAACTCCGTATATGTTGTACAAAGATGCAGTAAACCGTAAAACGAATCATAAGAATTTAGGAACTATTCGTTCTTCGAACTTATGTACAGAGATTATGGAATACACGGCAAATGATGAGGTTGCTGTTTGTAATTTAGCATCTATTGCATTGCCAATGTTTGTTACAGAAAGAGAAAATGGAGAGAAATATTTCAACCATAAAAAATTATTTGAAGTAACAAAGAAGGTAACACGTAACCTAGATACGGTTATCGATATGAATTACTACCCAGTAAAAGAAGCAGAAAATTCAAATTTTCGTCACAGACCAGTTGGATTAGGAATTCAAGGCTTGGCAGATACATTTATTAATTTGCGTTTGCCGTTTACTTCTGATGAAGCAAAAAAATTGAATCAAGATATTTTTGAAACGATGTACTTTGCAGCGGTAACTTCTTCTATGGAAATTGCAAAAGCAAAAGAGCCATACTCTACTTTTGAGGGATCTCCAATGTCAGAAGGAGAATTTCAATTTAATATGTGGGGAATTAAAGATGATGAATTGAGTGGAAATTGGGATTGGGCAAAATTACGTAAGAATGTAATGAAGCATGGTGTTCGAAATTCATTATTAGTGGCTCCAATGCCAACAGCATCTACGTCTCAAATATTAGGAAACAACGAAGCATTTGAACCGTATACTTCTAATATTTATACACGAAGAGTATTATCTGGTGAGTTTATTGTTGTAAACAAACACCTATTGGAAGATTTAGTAGAGTTAGGGTTGTGGGATAACAATATGAAAGAAGATATTATGCGTGCAAACGGATCTATTCAACATATTGAAGAGATTCCTGCAGACTTAAAAGAATTGTACAAAACAGTTTGGGAAATGAGTATGAAAGATATTATCGATATGGCACGCCATAGAGGGTATTTTATTGATCAATCTCAATCGTTAAACTTGTTTATGCAAGATCCAGATTTTGGAAAATTAACATCAATGCATTTCTATGGATGGAAATCTGGATTAAAAACCGGAATGTATTACCTAAGAACCAAATCTGCCGTAAATGCAAAACAGTTTACCTTAAACATAGAAAAGAAAGAAGAAGACAAACCAATGTCTCCAGAAGAATTTAAAGCAATGGTTGAAGCCTCTAAAAATGGAGAGCCAGATGATTGCTTAATGTGTGGATCTTAATCAAATTCACAACCGTCCCTCGTGACAAAAATTAAATTAAAAGGTGAAAAGAGAAGCGGCAACGCTTCTCTTTTTTTGTTAACTTCGGCATCAGTATAAATTAAGAGATTCTGAACTAAATTCAGCACATATGAACTGGGAACAATTACTATCATTAAAAAGATTTGGAGATACAGAAAAACGGCATAGAGGGCAACAAGATGAAACACGTTTGGGGTTTGATGTAGACTTTGATAGAATTATCTTTTCTTCTGCATTTAGAAGCTTACAAGATAAAACACAGGTGATTCCGTTATCGGAAACCGACTTTGTACATACCCGGTTAACACACAGTTTAGAAGTGTCTGTTGTTGGTAGAAGTATTGGTAGACGTGTGGGTAAAGCATTGCTAGAGCGCCATCCTAATTTGGTTGATTTGGGGTATACATTTAATGATTTTGGGGCCATTGTAGCTGCAGCATCTGTAACGCACGATATTGGAAACCCTCCTTTTGGACACTCAGGAGAGAAAGCTATTGGCGAATATTTCAAATCTGGAAATGGGGTTAAATATAAAGAGGAATTGTCAGATAAAGAGTATCATGATTTGATCGACTTTGAAGGGAATGCCAATGGGTTTAAAATATTAACAGAAACAAGAGAAGGGATTTCTGGAGGGCTGCGTTTGTCGTATGCAACTTTAGGAGCTTTTATGAAATACCCAAAAGAATCCTTACCTAAAAAACCAACCAAACACATTGTTGATAAGAAATATGGGTTTTTCCAATCAGAAAAAGAAGCATTTCTAGATGTCGTTGAAAATTTAGGGTTGAAACAAAAGTCAACAACAAAAAACCTTTCTTACTATAGACATCCGTTGGCCTATTTAGTAGAAGCAGCAGATGATATTTGTTATACAATTATTGATTTTGAAGACGGAATAAACTTGGGATTAATTGACGAAGATTTTGCCCTGGAATTCATGATAAAATTGGTAAAAAACACGATTGATACTAAAAAATACCATTCTTTAAAACACACAAAAGACCGTGTTAGTTACTTGCGAGCATTGGCAATTGGAGTCTTGATAAATGAAGCTGTAGATATCTTTTTAGACAACGAAGAAATAATTTTAAAAGGCGAGTTTGATAAAGGCTTGTTAGATCGATGTAAGTATGAAGCACAAATAAACGACATACTAAAGATAAGTATAGAAAAAATATATAAAAGTAAAGATGTCGTAGAAAAAGAAGTGGCAGGCTATAAAATTATAGCCGACCTCTTAGATGTGTTTGTAAATGCCCTAAATAATTCACACCAAGGGTGCCCTTCTAACTATGATACCCTAATATTGAATCTACTCCCTGAAGAATATTATATTCAGTCAGAAGATCTATATAGCAGAATTATGTCTATTTGTAGTTATGTGTCAAAAATGTCTGACAGCTATGCCATTAGGTTGCATAAAAAAATTAATGAAAATTTGAAATAAGAGATTTTCAGTAACTTTGAAAATTCCCCAATAAACCATTTTATTATGAAAAAAAAAATACTATTATTTTTTGTGTTAGCGATAACAACGGTTGTTGTATATACCGTTTCAACGCACAAAAACACGGCAAATGAAACTACAGAAAAGCATGCTACGCTTTTAAAGAACCACCCGTTTAATAAATCACTTCAATTAACAAAAAAGGAAAGAAAAGCGAAAGGCATGCCGCCAAATAAATATTTTGAACAAGAATATTTACTAGAAATGAATCCCAATACAGGAAAAACACAGCCTGAAAATATTTTTAAAATTCAAAAACAATTAGCTGCTCAAAGGAAATTGCAAAGAGTGCCAGGCGATGGTACTGACAATATGTGGATAGAAAGAGGGCCTAATAATGTTGGAGGAAGAACACGTGTTGTATTATTTGATCCGAATGACGCGACGCATAAGCGTGTTTTTGCAGGGGGTGTCTCTGGAGGATTATGGGTTAATAATGATATTACAAATTCGACCACTTCTTGGACAAGAGTTGGAATAGATGAAAATTTAGCCGTCACCTGTATAACTGTTGATCCAAATAATTCTCAAATAATGTATGTAGGAACGGGAGAGTCACAAGCAAACCCAACTGGTGCTGGAAATGGTGTGTGGAAATCTACAGATGGAGGAACGTCATGGGTTAATGTCTATAGCGATAATTTTAATGGTACCTTAAGAGAAAGGTTGTACTATATTAATACCATTAAGGCATGGGATAATGGCGGTACAACAGAAGTGTTTATTGGGGTTGCTGGTGCACATGGTGGAACCGGTCAGTACCCAGGTGCTAATATTAATGGATTGTACAAATCTGTAAATGCTGGTGCAAGTTGGAATAAGGTGACTTTGCCTGAAATTCCTGGAACTACAGCAGGAGATTTTAATTCCAATTACGAGCCCAATGATATTGAGGTAAGTGCAGATAATACTATTTGGATAGGAACAGAACTCAATGTTTGGGGCAAAGGTGGTGGAACCATTTTAAAATCTACTAATGGGTCTGTATTTACAGTTGGTTATACCCTCGTAACAGCCAATGCCAGAAGGGTTGAAATTGCGGTTTCTAAACAAAATGCAAATACAATTTATGTCCTTGCTTCTAATGCGAATACCGATGGCGGTGGCAGTCCTGTTGCTCCTTATTTAACAATGTTAAAAACAACCGATTCTTTTTCGAATACAACAACGTTATCATTACCAAATGATGCAGATACAGGAATTGATGTTCAGGATTTTACCAGAGGTCAAGCTTTTTATGATTTAGAAATTGAAGTTGATCCAACAGATGATACAAAAATTTATGCTGGCGGAATTGATTGGTTCAGAAGTACAAACAGTGGTGCTTCATGGAATCAAATCTCAAAATGGTCAGATAATAATAATTTAGCATTGTTAACCATACCTACCGTGCATGCAGATCAACATGGTTGGGCTTTTCATCCAACCGATCCAAATAAAGCGGTTATTGGAAATGATGGAGGGGTGTTTTATGCAAACTCATTGTCGGCTGCCCAAACCACTGAATCAGCGATTGAAGTGCGAAACAAAGATTATAATATTACGCAATTTTATCACAGTGAAATTGGCCAGAGTACCTCAAATGACATTCTGTTAGCAGGAGCTCAAGATAATGGGACTCAGTTTGTTCAAAATGCAAGTGCTGGCGTTAATAATACAGATGATGTTTATGGAGGCGATGGAGCCTACTCTTTTGTTGATAAAAAGGGGGAATACATTATTGTATCCTACGTATATAATAATAAAGCGAGATTGAATTTATCAAATGTAAGTACCGGTGTTACAATAGATTCTGATTCTGACACAGGAAGTTTTATCAATCCACAAGATTTAGATGATAATTTGGATATATTATATGCCAATGCAAGTGCAAAAGACAATTCTTTTGATAGTATTGTGAGGTATTCAGGGATAAAATCTGGACAAACCCTTGTAAAGGAAAGAATTGGAAACCCGTTGTTAACAGATCATTCGACTGCACTGAAAGTTTCAACGTTTACAACTACCTCAACAAAACTATTTATAGGAACAAGTGGTGGAAAATTATTAAAGGTTTTAAACGCAAATTCGGCGAGCCCTACCTGGAGTAACATCGGGAATGAAATAGATTTTATAGGAAGTATTTCTTCAATTGCTTTTGGTGCCAATGAAAATGAAATTATGGTTACCTTTCATAACTATGGGGTTGTTAGTATTTGGTATACAGAAAATGGAGGCGTTACTTGGTTTAGTAAAGAAGGTGATTTCCCTGATATTCCTGTAAAAGCCATAATGATGAATCCTTTAAATACCAACGAAGTAATTATTGGAACACAATTGGGCGTTTGGAGAACAAGCAACTTTAAAGATGCTGCACCTAATTGGAGCCAATCTGATAATGGAATGTCTAATGTAAAGGTTACTTCTTTTAGTTTAAGAACAGCAGACAATACGGTTTTGGCTTCTACCTACGGAAGAGGAATGTTTACAGGCCAATTTACTACAGGAGTCGCTTCAATTGAGGATGTTGTAAAGGACCATAAAGTATTTGCCATGTATCCTACGGTTTCGAACGGAGATTTTACAGTCTTTGCTAAAAATACACTAGGGAAAACCAAGCTACATTTATTTAATAGTAACGGAAAACAAGTGTATGCTAAACAAATCGATTTTACACAGCAATCTAAACAACAGATTTCAGTGAACCTAGCGCCTGGAGTTTATATAGTACACTTAATTGATGCTAATAATAAGAAAGCAACAAGCAAAGTGATTATTAAATAAGGTTGCTAATATCCATAAAAAAAGGGGCGTTAATTAACGCCCCTTTTTTATTGAATATTTTTGACTTCTTGCAAAATTGATGCGGCATCTATCTTGGCAATTTTATGTAATTCATCTACTGTTCCTTGATGTATAAATTCATCTGGAATTCCCATAACTGACACATTATTTTTGTAGTTGAATTTTGAGGCAAACGCTAAAATAGCACTTCCTAAACCTCCTGTTATAGTTCCGTCTTCAACAGTAATTATTTTTGCATATGTAGTAAATATTGTATGCAATAAGGCTTCATCCAAAGGTTTTAAAAAACGCAAGTCATAATGAGAAACAGGTGAGTCTTGAATTGCATTTGATACATTTTTTGCAATACTCCCTATTGATATAAGGGCCAAGTTTTTACCTTTTTGTAATTGGATACCTGTTCCAATTTTTATTTTAGAAAATGGTTGTTTCCAATCAATGAGTACCCCTTTTCCTCTTGGATACCGAATAGCAATTGGCTTTTTCAATCCCAATTGAGCAGTGTACATAATGTTCCTTAATTCCACTTCATTTCTAGGTGCAAAAATAAGTAGATTCGGAATACAGTTTAAATAGGCCAAATCGTACACACCATGATGTGTTGCTCCATCTTCTCCAACCAAACCTGCTCTGTCCAAACAAAAAATAACAGCTAAGTTTTGCAAAGCAACATCGTGTATTACTTGATCGTAGGCACGTTGTAAAAATGTAGAATAAATGTTGCAAAAAGGAACTAATCCTTGGGCAGCCATACCAGCAGCCAGGGTAACAGCATGCTGTTCTGCAATGCCAACATCAAAAGTTCTATCAGGGTGTTTTTCGAGCATTAAATTTAAAGAACTTCCAGTTAGCATGGCTGGCGTTATTCCAACAATTTTATCATTTGTTGCTGCTAGCTCAACAATAGTTTCTCCAAAAACATCTTGGTATTTTATGGGTTCAATTTTTATTTTTTTCGGAATTAACTCTCCCGTTTTACTGTCAAATTTTCCCGGGGCATGATATGTAACCTGATTCTCTTCTGCTTGTTGTAACCCTTTTCCTTTGGTGGTAATTACATGTAAAAATTTTGGTCCTTTTACTTTTTTTAGACGGCTCAACTCAGAAAATAGATCCTCTAAATTATGACCATCAATTGGCCCAGAATAATTAAAGTTTAAGGCTTTTATAATATTGTTTTGAGCCGCCAGCCTTTTATCGCTTTTCACCTTTGTTAAATACTCTTTTAAAGCACCAACAGCAGGATCAATACCAATGGCATTGTCATTTAAAATAACCAATACATTTGCATCTGATACACCTGCGTGGTTTAATGCCTCAAAGGCCATTCCGCTAGCAATAGAGGCATCACCAATAACGGCAATATGTTGTTTTTCTGTGTCTCCTTTTAGTTTTGAAGCAATGGCCATTCCTAAAACCGCAGAAATAGAAGTAGAAGAATGTCCAACACCAAAAGCATCATAAACACTTTCAGAACGCTTTGGAAAACCAGAAATACCATTCAATCTTCTATTGGTATGAAAAAGGTCCTTGCGCTCTGTTAATATTTTATGAACGTAGGCTTGATGTCCAACGTCCCAAACCAATAAATCATTAGGTGTGTCAAACAGATAATGTAAGGCAATAGTTAGCTCAATAACACCTAAACTCGCGCCCAAATGTCCTTCTTTAGTGGCTACAATATCAATAATAAAATCACGTAAATCTTTCGCCAATTGGGGTAATTGATTGGGATTTAATTTTCGTAAATCTTGTGGATTGTGTATTTTATCTAATAACTTTGCCATCATGCAACAAAAGTACGAGTTTTAGAACTCATTTGCTTTTTGTATTATTGAAAAAATATTTAAAAGATGATAGATCCTTTTGACGATACGTATTTTATGAAGAGAGCCTTAGACGAAGCACATATTGCTTTTGATAAAGGAGAGGTTCCTGTTGGGGCAATCATCGTTTTTAAAAACCAAATTATTGCACGTGCTCATAATTTAACAGAAACCCTAACCGATGTAACTGCCCATGCAGAAATGCAAGCTTTTACTGCAGCAGCAGATTATTTAGGGGGTAAATA
>Ga0105356_10007497_pt1 | contig 10020 bp, 5 predicted proteins | sample GOMGulsemesocosm_3_FD_83502 | JGI IMG/M metagenome (GOLD analysis project Ga0105356, IMG submission 83502) | Methane-oxidizing microbial communities from mesocosms in the Gulf of Mexico - GOM9D Gulf of Mexico | ecosystem: Environmental > Aquatic > Marine > Cold seeps | place: Gulf of Mexico...
AAACGTGATGATTCAGTACCTGATTTTATCGGCAAATATACCTTTAAAGGCGATTGGGGTAATGTTTCGGTTTCAGGTCTTGCCCGTCAATTAAAAACAGTCACCAATCAAAGTGAATCCGCTTTTGGTTACGGCATTGCCGGTCGTATTAAAACCTTTGGTAAAGATGACTTCCGCTTCCAATTACATGGCGGTAATGTCGGTCGATATATTGGTGTTGTTGCATCAACTGATATAGTAGGCGAAGAAGCAGAAGATACCACTTCAGTTATGGTGGCATACCGTCACTTCTGGACTGACGATATGCGTACTTCTGTGTTTTACGGTAATACCCAAACAGACTTAACGGATAGAGATCGTTCTCATTGGGGGGTGAATATCTTCAAAAACGTCACTAAACAGTTATCTTTTGGTTTAGAAGTAGGTAACTTTGAAATGGCCAATACTTCTTCTTCCAGCGGTAATACCAAAGGTGGAGATTCAGATTACGTGCAATTTTCCGCTAAATACGTTTTATAGATTTATCACTTAATTGCTAATAACTTAATTATTAATAACTAAATAGTTTTTAGCAATTACAGTGAACGACAATTTGCGTTAGTTAACCTCCAACCGGGGTTATTTTTTGGGGAAGCATATGCTTCCCCCTTTTTATTTATGCGCCTTGCGAAAATTTCCCCTTCGGACACTAAACAGCCCCCAAGTAATTCTTCTAAGCTGAATAAGCAAAAATCAACTTTCTTACCTATAATTAGTACACCTTATTTACAGTAAAAGTGATCACAATGGCCAAAAATTCAGTGCTACGCTGGTTATTAGCCCTTAGCTCTTTTCTTGTTTTTTTGATGCCAGTTTTATTGGCTGACGAACTTAATTTGTTAGATAAATGGCTGTTGATATTTAGCTGTTGGTTTATCATTATTGCTATTTCTGCCTATCGAGCTTTACGTCAAGATTTTGTAAGTAAACACAAAAACCGACCCAATATAGACAAGGTATAAGCACAATGATTTCTTTTAATCAGCTGCTATTGCTGCTTGTCCTTTATATTGCAGTACTATTCTGGATTGCACAATGGGCACAGTCTTCTAGCTCAAAAGCATTAAAAGTACGTAACTCAGCCAATACTTATGCCTTAAGCTTAGCGGTATTTTGCACCTCATGGACTTTTTTCGGCAACATAGCCATATCAACGAAACAAGGCCTTTATCCAATAGCACTCTACTTGGGTACCACATTGACCTTTTTATTCATGACACCCTTACTAAAAAAAATGGTGTTACTTAAAAATGAATTTCACTCTACCAGCATTGCCGATTTTATTTCAGTGCGTTACCAAAGGTCACAAGCATTAGCAGCTTTAATCAGTATATTATGCCTACTTGGCATAGTGCCTTATTTAACCATTCAACTTAAATCGGTTATTAGTAGCTTTCAGTTATTAGTACCCGCTGTTAATAAAAATAGCCTTTTGTTTGAATCTTTTGACATTATCATTGTGTTAATTATGGCTTTTTTTACCATAATTTTTGGCGTTCGCCATTTAGATCCGACTGAAAAGCATCCTGGCATGATGGTGGCGCTTGCCTTTGAAAGCCTTTTTAAACTGTGCGCGATGTTAATTGGTACGTTATGGATTTGTTATGTTATCAACCCCGGCGTAGTGCATTTATTCGAGCAAATGGTAACCGCTGAGAATATCCAAAGCAGTATTCAAAATAATATTCAACAATTGTCGAGTCAAAACTGGTTAAGTTTCATGTTAATAGGCGCTATTGGTGTTATCACTTTGCCGAGACAATTTCATGTTGGCATTGTTGAATGTGCCGATGCCAACTATTTAGACCGCGCTAAGTGGTTGTTTCCGCTTTACCTATTATTAATTAATTTATTTACATTCCCAGTAGCCCTCGCGGGTATATTATCCTCTGATGCAAACTCTTCGGCTAATTTATTACTATTAAGTTTGCCACTACAAGATAATGCAGTGATCATTGCTGTCATCACTTTTCTCGGAGGTTTTGCTGCTGCAACCGGCATGATAATGATCAGCGCCATGACGCTTTCTACTATGTTAACTAACCATATAGTAATGCCGACAATTATGTCCATGCCGGCATTATCATCACTAAAACGTCAAGTACTGCCGTTACGCTGGTTAATGGTATTATTGGTACTTTTTTTAAGCTTGTTTTATTACCGAGTTATTGGTGATTCACAACTTATCGTAAAAATAGGCACCATAAGTTTTATTGCAACAGCACAGTTTGCTCCCGCATTAATTGGTGGCTTAATTTGGCGGGGTGGCAATTTGGCAGGCGCTATCAGCGGATTATCTGTCGGCGCTAGTTTATGGTTTTATAGTTCGTTATTGCCTTCAGTGGTGCGTAGCGGTTGGTTAGACTGGTCAATATTAGAACAAAAAAGCGGTTTTTTTTACTGGTTCAATCCAGAACATTTTTTTGCCATTCAACAAGCATCATCGCTAACAAACAGCTTAGTATGGAGCTTGTTAGCCAATATTTTTGTTTATGTGGCTGTATCTATATTCAGTAAAACCTCAGATGAAGAGCATAAAATTGCCCATCAATTCGTCGACGTTGAAAACATACTTCATGATACGCACAATGATGAGCCTGAAAACATTCAATTAAAAGAAAAGGCGCTATTAATTAAGACGCTTTTTCAACAATATATGCCGGAAAGCTTAGCAGAAACTAAAATTACTCAATGTTTAACTAAAGCAGCAGTATCAACTAAAAGTACTATCAATATTGCTGAGTTATCAACATTAAAAAATGCCGCTCTCAATGCTTTAGCCGGTGTTATCGGTATGGCATCTGCTTACAAGGCTTTTCATAGCATTGCTATTATCACTGACGAAGAACAGCAGCAACTTGCTAATTATTTTTCGCGTTTTTTTGCACAATTACAATTATCACCCAAAGAGTTATTCGAACAAGTCAATTTTCACCAACAAAAGCGTGAATTGTTAGAAAGTCATGCAAAACAGCAGTTGGCAGCCATTAGTAAACTAGAAACTGAGGTTGCTCAACGTCTCAAAGCAGAACAAGCGCTCAATTTACTCAACAGTGAATTAGAACAAAGAGTGATGGAAAGAACCTTTGCCTTAAGTGAAAGTAATGCCGAATTGCAACACACTTTAGTTGCGTTAAAACAAACGCAATTCCAACTATTAGAAAATGAAAAAATGGCCTCATTAGGTGGTTTAGTTGCGGGAGTGGCTCACGAAGTCAATACACCAATAGGTATTGTGCTGACCTCAATAACTTTTATGAAAGAAAGGTGCCTGAATATCGTTGAGGCATTAAATAAAGAAAAACTCACCGCGAAGCAATTAACAAAATTCACCTACGAACTTGATCAGGGCTTTGACTTATCATTAAGGAATATTGAACGCGCAGTTGAGCTAATTGAAGGCTTTAAGCTCATTGCGGTAGACAGTGTCGTCGATGATGCCAGACAATTAAACTTACAAAGCTATTTACAAAACATACTGCTTTCTTTGCAGCCAAAAGTCAAAAACTCAGCGATAGATATTTGTTTAGATTGCCCTGCTGATATTGATATTTTTTCTTATCCTGGCGCCATTACTCAGATCACCAACAACTTGGTCATGAATAGCCTAAACCATGCTTTTACAAAGCAACAAGTTGGCCAGATAGCAATACAAGTAACCAGTACCGAAACCAATGTTAAATTAATTTATGCTGATAATGGCTGTAAGCTTGCTGAAAACATTGCCTCGCAAATCTTTGAACCTTTTTTTACCACCAAAAGAGGCCAAGGTGGTTCAGGGCTAGGCGCGCACATAGTTTATAACCTAGTAACACAGAAATTAAAGGGCTCAATTTCGTTAATTACAGATCAAATACAAGGTAAAAGTTTTGAAATTGTCATTCCCAAAGATAGTCGTTCACAATAGAAACAGCTATAAAAACAATGATATTGATGTTCATAGTCAGTATAAAATTTATGAAATATCTACGTGTTTATATTAAAAAATCAACTAAGCTTTACTGTAATAAAGCCTAAACATAACACTTGCTAAATTATAGGAATATTATGAGTTTTTTACGAAAATACACCATTCAACAAAGGCTCGCCATGTTGGTTGCCTTAATAATTATTGGTATCACCGTCATTGATAGTTTTAGTTTATCCGAAGAATACCAGTCCCTCTTTCAGCAAAAAAAGGCTTCAACCAAAGAATTAGTCGATAGTTCTTATACCATTATTGAGCACTTTTACGCCCAACAGCAGCAAGGCTCGCTTTCTGAAGAGCAAGCTAAAAAACAAGCGTTAGCGGTGCTTGCTAATTTACGCTATGACACGAAAAACTACTTTTGGGTTAATGATTTTGAACCCAATGTGATAATGCATCCGATAAAACCGCAACTCAATGGCAAAAATGTTTCTGGTGTAAAAGACCCTGACGGCAGATTTTTATTTGTCGATTTCGTAAATATTGTTAAAGCCCAAGGTGAAGGTTTCCTGCCGTATAAATGGGAAAAACCTGGCTTTGATCAACCCGTTGATAAAATAGGCTTTGTCAAAGGTTTTACTCCCTGGCAGTGGATTATTGGCTCAGGTGCTTATCTCGACGAAATTGATGCCACCTTTGCTCATCAGCGTAATATGGTAATAATTAATAGCGTTATTATTGGCATTATCATAATTGGCTTAAGTTATATTATTGGTAAAAGCATCATACTACCAACCAAAGCAGCTTCTAACTTAATGAAAGATATTGCTCAAGGAGAAGGAGACTTAACTCGTACCCTTGATAATACAGGTCAAGATGAAATCTCACATTTGTCTGGTTACTTTAATGAGTTTACCAGTAAGATGAGACAATCATTACAAGATGTTAGTGGGAATACTGCGCAAGTATTAACTCAATCTGAAGCCCTAGCGGGTGCCAGTGAAAGTGCGCAAAGCTTAATACAAAGTCAAAATGATATCACCGTACAGGTAGCTACCGCTATGGAAGAAATGACTTCACAAATTAAAGAAGTCAGTGATAATGCCAATTCAGCAGAGCAAGCCGCCAATGATGCTCGAAATAATACCTCTGATGGTAAAGAGATTGTTTCAAGTACCATTGTTCAAATGCAATCCTTATCAACAAATATTGATGATGTCAGCCAAGTGGTTGCTAGTCTTGCCGCTGAAAGTGATAATATTGGCTCGGTACTTGATGTGATACGAGGCATTGCCGAGCAAACTAATTTACTTGCCCTTAATGCCGCGATTGAAGCAGCACGAGCAGGAGAGCAAGGCCGAGGTTTTGCTGTGGTTGCCGATGAAGTACGTACCTTAGCTAATCGTACTGAGCAAAGCACTAATGAAATTCAGCAAATGATCCAAAAACTCCAACATGGAGCCCAAGAAGCGGTTGCTGCAGTAAAAATCAGCCAAGATATCTCCACGAAAACAGTTGAGCAAACCACTAAAGCCGATGATTCATTAACTGAAATCGATCGTCTAATGGAGGTTATCTCAGATATGAATACGCAAATAGCTAGAGCCACTGAGCAGCAAAGCCAAGCGGCCGATGAAGTCAATTTACGTATTAATGATTTAGCAGGCATGACCGATGAGTCATTAGCAACGACCGAGCAACTTGCACATACTAGCCAAGAATTAAAAACCAGTAGCAATGATATGTCAGAAGTCGTGGCAAGGTTTAAATTCTAAACAAAAAAAACCAGTAACACCTTTCGATAAAGAAAATGTTACTGGCAAACCATCAAAAATTTTAAAATCTACTCAACTCGTGTGAGAGTTAAGGTTGGCACTTAGTGGTTATGTGTCCTGGAGCATAACCACTAAGTTCCGTGCTTGCATTGCTTAAGTTGGTGAGAGAGCATTCACTTGCCTAAGCAACGAAACAAATGATAATCATTCTCATTTATATTGTCAACGCTAATTATCATTTATTTTAAAATAATTGTTTTTATTTGAAATTATTACTTTTTCAATTTGGCAAAAGCATCAGCAAAAGCGTTACCCATAGCGGCATTTTCCGATTTTTTCACTTTGTTTTTACTCGTTGAATTATTTCTTGCCGGCTGTTGCTTGCCATTGTTATCTGGCTTTTTATGAGCTGCTTGTGCTGACTTATGAGTTTTATCTGCTGCTTTTTGCGTGATATTTTCATGCAAACGCATCGTTAGGCTAATACGTTTACGAGCGACATCGACCTCAAGCACTTTCACTTTAACAATATCACCCGCTTTAATCACTTCACGAGGGTCACTGACAAATTTATCGGTAATTGATGAAATATGCACTAAACCGTCTTGGTGAACACCTATATCAACAAAAGCACCAAAATTAGCCACATTAGAGACCACGCCTTCAAGCACCATACCTAGCGTTAAATCAGCCATGGAATTAACCCCTTGAGCAAACGTAGCGGTTTTAAATTCAGGTCTCGGATCTCTACTAGGTTTAGCTAACTCATTAATAACCGATTTTATCGTTACTTCGCCAAAGTTATCATTAACCATGTCACTTATATCGACGTTATTGAGTGCTTGCGCATTATTAAGAATACTCTCCGCAGTCAAACCGAGTTTGCTAAAAATGTTTTCGACTATCGCATAAGTTTCAGGGTGTACTGCAGATTGATCGAGTGGGTTATCGCCAGCACTAATACGTAAAAAACCTGCGGCTTGTTCAAAAGCCTTAGCGCCTAAACGAGCGACTTTCTTCAACTGCTGGCGGTTAGTAAAACGCCCTTCACTGTCGCGATAACTCACAATGTTATTCGCCATGGTTTTATTTAAACCGGATACTCGTGTTAACAATGCCGCCGATGCGCTATTTAAATCGACACCAACAGCATTTACACAATCTTCTACAACATCATCTAAGCTTTTACTGAGTTTACTTTGGCTAACGTCATGTTGATATTGGCCAACGCCAATTGCTTTTGGATCAATTTTGACTAATTCAGCGAGCGGATCTTGTAACCGGCGTGCAATGGAAACTGCGCCACGTAAAGAAACATCTAAATCAGGAAATTCATTAGCGGCAAATTCAGAAGCAGAATATACCGAAGCGCCAGCCTCACTGACAACAGCTTTTTTTGGTTTAACCTTTGATTCAGCATCAAATTGGGCAATGACTTCACTGACTAATTTATCACTTTCACGAGAGCCAGTACCATTGCCAATAGCAATCAATTCAACCTTATGCTGCTGACAAATATTGACTAAGGTGCGTACTGATTTATCCCAATGATTTTGCGGAGCATGAGGGAAGATAGTGGTGGTGTACAATAGTTTGGTGGTGCTATCAACAATGGCTATTTTACAACCTGTTCTCAAACCAGGATCTAAACCTAAAGTGACTTTTGCTCCTGCTGGAGCTGCCATCAATAAATCATTTAAATTATTGGCAAATACTTTTATTGCTTGCGCTTCGGCCTGCTCACGTAAACTTGTTAACAGTTCATTGCTTAAACTAATACTGAGTTTGGCTTTCCAAGTTAACTGCACCACTTTTGTTAAAAATACCGCACCTGCTTGCTGAGTGAGTCGTAACGTTAAGTGTTCACTTATAATTTGTTCAGCGCTGCTAACACTGCCTTTTTCTTGGCTAGGGTCAACATTAATACTGACTTGTAAAAAACCTTCATTTCGACCACGCAACATCGCTAACATACGATGGGAAGGTACTGATTTCAATGCTTCACTATGATCAAAATAATCTCGAAACTTTGCCGCTGTTTTGTCTTGCCCTTTCACCACTCTACTAGTTAAGTGCGCTTGTTTTAATAGATGACGACGTAATTTCTGTAATAAGTTAGCGTCTTCACTAAAGCGCTCTGCCAAAATAAAACTTGCGCCTTCTAATACCGCTTTAACATCAATAAAACCCGCGTCGACATTAATGAACGCCATAGCTTCTTGCTCTGGTGATAACTGCCAGTTGTTAAATAATTTATTTGCCAACGGCTCAATGCCAGCTTCAATGGCAATTTTACCTTTAGTACGGCGTTTCGGCTTATAAGGTAAATATAAATCTTCAAGACGAGTTTTATTGTCAGCCTGCTCAATTAACTTAGCCAAAGCAGCCGTCAATTTATCTTGTTGTTTGATGCTGGTTAAAATCACCTGCTTGCGATCATTCAACTCACGTAAGTACCCTAATCGCTGTGCTAAATGGCGTAAGTGATTATCATCAAGGCCTTGCGTCACTTCTTTACGGTAACGGGCGATAAATGGCACAGTTGCGCCGTCATCGAGTAGATTTATAGCCGCTTTTATTTGCAGTGGTTTAACATTAAGTTCTTGAGCGATTTGCTCAGTAATAGCCAACATGAGTAGCAATTCCAACGTGAGAATTTTTAAGAGTTGAATAATAACAGAAAAGCCCATTCTCGAAAATAGTCACGACAATAGTTGCCTGCTTAACGTTCTACCAAACGATAGTGCTAAAGCTACTGTATTGACTGAACGTTATTGCCCCCTAACGCTTTCGCTTGATAAGCAGCTTTATCTGCTAACGCGAGTAATTTTTTGAATATAAACTCACCTTGTTCAGTAGAAGCAACGCCAAAGCTAGCTGATGCATGAACATCTTGATGGTTAAATGTTAGTTGTGAAACCGCTAGGCAAAGGCTCTCCGCTTTATCATTAGCTTGTGCAAGGCTGCAATGCGGTAAAACCACAAGAAACTCATCACCACCCAGACGTACCGCACTATCTTCTAAACGAGAGTTAGATTTCAAAATAGTTGCTATCTTGACTAGAACCTCGTCTCCTTGTTCATGACCATAAGTATCATTTATCGCTTTGAATTTATCTAAATCAATCATGATAAGACTTAACGGTTGCTGATGGCGCTTTACTTCACTTAATGTTTTTGCAACAAATAATTGTAAGTAGTAGCGATTATTCATGCCCGTTAATTGATCTGTCATCGCTAACAATTCTAAATCTTTCTTTTGCTGCATAACCTGTTGTATTAGCTGATTCGAGGTGATCAAATTTTTAACGCGTACGGTTAACTCAGCTTGTAATACGGGTTTAGTAATAAAGTCATTCGCACCCACTTTTAGCGCATGGATTCTTTGTTGAGCATTGAGTAATGAAGAGATAGCTAATATAGGTATAGACTTCTTCTCGTCTTCTCTCGCTCTAACGTCTTCAATAACGGCAATCCCCCCCTTTTCACCAGGTAAAATAAGGTCTAATAGAATGAGGTCATAATGATGTTCTTCAAAGATATTAAGGCCAAGCTCCGCACTAGTAACGTGGTCAACGATTAAGCCCATTTCTTGCAAGATTTCCGTGGTCATGTTTGCCAGTGTTAAGTGATCTTCAATATATAAAACATGACCTGAGCAATGGCAGAGCACTATTTGATTCTCACTGACATTGTTTAATAATACTCTTAACTGTTCCAGTGCCATTTTTTGACACACAGCATTAATTTCAGTTGTTTTCATTTCTGCTAATTTTTTAGGGTCTTTTTCACTCGACAGTAAAATAACAAAAATATTACCGCACTTTGACAGTGCTTTAATTTGTTTTGCCAGCTCAATACCCGTCATATCAGGCAAATGCATCGTAATGCAAACAAGCTCAAAACCACCGTTATTTAGACAGGCTAACGCCTGCTCGCCTGTATTAGCTTCTTCAGGTACAATGGAATAACCATATAAAAATTCTTTCAGTAGCGACCGGTAGGTTTTAGAAGGGTCAACAATCAGCGCTTTCATAAAGTAGTCGTTATCCTCTTAAATCATAACAATGGCTAAGAATGCCTAATAAAGAGTATGGTCACGATTATTTAAATATGCCAAAAATAATACTGAAAACTTGAATTAAAATAATACTGTATGAAAAAATCAAATTACATTACGCGCGCAGGCTGGGACAGACTAGACAAAGAGCTAAAGTTCCTGTGGAAAGACGAACGTCCTAAAATCACCCGTTCTGTCAGTGAGGCGGCGGCACAAGGTGACCGCAGTGAGAATGCTGA
>Ga0105356_10007498_pt1 | contig 10019 bp, 7 predicted proteins | sample GOMGulsemesocosm_3_FD_83502 | JGI IMG/M metagenome (GOLD analysis project Ga0105356, IMG submission 83502) | Methane-oxidizing microbial communities from mesocosms in the Gulf of Mexico - GOM9D Gulf of Mexico | ecosystem: Environmental > Aquatic > Marine > Cold seeps | place: Gulf of Mexico...
TCCTTCTCATTTGGAGAAGAAATGTATTTCGTAGCCAAATTCCAAGTCCCACCATTATAACTCAATATGTTTATAAACAGAAAGGCTATGGCAAAACCAACGGTATAAGGGTCTCCGAACGGCTCACTATTTTGTGCTGGTAAACGATCCCATAATGTAAATACCGAATCCCATCCACCAAGTTTAGAAATTACTGCTAAAAACATGACTATTCCCGCTCCTATTTGAACAATAAATTGAATAAAATCTGAAACTGTTACAGCCCATAATCCTCCAATAGTGATATATACAATTGAGATACTTCCTGAAAATAGAATGCCATAAAAAATAGGAATGCCTGTAAATATCTTTAATAATACAGCAATGGCTGCCCATTTTGCTCCAACATCAAAGAGCTTTAATAATACGCCACTCCATGCCATTATCTGTTGCGTTTTCAAATCGTATCTAGTGGATAAGTATTCTAATGGCGACTGTACATTAAACTTCATTCGCAAGCGTACCCAACGCACTGGAAATAAGCGCACGGTGGTTAAAATTGCAATTCCTACCGTTAAGGCCCACCAAAAATAAATTGATATTCCATTAGTGTATGCAAGACCTGCATAAGCCACAAATACGGCGCCACTATACCCCGATACATGATGCGAAATCCCAGATAACCACCAAGGCATTTTACCGCCAGCAGTAAAATAATCTTCAGAATCTTTGTTCTTAAAATGTGCCCATACTCCAATTACTACCATTAGTAAAAAAAATATGATAATAACGATCCAATCTAGTTGTTTAATTGCCATTGATAATAACTTAATAAGTTGCTTATTTTATTTTTGATAATCTATCATACAATCGCTGTACTCTTTCAATGCGAACGCGATTTTCTTCAGCTAATTGACCCGAGTGAAGCAATTCTTTATTAAGGTCTATAAATCGAGATTTTAAACCCTTGTCCTTTTTTAAGATTACTTGCAATTGAGCTAAGGCTTCATTCAAGTTACTGTTACTAAAATTAGGACTGTTCACAAAAACTTCTGTCTCTTTAAATGCTAGATAGTTTTCCCGAATATCAGTCATTAGTCGAAAATGACTAAACTCAACTTCATTCTTTTTTGGTTTTAAAGTATTTAGAATTTTTTGATGATGAGTCACAGCCTCATGCAGCATTTTTACAGTAAGTTCTTTGTGTTTCTCAACTTTACCATCAAGGACCTGATAAGGCAGTCCTTTTAAGGCCTTCCAAAATAGCAATGACTCTGTTTTATCAAACTCGAACTGCTTCTTTCCGTAATCGATTATGAATTTTTCAATATCAAAAGCTGTGTTTTGATGCACTGCTTGGGCATAGGCTTCTAGCAAGATTTGAAAGCCAGAAATGGGATATACATTACGAACGGGAATCAATTCCGAGATGGTTTGCTTATCTTCATATATTGGAGAATAAATTCCAGATGTTGACCAAGAAGTCATAATGATACCGTTATAATCACTATTGCGACAAACAGGAATGAAATCCTTTATATTGTTAAAATGTTTTTCCCAGTTTGTGAGATAAAAATTATCGGGATTACTTCTTAATGAAGGGGCACCCCACACTTCAAAACCTTTCTCTGTAAGTTTTTTTGGATCTCCGAAACGATCTAATGCCCATCCATAATTCCAAACCAAAAAGATGGTTTCCTTTGGTAACAGCTCTAATTTGTCTGGATATTTATTTGCTATGTCCGACCAAAGTAATGGTGTTTTACCAAGGGACACTATAATATCAGTAACCAATTTTAAGTGCTCAGCAAGTAAGGTAGATTTACCATCTTTTTTTACCCGTTCACTACATTTGTCACAATTTCCAAATAAATAAGCTTCATCTCCTCCAATGTGAAAATACTTTGAAGGATGTAATGCCGCCATTTCAGTAAATAAATCTGTCAATAAGGCCTTATTAAGTTCTGGCTCCATTGGACATGATTGCGAAACATCTTTAAAATTCTCACGTAGCTCTGCATAGCGTTGATGCCTTAAAACATATTCCAAATGCCCTAAACTTTGTTGCAAAGGAATGACTTCTATCTTTTTACTTTGACAGTAGTCTATGAATTCTGAAATCTCATCTTTTGTATATGCAAACTGATTTGCAATCAAAGGGTGTGATTCAAAAGGAAATGTTGCTTCCCACTCCATAATAAGCGTGTTTACACCACGAGATTCTAATTGGTCTACAAACTTTTTTAAGGCCTCAAGCTTCATGACTTGAATCCGTAAATCCAAATGAAACCCAACGACTTCAAAATCTTTGTTTTGCTTTAAGGTTGATTGGGATATCCCACATCCTGAATGCAAAAGACATATCATTAGGATGCATATAACTAAAAAATTCTTATTTTTCATTGTATGTTTTTTTAGGTAACGTAGATCTGATTTTTCACTTAACAACTCAAAATAACGAGTATTTCAGTATGATAATGTGAATTATTGTTTTGATTTAATTACTGAGTTACGTACCTCAAAAATATAAAAAATAATTCAAAACAACTAAATAATTTGTTAATTATTCTAAGTTTAAAGCTAATTTACCCTAAAGCGACAAGGTACGAGAGTCTTTTTTTTAGGTGTTTATTCTTTATTTAAGATTGCTAACCACCGCATTTAAACGCTTTACTGTGCTGATAGCGCCTTGATTAATGAAGCTCAAATCTGCTCCTAAGGTAAAGAAACGATATCCTAATTGATAGTATTTCGTTAATTGATCTGGATTAGTTAATAAAATACCACATAGTTTCCCTGATTTTCGCGCTGCTTCTGAGGTTAATTTAAGTGCATTGAGAAACTTTGGGTGATCAAATTGACCAAAAACACCTAGAGCCATAGACAAATCCATTGGGCCAACAAATAGAATATCAACGCCTTCTATTTCAGCTACCTCATCAACACAGCTTAATATTTCCTCCGTTTCAACCTGAATTATTCCTAAAATATCATTTTTTTGATTAGTATAATATTCATCCCAATTTAGTCCGTAATTAGTTGCTCGAACCATTTTAGCTACTCCACGCAATCCTTCAGGTGCATAGCGAAGAGCATCTATAGCCGTTTGTGCTTGGGCAACTGTTTTAATACGTGGAAACATGATTCCTTCAGCCCCCATATCCAATACCCGATGCACCCTTTCATGACTATTCCCTTCGACTCTAATTACAGGTGCCGCGGTACCACTTTCAAAAGCCTGTAACTGAGCTAATATGTCTTTTTCGTTTCCGACACCATGTTCTAAATCGAGAATAGCAAAGTCGAAACCAGATTTGCTAATAATTTCTGATGCCACTGGAGACCCAAGACTTAAAAAAGTGCCTTTATAAACACTATTGTTATTTAATTTTTGCTTTAATTTTTTCATAATAATGGATTACATAAATTCTTCTCTAGGTGGGGAAAAGCTTTCGACAACTCTAACAACTTCGGAAAGACATTGTACGGTATGAGGGATATTTGCTTCTACGTAGTACATGTCTCCTTTTCCTATTTTTTGAGGTTCTTCGCCTTCAATAAAAACAATTAATTCTCCTTCTAATATATAAGTCGTTTGCTCTGCAGGATGAGAATGCATAGGAAGCGGCTCGCTCTGAATTCCGAATGTAATTTCAGAAATAAGAGTCATCAACTCTTTGGTAACAGCCATTTTAGCTTTTATCCCAGGGATCAATTCTTTTACAGGGGCATTTTTGTTTATTAGTACTGGCATATTTTAATATTTAAAATGTTTATATATATTTTTTTGGATTATTTAAAAAATCTAAAGTGATCTGAAAAAAGATGTTTGATCCTTTTATTAATACACTTTCATCTATATCGAATTTATTGGAGTGATTCTCATGAACTAACCCTAACTTTTTATTTCCAGCTCCAATAAAAATAAAGGTTCCAGGCACTTCTTCTAAGTATCTTGCAAAATCTTCGGAAGCCAACACGGGGTCTGTGCTATCACAAACTCCCGAAAACTGTGCTCCTAATGTTTTGAGGGCACCTTTAGTGAATTTTGAACTGTTTACAAGGGAAGGGTAACCTCGATCTATTTTTAGACTATATTTGGGTAGCTCTTCAAAAGCCTCCCTACGATGAGACTGCATGAGCCCCTCTAAGTTTTTACGCATTGTTTTTTCGACAACCTCTAAATTTTTTGCATTACCTAAAACGCGATAGCTTCCTGAAACTTTAACTTCAGTTGGTGTTTGATTGAATTGCTCTCCTCCTTGTATAGTTCCAAACCCAAAAACATAACTTATGGTAGGAGCAAAGTTATTTTTAAGATCAGATTGTATTGTCGACACAAATTTTGACGCTATTTGAACGGGATCGATATTTCCTTCAGGTCTAAAATGATGACCAGATTTTCCTGTAATAGTAATTTCATACTTGCAATGACTTGCCATAAAAGCTCCTTCTTTCAAATATGTAATATCCGACTCAATATGAGTAAATAAATGCATCCCTAAAATAGCGTCAACACCTTTTAAATGTCCTTCTTGAATTACTTTTAAGGCTCCGCCTGGAGGAATTTCTTCAGCAGGTTGAAAAATCAGTTTTACACGCCCTGTCAACACACTTTCATTATCCTTTAGTAGCCTCGCAGCGCCCAAAAGCATCGCCATGTGCCCATCGTGCCCACAGGCATGCATCACTTCTTGAGAGGTAGATATATAATCCTTATTATAAGCTGTCAATTCCTCCTTGATTTTGAGTGCATCCATATCTGCACGCAATGCAATAGTTTTTCCCGGCCTACCACTATCAATAACACCAAGTACCCCTGTGTCTGCAATGCTTTTATTTTCAATTCCCAATTCGTTTAAAACGGAGATTATTTTTTTTTGGGTATTAACTTCCTCGTAACTCAGTTCAGGAAATTTATGAAAATACCGTCTTAAATTAATAATCCATTCCGAGTAATCCTTATGTATAGTTTCAGCAATCATCGTATATTAATTGATCGTTAACCGAATGGGTGATTTTAGCTGCCTTGAAAATTGTTTCAAATAAGCATTCCATTCTTCTTTAGTGTTAAATGCTTCGCTTTTTTTCCATCCAAAACCAGCGTAATAAACAACGCGTTTTTTAATTGGTTTTAATTGCACAAAAAAATGACTTTGGTCTTTTTCTTGTGAGTGGTATTCAAAGTGATTAGATATATAGATGGGATCAACAACTATGGCCAATCCTAACGCTGAGTCTTCATGTGACCTCCATAAACTAAACCATCCCGTCTCAGGGTCAATGGTTAAGTCATTGCCTTCCTCTGTAATAGGAATGCCAGTTACAAGCCCATTAATTTCTTTATCAAAAATTAGTTCGTGTCGTGTTAAATGACTCCCTTTATCCAAAGAGATTTTTTTCACTTCAGAGACTAGATTACCGCCAGCATCCCAAGGATTGTATTTCAACTCAAAACTTGTTTGAATCAAGCCGCTTTCTTTCTCCAAAAAAGAACTAAAATTTCCAGAAGAAAATAGAATACTATCTTTAAAGACCCCAACTCCTCCACAACCAAGACTGGCTCCTACATGAAAATTATCCACACCTTCACCAGTATCTTTATGATAATCTCCCGTACCGTTTGTATGCTCCTTATACCATTTATTTATAATTGGATATTCTACACGTTTTAACCAACAATCAACACCGCTTGAAAAAGCACCACCTGGCATACCTTGTTTAGTAACCTCCTCTGCCTTGGGTCCAAACATTCTAAAAGCGACTTTGTCATTTTCCCAAGCAAAATCATCCAAGCGTTCTGGTACAAAACGTGAAAAAGCAACAGTATCGAACGCTTGCTTATTCCTATTTATATCTGAAATACTGAGGATTAACTTTTTTGCTTGATTAGGAGCAATTTCCGGTTGAAAAATCAGGGCATCTTTAATGCCATCATTATTTTCATCTATATATTGAATGGGTAAGGTTTTATTAGAAACAAAATCCTCAATGTTTAGACGCTCAAAATCCTCCTGTAATTCTTTTTTTAATTCTGATTTTTTAAGGACTACCGTTTCAAACGTCCTATGAATATCCAAATCATTATGTGCCGTTATCACTTGCTGATTTTCTTTTTTAGAACAGCTTTGCACAAGGACAATCAAAACGAGTATGGCACAGTATCTTTTTAGTGTTTTCATTATTGATAAATTATTTGAAACTATTTATCGAGTTCCTTTTTTATTTGCAATAGAATCTTATTGTTGGCTTCTATCATATGGTCAACGGTCTTAGCTCTATGCCAATCTGTGATTCTATCTTGATGATAAAATGGCTCTGGCGTTAAAATTTCATTTTCCAATGAAGCCAAAACAACTGCATAATACGGGTCTTTTTTAGACGCTAGAATCAATGATGATTTATAAAAATTAAATGTTTTTATTTGTTCATTAATAGTCTTAATACGATGGATGTATGCATCCTTTTTTAAAGGATACTTTTTAGAAACCTCTTTAATAGCTTCTCCTGCTCCTCCCCCGTTATTAGGCTTATGGACATTAAGTAACCAGGCAATGGTAGGCGCAAGATTAGTATGTTCAAAATAAGAAAGCTTGCGATTTGTCGCTATTCCTTTTCCGGCAAAGACCATGGGTGTTACCCAACTTTCTTCATCGTACATAGGATGCCAGCCAACTTTACTCTGTCCATGGTCTGAGGTGACGATTAAAATCGTGTTTTCCCATTTACCAGAATTTTTCAGAAAAGAAACCAGTTCTCCAAGTAATTTATCTGCGTTTTCAATAGCCTTAACATAAGGAGAGTTTTCTCCATAAATATTTCTGAAATATGGCTTGCCAGGTTCACATACAGAAACCGATCTCCCCAACTCTCCTGGAGACTGAAGATGCACCCTCATAAAAGCAGGATTTTGATGTTTGAGCAAATTAATTGCTTGATCTAAAACATCTTCATCTGTCAAGCCAGAATCCATGATTTGAGTCGAAAATCCTCTTGCAACAGACCTATAAGCCGCTGTATTAACAACGAATGCTGATTGTCGTTTTGGAGATATCACCTCCTGAATCATCTTGTTTTCGGGTTTTATAAAAACGGTCCCCGAATGAAGCATAGGATTTGGAAATGAACAACTGTTATAATCACTATAATCACCTATGGTAGGGTGATGAGGTATGATTACATAAGATTTCTCGATGTAAACACCAGTATCAATTAATGCATTAAAGTTTGGCATGTCCATTTTTGATGGTGCTTCCCAATGCAATCCATCGATCATAAACAGAATAACTCTCTCAGCTTCTTGAGCATTTGAATTCACTAGGCTACCCATTAGTATACATATGGCTAACGTTGATTTAATAAAGATCTTCATTTGTTTGAATTTTGTTTAAAAATAACCGACACTCCATATCTATTTCTCTATCAATTTATAAACTTCGGTACCCGCTAATAAAAAAGCGCCTGTTCCATAAGTTTCAGTATCTTCTTTTTTAACCTCATCCGGTCCAACGCCTACCAACTGCACATAACCAAGTTTTCCGTTGGTCTCAACAGCATCGACTAGTGTTTCCCATGCTTTTAATATGGGAATTTGAAATTTTTCTTTTTCCAATAATCCATTATTTACGCCCCAAGCCAAAGCATAACAATAGAAAGCAGTACCACTTGTTTCTTTTATATCAAACTCATCTTTATCTAAAAGACTGGAGTACCAAAACCCCTCTGGAGATTGAATTTCCAGAAGACGATTCGCCATTCTCTTCAATACATTTTCATAAAATTCTCTGCCTGTGTAATCTTCGGGCATCGCATTTAATACGCCTACAATACCACCGACAACCCAACCATTTCCTCTGGACCAAAACACCTTCTTCCCCCGCTTAGTTCTAGCTTTAAAATAGCTGTCATCTCGAAAAAATAAATCTTCCTCAGCATCATAAAGATAGTCGTATGTTAGGCGCCAAAGTCTATCCATTTCATTGAGATATTTATCATCCCCAGTAACTTCACTCATTTTAGAAAAGGCAGGAGGCGCCATAAACAAGGCATCACACCAGCTCCACCAATCCAGCTTATGAGGGTTATTCTCCCATCGTAAATCTACTTTAGCAGGTCTTTTATAAAAAGCCATATCCATAGTATATTTGGTTTTGTCAATCATTTTAAAATCTTTAGTAATCTCATAAAGATCCAAATACGTTCGTGCTATCGTAAAATTATCCGCCAGATAAGGATGTGGTTTAAGCTTCCACTCCAAACTATTACCCATCTCTATCATCGCATTATAGTGCTTTTGTTGCGGGTTCAGTTTATAATAACTCATTAAGCCAGTATAAAATGTTCCATATTCCCATACCCATAATTCCTTGCCTGATGGATTTGCCAATTGCCAATCGGCAACCTTTTCCATAATCGACAAAACAACTTCTCTGTTTGGTTTTAAGTTATTTACTGAGCTAATAGGCTGCCCAGAACTACAGCTTGCAAAAAGGATTAAACTTAAAAGGGGTAATAATTTTGTTTTCATGACTTAAATAATTATTTAATATTCCAAATTTTTAAAATAATCAACACTTTAAATTGTCAAGTGTAAAATAAATTATATATTCGCGGTAACGCACCTCAAAAATACAATTTTTTTTTAACATAGAACCTTATTAAGAAATATTATGCTGTTTTAAACTAAAGTTTAGACTTTAAATACAAAATCAAGGTTGGGGTGAAATTTATTAAACGCAATTAATATTAGTAAACTAAAAAAACATGGGAGTTGACATCACTTTTCACTTTTTAATGAAGGGCTTAAAAACAAAACTAAACAAACTTATTAAAGTCTTGTGTTTGTGCGTTCTTACAATCTATCTAGTTGATTCAACGTATGCGCATAGTGCTAGCGAAGAAGAATTAGGTTTAAGCGCCTTACAGGAAGTGCTAATTACAGGTATAGTTACAGACGATAATGGACAGCCTCTGCCGGGAGCATCGGTACTTGTAAAAGACTCATCCATTGGAGTTGCTACAGATTTTGATGGCAATTACGCAATTCGTTTACCATTAAAGACTGAGACGATACTCGTATTCTCCTATCTAGGGTTTATAACTCAAGAAATAGTTTTAACTAATCAAATCATATTAAATGTAATCTTAAGTGAAGATGCCGTAGGACTAAATGAAGTTGTTGTTGTAGGGTACGGTACTCAGAAAAAAAGTCACCTTATTGGCGCCATCACCAAAGTGAATGGTGATAAACTTTCAGAAATCCCTGTTACAGGGATAGATGAAGCATTACGGGGTCAGGTAGCTGGATTACAAGTGAGGAATACCGCAGGTGAAGTTGGAGAAGCACAAGAAATCACTATTAGAGGTATATCCTCTGTTAATGCTAGTAATTCTCCATTAATCGTTATTGATGGCATTGCTATTCCAGATTTAGACATATCCGCAGTCGATTCAAATGATATTGAGTCTGTTGAAGTATTAAAAGATGCAGCTTCAACTGCTATATATGGTTCGCGTGGTGCCACAGGTGTAATTTTGATTACTACTAAAAGCGGAAAATCAACAAAGAAAACCATATTTTCCTTGAATATGCAAAGCGGAATGAAGTCTCCTATATATAGATATAATGTTTATAACCAATTTGAGAGTAATCAAACCAAATTAGAGAGACAGCAAATGGCATGGGAAACACCGTTTCTAGAATTAGGGATTAACCCTAATCGTCAATTCGATACTAATGGACAACCATTACCAAACCCGAGCGGTACGCTTTACCCTACTATGGAGAGTTATTTATTAGGAAGCAACATTGAGCGCATGAAAACTATGATCGCTATGGAATCTGGAACTCATGATTGGACTGAGGATTTGACTAGAAAAGCAACTACTTTTAATAAATATAGCTTAACCGCACGTGGAGGAAACGATAAAACAAATTTTTATATTTCTGGCACCTATCAAAACAATGAAGGGTTAATGAGAGATAATAGCTATGAGCGTTTACTTTTTCTGTTGAAATTAGAAACAAAATTATCAGAAAA
>Ga0105356_10007499_pt1 | contig 10019 bp, 12 predicted proteins | sample GOMGulsemesocosm_3_FD_83502 | JGI IMG/M metagenome (GOLD analysis project Ga0105356, IMG submission 83502) | Methane-oxidizing microbial communities from mesocosms in the Gulf of Mexico - GOM9D Gulf of Mexico | ecosystem: Environmental > Aquatic > Marine > Cold seeps | place: Gulf of Mexico...
ATTCATAATATATAAACATTTATTCCTTTATCTTTGTTTTTTATTCAGTTAGTTTACTTTTCGACTTGATTATGTAGAAAAAGTAAACTACCCGATCAATTACCAGGCTAAGGCTGTTATTTAACTACCCTAGTAACAAAGGACTAAGTACTCGTTTTCAATGGAAGAAAAACGCTTCAACCGAGCTATAATGCTCACTCTTCTGTAAAAAACTCGTTTAAAAACCCTTTAATTAGCTGGCCTGCAATTGCTTATTGTTTGCCATTTATCTGACTTAATAGGAATTAAAACCGATGAAAAATTTACTGACTAAATGTTATATCGAATCAAAATTAACCTTAGAACAATTTAAAGAAAACCAACAAGGTGTTACAGCTATTGAGTACGCATTAATTGCTATAGCTGTTGCTGCAGCTATAGGTGCGGCAATGGTTTTATTTGGCCCACAAATCGAAGCAGCCTTTCAAAACCTAACAACTCGATTAACTGCTGCTGCTGCCACTACTTAAACTATTATGACATTAACCTTGTTATTGATATTTATCCTATGGTCACTGCTACTGATAACAATCAGTTACAGCGACATTAAACAGCGGATGATAAGCAATAACATGGTGCGCCTAATTGCCATAATAAGCATAACAATTGCCGTTATCGCATTAAATAATGAGCTCTACCCGCTTGGCTGGTGGCTAGTTATTCAACCTATATCAGTTATGATAGTTGGTTTTGGTTTGTTTGCTTTGGGTATTTGTGGCGCTGGTGATGTCAAACTAATGACAGCGCTGTCCATCATTATTTACCCAGCCTTTTGGTGGCAAACATTACTACTGATAACGGCAATAGGCGGTGTATTGGCGACAGGCTATTTGTTCTATGGCTGGCTCACTGATGATTTAGCCAAAATACGTAAAAATGGCTTGCCCTATGGTGTAGCAATAAGCTTAGGTGTTTTCAGCTCAGTGATGATGTCACCACTTATCACTGAGTTTTATTTAACGTAAATCGTTGATGTAAAAACGTGAGAGTAGCAATAAATAATTCAAAGCCTTGCTTGCTTAATATTTTAGTAAGCAGGGAATTGAAGCAATAATTACAGTGGGTATGTTGTGCAAAACAAATGGATTTTTACTGTCGCTTTTCTTGCCGTGTTATTTGGCATAATTGGGCTTTTCTCTCGATTAACCGTACCTGCTAACGCTCAAGGCAACACAGTAACCTTAAAAACTACAGAACAAATAAAAATGGTCAATGTTTGGCGTGCCAAATCTCCAATTCCCGTAGGGCAACTATTGTCATCAACACTCTTTAAACAAGATTCATTATCACTAGTCGACGCAAATGATTTAGGCCTAATGCAAGGTAAATTGACCATAAGCGATGATGCCATTAGCCGAGCAGATTTAATGGTCGATGATTTATTACAAATAACCCATATTGTCAGCCCAAATACCGCTGACTATATAGACCTATTACTTGCTCCCGGCATGACACCATACCCGATAGCCGTCGATCCATTTGCCGTTTACGGTGGCCAAATTAAGGTTGGCGATTATGTCGATGTCATCACACTGATGTCTAAAAGTGCCAATATCGCCAGCAATAAGCGTATCGGACTTGATGAAATTACCGTATCACCGCTACTCATTGCTCGACGCGTATTAGCAATTTCAGCACAAGAGCCGCCAGAAGCGGTTATAAAAAGCAAAAAGAGCAAGGATAAGACAGTAAAGCAGCGCCTTATTATTGAATTAACCCGACAAGAAGTAGCGCAAATGGCAATCGCCAAACGTATTGGCATCATCGAAATTTACAAGTCAGTCAATGCCACGATTGCCGAGCAAACAAGAGCGAACAGCAAAGATGTATTACCAAGATCAAATACTATCACTGAGTTTCGGGGCAATGCTCCTGCAGCGCAATAAACTACCGAGCCCAGAGGAATAAGTTCGATGAAATGGATCAACAATAAAAATATCTACCAGCATATAATGACAGATGTTATGCGCTGGTTACTACTCAGTTTACTATTATTAAGTAGCCATACTTATGGGCAAGAATTATTAAACTTAGCAAAAGATGAAGCAAAGCCGTTAAGTTTTCCATCCGAGATCGATACGGTTTTTATCGCAGATCCTGAAATTGCTGATTACAAAGTGATTAATGAGGACAAGATCGTTATTTTTGGTCGAAAAATAGGGAATGTCTCTTTAATCGTTTTCGGCAAAAATGGGGAAATACTTGCGAATAAAACAATTGTCGTTAATAAAAACCTAACCGCGATAAAGCAACAAATTGCCCTTTATTATCCACAACTCAAAATTAATCTCGCCAATTTAGGTGAGCAAGTGGTACTCAGCGGTAAAGTCAGCAACCAACAGCAAAAGGAACAAATATATAGCTTAGTCGGTGAATTACTTAATAAAGACTACACCGATAAAACGCTGTCTTGGCAGGTTGGCAATATTGCCCAAAATATTGAGCTCGATTTTTTAGAACGACGTAGATATCGCGGATTAGTCAATCATCTAGAGCTCGCAGTTACCAAACAAGTAAACGTAAAGCTCACCATAGCAGAGGTTAACCATTCGTTTGTTGAGCAATTAGGTTTTGAATTTGGCTCAGTAACCGTTGATGGCGGTATCCGAGGTAATGGCTTATTTGCTGATATGCTCAAAGGCTTCAGTACCGACAATATTGCCGCGTTTATTTCTGCTATTAATGACGAAAGCACCGGCCAAGTATTAGCAGAGCCAAACTTAAGTGTTATTTCAGGGGAAACCGCCAGCTTTTTGGTTGGTGGAGAAATGCCGATAGTTACTTACATCGACGATCAATACTTAGTGACTTATAAAGAGTTTGGTATTCGGCTCGAACTCGCAGCAAAAGTTTTACAAGATGAACGCATTCGCTTAGCCCTAATGCCTGAAGTGAGCTCCGTCGATAATAGTTTTTCTAATCAAACCTTTGATATTCCGGCCTTTAAAACGCGTAGAGCGCGTACAACAGTAGAACTCGCTGATGGCGAAAGTTTTATTTTGGGCGGGCTATTGAGCACTGAAGATATGGAGTCTTTGGCAAAAATACCACTCATTGGAGATATTCCCGGCTTAGGAGCGCTATTTCGTAATACCGGTGTTGAACGTCGTAAGACTGAATTGCTCATTGTCGCGACTGTAAATCTGGTTGAGCCGATCAGTCCATCGTTAGTGCAATTACCAAGTATGAAGCGTACCAGTACTATCGAACGTTTCTTTAATATAAAAGAGAAACACTCAACCGATAAGTCTACCCAGCAATGGGCTCAACAAATCATTGAAACAGGAGGCTTTAAACAATGAAAAATTCATTATTAATCATTAGCTTATTATTTCTAATTACGAGTTGTACTAATAGAGTCACATACTATCCTGTTTCTGTTATTGATGTGGTTCAAGTAAACTATTTGTTTGAATTAGGCAGTAACAATAATAAAAAAGCTCTGGGTCTTAGCCAAGAATTAGTACGTTATTTAACTGAAAATAAAAACTTATTACTCGACAATAAATTAACTATTCGCTGGCGAGAAAAACAGGGTGAAAAACTGGCAAAACAAGCGCAACGCTGGTTGCTAACTCAAGGTGTGAATGACAAAAATCTGCAACTTGAAGAGTTTACCTTAGCAACAAAAGAAACAGCATTGCTAGCCATAGCTATTCAAAACTTTCAAGTACAAACCAGTCGATGTAAGCAAAGTAAAATGCGCGCTTTAGGCACAGTAGCAGTAAATTGCGCCGTTGAAAGTAGCCGCTGGCAATCAATTGTGCACCCTGAGCGATCATTGTTAACGCCAGTGAAAAGCAGCAAGGAATAGTCGATGTTAGATCTTGATAGTATTCTTAACAAACAAGCCAATGAAGCCACAGAGAAAGAAATACCGAATGTATCTTTACTTTATAATTCAGAAGCCTGCCGTGAATTAGTAGCTGAAGCCTATCAATTTGAAGGCTTCAAAGCGCCAGAACAACTAAAATATAATAATGAAAACATTCAAAAATTAGTTGAAAAAAAGACTAAAACCATTTTAATTGAGTTGAACGAAAGTAAAAATATAACTAAAGATGCTAAGCATATTAGCCACATTGTCCCCCATGATGTTTTAGTTGTCATTATCGGCAAAGAGAACGCTATTTCAACCATCAGAAACTTAAAGTCATTAGGTTTTTATTATCTATTTTGGCCCATTAGTAAAAGCGAATTAATCGATTTTGTCCGTAATTTGTCTGCAACATCGCACTTAGCTGTTGGTTTAAAAGGTAATCGTAATGCCAAACGCATAGCTGTTGTTGGCACTAAAGGTGGCGTCGGCTGCTCACTACTGAGTGCTGAAATATCCGGATTATTATCGTTAAAACATAAGACTCGAACCTTATTAGTTGATCACAACTATTACGGCGGTAATTGCGACATTATGTTGGGTACAAATACCCTAACTAAACGCGAATTACTGTTAGGCACATTATCTGACTCTTTAGATGAAATATCAGCTAAAAACTTGACCTCTAAAATTAATATCAACTTAGATTATCTTGGCCTAAGCATGGAAAAGCAGACCCCTGCAGCACTCGGTGAGTTTTCCGACCATGTCGTTAATCTTTTGAGTAAAAGTGTCAATTTTGTCGTTGAAGATGTATCGGCATCAATCAACAAGGGACACGATATTTCATGGCTATGTGATAATAACGATTACCTAATTTTACTGCTTGAACCAAGTATTTCGTCACTACGAGCAGCCAAAAGAATACATGCGCAGACTCTTGATTACATCAAAACAAATTCACTTAACATTAAAGTAATCATTGTACTTAATCACCACAGAGAAAAGGCTGTTAATACCATTAGCACCCATGAAATTAAAAAGATTCTCGGCTGTAGTATTGACTATACACTGCCCTACGATGTCAATATCAACAATTTACTCATACGTGGAAAAAAACTATTTAGTAGTCAAAACAATTTGGCTCAACCATTGAGTAGTATGGTCGCTGATATTTTGGGTGTAAATCGTAATAACAAAACCAGCTTATTGAAATCGATACTCCCTAAATTAGGCAAGCGTCGCGGTGGATAACATCAAACAAACCTATATTCAGTTACGTACTGATATATATGCCGCCATTGATGCGAGCACATTACAAGCGCTGTCCAAACAGCAATTAGAGCTGCAACTTACCGCGGCAATCGATTTATTGATCAAGCAACAAGATATACATCTGCCCCAAATAACTCGAACAGACTTTGTTCAGCAACTATCTGCAGAGTTAATAGGCTTAGGTCCCCTACAAACCTTAATGGAAGACGACAGCATCACCGACATTATGGTCAATGGCTGTGATAAGGTCTTTATTGAGCGTAATGGACTCATTGAATTATCAAATACCACCTTCATTGATGAGCAACAGCTACAAAGTATCGCCAAGCGCATCGCAGCGGGTATTGGCCGGCGTGTCGATGAAGCTACCCCACTATGCGATGCCAGACTAAAAGATGGCAGCCGAGTTAATATCGTTCTACCAGTATTGGCTATTGACGGAACAGCCATATCAATTCGTAAATTTAGAGAAAAGAGTATTCGATTAAACGATTTAGTCGGCTTTGGTGCCATGAGTGAAGCAATGGCATCGGTATTAATGATCGCCGCACACTGCCGGCTAAATATCCTTATTTCTGGTAGTACTGGCTCAGGTAAAACCACCTTACTTAATGCCTTAACTGAATACATCTCTGAAAATGAACGTATTATTACCATTGAAGATGCAGCGGAGTTACGCTTACAACAGCCTCATGTAGTCAGATTAGAAACCCGTACTGCAGGCATTGAAAATACTGGGCAAATAGGCCAACGAGAATTAGTTATTAATTCACTACGAATGCGACCCGATCGAGTGATCATTGGTGAATGTCGTGGTAGCGAAGCATTTGAAATGCTACAGGCGATGAATACCGGCCACGATGGTTCAATGTCAACTTTGCACGCCAATACCCCTAGAGATGCGATTTCACGTGTCGAAAGCATGGTGATGATGTCAAGTTCTTCGCTACCTATTGCTGCAATAAGACAAATGATAGTCAGCGCAACTGATTTGATCATTCAAGTGAACCGCCTGCATGACGGCTCACGTAAAGTCACCAGTATTTCTGAGGTTATGGGCTTAGAAGGCGATAAAGTAGTATTAGAAGAAATTTTTGCCTTCAAAACCGAAGTTCAACAACAACGAGATAAGGTCGTTGGTCAGTTTGTTACGGCAGGCATCATGGAACGCTCCGTATTGATGGAAAAAGCAAGGTTTTTTGGCTTAGATACCGAGCTATCTGCGATTTTTAGGAAAATACAATGATCTTTTCTTTGCTCGCTTTATGCTTCGCAGTGATTACCGTCATACTTTTAATAATCTCACGAAAGTCAGAGCGTTTAGATTATTTTGGCGAACTTTCAAAGACCTACTCCGTTGATGACATGGTAAGTCAATCGGTAATCGACCTCGCCGCACTACGAGATAAAAGCAGCTTTAAAAAATTAGCTAACTCTATCAAAAATAGGATAAAGCAAATAGGCGATCATGCCGCGTTAAAACTTAGCTTATTTTTATTAGTGATTTCAATAATTGCAGCCTTCCTAAACAATTGGTTATTGCATCAAAACCTACTATTGGTATTGCCTATAAGTTGGCTTTTAAGCCTCTATTTGGCTTATAAAAAATTAGTCGCTCAAGCGCAAAAAAACTTTGAAGAAGGCTTTCCTGATGCGCTAAATATGATGGTAAGCTCAGTTTCAGCAGGAGAAAGTTTACTGCACAGTATCCGCTTTGTTGGGAAGAAGCTTGATACAGTTGTTGGTCGAGAGTTTAAAAATATGGCAGAACGTATTCAAATTGGTGAAAACGTTGATGAGGTATTAAGGCAAGCTTGTGAACGACTCCCCTATACCTCATTCCAATTTTTTGTCATTACTTTACGTGCCAATATAAGTCGAGGCGGTCAGCTAAGAGATATTATTGCAAAAATTAGTCGCTTACTTTTTGATAATAAAGCCTTAACACAGAAAAAACTCACCATGACAGCTGAAGCAAGAGCTTCAGCTAAAATTGTTTGTGCAATTCCATTTCTTTTCTTGCTATTAATGCGTTTTTTAATGCCTGAGAATTATCAATTTATAATGGAGCATGACAACGGTCGGGTGGTTTTATACTATTTGCTGATCAGTGAAGCTATCGGCATGACCATCATTTATCGTTTACTAAAAAGTGTAAAGTGATGATTAAACTAGCACTACTTGATTGGACAATAATAGGCTTGGTTGCACTAGGGCTAGCTACCTTAATCACTTTAACAATAAACCACTTGTTAGCTAAATTTAGACGTAACAAATTACTTGAACAAGGTAATAGCAACAAAAAAACAAAAAACATAGCGACTTTATTAGCTAGCTTCACTGTACTCAATAGTGAACAAGTAATGCAAAAATTTATCAACGCAGGTTTTTATCACTTCCCTTACCCGCATTTGTACCTGCCGGCAAAATTAATATTACTGCTTTTGACCGCCGTACTCTTATCACTTTTTGGTAGCCAACAATTTGTTTTCAATCTATTAATTTTTATGTTTATCCTAATGATGATCATCATAATTCCTGATGTTTACCTCGAAAAAAGAGCGAAAAGCTTGGCTGATCGAGTATCAGGAAATTTATCATATCTACTCGATCTTATGGCGATATGTGTGCAAACAGGTATGACGATAGAGGCAAGTATGGCTTATTTATCCAAAGAGATTGCCGATTTCAACGATGATTTATGCTACCTACTGCAACGTACAACTCAAAGAGCAAAATTAGTTGGCCTAGAAAACGCGTTAGATGAATTGAATGAACGAATCGACAGCACAGAAATGCGCAGCTTTGTGAATACATTAAATCAAAGCTTAAAATTCGGCACCTCTATTTACGAAGTATTAACTGGCTTATCTCAGGATATACGAGAGATCCAAATGCTCAATTTGGAAGAAAAAGTAGGTAAATTGTCAGCCAAAATGTCGGTACCTTTAATTCTATTTATTATGTTTCCTATCGTGATCTTGATTGTCACGCCCGGTATATTAAGGATGATGAACAATGGCTAAACAGTTACTAAGTTTAATTAGCGGCTTGTTAATATTATTAACAGGTTGCGCGCAAACAGAACAAAGCAGTTACCAATCTATAAACGAACGGGTATTAGTCGCTTCACAAAACCCTGACGCACTGATTGTGCATTATAAAAAACAACTAAATCTACACCAAACTCCTTGTATAAGGTTCTTATTGGCGCAAGCCTATTTTAACAAAGCAGACTTTGAAACTTCACTTTTCCATCTTAACATTGTCAACAAAATTAACGCTGCCCAAACAATAGAACCTAGCCTTGAGCAACAAACATGCACTGATAAGCAGCAATCTTTTGGCACAAAAGTAGCGCTACTGATGGCTAAAAATCATTATCAATTAAATCAAAATAAACAAGCTTTGGCTATTATCAAAAACATGTATGGTCTTAAAGCTATACCTGGTGAAGCGTTAAATCTACAAGGAGTATTGTTATCAGACAAAGGAGATTATCGCGGCGCTCGCGATGCTTTTAATCAAGCTAGAGCGCAGTTGTATAACGATACAATTGTAAATAATAACTTAGCCATTTTAGATATTGTTGAAGAAAGATATCAGCAAGCCATTGCTAAGTTACTACCATTATTCAACAGTAGGCCGAAAGATAAACGCGTTAAAGCCAATTTAGTACTTGCTATGGCTAAAGAACAGCAGTTCCAGCCCTTTAAAGCGCTTTTGATTAACGAATATAGCTACGAAGAAATAGTCGATTTATACCTTTATTTAAAGAGCAACCACGCAGGCGTTATTGAGACCTCTATGTCGATTGATGAGGTAATAGCGAATGAGGACTAAGTTAACTGCGCAGCAAGGAGTAATTTCTATTGAATTTGCCCTAGCATTTCCGGCTTTTATATTGATGGTACTGTTATGGGCTGAAATCAGTTACCTTGGCTTTGTTTCATCGGTTGTTGATATGGCGTCGTCTGCAGCGGTAAGAAAAGCCAAAAGTACTGACATTGACCTTGCTGATGAAGCAACTTACGGCGCGATTATTACCGATGTTATCGGCCAAACAGATTCACTTTGGACAAACATTATTGATCCAAGTAAGTTTTCCTTATCCAGCTGTTATTTTAACGATGTTGCCGGTGCCGCCATCAACGACCTCGCAGGCTGTAATGCGGATCCATCGAATAACCCGGTAGCCTTATTCCAAATAGGCTACCAGTATAACCCTATCTATAGTGTTTTTGGCAACCTCATCAATCTCGATAGAGAGCTAATCGTTATTTTAGAATTTGAAAGGAGCTAATAATATGAAGCATCAACAAGGAAGTTTTATTATTGAATTTGCCTTAATTGCTGTTTTTTTTTCAAGCCTGATCTTGCTCACTGCTGACATTGTCATTAAGCAAGATATTGCAGGACAATTAGATCGCCTCAGCTACTCTGCAGTGAATCTACTAAAAGAACGAAACGAAATTTATCAGCGCAGAGAAGAAATTACTCAAGCTGATGTTAATCAAATAAAAAATTTAATTGAAAACTCAATGTCGCGAACCTACAGTAATTTTCTAGCGGCGGCACTCTCTATAAAAGTAGAGCAGCAATTAGTCGACATCAATAATGACCCTACCGCAGGTCCCACTTTAGATAACGGTGATTTTATCTGTGATCCAACACAAACTTTAACTGATTTAATCACTAATGTACCTGAGTTAACTCCCGTAACTAGCTCAGGTCGTCGTGCACGACTATACCAAGTGACACTATGCTACGAAGTACAGGATTTTGTCGGTAATGATAGCGATACTATTCGCGCTTTTTCTTTTTCGTTAGGCAGATAACAGGAGGTCACTGCACATGAAAATTCAATACAACTCGTCCTATATTAAAA
>Ga0105356_10007500_pt1 | contig 10019 bp, 8 predicted proteins | sample GOMGulsemesocosm_3_FD_83502 | JGI IMG/M metagenome (GOLD analysis project Ga0105356, IMG submission 83502) | Methane-oxidizing microbial communities from mesocosms in the Gulf of Mexico - GOM9D Gulf of Mexico | ecosystem: Environmental > Aquatic > Marine > Cold seeps | place: Gulf of Mexico...
CTTAATATCGCTCATGAGGCTTCCGATGTTGCTGAGCACGTTACGCTTTCGATTGGTTGCTTTACACTCGTGCCCGCGCAGGGTAGTAATTCACTGGCGCTTATTGCTGGTGCCGATGAGCGGCTTTACAAAGCCAAAAATTCCGGGCGTGATTGTATTATTGGTAATGAATGATGGCTGAGTCTGCCGCTGAGAGATCGCCAGCGGATAACTGGTTTGTGTATATTATTCAGGGCAATGATGGAGCCTATTACACCGGTGTCACCACCAATGTTGAGCGGCGCTTCAAAGAGCACTGTGAAGGTAAACGGGGTGCGCGTTATTTCCGTGGTCGAAAACCCGTTAGTGTGGTCTACCAAGAGCCGGACCATACCCGCAGTAGTGCCTGTCAGCGTGAAGCGGCCATTAAAAAACTGCCTCGTGTGCAGAAGCAAATACTGATTGATAGTTATAGCGCTTAATTTTCTAAAACTGCTCTGTATCCCCCGCCTTTAGGTTTAAACTGCCTTACTTTAGTTAAACTGACGGACAATATTTTGAATTCCTACGATGTAATTATTATTGGTGGCGGAGCTGCTGGTTTGATGTGTGCTATTACTGCGGGGCAGCGTGGCCGCAGCGTGCTGGTGATCGAAAAATCCAACAAAGTGGGTAAAAAGATTCTTATGTCCGGTGGTGGCCGTTGTAACTTCACTAACCTGTATGTCGAACCAGATCGTTTTTTATCAGCCAACCCACATTTTTGCAAATCAGCCCTGAGCCGTTACACACAGTGGGACTTTGTTGCGTTGGTGGAAAAGCACGGTATCGCTTATTACGATAAGGGGCAGGGGCAACTGTTTTGTGATGAGTCGGCTAAAGACATTGTTGCCATGCTATTAGCAGAATGCGAAGAAGCTGGCGTGCAGATTCGCACAGAATGTGAAGTGAAAGCGCTTAAAGTAGAGGCCTCTTCGCTAGAGAGTGATCAGAGCGATAATGGTGTTCTCATTGATACCAATGACGGTACCTTTCAGGCGCAATCATTGGTGATTGCCACCGGAGGCCTGTCTATTCCAACACTGGGTGGCAGTGGTTATGGCTACGAGGTTGCAGAACAATTCGGCTTGAAAAAATTACCGCTAAAACCTGCGCTGGTGCCCTTTACCTTCACCGATGGTTTTAAACAAATTTCAGAAAAACTGTCGGGCCTTTCTGTTGAGGCGAGGGTTAGTTCTGCTGGAAAATCCTTTTTGGAACCGGTGCTGTTTACTCACCGGGGGCTGAGTGGCCCCGCTGTATTGCAGCTGTCCAGCTATTGGCGAGATGGCATGATCGTTGAGATGGACCTATTGCCAACGCAGGACGCAGCTGAGCTATTAAAGGGCTTTAAAGAAGCTTCTCCGAAAGGTCTGTTACGTACGCAATTGGCGTATCACCTGCCGAAACATCTGGTCGCTGAACTTGAAATACTATGGTGGCCTAAATACGCAGATACAGCGTTGGCGGAGATTCCCGATAAAGTCCTACAGCAAGTCGCTGAAAATCTGAATGGCTGGCACCTAAAACCTGCCGGTACCGAAGGCTATCGTACAGCAGAAGTGACTTTGGGCGGAGTTTGCACGGATGGTTTGTCGTCAAAAACCATGGAGAGCAAAACCCAGCCTGGGCTGTATTTTATTGGTGAAGTGGTGGATGTCACGGGCCATTTAGGCGGCTTTAACTTCCAGTGGGCCTGGGCGTCGGGTTATGTGGCGGGGCAGGTAGTGTAGGTGTTGATTTAAATTTAAGACAATTCGAATTTGTCTGTTTTTGCCAAACTCAAAAAAACCTGCCGGTAAGCGATAGCTACGGGCAGGTTTTAAAGATATAAGCTTGAGTGTATTTAATCCTGAAAGGCTTTAATCACACAACCGTAATTTCATCGCCGCACTTGATCGTGCCTTCTTTCAACACTGCACCATAGATCCCAGCGAACCCTTCGTGCTTAGTACTAATGTGTCTGAGGATTTTAGGTGTGCCTTCAGCAGTATCGGGATCAAGCGTTACCATTTTACAGCGCGGATCACGTTCTAGTGGCATGAAAACTGCTTTGTCTCCAATTTGTAATTGCTTGCCTACCAGAGAGTTTTCATAAAAACCTTCGGCGTTGCTTTCGTCATACCAGGTGACGACGAGGTTGGGTCGGAAGCGGCGAAAATCAATGTTTATGCCTAGTTCGGTACTCAGTTGCTGGCTGGTATTGGTTGAGAACAGGGAGAGGGGGCGACAGTCCACCTGACTTTTTCCGCTGGAAAGATGAACCGATAATGGCACTTCAAATCGGGCATTTAAATGGGCGCGAAATTCTTCAGAATCTATATCGAAAACTTCCCCGTCGGGTGTTTCCACTTGCACGGCAAATTGTTCGGCTGTTGGAAACAGGGGGTGTATGCCAGGTTCAATCGCCTCAAAGTCAGCGAGATTTTCAGGTACGGTGGGGCCACCATTTTTAAATTTTGGGCGGTATAATAAAAAAGGCTCATCGTCACGGGCAGTAAACCAGGGAAAACCTTTCTCTCCTTCGCCATTGATGATGCCATAAACTCGATCACCCATGACGCCACCGAAACCGGTGAACACACTGTTGATTTCTTCGCCTTGCATGCCTTTTACAGGATAACGCCAGATTGCGTCTATTCGACCAATTGCACTCATGTAAAAACTCCTTTTTCTAGTAAAGCAAAAAATGGCGCTCGAATCTGAAATTGAGCGACCAGACCCTAGATATCAGAACCTAGAAGAAAAAATTTCCAGGGTGATATAGTGAAGCAATTCAAGAACCAGTTACGTTGTAAATGAAGCGTTTACCGTGTAATTGATTATTGATCCTTGATTTTTATTCATCAAAATTAAGTAATATCTCTTCTGTTAGTGGCACTGATTGGCAGGCTAAAACATAACCCGCTGCGAGATCTCGTTTGGAAAGTATTCGATTCGATAACATCTTCACATCCCCCTTTTTGAGTACCGCCATACACGAGCCGCAATGGCCTTCACAACAGGAATGGGGCACTTCTTCTAGGGCTGAACAGGCCAACATGTTATCAAGCAATGTGGTACCCGGTTGATAGGGGATATTGGTCTCAACACCATCTAATGTCACAGAGAATTCCACATTGCTTGGTGTTGATATTTCAGCGTCATTGGCGGCTTCGGTTGTTTCAGTTGTTCGATCCGGATCAATGGGTGAAACAAAACGTTCGATAAAAATATTGGTTTTTTTAACATCGCGCTTGAGTAATGTATTTTCAACCAGATCCATATAAGGGCCGGGGCCGCACACATAAAAGTCGGCATCCCAGCGATCATCAATCAAGCGCAATAGTTTTTCTTCACCGAGATAACTACCTTCTGAATCCAGGTGGTAATGGCAGGTTAAACGGTCGGGATGTTGTTGCGCTAAGGCATTAATCTGATCATGAAATATGACGGATTGTGGATCACGGTTCGCATAAATCAGTACTAATTCACGAGAACTCTCAAGTAAAACAGTTTTGATGATTGATATGATGGGGGTGATGCCACTGCCGCCAGCCGCCAGGACAATGGGGTTGGTGTTGTCGTTACGAATTGAAAAACGTCCCGCAGGTGGTGCCACCAAGATGCTCATGCCTGGTTTTACCTGATCATTAAACCAGTTTGAGGCACGTCCATCGGTTACCCGCTTTATTGTTACTGTTGGATCTTCTCCAGAGGAAGGTGCGCTGCATAAGGAATAGCTGCGACGGATAGAAAAGTCCCCCCAGGGGATTTCAAAGGTTAAGTATTGCCCAGCTCGGTAGGCAAATTTTTGCTTTAATTGAGGACTAATCTTTAATACAACAGAGCACGCATCCACTGTGTCTTGTATTACTTTAGAGACCTCCAGCGGATAAAAAACCTGCTCGTGGTTATCTGTTGGTGTTTGAGACGTTTTTTCTGAATTTACTGTATCCATGAGGCACAAATACTTCCTTGAATTTCTGGAAAAAGAAATAAAAAAGCCACTGCCAGAGATTCAATTACTGACCATCGACGCTTTCATATACTAGCTCTTACAGTAACAATAACTGACCCATCAATATTTTGGTGATATTTTGGTGATATTTTGGTGGATTTGCAAAGAACGCCTTGGATAAAAAAATAGTCAGTTATATGCTTCAAATCGCGTTTATTGAATGGGTTGTTGGTGAACCGTGAGCATGGCGGAGGATAAGAAAGGTGTTTTTGCTTGCTTTGGGCAAACAGAAGATCCGGTTCATCCTATTTAGCGCTTCCTTATCTCTTGGTGAGAGGCATAGAGTAGCCGGACTACAATTTTTGATGGTATCAAATAAACCTCAAATGCTAAGCCAGTGCTGGAGGTTGAAAAAGCTTTTTCTTGGAGCCATGACCGGAAATAATGTATGAAAAATCTATTCCCAGATACTGCCTCTGCTGAAGTGAGACTGGAAAGAAATGAGTTGTTGCTGGAAGCTATCAATCATGCCCTTTCACTTTTCGTTTCTGAACATGACTCGTTGTCGCTTTTTAGCGAATTGCTGTCCGATTTTTTGACCTTAACGGGCAGTGAGTATGGGTTTATTGGCGAGGTTTTATATTCCGAAGACCGGCAGCCCTATATTAGAACCCACGCTATTTCACACCTCGTCTGGGCAGAAGAAACCAGAGCAATTTATCAGGAACAGCTATCAAAAGGTATGGAATGTTCTGATCTCAGCACGCTGTACGGTGAAGTGCTGGTTACTGGTGAGGTGGTAATTTCAAATAATCCTGAGATTGATCCTGTTAGATGTGGCCTTCCTGAGGATCACTCCCCCTTACATGCCTTTATGGGCTTGCCTATTTATGGTGCGGGTGAGTTATTAGGTGTGATTGGCCTTGCCAGTAAACCTTCAGGTTTTGACAGTTCTGTTCAAGATTATTTAAAACCTTTGTCCAGCGCCTGCGGTAATTTTTTGTTGGCTTATCGAGCCAATAAGAAAAAGCAGAAAGCAGAATATGAGCTTCAAACCTACAAGAACCAGCTGGAAGAACTAGTTGAGCAGCGCACCGAGCAAATTGAAGCATCATTGCGGGAAAAAGAAATCCTCTTGAAAGAGTTATATCACCGCGTCAAAAATAATATGCAGGTGATGATCGGGCTGCTTAGTTTGCAGGCTGATGATATCGAGGACGAATACTATGCCGGGTTATTTATTGAAAGTGCTAACCGTATTCAGTCAATGTCCGCAGTGCATGAGCATCTATACCAATCGGATAATTTGAGTGACATTGATATGCTCGATTATATCGGGCTTCTCGTTAATACCATTAAACACAGCGCTGGCCACTTTGAGGTTGATGTCCGGTTGGATGTCGACAATGTGCAATTAAAAATTGAGGAGGCTATTACTTGTGGCTTGATTATTAATGAATTACTGAGCAACTCGTATAAATATGCCTTCCCTGATAATAAGGGCACAATTGATATCCAGATGAGCCATATCGAAAAGAATAAGATCAAACTTATTGTAAAAGATAATGGTGTGGGACTATCTGTTACGTCAAGGATTGAGGATGCTCAAGGGCTGGGTCTTAACCTGGTGTATAAACTGGTTAGTCGAAAACTCAAAGGCCGACTACAGTTAGAAAATTCGGCGGGTTCAGAATTTATTATTACTTTTAACAGCGGTGGAGCTAAATAGTGTTTGAAGGGGCTGCAAATATCCTTGTTGTTGAGGATGAAATGATCGTCAGTGAATATATTTGCCAGTGCCTCGGTAAAATCGGGCACCGGGTTTGTGGTATGGCTGATAGTTTTGAGGAGGCTCTTGAGCTAGCCGAGGAAGAGAAGCCTGATCTGGTATTGATGGATATTGAATTGGGTGGCGCTAAAAACGGTATCGATGCTGCTTTGGAAATCCATGAGAAGTGGGCAATTCCGGTCGTTTTTTTAACGGCTTATTCCGATGATAAAACCTTACTTAGCGCTAAACAATGCAAGCCATTTGGCTATATAACCAAACCCTTTACCGAAAATGAGATAAAAATTGGCGTCATGATGGCGCTGGAGCATATTTCGTCTGATGCAAAGGCTGTCTCGTTGGGTGAAGGGTATTTATATGACCCGGAAAAACAACAGATTACCCATGATCAAACGCCCATTCTGCTTACTAAAAAAGAGATCAAGTTGCTGCAGAAATTGATCGCTCAACGTAATCAAGTGGTGGCCTATCAGGTGATTGAAGACAGTTTGTGGGAAGACGTGATTGTCAGCGAGTCGAGTCTAAGAGCGTTGGTTCTCAGGCTTCGTAAAAAATTGCCGGGGCTGTCTATTAAAAATGTATCTGGTATCGGTTATCTGCTGACGACACCATGATTTTGAACTTGGATGGCGAGATAAATTTATCCCGTTGTTTGATTGCGCTTAGTCACTAAATCACGCATCACAATCAACCCAAACATCTCCTGACAAGGGGATGGCTTGGCAGAGTAAAATGTATCCTCTGTCGAGATCACCGGGTGATAGTACGTCGGTTTTTTGCATGGTTAGCTTGCCCGATTTAGTGACTGCCATACAGTAGCCACAGTGGGCGTCACTGCAGGAAAAATAGGGCTCTAGCCCAGCAGTTAACATGCATTCTAACAGTGTTTTGTTTTCTAAGTATTTGATTTCATGTTCTTTTCCGTCAAGAGTTGCTCGAAAATGCGACACTTCACTAGAGTTTGTTTGTTCCGCAACATCTTTATTGTTTGTAATGGACTGTTGGTTCAATAAAGAGCAATTTTCGAGTTGGATATGATCTTTATCGATATCCAATTCGGCTAACACCTGGGCAGTAAAATTGATGTGCGATTCCAGGCCACAAACAGCGAAATCGGCTGTGCGGCTGTTATTAATAAAGGCCTTTAAAGTTGTTGGTTTTAAGTTGCCGGGTTCAATGTTCAGGTGGTACAGGCATTCAAACTGTTGAGGTAGGCTTTTACGAAGACGGTCAATCTCTTGTCTGAAAATTATTCTATTGTAGTTCTGGCAGTCATAAAAAAGTTTAATGGTACGGGAGCTTTTGTGTAGTTCGTTTTTTAATAACGAAAAAATTGGGATAATGCCGTTATCATCCACGATAAGCACAAGCGCATTATTTGATTTATTGAGGCTGAAGTTACCACGTGGAGGGGAGATTTCTATCTGATCGCCCACTTTAAGATTGTTGTAAATCCAGTTCGAATCACTGCCGTTTGTTTCGTGTTTGATGGTTATTTTTAATTTATCGGTTGCGGGCGCACCGGAAAAATAGGCGGACTGGGTTAGCTTATCGTCTTTGGAGAGTGGCACATGAAAGGTTAAAAATTGACCTGGCTGGCAATAAAACTTGGGTAACAGCACTGCACCGGGTGCCAGGATGAATGAACGGGCATTATCCGTTTCATCAATAACATCTTGTATCTCGATTGAATAGAATATCATCCATTCATACCCCTTTATATTGATTAAGCCTGTGGCAACTGCAGGTCATACAAGTTTACTGTTTAGTCAGGTTTATAATTTTCTTTATTGATTCCCTGTTCGATTTTCTGGGTATTTTTGCGCTTTGGTCGTTGCTTATTCGACGATACAGACCTCATCTCCGGAACACACGGAACCCTCTCTAAGTACCGCAGCATACACACCGGCAAAACCTTTGCGTGTTTTGATAATGTGCTTTAATAAGCGCGGGTCAGATTCTGCGGTTTCAGGGTGGATGGTTAATAATTTACAGCGTGAGCCCCGTTCCAGGATCATCAGCTCCAGTCGATCACCGATTTTTATTCTTTTGCCAACCAGTTCGTCTTCATAAAAACCGCCGCCTTGATCCCAATTGATATAGAGATTGGCGCGGAATTGTAATTTATGAATGTCGGTTGCCGTTTCCTGGCGAAGTTGCTCAAGCGTTTGCGTAGAAAACAGCGACACCGGACGGCAATCAACCATATTTCGTTGAGTGTAATGCAATGACAATTTGCCTTCGGTCTTTTTTTCCAAACTTTTAATAAAAGCGGGGTCATTGATATCGAAAGTCTCTCCTTCCGGGGTTTTGATTTCGACAGCAAAGGTTTTTTCTGACGGGTAGAGCGGGTTAAGCACCGCTGGATGATTCAGTGCGATATCCATTGCCGCAGGTTGCAGTGTTCGCCCGTTTCTTATGAAGTGGGCTTTGTAAAGGATGTAGCTTTCCTGGCGGCGGGCGGTATACCAGGGGAATTCCTGATCGCCTGTAGAGGTCGTCAGGGCATAAATCCGGTCACCCATTAAGCCTGAGTATGAGACAAAAACGCCATCGGCTTCTTCGCCGCGCATACTTTTCATTGGGTAGCGCCACACACTTTCTATTGTTCCGATCTTCGTCATTCAGGTTGCCTTTAATCAACGTCAATACAGCTTATAACTGCTGCTTTTTTTTACCAAGTGCTTCTCTTGGCTGGTAATAAAATATCACAAAAATGTCACTAATAAATCACTGGAATGTAACAACAAGTGTTTGCGGGCTCGTTAAAGTGAGTCCCACACATAAGAGCGGTCGATGATTATTTCGAATCGCCAGACAAATTATCTTGCTGTCGTGTTTAAGCACGGCCAAAGCAGAAGAATAAAAATTAGAAGTGGAAATACTGGAGGAGAGTTCAGTCATGTCAGATCAGCCCGCTGCAACACGTAAGGTTAAAGGTGCCTGTCCACAGGATTGCCCTGACTGTTGCGCCATGATTTACCACGTCGAAGATGACAAGCTCATTGAGGTTACTGGTAACCCTGAGAATACACTAACCAATGGTCGTCTTTGCGTTAAGCTGAAAGATTTTGCGGGTCATCATGCTCATCCTGAGCGTTTAATGTATCCAATGAAACGGGTCGGCCCTAAAGGTTCTGGCAAGTTTGAGCGCATTAGCTGGGATCAGGCGCTGCAAGAAATTAAAACGCAGTGGCAGGGCATTATTGCAGAGCATGGCCCACAGGCCATTTATCCTCACTGCTACGCAGGTCAAATCGGTACGCTTAATGGTATGACCTCTGGCGATCGTTTTTTTAACGCTATGGGTTCCACGGTTGCCGAAAAAACCTATTGTGGTTCTACCGCCTCGGTTGGCTGGGTGCTGACTAATGGTGCTGTTGGTGGCCTGGACCCAGAAAGCTTTGCCCACTCTAAATTTATTATTGTTTGGGGGCAAAATACGCTGTCTACGCAGTCGCATTCCTGGCCTCCCATTAATGCCGCTAAACAGAACGGCGCCAAAGTGATTGTGATCGATCCGGTGCGTACCCGTACCGCCAAGCAGGCTGATATGCATATTGCCATCAAGCCTGGTACTGATGGCGCACTGGCGATGGGCATGATTAACGTCATTACCCAGGAAGGCCTGTACGATGCGAATTACGTCGGCAAACACACTGTTGGTTTTGTCGAATTAAAAGAGCGCGCAGCTGATTACACGCCTGAGCGTGTTGCAGAGATTTGTGGTATCAGTGCCGATGAGGTGCAGATGCTTGCGCGTGGTTATGCCGAAGCCAAAGAGTCGGCTATTCGTATGGGGGTTTCCATTGAGCGTACCCCTGGGGGTGGTCAAGCAGTGCGGGCGATTTCATGCCTTCCTGCGCTGATCGGCGCTTGGAAATACCCGGGTGGCGGCGCCACTCAAATGACGCATTATCAATTCCCCTTGAAATGGGACAACCTCAGTCGTGGCGACTGGATCAAGCCTGGCACACGGGTGATCAATCAGTTCAATCTGGGGCAGGCTTTGACTGGCGAGATGCCGCTCGATCCGCCGATTAAATCACTTTTTGTTTATAACTCAAACCCGCTGGCGATGTGTCCGAATCAATCCAAGACCCGAAAGGGTATGGCGCGTGAAGATTTGTTCACTGTTGTGAGTGAGCACTTTATGACGGATACCGCAAAGTACGCGGATATTGTGTTACCAGCTACCATGCAGGCTGAACAGCTGGATGTTATGTGGTCCTGGGGGCATTTTTATATTCAATTGAATCAGCCTGCCATTGA
>Ga0105356_10007503_pt1 | contig 10018 bp, 7 predicted proteins | sample GOMGulsemesocosm_3_FD_83502 | JGI IMG/M metagenome (GOLD analysis project Ga0105356, IMG submission 83502) | Methane-oxidizing microbial communities from mesocosms in the Gulf of Mexico - GOM9D Gulf of Mexico | ecosystem: Environmental > Aquatic > Marine > Cold seeps | place: Gulf of Mexico...
CAACTAACTTTGCTACATTAGCTTCATCTATATTTTCGGGAACACTTATAATATTTAGTCTAGGATTTAATTCTTTCAAGCGTCTTTCTACAGATTCAATTCTTGGTTTACCCAACCAATCCTGCGTCATCAACAATTGTCTGTTTAAATCGCTGTGTTTTACATTTCCAGCATGTGCTAAAATCAGCGTTCCAATACCTGCAGCTGCCAATTCATAGGCTACAACACTTCCTAAGCCTCCACATCTAGAAATTAGTACACTACTGTTCTTCAATTTAGTTTGTCCTTCAATTCCGTGCCCTGGCACATCCAATTGCCATTCGTAAATTGCCAATTCTTCTTTTGTAAGTTTCTCCATAATTTAACCTCCTGAAACTGGTGATAATACCATTAGTTCATCTCCATCATTTAATAAAATATTTTCATCATAATTCGCCTGAACTAGATTTACAACAATTAAATTTGAATGTCTAAACTTCCCTTTTTCATCAAATAAAATATTTCCATAAGTCGATCCATATTTATCAACTGTACGTTTTAAGAAACTTTGAATTTTCTCCTTTTCCAGAAGTTCCATTTGGTCACTTCCAACACCTGCAGCATCTTTCAATTGTGCTGTAAATCTCAATTTTACTGTCATTTATATTTTATTTAATATTTCAGTTGGTTTATATTCATTTAAGACTCCATTAGTAAGTAATAACACCTTGTCTGAAAGCTTTAAGGCATCTTCTTTAGAATGTGAAATATGAAGTACTGTTATCTCCAAATTTTTTTTTAATTCTAATAAAAGGTTGAACATTTCCACTTTTGTAGTATCATCTAATGCACTTATTGGTTCATCCAAGCATAAAATTTTGGGGTAAAAACTCAAAGCTCTTGCTAGTGCCACCCGCTGTTTTTCTCCGCCACTTAAATCATGTGCTTCTCTATTTAATAGAGGTTCAATTCCTAACAATTTAGCCAATTCAAGCACTCTCATGTTTATTTCATTCTTTGGCCACTTTCTAATTTTTAATGCAAATCCAATATTTTGAGCTATGGTCATATTTTTAAACAAGGCTCCATCTTGTGGTACATATCCTATTTCTCTTTGTGCAGGAACGAAGTTTGAAATTTCGTTACTATTCAACCATATTTCACCTGAAGATAATTTTCTTAAGCCACAAATCACTTCCAATATGGTAGTTTTACCACAACCTGTTTTCCCCATTAAGACAACATATTCTCCTTTCTTAATTTGAAAATTTATATTCGATAATTTGAATGCTCCCTGGGTAATATTTAAATCTTTACAAATAATCATATAGCCGTCTTTTTTTCTCCAAATAATCGTACAATCATCAATACTGCGAACCCTGAAAAAATCATAATTAAAGAAACCGCAACTGCTGCTTCAATATTTCCAACAGACATTTCTAAAAAAACAGTTGTTGGCAGGACTTCCGTTCTCATTCGAGTGGCTCCTGAAAAAATTAATATGGGTCCAAATTCCCCTAAAGCTCTTGCCCAAGCCAAGGAAGCAGCAGTTAATATCCCATTCTTGGCCTGTGGTAACAACACGTAAAAGAACGATTGCATTTGGTTGCAACCTAAGGTAAGTGCTACCTGTTCCTGACGGTTATTTATTTGAACAAACGTTACGTACATGGTACGCACTGCAAAAGCACAGGCCACCATAAATTGCGCTATAACTACTGAGTAAACAGTATAGGTTATTCGCATATGACTTTCGATAAATTTGCCTGGAGCAGTTTGAAACAAAATCAATAAACTTAAACCAATAACCAACGGAGGCAAAACAATTGGTATGTCCAAAATAGCGTCAATAACTTTTTTACCTCTGAACTCAAATCTTGCCATAAAATAGCCCAAAGGAATGGCTACCAACAAACTTAAAATCATAGTTACCGTACATGTAATTAAACTTAGTTTAATTGCATATTGAATTTCTTCACTTTTTAAGGCTTCAAATATATGGTAAGGTGTTGTGTACGAAAGATCGGCCAACATCATTGCTATAATCAAAAAAATATAGGTGGATGCCATAACCCCCATCATTAGATAAAAGGGTAAGTTCGATTTTACTTTTAGAACTCTAGTATGTTTGTTTGTAGTTTCGATTTAGTAATTTTTTAAAGTATCGTTAATATATTTCCACGTAAATCCATGCTTTAAGTATTTTTCTTTGGATTTAGTATTGGTTAATGTTTTTAGTAAACGTTGTGTTAAAAATTGAAATTCTGAATTCTTAGAAATACCAAAATTTTGAAGGGCAGTCGCTTCTTTATCACTTAAATTCACAATAGTAAGTTTATCCATAACCTTTGCTACATTTGCTTTATAAACTATCACAGCATCTAATGATCCTGTTCTAATTTGGTTTACTAACAAATCGGCTGTAGGTGTTTGGGATCGTACATTTTTATAAACAGCATCCCAAATTCCCTTATGTTCTAATAAGCTTTTTGTTAATGCACCCAAAGCGCTTTGATTATGATTACACACTCCCAATAGTAATCCTTCTCTTGTTAAATCATTTAAATCTTTGATCTTTTTTGGATTTCCTTTTTGTGTAGCAATTATGATATCCGTTTTAGAAATATCGGTGATCTCTTTAAATCTATCTTCAACCTGAGTCATAAACGATACATCACATGATAGATACGCATCTGGACTTTGGCCAGCTTTCATCTGAGAAACTAATATTCCACATCCATTATAAACTCTAGTAACATCTACACCTTCTCTTTTTTCAAACTCCTGAATTGTTTTATCAATAGCAAGTCTATTTACACCTCCACTAAAAAAAAGCAAGTCTGGTTTTTCTTTCCAGCTATCGCCTGAAATTGGCTTATAGCCTAATTCCTCAAACACAGGTAACCCTTTATCTCTTGCCGACAAATACCGTAAAAATTTTAGTGCTTCAGTGGGTTGTTCTGAAAAACTTAATACTCCAATTGTGATATTTTTCACATGTTTTTCAAATAACGGAATTGGAACAATATCTATTTCATTGTATTGGTTTGCTGTCGCATTCCAAATGATTCCAGCATCAACAGTTCCTAATTTTATACAATTTGCCACTTCATTTACTGTTGGCATAAACACTGCAATGTTCTTTTCTATAGCTTGCCAATGATTTGATTTTGTCAATACTTTTTTTGTTAGTCGCCCAATAGAAGCAGCATCAGGGTTTCCAATAGCAACTTTAATATCATTATCAAATAAGTCTTCTATTTTAATAATCCCTTTAGGGTTTCCTTTTTTAACTGCAATCACTGGGTTCATATAAGCTAAAGACTGCGTTTCTTTGATTAGTCCAAATGCTATGCCTTCGTTTATATAACTTCTATCCCCTGCTAAATACAAATCACCTTGTTTTGCCACCCTTAAATTGGACAATAATGTTCCTGAACCACCATATTGAAGATCAACACGAACACCATATTCTTTAAAGTATTCCTTTGCTACTTTTTCAACAGCTGGCTTTAACCCTGCCGCACAATACATCATTATAGACTTTTCCGTATCATTTGAATTTTTACAAGATCCCACAATGAAAATAAGTACAACAAAAAATTTCCAATGAAAATTTGGCAAACTATATTTTGAATTATTTTTTTTAAGTGTCATTTTATTTTTTGAATATGATGTTCATTTATTGCTAAAATTTATTTTCTTTTCTAAATGCCAAAAATAATACTGTTGTTCGTTTTAAGCTTGATTATTCAATATTTTTATTGCTAAAAATCTACTTCAAATCGAACTTGAAAACCTTTAAACTGTCCTTCACCTTTAAATTGGTTGTTGTTATTAATATGAGAAATTACATAATTAGGCATTATTTTAGTAGTTTCATTAATAATCCACGTTGCTCCAGCAGTAAGGTTTGACATTTTATCATTTTCCAATCCCTCAATTGTAGAATAACGTACTGCTAATTCCACAGCGCCGAATCCATTTTTTCCAAATCTCTTTTTTGGTATTACACGTCCAAACCCGTCCAATGAATTTTCATATTTTCTACTTTCTCCAGTTAAGAAATAACTCAATTGCGTATAAAAACTTCTGAAAAAATGATCTTTTATCATTGCATAAACATTGGTTTGTGCATATTCAGCCTGAAATGATATTGGTCCAGACACTATACTTGATTCAACATTAAATAAGTTAACATTGTTTACATCCATTAGATTAGTTTGTAAAAAAATGTTTGACATATTAACTTCAGGTTTGGCATTAAAACCATATTTATTTTCCTCATTGACAACTCGGTAACTATAAGCTCCTCCCAAATGGAATAACAATTCTTCAGAATTAATTACTGTTCCAGCTAATCTCCCAGTTACTGCAAAATTCTCATTTAGATTTAAGTTTTCAGAAAAAACATTTTCATAATCAACCAATCCAAAAACTCCAATTTGATAAGCCATTCTATGGTTATGAAACTCATTGAAAAACATTAATCCATTTTCTATCCCAGGGGAGAAATTATAGGTTAATGATCTCTCCATAAAGGTACCATATTTACTGCTTGTTATAGTTTCCAATCCAAATGGTTCCACTATATTTCCAATCATCAAATTTCCGATAATTGGTAATTTTTGCATTAGCAAATAAGTCTCCAACATTTCAACTCCCCCTCTATTTACACTCACTTTTACGGTAAAACCTACCTTATTAAAAATCTTTCCAGATGTATCTATTTGTGATCTTCTAAATTCGTTACCTCTACTAGATTTTAATAAATATTTATTACTAATTGCTTCTTGGTTAAGTTCAAAAGCACCAATATCATAATGCACTCTTCCTCCTATTTTAATGGAATTACCTTGTGAAAGGTTCTCTAATTTAAATCCATTATCCCAATATAATTCTGTCTTAGAACCTATATTTTGTGCCATTGAATTACTCCAAATGCATACTATAATGATATTTATTTTAAGAATCTTAATCAATGGGCTGCTATATAATTGAATTTTAACTACGCTAATTTAAATTAGATTGGATATACTTAGTACACCTGAAATAACCATTACCCTACACTTTTAAATGTATTAATACATTAAATATGATAGTCCTAATTTAATATAAGGGAAAAACATAAACTATTTGTAGACACTTTTTGAGTGTATTTTAAAAAAAACAACCACAGCTCTGTGATCTACTAAATTGATATAATCCCATGGATTTGTCTTTACCCACGCCTTTATTGGAGTTAATTTAGTATTTCGTTGATAGATTCTGTCTACCCGTTTTATAAAATCGGCTTGTCCAGGACAAGTAGCTTCTTTATTAATATCTCTTTCCATCACAGCAATAGGATAAACATCTACAAACCCATCATCTAACAAAGGAAGATCAGTTTCTGATGAGTAATAATATTTCCCAATAGTTTTTCATGTGTCTATGTTTATTATTTTCAATGGTCATTCGAACACTGTATTATAGGAAGGAATATAGATGATTCATGGCCTATTAAAAGATTTTAATCTAATTGTAAAATTCTCATTTTCAATTTAAACAATCTACAATACTCTATTCGCTATATCGATTTAGCAAATTAATAATAAAAAAATGAAAAATCAAAACAAAAGGATGGCATTATTATCTTGAATGTACTAGAATTCACCAGAATAAACTAAACCTAAAATTTACATTATAAGATACTTCTACTGTAGTCGATTACAAAAAAGAGTATAAAACTGTTTTTTTTCGTAGTTTTCAACTCATTAAAGAACTTCTAATAATTTATTGAAAACTAAAAGTGATTGAGTAAAATAAGTTTTACTCAATCACTTTTTTTTAAATTAAACTAAAACAGTGGATTTTTCAATGCCGTCATTTAAATAGGAGGCTTAATTCTAAATCGAAATTTGATAACTAGATTCAAGTTATACAACTTACAAAATAAACACCCCTACCATAAAAAGTTGTGTATCATTAATTTAAACATTTAATAATTCAATTATCAATGAAAGTTTCTTGCTGTTTTTACTTACCTTCTAAGAATTATATTTCCATATAAATCAAATGCTTTTATTTTCAGTCCTTGTAAAAATTGAGGTTTTTGTATACTTACAAGATGTATTACTTCATTAATCTTTGTAATATTTCGTGATCTTTATAATTTAAATTTATTTCTTTTAATCTCGTTTAGTTGTAATATCTCGATTAAAAAGTAAAAAACAATTTATAGCTTTTGTCGATCTCTTAAAGTTAAACTTCTAATCAATATCTTTTTCTATAAAATAAAATTCCTACTATTGATCCAATCAATAAAACTAGCGACAAAAATGAATACAATATGATCGTATTCGTAGAAAACTCATTATCAAAATCCTGATTTTGATTCGACGCTTCTAATCGTTCCAATGAATTCACATAAGTCGTAGTCGAAATTTTCTCAATTACTGGAAGATTAATAGATAAAATCTGACTCATTTCTGACTTTACCATAGGATTTTCAACATCAAAACCCAGTTCTTTTGTCAAAATCGATCTTGTATTCATACTCCAACGAAGAGGAACAGTTGAACCCAATATCCATTTTTTCTCAAGTCCACATTCGCAGTCTGCACCAATAATAGAGAGTAGTTTAAAAACTTCTTTCGTATTGATTTCATTACCTTTCAAAGCTTTCCCCATCATCCTACCTCTTCCAAATAAGGTTACTAAGGAAGGTGCTTCATCAAGTAAAGAAACACCTAAACTCCATAGCAAAATCTCTTCAGAACCTCGCTTTTCATAAGGTATTTCATACAACCTAACCGGAAGGTCTACAGGCTTTGCCATTGATTTTGTGATAAGAAGAATTTCTTCAATCGCTTTTTTAGCAATCTCTCGTACACGAGCATTTTCAATTGGGTTGCTGCCTTCAACTAGGAGTAATGCTCCGTACGATTTTACCAACTCAGCGTTCATTTTAGCTCTAATATCAGAATTCACCAAGGATTCCATCATCTCCCAAAATTCATCTTTTTCAAATGATATTTGTTTTGAAATTAATTTGGCTTTCCCAAAAGGAGAAATAAACAATATTTCAAGTAAATCTCTTTTTCTATTTTTAAGATTTATATATTTTAAAGCTGGATGTTCAGTTTCTCGATCTATATTTACGATTGATATTTTTACATTTGAATCTAATAATACGGCGTAGCCTATTTGTTGAAACCCTTCTAAAACTTCTTTTTCCGTATCATCATTTACAAACATATACAGATAAAAATCTGTATTCCCAAGATCTGTATAGCCTATTTCACGAACGGTGTAACGGCAAGCTGTAGCTTGATAAAAAGACAGCAAGCTGAATATTAAAAAGACAAATTTTACAAAATAAGATTTCTGTCTGTTCATATTTTTTAATTTAAAATTCATTATTGCTCAGGTAAATATGTAACCGACATTTGAAGAGGGAAATCACAGGAACACCCTGAGCTTGCCTCAGGAATCATTACCAAACCTCCGGCTGGAATAATATTTATCCAACATCCCGAACGCGTAGTTAAATTTATTTTACTTCCCTGATCTGTTACATTCACATTAACCATTGATGGATTTGTTCCTCTAAAAAAAAGTTGATCTGCTGATCCTGACAAGGCTCCGCAACTATGCCCATTACGTTTTAATTTCCAGTCATCTACTTTTTTTCCAGTATGCAAATCATATGCATAAGGTTCCACATACACCTTATCTTCCATTATTAAAGCTCTGTGAGCCTGTTCTCCATGAGAACCATTAATCCAATTTGCGTGCTCTTCCTCCTGTTTCCATTTAAATTCTCCTTTTTCAGCGCTAAAAACATAAGTTCCGTACCATAATCCTTTATTTTTATTTCCCGAACCAGAGAGCACTAACATTCCTTTATCATAACTTCCAAATAAAACATGCTCTAATAAACTTAAATCATAAGGTCTTTCCCAAAGTTTTTGGCCTGTTTTAATATCTAAAGCTACTATAAAAGGATTTCCTTTATTAAAATCCTTCAATCCAATAAGACCATCTTCATCATTTACAGCAACATTATTTCTACTTTCAACAAAAAACATTTTTCCTTCACCAATGGTAATCGTAGGATTTAAAATCATTCCGTTTTTATAGGTCCAATGTAACTTACCATTGTTACTATCCATGCTAAAAAGATAATCACTACATACTTGGTTACTCTGCTCTCCCCAATCAAACCTACTATATTTGTTATGGGTTGCTTCTGATTTCCTTGCACTTCCAAAAACCCTCTGACCTACTACAGAAATATATCCCCAATCCCGATCAACATTCAATAACTGAGGGACTTTAAAATGAGCATATTCTTTACCTGTTATTGGTTCAATAACATTACAAACATTATCAGCAACTGCATAAAAATATTTATCACCTACTGCCAGACTACCAGCGTCTCTAGATATTTTAATCCTTCTAAAGTTTTGAATATTCTTGTTCCAAAGCAATGTTCCATTATAGGCATCAGCCCCAATTACTCCATTGTCTTTAGGGATAAACAGTATTCCGTTTTTATACAGCGGAGATACAGCACGATGATGTCTGTCAGTCATTTCTCTCGGACCAGGCTGTCCGAACCATTGTGGCGTAATATTCTCATTTATTTTTTTATCTCCTGTAGACGAAGTATTTGAGACATTTCCATAGAGATGTGTCCATTCACCAGTATTTGATAATTTTGGACGCGTAATTGTTAAAATTTTATCTTCTGTAATTTCCCAGTTACAATTGCCAAATTGTTTTTTTGAAAGGCTTTTTTCAAAATCCTCACTTTTCATATTACGATCACTTACTAGGATAATTTTTCCTCCATTCGGTTGCAAAACCTTGTAAATGGACGCTGCATCTTTGTCCAATCCTTTCTCATTAACAAAGCTGTCATCAACTATAAGGTTGGCTAAATATTTTGTGAAATTTAAATCCTTTAGCTCTCCTTCATAGATGGTAATTCTGTTCCCATACAAACCTGATTTGTCAAGTTCTTTCCTTGCTTTCGCCACTTTTTTCGCATCTTTCTCAACTCCAACAATGTAAAATTCAGTTTGATTCGCTAATTCATAAGCCAGTCTTCCTTCATTACAATTCAACACAAGACAAATTCCTTTTTTTCTAGATGACTTTTCTAAAATTTCTTCAACAGCCTTTTCATAGCTATCCTTTTTAGAACTCTTTACATAATAATCTTCATTAATTTTATGTTTCAGTTTCTTTTGTTTTATGCCTTTCCCGCTCGAAAAACAATAGATATTTCCATTATCTGTACTCACGTATAAGTTACCTTCAGCAACTGATAAGCCATATGGTTTTCCTTCCACAACATGTTCCCATAACCTACTTCCGTTAGTAACATCAAAAGCAATTACCATGTTATCCTCTCCAATAATAATTGCATTGGCTGTTTTAATAATAGAGATTGGTTTATTAATAGCAACCTGCCATAAAAACTCTTTATTTTGAAGGGCATCTATTTTAACTTTTAAATCGGAAAGTTGATTAAGTAATTTACCAACGACCTTATTTTCTTTCTTTTGTTTTCTTATCTCTTCAGTAACTCGTGTGAATGCTGCATTTAATTTTTTTCTGGTTTGAACAACTTCCTCATATTGATTTTTCTCAATTGAAGTAAGTTCATAATCAGCCGCAACAAAATATTGTTTTTCTCCAACAATTACTTTATGTCCTGAAAAAGCCGCTGCCAAAAAATCCTTTGATTTTATTTCACTATTATGATTTACACCATGAATAATATCAGTTTTTGCTAAAGTGATATAATCTCCTCCCTTGCCTTTTAGTTTTCCCTCAAAATTTCCTGTTTTCAGATCAAAAACAAATGGTTGTACTCTACTATTTGGTATGTATATTTTATCTTTAGAGGCAACAGGATACCCCTGTGGTGCCAGTCCTTCTATTTTATGTTCCCAAATAACAGCTCCCTTTTCAGCGTTGAGTGCCGCTACATGTACTTCTTCTTCTGGTAACAGACCTCCAGTTACAAACAAGGTGTCTCCTTTTA
>Ga0105356_10007504_pt1 | contig 10017 bp, 7 predicted proteins | sample GOMGulsemesocosm_3_FD_83502 | JGI IMG/M metagenome (GOLD analysis project Ga0105356, IMG submission 83502) | Methane-oxidizing microbial communities from mesocosms in the Gulf of Mexico - GOM9D Gulf of Mexico | ecosystem: Environmental > Aquatic > Marine > Cold seeps | place: Gulf of Mexico...
ATAGTCTTCTAAAGTTATATCTTTCTTTAATATTTTAGCAGGAACCCCACCAACGACTGAATTATTAGGGACATCCTTAATAACAACTGCATTTGATCCTACTATAACATTGTCTCCTAGTGTAATATCTCCAAGAACTCGTGAGCCAGCACTTATTTGAACATTATCACCAATAATAGGAACCCCATACTGTTTTGATCTACCGCCTATAGTAACACCTTGCCCAATAAGGCAGTTCTTTCCTAAAACTGCCCTTGAATGTATAACAACACCAATCCCACCATATGCAAATTTAGTTCCTTTACCAATAATACAAGAAGCTGGCACATATGAATTAAAGAATACATGTATAAAAAAAGTAATTAACCTAGGGATAATTGGAATCCCCTTACGATATAGATAATTTGAAACGGAATATAAAAACCATAAAACATTAGACATAAAAAACCTTTACTTTTGAATTAAACTTTTGAATTAAACTTTTGAATTAAATTGTAAATATTATAAAGGTCGCTTTTATTAATTAAAAATAAATCAATATATCTAACCGAATAAATATACTTATAAATTATCACAGAAAAAAGACCACTAAGGAAATAACAAAAAGAAGAGCTAAGACCCGCAGCAATAGCACCAAAATCTGGAATAAACCAATAGTTTAACAATATATTAACAACAACACAGGGCAGTATTATAATAACTCCTTTACTAGGCGATCCTGCCCCTGCGATTACTACGTATAAGACCTTAAAGATGACCATTGAAACAATTCCCACTGCAAGGCTTAATATCACAGCAACACTCTCAATATATTCAGTACCGAATAGAGTATTAACAATATACTCTGAAAAGAAACAAAGTAATAATACTGTAAAAAATGATATTGCCAATGTTATACGTAAAGCTTGAGGAACTTTATCTGTAAAAAATTCGTTACCATTGCCACTAACTTGATTCGAAGATAGTGAGAATAATACAACACCTACTGCAGAAGGGAGTTGCCATACTAAATTTGTCAACTGACTAGAAACGGTATATATTCCTAGATTATAAGAGTCGCTTAACTGACTTAACATATATATATCAAATTTATAATTTAATTCTATGAGGAATAATGCGAGGGCAAATACCGCACCTTTTTTAACCATTAATAGGAACGTTTTTTTTTCAAATTTCAGCTTCAAAAGCGAATGTTTTTTTGAAAGATAAAATAGTCCATATAATAAGTTTATAAAGTAAGAAGTTAACGTTATATAGACTACAAGTTTAATATCAATAATATTTAAAATATATGAAATTACAAGAAGAAAAAGTACAACATATTGCTGGTATAATAAAATACCATTAAATCTTTTAATATCTTCAAAACCTAAAAGAATTCCTTTTATTGAGCTAATAAATACATTAACAGGCAAAATCAATGATAGGGTTAATGCAAATACAATTGATACATCTAATGTTGATACAATTATATAGTAACAAGCTATATACCCAAAAAAACCAGCTATAATTGAATATATTAACAGCGAACCAAAGATACTAGATTGTTCTATACCTTCCTTACCTAAAAAATAAGTTGCAGCTTGGCGCATACCTCCTTCAGTCAAACTAATGAGCAAAAGTGGCATAACTAGATAAGAAGCAAGAAGACCCCTATCAGCGACACCTAGAGACCTTGCTTGAATTACAATAATAATTAAACCGGCTAATAAAATAAAAAACTTTGTTATTACTACACTAAGGATCTGTCGATTCATACATCCTCTGTTTTTAGCAATAATTCAGCAGCTTTATCTAATGAGCGTTTAACTCCATCTATATCAACATAAATAGCCTCAGCTTTTAATTTGAAATTATGATTTTTATGAATTTCATTGTTGATATGCGCAACTAAAGAAAGTATATCTACTGATGAAGCATTACCTCTATTTACAATAAAGTTACCATGTATTTCTGAGATCTGTGCTCCACCAATTATCTTTCCCTTTAGTCCCAATTTTTCAATAATCATACCTGGCGGGCCTATTGACTCATATTTACTAGCATCACTAATAAATACAGACCCACAACTTGGTAACTTCCTTGGAAATTTTCTTCTACGGGTAGTTAAAATACTAAGAAGTTCTTTTCTATTATCATTGCAAATAATTTTGGGAAAATTAAAAGCGACACTAATAATACAGCATTTCTTATGTTTAAATATAGAGTTTCTATAGCCAAATAGGCAGTCTTCCTTTTTAATTCTAACCAACGTACCTGTATCATCAATATAATCAACATAGACAAGGTGCTCTGATATAAACTTTCTTTGGCTTCCTCCATTCATGACGACTAACCCCCCCAAAGTGGCTGGGATACCAACACAATGCTCAAGACCACCATAACCAAGTTTAGATAATGCTCGAACCATAAAAGGGACAAAATATCCGGCACCTACGACACAGAAGCCGCTAGTAATAGCAATCTTTGAAAAATTTGTTCCTAACCTTAATATACTGCCTTTATAACCAACAGAATCAAATAATAAGTTACTACCGCGACCAACAAACAAAACATTTTTTTTAATTATATTTTCTGAAATTTCCTTTACCGTTGCTAGATCAATAAACTCATCGCAAGGCCCCCCAACTTTCCAATACACTTCTTCTGAAATAATCATAATCCACCTAAAAATTAACTAACTTCATTATTTTTATCATACAAGTACAAACCCAATACACAACCGAAATATATATAGAAATACGGGTATATATACGACCTTGAAAACATGATGCACAACAATGAATACAGCATAATTAACACCGGGAAACCTTTGAATTTCAAATGTTTGCCTCTCAATAAAAACTTAATAACAAAAGCAGTAGCTAAAATTGCAAATTGAGCGTAAAGCATAAATGTAAGGAGGCCGAATTGACGCCATATAGATATGAAATTATGCATATAAGCCCCCCACTTACCATAAAGACTTACTTGCCCCCCAAAATCACCTATATACCAATTATTATAAAGAAGCCCCATTTGAGAGTTCATTATGTCTACTCTTTGATTTGCTGAGCTATCTTGGGCTGAAGAGAAAATAAAAAACATACGATTTATTCCATACCCAAATAAGCTCAGATTTAAGTTAAGAATATTTAATATTAATGTAGTAGATATGCAGAGTATAGAAATGAAAATGAAAAATATTTTTGGATTAAGCCACAACAAATATAAAGAAGCCGTAAGACAATAAAAGTACAAACTGGTTCTTGAGTATATCAAAAATAAACAAACTAAAAAGATTAAAAACATGAAATAAACAGACTTTAAGTTTTTAGATTTTACAATATAGTAGAAACCTACCATTGCTAGCATGTCCCCCAATACTAAATAAACCGCATGACCACCGATAAAGCGGCCGAAGTCTAACCTGAACAACGAAAAATCTGTATTAGTAATTACAGCGAATAAGATAATTAAAAGTAGAATTTTATCTACATTACTAAATTTGTCATTAATGTCTATCTTCGGAATTATTAATCCTAACAGTACATATATTGGCATTGTAAAGATTAAAAAGCGATGTTTATCAATAGCATAACCCAATTGTGAGTTACCAATTGGGCTAGTCGTTATAGTGAAGATCTGTATACCGTAAAGTGAAACAAAACTAATAACCAGCCACCAACAAAAAAAAGTCATTTTCACTTCGTGTTTCTTTTGGATAAAAAGACTAAATATTAAAACAAGACCAGATAACATTATATAAACAGGGAACTTACCATACATGAACTCGGTTAAGTTTGAATATATATTGAATAAAAATGCACCTGTGATTATTAGGTGAAAAAAAGTAGTGTTATTAATATTTAGCATTTTATTTTATTCTGAATATTCAACAGTCACACCCAATGATGCCAGCTTAACTATAAGCTCATTATATCCACGCAAAGCCATTGAAACACCATTTATTATGGAAACTCCATCTTTAGCGCAAAGAGCTGCTAGAACGGCTGTCATAGTACCTCTCAAATCAGTAGCGTTGGCATTAGAAGACGAAAAAGAACAAGATCCTGGAATGGTTATTTTACCAGGAATAGTAGAAATACTCTGATCTAAAAATTTATTTAATTCCTCTACATAAGTTATTCGCTCTGGATATCTAAAGTCATGGACTCTTGAAGTGCCTAGTGCTTTTACTGCTAACATTACAAAAAATGGCTGCATATCAGATATGACACCAGGATGTGTACCACATGCTAATTCAAAACTGTGTACTAAGTTATCCTGAATACATTCAGGTTTTATTTGGATACTGGTGCTATTTTCAAAATAGTCAACACCTGCGTCTTTCACATGCTTTAGGGGGATTTCCATTGTATCAAATGGAATGTTATGAATGGTAATGTCTCCTCCTGAAAGCACCCCGTAAATTAGCCATGTTAATGCCTCTATTCTATCAGGTAAAACATGATACGTTCCTCCTGATATAAAGCTTTGACCCTCAACTAGAATATATGAATTTCCTTTAACATGTATTTTTACACCGCACATTTTTAGGAAGTTAATTAAGTCTTTTACTTCTGGAGTTATATAAGCATTTATTATTTCACTATTTCCATTCGCGATACTGGCACATAACAACGCGTTTTCTGTACCACCAACAGTAGATATCGGAAAAGAAATCGTAGAACCTTTAATTTCTAATGGTGCTATTATTTCTATATAGTTCTCTTTTTCAGTTACAGTACACCCGAACTCTTTCCAAACCATAATATGCATATCATATTTTCGATCACCTATATTGCACCCTCCTGGATAAGGGATATTTGCTTTACCACTTTTTTTTAATTGTCCAGCAACTAATAAATACGTTGTTCTTATTGGATAAAAATAGTCATCTAGATGGTTGCAACTATAACGAGAGTTATCAATTTCAAGGCTACTTTCGTACTCTTTTATCATAGAGCCATTCATTTCCATAAAACGCTGTTTATGTCTTGAATCTACTAATTCAGTTGGATACCCCGTCAACTCGATTACTTCATCACATATAGTCGATGCGGCTAACAAACGAGTAGCTGAATTTTTAGCTCCACTGACAGAAACACTCCCTCGCGGAACCTGCCCACCTATTACGGTAAGTTTATCTTTATAAAGTGCCATTTTACTTCCTAATTTTATATTTCAAAATAATCATACTTATAAAGTACAAAACCCAACCAAATTCTTTTTTTATTGCGTATAACAATGTTTGGTAATCATGCGAATTGGCACCACAAACAAAGCCTTTGATTAACAACCTAAGCAATCGTTTTTTAAATTTCCAGTCACTTTTCACTAATATTAATTCAATCGGATGGGGCTTTTTAATTCCATTTTCATCGCATTGGCGAGCAAAGCAAACCAGATACTGTTGCAATATTACTTTACCAATATTACCACTTACGCCATCTTTTCTTGAAAAACGCTTGTATAATATTTCAGGAATAATATAAAAATCACAATAATGGCTCATCCTCAACCATAAGTCATAATCTTGGGAGTATTTATAGAGTTTATTATATTTACCTGCAATATCGTATATATCTCTACGAAAAGTAACCTCGCCTTGGGTAATGAAATTCCCTTTTCGGAGCATTTTGGTTGGCCTCTGATAAACACCTTCATAGAGGCACAGTGAAGAAGTTTTATTCGTCACCTCATTTACCACCTCACAATGAACACCAACAACACCTACCTGAAAATTACTTTTCAAGAGGTCTATTTGACTCTCAATACGCCTTGGTAGTGAGATATCTCCGGAACCATGAATTGCAACATACTCAGAATCAGTTGACTCAATCGCTTCATATATAGAATCAACGAAACCTGTATTTTTTTTATCAATTATCTTCAAATTTGACACATGAGAGAATTTATTAATTTCATCCAAAGTGCAATCGGTTGAACCGTCATTAACTACTATTATTTCACAATTTTTATAACTCTGTGATATCAAGCTATTTATTGATTCTTTGACAGCATCCATTCTGTTGTAATAAACAGTTATAATACTTACTTTTCCTTTGACATATTTCAAGAATTGACTTCCCATATTCCTTTTGTATCTATAAGTATCCCACAAGCAACCATATTTGAATTAAACTCTTTATGATTAACTAGCATAACGTGTATATCGGCTTTAGCTTTTGCTTCTAATAGATCCACAAGCATTAACCCATCGACTTTTAAGCTGGTGATATTTGGTTCAACAGCGAGGACTGTACCTGAGTGTAAATATGCTATTTTTTTTGTTATATTTAGAGCTGGACTTTCACGTAAATCATCAATATCGGGTTTAAATGCTAAACCGTAACAAGCTATAGTTACCTCTTTTACTGTCTTATTAGGGTTTGATTGTAGGAAGTCTGCAATGGCCAATTTAACTTTATTGATGACCCATTCAGGTTTAGCATCATTTACTTTACGTGCGGTGTGAATTAGTTGTGCTTCTTCCGGAGTTTTACTGACAATGAACCAAGGATCGACAGCAATGCAATGACCGCCAACACCAGGACCTGGTTGTAATATATTAATACGAGGGTGACGGTTAGCAAGAGAGATAAGCTCCCATACATCAATATCCAATTTGTCACAGATCATAGATAATTCGTTAGCAAAAGCTATTTGAACATCCCGGCAAGAGTTTTCTGTGAGCTTTGCCATTTCAGCGGTACGTGCATTGGTTGTTACACACTCACCTTTTACGAAGGTTTTATATAGCTCAATTGCACGTTCTGAACATTTCGTAGTCATGCCGCCAATTACACGATCATTCTCAACCAACTCTCGAACTACATGACCTGGAAGAACACGTTCAGGGCAGTGGGCAACATTTACATCAGTATTTTCACCTGATTCTTGTGGAAAAGAAAGATCACCACGTTCTTCAGCTAACCATGCTGCCATTTGTTCAGTTGCACCTACTGGAGATGTTGATTCAAGTATAACTAAGTCACCTTTTTTTAATACAGGTGCAATGGCTTTAGCTGCTGATTTGATATATGTTAAATCTGGCTCAGGTACTTCTGAATCCCCTACTTTATTTTGAGAGTTTTTAAAAGGCGTTGGTACGGCGATCAAAAAAGCATCTGCAGCTTCAGGGGTAGTAACGGCTTTTAAATAACCTTCGGTTACTGCAGCGTGAACCAACATATCTAATTCAGGTTCTACTATGTGGATTTCTCCACGATTAATTGTATCAACTGCGTGTTGATTTACATCAACTCCGATTACTTTAATTTTGCGTGATGAAAACATAGCTGCGGTGGGTAAGCCGATATAGCCTAGGCCAACTACTGATATTGTTTTAAAAGACATAACAATCCTGTTTAAAGCGCGATGTAAATTCCCGCTTATATATTTATATATTTATATATATATTTGTTTATTTGTTTATTTGTTTGTTACAAAATACAAATTAACACCTAAAACAAGCGCGATGTAAAATCCCGCCTACGAATTGGCTAATGTATCGCAAATTCGTTTGCAAGCTTCACCATCACCGTATGGGTTATGGGCGAAGCTCATAGTTTCATATGCATCACTATCGGTAAGTAATGTATTTAATTCTTCGGTAATCTTAGTCACATCCGTACCTACTAACTTAACCGTTCCTGAGGCAACTGCTTCTGGGCGTTCCGTGGTATCACGCATCACAAGAACAGGTTTACCCAGACTTGGCGCTTCTTCTTGAATACCACCTGAGTCGGTTAAAATGATGTGTGCTCGATTCATTAAGTATACAAATGGAAGATATTGCTGCGGTTCTATTAAATGTACATTATCAACATCTTTCAGGATTCTATTTACCGGCTCTTGCACGTTAGGGTTAAGGTGTACCGGGTATAATATTTGACAATCAGGATGTGCTTTCGCGGTTATGGCTAGAGCTTCACATATTCGTTCAAATCCACCACCAAAACTTTCGCGTCGGTGGCCAGTTACTAAAATTAATTTTTTAGTTTCATCTAGTAATGGGAATTGCTCAGCTAGTGTGCTATTTAAGTCGCTGTCATTTTCAATTTGTTGTTTAACGAGCAATAACGCGTCTATAACCGTATTACCTGTTACATGAATATTATTAGTGTCATAATTTTCATTCAATAAGTTTTGTTTTGACGTTTCTGTTGGGGCAAAATGAAACTTAGTTAATGAACCAGTTAATTTACGATTGCCTTCTTCTGGCCAAGGAGAATATATATTGCCTGTTCTAAGGCCTGCTTCAACATGGCCTACAGCTATTTTCTCATAGTATGCCGCTAAGCTTGCTGCAAAAGTCGTTGCTGTATCACCATGTACTAAAACTACGTCGGGTTTAAATTCATTTAATACTGGAGTTAGATCTAATAAAATTCTACTTGTGATATCTGGAAGCGTTTGCCCTGCTTTCATTAGATTTAAGTCATAATCAGGCGTAATTTTAAAAAGTTCAAGTACTTGGTCTAGCATTTCCCTATGTTGCGCTGTAACACAGACTTTTGCTTCGAAACGTTCGTCTTTTGCTAATTCATGGACTAATGGTGCCATTTTTATCGCTTCTGGGCGTGTTCCAAATACAGTTAAAATCTTCACTTAAATCCCTAATGTACTACTTAAAACTAAATTTATAAAATGCGCGATATAAAATCCCGCCTACAACATCCATGCACGCAAAATTCCGCCTACATAATTCAAAATACTCTGTTCAACTTTGTAAGGGTAAACCCTCACCTACAAGCCAAATGTTTAGTCTAAATTCCCGATATGACACTTCGAAAATGACGCTATGGAACATTTAAAACATGTGCGGCTGAAGTCGAGCCTACGGTAAATCTAAAACATGTGCGATGTAAAATTCCACCTACAAACCAGATTCCCGATAAGACACTTCGGGAATGACGTTATTTAAGAAATCTATTTATCTGATTTATATTCGTAGTTATAGTAGCCATAGTAACCATATGCATTACTGGCTTTTTTAAGTACTCCATTAAATACTACGCCTTTTACGTCTACGCCATTTTGTTCAAAGCGGTTACGTGTTAATTCTATTTCTCGAATATGGTTTTGGCCAAAGCGAGTTACTATTAGTGTACTACCTGCGTGGTTACCTATAATAGCAGCATCGGTTACTGCTAATATTGGTGGCGTATCTATTAATACAATATCGTAATATTGTTTTACTTTTTCGATTAATTCATCAAACCTTGGGTGCATTAATAATTCAGATGGATTTGGTGGAATCATGCCGCGCGTTACTATATGTAAGTTTTCAATGCTGGTTTTTTTAATTGTTTTACTTAATGGTAATCGGCCCGATAAATAATCAGATAAACCATCTTCCCAACTTAATTCAAACTGTTTTTGCATGTAACCTTTACGCATATCTGCATCTATCACTAATACTTTTTGCCCACTTTGGGCCAATACTACTGCTAGGTTAGCAGATATAAATGATTTACCAACACCTGGTGATGGCCCTGATATTGCAATTACATTATTTTTAGATTCCATCATGGCAAAATGCAAACTAGTACGTAAACTACGTAGGGCCTCTATTGATAAATCAGCTGGATTTACAGCAGCTAGTATGCCTTTATTATTTTTATTTTTATTTTTATTTTTATTGCGGAGCTTATCAAGGCCAGTCAATTCATCTTGAAAACTTGAAAATGGTACACTTGCATATACAGGTAAGCCTAGCGCTTCAATCTCATTAGGGTCTTCTACCCCTTTATGAATTGCTTTTTGTATTAATACTATTGCTACCGCTAACATGGCACCCAGCATAGTTGCCATTATAGCAATTAAGGCCTTTTTAGGTTTTACGGGTTGTGTAGTATTAACTTCGGCAGTATCTATTATACGTACATTACCTACAGTACCTGCGCGTACTATATCTAGCTCTTGTACCTTACTTAATAACGACATATATATTTCGTTACCTACTTGTACATCGCGTGTTAAGCGTAATAGTTTCTGTTGTGTTTCTGGTAGTTTTTTAACTTTATTTGC
>Ga0105356_10007505_pt1 | contig 10017 bp, 8 predicted proteins | sample GOMGulsemesocosm_3_FD_83502 | JGI IMG/M metagenome (GOLD analysis project Ga0105356, IMG submission 83502) | Methane-oxidizing microbial communities from mesocosms in the Gulf of Mexico - GOM9D Gulf of Mexico | ecosystem: Environmental > Aquatic > Marine > Cold seeps | place: Gulf of Mexico...
CTGGTTGGCAAGGCTGGCGAAGCCCTGAACAGTATCGTCACCCGAGTTGATCATATCTCGCAACTGGTGTCGGAAATGGCAGTTGGATCGGCCGAGCAATCTACCGGTCTGGGTGAAATCAACATCGGCATGACACAGTTGGATCAGGTGACACAGCAGAACGCTGCCATGGTGGAAGAATCCACTGCGGCCAGCCATCTGCTCAACACCGACGCAACCAAACTGTCCCAACTGGTGGCGCACTTCAATATCGGTGGCGGCCATCAACCTAAAACCGCCAAGGTGGTCGAATTCGAGGCCCCCTCGGCGCATGGGTCAGACTGGGACGCCGAGCCCGAGGTAATGCCAAAAGCCATTGCCGCGAACGACTCTCACAGCTCGGCTGATGTCTGGCAGGAATTTTAATTCCAATCAGAGCCGGTTTGACAATCTGGGGGATCTCTCAGGTCAAAAACCGGCTCTGACTTCTTGAAACTGGTTATCTTGCAACCACGCAAAAATGAATGGGTAAATCATTGTCTTCTTTAAGCGTATTGATCATCACTTTGGACCGCGGATTTGCCCGGTCATTGCAAAGCCACATGGAATCCGCCTATTCCGGCATCAAGGTTCTTTTGGCCAATAACCTGATGACGGCCTACAATCAGGCCGAGTCGGTCCAGCCAACCTTTGCTTTCGTCGAAGATGGCTTCACCAAATTACCAGAATTTGAAATGATGATGGCGATGTTCTCAGCGCTGGACACCCGTTGGGTGTCGGTGATGGACAGCCACTCAGCCGCACCCGCCCGTAAGTCAAACCCGCTGCTGGACCGCGGTGCAGGTATTTTTGAGCTGAGCAAATCCGACCATCCAGTTCAGTTCGTGCAGTATTTCGACATGATGGTAAAGGCGCCGCGGCGCAATGAGACCGCCAATCGCCCTGCATCAAACGGCAAGACCTCTGCCACTGCCAATACGACTGACAAGGTTATCCTGATTGGATCGTCCACCGGCGGAGTAGAGGCCCTGCGCAGCCTGTTGGTTGGCTTTCCCGCCGATTGTCCGCCGACGGTCATTGTTCAGCACACCGGTAAAAATTTCGGAGCGGGCCTTGTGACCCTGCTAAACCGGATTTGTGCCGCAAAGGTAGTCGGCGCCGAGGATAGTATCCAGCTGGCACCTGGCACCGTGCATATCGCCGCTGGTCAAACAAAACACCTGGGCCTAACGCCACGTACACCACATCGCACCCGCCTGAAAGAAGGCCCCGCAATCTCTGGTCACACACCATCAGTGGACGCACTTTTTAGCTCGGCAGTGCCCTTTGCCAAGAACGTCGTTGCGACAATTTTAACTGGAATGGGCCAAGATGGAGCCAAGGGTCTGCTAGAGTTACGCAAGGCCGGGGCAACCACTTTTGCGCAAGATGAGCAAAGCTCGGTTGTCTATGGCATGCCGCGCGTAGCCTGGCAAAATGGCGCGGCCCAAAAACAAGTGTCGTTGGCACGGATGGCCGGAACTCTTCTTCAAGCTTGCAAAGCTTGATAACAAAAATGGTAAGGAAGTCGCTTTGAGCTCTGTATTTACAAACACGTCCTCGATCACAGTCCTGCAAGGTGAATATCGTGTAACCAAGGATCCATCGGTGATGTTCACCACAGTTCTGGGATCCTGCATCTCTGCCTGCTTGTATGACGCAGAAAGCGGCATTGGCGGCATGAACCATTTCCTGCTGCCCAGCACCAGCGCCCAGGATAGCAAAAATGCGCGCTATGGTGTTCACGCGATGGAATTGCTGATCAACGGGGTGCTCAAAAAGGGTGCCACGCGAAGCATGCTGCGGGTCAAGATTTTTGGGGGCGCTAAAATGTCCGCCAACCTGTCTGACATCGGTCTCTCTAATGCCGATTTTGTGCAGCGCTTTCTGCGGGATGAAGGGATTTCTTGTGTGTCTTCCAGCGTTGGCGGCACCTCTGCGCGGCGCGTCCGGTTTCACCCGGTCACTGGCAATGCCCAGCAAACGCGGGTTGAAAATGACCGCCGTCTTGGCGAACAGGAACGCGCAGCAGCAAGACCAGCCCCCGTCAAAGAAGACGTCGGCGAAGTTATGTTGTTCTGATCCCAAGGGTTTCAGGATATATTTGGTTGCCGTGTCTAAACACGCGGCAACCACACTACCCAGGCCAGGTCAAATGGCCCAATTTAGCCACCGCTAATCGGCCGATCCCTTCCTTTTCACCGTACCGAGACGGCAAAGCTCTCGACTGGCTTTGACACATTATGCAAGCTCACGGCGCCCAACGGCAAAGCCTGCGATTGCGACGCAAGAATGTCCTGACTGACCACAATGGGGTGCCCACGTGACTTGCCATAGTCCCCCAAACGCGCTGCGATATTTGCTGCCTGGCCAATCACCGTAAAATCTAATCGTTCCCGCGATCCCACATTGCCATAGGTGACACCGCCATAGGCGATACCAATCGCACATTCACAGCGATGGCCGTCCTCTTCCTGGGCGATTTCATCCAACCGGGCAACAATGGTACGGGCTGAATTCAAAGCCTGCGCACGGGCGGCTTTTGGATCGCTATCAGCAGGAAACACAGCAAGCACCGCATCGCCAATGAATTTCAACACTTCGCCACCATTGTCGTGAACAATTGTCGAGGTGGTCTCGAAAAACTGGTTCAACACCTTGATATAAGCCGCACGCCCCAATTCTTCTTCTAGACGGGTTGATCCACGCAGGTCACAGAACATGATGGCCGCATCAATATCATCACCGTCCCCCCGGTGAATCTCCCCCCCCAGCACCCGGGCTCCTGATCGTTTGCCGACATAGGTCTCCAAAAGCGACTGGGCATTTTCGCGCTGCATAAAGACTTCGTAGTAGCGCCCAATCACCGCCGAGCATTCAAATATCAGCCCCAAATTAGCGGTGGAAAAGCCGGTAGGGTGATCGCTGGTCAGGGTCATCACATTGATGCTGCCGTCTGAAAACCGTAGTGGCATTGCGACATAGTCCGTCGCGCCCTCTTTTTTCAGATCCTCAAGTATTGGGAATGCATCGGTGGGGTGGTCACCGCTCAGCCGGTGCCGAACACCCCCCATGCCATTTGAGACATGCCGCAGCGGGCTGTTTTGATAGGCCGGATGATCGTGGATCTCATAGGACGGCGCAAAAGTTGTGACCTCGCCACTGTCTTTCTTCCAGACAAAATTCTTACCCGCAATCATCGGATGCAGGGACCAGACCATCACTGCCATGCGCGACAGGAACACACCCTGTTCCCGCAGCTTGACGGCCAAGGCGGCGGTGAACTCTTCTGGCGTTGGCAGATAGGCTGCCTCGCGCAGCAGCCAGTCAATCACCGGCCCGGAAATATTGCCGTCATTGCTTGTCAGGATCTCGTTGTCACCAAGGTCCACATCGGTAAAGGCATTAGGCATAAAGCCAATATGACCCTTGATGGCCGAGGCCTCGTGTTGGGCTTCTTCATAAGCCCAGGTCGCATTCCTGACCGATGTTTCCGGCAAAATCAGATCGCGGTAAATCGCCGTTCCTTTGAACGGGCAGAATGTTTGCAGCTCGGTCCGCTTGGACAGGTCAGCAACCACATCCTGTGGCGGAAAATAAAGGGTCGGCGTCAGGCGGGTTTCATACATCACCTTGGCCTGGTCACTTTGCGCCAGCAAAACGCCATTGTGATGCAGAGTCACGGTCCCCTTAAGTTGCTCGATCAGAATGGAATACCCATTCTGTTCCGGCTTTACATGTACATTCATTGGCCGGGCCCTCTTATCCGCTCTTTGCAGTGACTATGTGGGGTGTCCAGCCTCGATTTCCAGAGCCGACACCCGATGTTGAAACGATGTGACCGCCATCGTCTCTATGCCTTCATCTTTTTCCTAAATACTCAAATACAACGTCTTCCAGCAACGAAACGCTTGAGAGACCCAAGCGCATCAAATCATCCGGATCACATCTTTGCTGATCGCCAAAACATAGCCGCGTCTGGCAATGTTTTTAACCAGCAATTCACTGATCATCTGGTTGCCCAGGGTGTCACGCAACCGTTTGATACGCGTGGCCCCGGCGGCCTCTTCACACTCGGTGGCATCGCGACCAGAAATCACCCCCTCGATCTCGGCCCCGGACATGACATCACCGTCCAGCCTGGCTTCGGCCAGAACAGACAGCGTCTCTATAGCGGCCGGTGTCAGGCGAAAGCCCATGTTATTCAGGTATACCGTGTTTTCCTCACGGCTGATCAGCAGTTCGGTGACCTGAATGCCCGCCCGCTCAATCTGCGCCATGCGCCGGTTCAACAGCACCAACATCGACAACACGACCAGCGCCGCCACCATCATTGCGGTGGCAAACACCAGTAAAACAAAGATCACCATGCGATAGCTGCTTAGGGTATCGGCAAACGAGGTGCCGGATTGGGCCAGGATCTCGAGCAGTTTGATTTCGGCCTGCGTGGTCAGATCATTTTCCACAAACAGCTGCTCGACCCGCGCGTTAAACGCGTTGGCATCGGGCAGGGTCAGCAATAGCAATGTGCCCGCCGCAATCAGCAGGCCGACGATGGCAATAACTCCGAATGTGATAACCCGACCGCCGGCGCTGCGGGCTTCAGAAACGGAGATAGTAGGATCCGGCATTAGGCTTCCTTTGTTGCAGTCCCTCGGGACCGAAGACCGAAATTACGTTCAGCAGCGTCCAGCCCTGCGGCGCGATGCGATTGCCGATCTCGGCCTTGGCGGCGCCTTTTTGACAGGCGCCGGACAATTGGATCACACCATAATGCAGCCGCAACGGGCTATCCTGTTTGGCCTTGTAGTCGGCATAACAGTCCGCCGCCATCACGGGCGTAGCCAACGCCAGTAAAGCAGCAATCAAAGCGGGTTTCAAAAGAAGATGTTTCATGGGCTCACCTTGGGCAAAGACGCAGTGATATTCAATAACCACAAGCGATTGAAGCAGCTGATATTCGATAACAGAGCGCTGATATTGCCTGTCCGACAGCGGGAAAGCCAGGGTGAGGCATACCGGCCATGTGCCGATCATGACACCCAACTGGAAAGGTTCTCCCATGCAGTCCTTCAACCGCCCCAACCTGCACCGCAAGTTCATTGCCTTTGTCCTTGCCACCTCTATCGCGATCACCGGGTTCTCTGCCGTCCCAGCCCGCGCTGAGGACGATGTCGCCAAAATTCTCGCTGGCCTGGCTGTGTTGGGAATTATAGGCGTTGCAATCAACAAGGACCGCCGTCGCTCCCGAACTGTTGTTGACCCGGCACCAGTTCATCCGGAGCCCAGACCCCTGCCGCCACAGGTGTCGCGCTACGACTTGCCAGCACATTGTCTGCGATTTTTCCCATCCTACAGAGATGGCAAAAATTTGATGGGTCAAAAATGTCTGCGCAAAAACTACCAACATGTAAGGGCGCTGCCGCAGAACTGCCGTGTAACATTCTGGAACGGTCACCGTCACAAGAATGCGTTCAAACCACGCTGTTTGCGTCGCAATGGATATCGCATCGTCCGTCGCTGAGGGACGTAACTAATTCTCGAGCAGGCAATGGAGGGGGCATCAGGCCCCCTTTACTGCATGCAAATTAACACTTGAAAGGATGCTAAAAATTGGATCTGTCGGGACCATGGAACAACCTGACTACAGTTATGAGAGTGCCGCGCAACGGTGTGGGTACCTGCGCATTGCCGGCGTTGATGAGGTCGGGCGCGGCCCCCTAGCCGGCCCTGTCACCGCCGCCGCCGTGATCCTGAACCCCGATAACATCCCCATTGGCCTGGACGACTCCAAAAAGCTGAGCGCCAAAAAACGCGAAGCCATCGAGCAAGAGATTTTTGACACGGGTGAGGTGGCCATTGCCCATGCCTCGGTTGAGGAAATCGACGAAATCAACATCCTGCGCGCGTCTCATCTGGCGATGGAACGGGCGGTGGCGATGCTGGATCCAGCCCCGGACTATCTGTTGATCGACGGAAACCTGATCCCGCGGGGGCTGGAATTGCCGTCCGAGGCGGTGATCAAGGGCGATGGCAAATCAGTGTCGATTGCAGCCGCTTCGATTGTTGCAAAATTGTGCCGCGACCGTCTGATGGTGGATTTAGCGCAACAGTGCCCAGGCTATGGTTGGGAAAAGAACGCCGGTTACCCGTCTAAGCAGCACAAAGACGCCTTGGCCGTTTTAGGGGTAACACAACATCATCGCCGTTCCTTCAAGCCTATCCACAATATATTGTATCAAGATCAAACCACAGGCATTTGATTTAAAAAAGAAATTGACCTCGAATCACAGATGAATCATCCTGTGGATAACCAAATGAGCGTAAAAATACGCCGTGGCATCGAGGCAGAGACATGAACAAAACAATGGTAAAGAGCGCAGCTGCGCTCCCTTTAAACACGATTCTTGGTGGGGACTGCATCGATGTGATGAACAGTCTGCCTGCGGAGTCAGTTGATCTGATCTTTGCAGACCCGCCCTATAACCTGCAGCTCAAGGGTCAGCTGCACCGTCCTGACAACAGCCAGGTCGATGCTGTTGACGACCATTGGGACCAGTTCTCCAGCTTTGCCGTCTATGACAAATTCACCAAGGCCTGGCTGAAAGCCGCCCGTCGCCTGTTGAAACCCAATGGCGCGATCTGGGTGATCGGCTCGTATCACAACATCTTCCGCGTTGGGTCGGCGCTGCAGGACCAGGGCTATTGGATCCTGAACGATGTGGTTTGGCGCAAGTCGAACCCAATGCCCAATTTCCGCGGCAAGCGGTTTACAAACGCGCATGAAACCATGATTTGGGCCTCAAAGGCCGAGGGTGGCAAATACACCTTTAACTACGAGGCGCTGAAGGCACTGAACGAAGGCATTCAGATGCGCAGTGACTGGGTGCTGCCAATTTGTACCGGTCACGAGCGCCTGAAGAACGAAGATGGCGTCAAGGCGCATCCGACCCAAAAACCCGAAAGCCTGCTGCACCGGATCATGATTGGATCAACCAATCCTGGTGATGTGGTGCTGGATCCGTTTTTTGGCACTGGGACCACCGGCGCAGTGGCCAAGATGCTGGGCCGTGAATTCATCGGCATCGAGCGTGAAGAAGAATACCGCAAGGTGGCCGAAAAGCGCATCGCATCGGTGCGTAAATTTGACCGGGACGCCCTGCAGGTCTCAACCTCCAAACGGGCTGAGCCGCGAGTGCCTTTTGGCCAGCTGGTCGAACGGGGCATGCTGCGTCCGGGCGAACAATTGCTAAGCATGAATGGCCGCCACAAGGCCAAGGTGCGGGCAGATGGCACCCTGATTGGCGACGACGTCAAAGGGTCGATCCACCAGGTTGGCGCCAAGCTGGAGAACGCCCCCTCGTGCAATGGCTGGACCTATTGGTGCTTTAAGCGCGACGGCAAGACAGTGCCGATCGACGTGCTGCGCCAGCAGATCCGCGCCGAGATGCAGGCCTGACCTCACCACCAAACTACAAAACTCAGCCACACCGCCGGTGCCCGTGAGCAGTCACGCGGCACCATACCTTGCCCCGCCTAATAGGCGGGGTCTTTTGGATTTAGGCGCTGGAACAGTTGTGCTCTATTGGGTTAGATGAGGTCTATCCAGGCTCTGTCCCAAAGGAACAGAAATGACCGACACAACACTTGCTCCCCCGACATCGTACCACCCCGAACGGCATGTGGATCTTGCGGATGTTGTTGCTGACAACGCCTATGTCGAGGCCAACCTGGCGGCCCATAAACAGCGGGGACTGGAATGGGCAGTTCGCGCCCGCTGGATCGCGATGCCGCTGATCGGGGTTATGCTGGTCTTTATAAACCCGTCCTGGAGCGTTCTGTATTATCATGGAATGCTGGCGCTGCTTTGCGTCAATGGCTGGCTGATGGGCCGCATGGGGAAAGTGGGCCGGTCAAAGGCCGAGCTGTTTTTGATTTTTATGGATCTGCTGATCATGACGTTTGGAATGGTATTGCCAAACCCGTTTGCGCCACAGGATTTCCCAATAGCAGTCCAGTACCGGTTCGAAAATTTTATCTATTTCTACGTCATTTTGGCGGCCGGCACATTGGCCTATTCCTGGCGCACTGTGATTGCGATTGGCGTTTGGACCTCTGGCATCTGGATGACTGGCGTCGCCCTGGCCTGGTGGCTGTCGCCGACGGATGAGGCGTTAAGGCAGCGGGTGATCGAGATCCTTGGCGACAGCAACGTCCTGATACAAATCATGGACCCAACCAGCTTTATGTTCCACATGAGAGTGCAAGAAGTGGTGGTGTTTATTATTGTCGCTGTAATCCTTGGATTCTCGGTTCGCAGGTTCAATGCCCTGCTGATGAACAATGCCAGCCTGACCCGGGAGCGCACCAATCTGTCGCGATATTTCTCGCCCAATGTAGTGGACCAGCTGTCGCAGAACGATGATCCACTGAAACAGGTGCGCAGGCAGGACGTGGCGGTTCTGTTCATCGACATTATCGGATTTACCCGCCTTGCGGCCGGGCTTGATGCCCTGAAGGTGATCGACTTGCTACGCGGTTTCCATGGCCGGATGGAACGCGAAGTGTTTCGCCATCATGGCACGCTGGACAAATATCTGGGCGATGGTCTGATGGCCACCTTTGGAACCCCCATGGCCGGCACCCAGGATGCGACCAACGCTTTGGCCTGTGCACGCGATATGATATCGGCGCTGGACCAATGGAACCGCGAGCGCCGCCGGGCCGGAGAGCCTGAAATCCGTGTTGGCATCGGGCTTCATTTTGGCGAGGCCGTTTTGGGCGATATTGGCGCAAACCGATTGGAATACGCAGTGATCGGAACCGCAGTAAATGTCGCCGCCCGTCTGGAAGTAATGACCCGAGAGTTGCAAGCAGACATTGTGATAAGTGACCAGCTTCGTCAGCAAATTCAGGCTGAGAATATCGAAATCTCTTTGATTGAGCCGTTTGTCCGCAAGCCCGGTCAAGAGATTCGCGGCCTGGATCAATCGATGACCGTCTGGACTTCAGCCTGAATCAGCTCCGCCCTGCCCATCGCAAATAGGCAATTCTGGTTGCATCCCGTCAGTGTTTTGAGTGGCGTGTACTTTGATGAAAATTTAATATCTCATCAAAGTATAGACTTGGGTCGTTTTCGCACCGTCCAAGAGTAGTAGTAACTTAAATGAAACCCAGAGTTGCAATTGTCCTGACAGCAACATGTTAGGATTGACTGCCATGACGACAAATGCGCGTGACCAAATACGGACCTGGTTTGATTTCGGAGATGAAAATGCAGAGATTTTGGCGGACCTTGGCCAGGTTCTCCGCCCGCATTTTGACCTGATTTTAGACGACTTTTACAAAGTCATTCTAAATCGACCTGAAACGGCCCAGTTTTTTCAGGATCCAGCTTTGGTCGATCATGCCAAATCGGCGCAAAAAGCCCATTGGGAGAGCCTGTTTTCCGGCAAGTTTGACAGAAGGTATTTTGAATCGGCCGAACGGGTCGGGCGCGTCCACTTTCAAATTCAGCTGCCGTTCCTGCTCTATCTTGGCGGCTATTCTGAAGCCGGAACCAAAATGTTACATCTGGTTATGCAGCAGGGGCGTCTGGGCAACAAAAAGAAAGTTGCACACCAGGCAACTCTTTTGGTGCGGGCAATGATGGCAGATTGTGAACGTGTCATTGACGCCTATTTTCAGGCCCAACAGAAAGAACAAACGCGGGCGCTAACCATCATGACGGATGGCATCAGGCGGTTGGAACAAGGTGATCTGAGCTACAAAATCCGCCAGAGTGAAGGAGGCGGGTTCCCAGAAAAATTCGATACCATTCGAACATCGTACAACAACCTGATTGATCGTTGGTGCGGCACCATCGGGTCGTCGACAAACAGCGCCCATTCTGTCGATTCCAAAATGGCTTCCACATCTCAACTGACCCGTGACCTTGCAGAACGATCTGAACAACAGGCTGCAACCCTAGAGGAAGCAGTCGCGGCTGTCAGTCAGGTC
>Ga0105356_10007506_pt1 | contig 10017 bp, 9 predicted proteins | sample GOMGulsemesocosm_3_FD_83502 | JGI IMG/M metagenome (GOLD analysis project Ga0105356, IMG submission 83502) | Methane-oxidizing microbial communities from mesocosms in the Gulf of Mexico - GOM9D Gulf of Mexico | ecosystem: Environmental > Aquatic > Marine > Cold seeps | place: Gulf of Mexico...
AATTTATCGTAACGTTGTTGAAATGATATATCAATGCAAATGCAATTTGACAATCGTAACTGTTGAACCCAGTTCCGGTGTGCGGTGTTTTACTGGAGAACAGTCAAGGAAAAACCCCCTCGAAATCAACGAAGGCATTAGTCTCAACTTCTGACTGGCCGGCAGCTTCAGCTATAGTTTAGACCAACAAGCTTTCAGATTTTCCGCCGTAACTACGCCGATTATATTTGCTAATTGTTTAGGAAAACCGCAGCTCTTTACTCGCTATTTAGAGCAAGGTACTCCTATACGAAAGTTAAATATTTCTGTAGATAAACCTTAATTAATCGCGCGGTGTAATAATGAGCAAGATAAAATAAAGTTGAAGCATTTTTTGGCTAATAAGCATCGAGTGTCTCAATGGCCTTGCGCTGCCACTACCCTAGCGTTAGGCGAACAGTTATTTACGCTGCATCATCATAAAAGTTTAGTGGCTTATATGGCTGGTTATAAACATGTATCACATTTTAATGCGGTCTTTAACAAGCATTTTGATCTCACCTCAGCGGCTCTGCAAAGCCAATATGTTTAATACGTAAAAAAGAAAATAACATTCGAACAATAAACGGGTGTGCTTATTTAATGCCCGTAATAGTCACTTACGTTATTTACAAAAATAGTAAGTGACTATTACGCAGACAATGGCACAATAGAATGGTAATTTTATAGTAGGAACATCAATGAAAGCTTTTTTTACCTTAGTACTGCTGTTACTAAGCCATAGTAGTTATGCCACCGAACAAGCAGAGCAACTATTTAATCAATTAAAACCTTCTCTATATCAAATAAAGCTCATCGACAAGGCCAGCGGTGAAAAATCATCGATTGGCTCAGGGTTTCAAATCACTGCAGATGGCCTTATTGCCACTAACTATCATGTGATTTCAAGTTACGCCTTGCACCCTAAAAAGTATCGAATCGAGTATTTAGACACTCAAGGGGAACAAGGTCTGTTAACACTACAAAGTGTTGATGTTATTAATGATCTTGCCTTGGTAAAGCGTGAAGTTACGCAGGCTATGTCATTTTTTGAATTATCAAAAGCAACACCACAAAAAGGAGAGCAATTGTTCTCCTTAGGTAATCCCCATGATTTAGGGATGATTGTGGTACCAGGAACATACAATGGCTTAAAGAAAGAATCGTTTAGTGATCGTATCCATTTTACCGGCTCGATTAATTCCGGCATGAGTGGTGGCCCGGTAGTAAATAAGCTCGCTAAAGTGGTTGGTGTTAATGTCGCCACCTCTGGTAATGCCATTGGCTTTTTAGTACCACACGATAAGCTGGTGAATCTTTACCATGATTTTTTAGCGTCGCCTCCTGAGTCTATTGAACAGCAAATGGCCGCGCAGTTAACCGCTAGCCAAGAAAAATTAATATCTCAAATAATGAATAGCCCATGGCAGGCGAAAAAACTTGGTGGCCATGGCAGTATCCCGATTATCGATGTGCCTTTTATTCGCTGTTGGGGTGATTCGAATGCCGACAAAGTAGATGCCTTGATTTTAACCGCGGTCGCTAACTGTTCGTTAGATGAAAATACCTATGTATCAGGAAACTTTTTCACCGGTTCAATGGAAATAGAGTTTAGAACCATGCAAGCAAAAGAGATTGGTGCGAATAAGTTTTACCATTTATATCAGCAACAGATCGCCCGTGCTGGCGCCGGCAATCGTGCTGGTAAAGATAATGTTACTGAATATCAATGTCATCACGACATAGTGATGCCTGAGAACAAAGCCATTAATAACAAAAGTGTTTTTTGTACCCGTGCCTATAAAAAATTCCCCGATTTATATGATGTACTGTATTTAAGTGCCTCTATTGATAAAGAAAGACAAGCCTTGGTCAGCCACTTTACCATTGCCGGTATTAATCAACACAATGCTTTAGCCTTTACCCGTAAATTTATGGAGGCGGTATCATGGAACTAAAAACGATGCCTATTGCTGTCGAGCAAATAAGTGAAATCATTATTGAAGAAGTGAGTAAAGGTCATAAGCTGCTTCATCGTCATAAGTTAAGCCAGAACAAAATAGAAATTGGCCGCGATTATCATAATGACATTATTCTAACTGATTCACATGTTTGCCCAAGCCATTTAACGATTGAGTTGCTTAATGGCCAATGGCAGATAACCGATAATCAAACCGTTAATGGCACCACCGTTGAGCAAGCGCAGCAAAAAAAGAAAAATGCCGATCAGCATATTATTAACGATGGCGATGTGATTAATTTAGGTAAAAGCCAATTACTGATTCGCTTTAGTGATCACAACGTTGAGCCGACTATTGCTTTTAGTCCCTTTGATAACATTATCGATGTGTTGCGCCACCCCATGGTGCTGTGTTTGAGTATTGCTTTATTTGCAGTATTGGCTGGAGGAATATTCTACTTAAATAGCCCTAAAGAGGTTAACTTCACTCAGTTCTTAGTTTCTTCAATCAAAATGGTATTAGGCTTCGCCTTCTGGCCTGCTGGCGTTGCGTTGGTTGCTCATTTAAGTAAGCAAGAAGCGCGAATAATGGCGCAATTAGGGGTCAGCTTTGCCTTCTTCAACTTGATGTGGTTGAGTGACTTTTTAGAAAATATCACTAATTACAATAGCGCGAGTAATAGTATGTTGCCGATAGTGGTGATGATGCTTTCCATTGTGTTGGCCTATAGTCTCTTTTGGCTTAACGCATATATTGGTTTTCAAATGAGTGCTAAACGTCGCACAATTGTCGCCGCCAGTATCACCGCATTATTGTTTGGAGGTGGTGCCTTAGTACAGTTTAGTAATAAGCCTGAGTTTAATCCCAGACCGCAATATAATGCTACTTTGATGATGCCGAGCTTTTTACTGACAAGCAGTAGCAGTGTCGATCAGTTTATTGAAGACACCAGTAAGTTATTTGACAAAGCGAGCGAAAAAGCTCGAGAGCAGTAAGATATTTATCGAGTTACCCAACTAACTAGGGTAACTCGACTTTCTAAGGCGTTAATTAAGGAATTTACTACGGGCGAGGAATAAAACCAATAGCGTCGTAAACCGAGGTTAGTATAGTCTCGGCACGCAATGACGCTTTATCTGCACCTTTCTTCATCACTTGCTCTAAGAACGCTTGATCTTCACGATATTGATGATACTTCGTTTGAATCGGCGCTAACATTGCTACCACCGCATCAGCAACATCCCCTTTTAAATGGCCATACATTTTATCTTCATATTGCGGTACTAGACTCTCAATAGAATTACCGGTCGCACAAGAAAGTAACGACAGTAAGTTGGATACCCCAGGCTTTTCTTCCAAGTTATAATAAATACGCGCTTGTTCATCTGAATCTGTCACCGCACGTTTAATTTTCTTAGCAATTTTTTTCTGCGGCTCAAGTAAGCCAATAAAATTGCCCGGGTTAGTATCCGACTTAGACATTTTTTTGGTTGGTTCAAGCAAGCTCATTACACGTGCACCATGTTGGGGAATGAACGGATCAGGCACCGTAAATATATCGCCGTACAAGTTATTAAAACGCGTAGCAATATCTCGTGCTAGCTCTAAGTGCTGCTTTTGATCGTCGCCAACAGGGACCGTATCCGCGCCATACAATAAAATATCGGCCGCCATTAACACCGGATAAGTAAATAAACCAGCGTTCATATTCGCCTCTGATTTTTGTGACTTATCTTTATATTGGGTCATGCGGTTTAACTCACCCATTTGGGTGTAACAATTCAACACCCAGCTTAATTGCGCATGCGCAGGCACATGAGATTGAATAAAAATAGTGCTTTGCTCGGGATCAACACCACAGGCAAGATAAAGCGCTAAACCATCAAGGGTCGCTTTGCGCAAATCTTCAGCTTTAGGGCGTACTGTAATAGCATGTTGATCGACTAACATGTAATAACATTCATGACTAGATTGCATATTAACCCATTGTTTCAATGCACCTAAATAGTTACCAATGGTTAATTCACCTGAGGGCTGACAGCCACTTAATACAATTGGTTTACTCATTATTTATACTTACCTTAAATTTCACTTAAATTGTGCTTTAGCTCTCTGCTAATTATTCATTTATGAACGTTCGCTACAAAGAATTTATACTTTAGCGAGTTCAGCGCGCATTTCATCAATAGCAACTTTATAATTGTCTTGAGCAAAAATAGCGCTGCCCGCAACAAACATATCAGCGCCGGCAGCCGCAATTTCAGCAATATTATTCGCCTTAACGCCACCGTCAACTTGCAAGCGAATATCGCGACCACTTTGCTTAATTCTTTCTTTTACTAAGCGTAGCTTAGCTAACGTAGTCGGAATAAATGATTGCCCACCAAAACCCGGATTGACCGACATTAATAAAATAACGTCGACCTTATCCATCACAAAATCTAAATAATGTAAGGGCGTTGCGGGGTTTAGCACTAAGCCTGCCTTACAACCGTGATCTTTGATTAACTGCAAGGTACGATCGACATGATCGCTCGCTTCAGGATGAAAAGTAATAATATCAGCTCCTGCATTTGCAAAATCAGGGATCAAACGGTCCACCGGTTTTACCATCAAATGAACATCAATAGGCGCAGTGATACCGTAATCACGCAGTGATTGACAAATCATCGGACCAAAAGTGAGATTAGGGACAAAGTGATTATCCATCACATCAAAATGGACAACATCGGCGCCCGCGGCTAATACGTTAGCGACATCATCGCCTAGACGAGCAAAGTCGGCTGACAAAATAGAGGGAGCAATTAAATAAGAAGGCATCATTTTAGCTCTAGAATAAAATTATGAGTATTATACCCAAGACAAGGTGAAATGCGAGTGACACACCTATACTAAACCCTAACCTTATGATCAGCACTTGCACAGCAATAAGCTCAAACGCACCAAACGAGTGCTCAATATTATAGTTATAAAATATAACAGTGCAAAATAACAACCATAAGTCATTGTTATTTATTTGTTTTGTAATAGTGAACCACAACAGAACAAAGTAGGCATTAACCTTGCACCACTTTTAGCGTTCATAACTTATAACAACAAATAGGGCACTAACATGAAAAAAACAATTTTAAATATCGCACTAACTACCATTTTAGCTAGCTCTGCACTAGTTGCTACTCAAGCTTCTGCTGTAGAAGGTCTTAGCGCAAACGTATCGGCTACTTCAAACTACTTATGGCGTGGTTTAGAGCAAACAGGTGGTCAAGCGGCTATTTCTGGCGGTATCGATTATGCTGCCGATTCAGGCTTTTATGTAGGTACCTGGGCATCTAACGCTAGTTGGGCAGACGGTATGACCTATGAGTTAGATGTATATGCTGGCTTTGGTGGCGACATTAACGAAAATATTTCGTATGACGTAGGCTATATCTATTTTGCTTACCCTGATGAAACTACTGGCGATGCTGGATTTTCTGAAATTTATGGTAGCTTATCATTCAATTCATTAACGCTTGGTCTAGCAGTGCTGGCTTCAGGTGAAGGCGCAGATGCTGGTGATACTATCTACGCTAGCGTTGATTACGCTATTGAACTAAGCAATGAAGCTGAAGTAAATTTACACCTTGGCTCTTACAGCGGTGATTGGTTAGCAGAAGACTCTATTGATTACGGTGTAAGCATCTCTAAATCAGGCTTTACCTTTGGCGCTTCAGCGACCGATTTAGATGGCGCGGCTGGCGATGTTAAAGTATATGTTTCTTATGCTGTTGATATTGATTTATAAGCTTTAAATCTCTGATAGAAGTTATCAGTTACAATTAAACGTTGATTGGTTATAATATGACCATCAACGTTTTTTTTCGCCTCAAAAAACTTAATACTTAGGAAGCTCCATGTCAAAACGGATTATGACAAAACTATTGCTATTCACTTTTACGCTTTCAGTGGCATTTCTCAGCTCAATGCACTTTGATAGTGCAATCAAAGCAAAAACAGCCTTGTTAGTTTCCTGTGTGACCAATCAATCAAGTCTTCCCCTAGCTCACCATCAGCACCCTTGTAAGGCGGTCGCGATGGATAATATTAGCTGGACCTCTTTACTGTTTAGTAAAAAACCAGCGCAAGTGCATTTTTTAGATTTACTCGAGCTATTACATGCTAAACGTTAAATATAGTTAAATAGCGATTCAAAGAAGAAGCCTTATGAGCACTCAATTTTCAGCCCTCAAAAACACCTTTAAAAGTGTTGCCGCCGCATTCTTTGGGGTGCAAAGTGATAAAAATCGTCAAATAGACTTCAGCCAAGGCAAGCTAAGTCATTTTATTTTTGTCGGTGTGATCTGTGTGGTGGCGTTTATTGCAGTACTGGTGCTAATCGTTAAGTTGGTGATACCAAGCTAAGAATTTATTGCCTTAATATCTCATCAACCTAGGCTAGTGAGCGGTATAGACTATCTGACTTAGCTAAACTACTCGTTACCGAAGCTGTCTTGAATGATTAATTCTACAGCTTATTTGTATAACGCCAGTAGCTCAGCCACTTTCTTACGTTTGGTGGCTTTTTGACTAATAGTGCGTGCTACTTGAATTGATTTGATTTTAGCCGCGTGTTCATAAATTTTACGCGTCCAAATAGTGTCATGATTAGAAATAACCACAGCAACCGACTTCTCAATAGACACTTCCTCAGCAGCATTGGCTAGATCAGCCTGCTCATCTAAGCCAAAACCATTGCCTGCATAACTGGTAAAGCTTGCTGTTTTACTTAAAGGAACATACGGAGGATCGCAATAAATAACATCTCCGGTTTTAGCACGAGCAAAACTGTCGCGATAACCTTCACAAACAAAAGTCGCTTGTTGTGCTTTTTCAGCAAAAAAGTTTAATTCTTTCTCTGGAAAATAAGGACGCTTATATTTTCCGAAAGGAACATTATACCCTCCCGATTTATTATAGCGGCATAAGCCATTATAACCATGGCGATTCATGTAGAGAAAAATTAACGAGCGAAAGTAGCTGTCTTTACTGGCGTTAAATTCTTTTCGAAGCTGATAATAAGTGTCACTTTGATTATGCGCTACGTTAAAAAGTAAGTTAACGTCTTTAATAAAAGTGTCTGGTTTATCTTGTAGAATTTTGTAAAGATTGATGAGATCTTGATTAATGTCATTAAGGGTATACTTGGCATAATCAGTATTAAGAAAAATTGAGCCCGCACCAACAAAAGGTTCAATTAAGTGATCACCTTTAGGAAGCATTTTAGCAATAACATCGCTTAAACCATACTTTCCGCCAGCCCACTTTAAAAATGCACGATTTTTGTTGTTCATATTACTGCTTTATTAATGCTACTTTTCTTTGAAGCGGATTGTAGCTTGAATCAGTTATTAACGGTATTAATTTCACGCTTTATTATCGAAACGGTTTTAATAAAAGAGCCTAAACTCCTGACAGTTGCCGGAAGCGCATTTAATTCAGATCTTGCTTGCGATTTTTCACTAAATATTTTTGTGGTTAACACCATAAATACTTGTCCATTTAACTGCCGTTCATAACTAAAATAGCGTAACTCTGGGTGCTCCGCGATAAAGCTTTGTAATTTTGCTAGATCTGAGAAACCTGCAATTTGAGCAACATATCCCTGCTCCGCATCAAGATAATATTGAGTATCTAATATCATTGGTATTTCGGTGAGGCCATCCACAACCTGAACTATCTCTTCTAATGGTTGTTCACTGCTAATTAGTTCCGCAGTATTGTACGCTAAAGCAGGAGCTATTTGGCTTGATAATGGCTGTTGAGATGTTTTCAATGCATCCATTGTTTGTTCAGGTAACGCTAGTGCTTGTAAAACATCTTTTAACTCAGCTGCCGCTGACTTGCTATTAACTTCTGATTTGGCTAGCAGCGCATTATTAATTTCACTGACACTGGCCTGTTGCTCAACTGGATTTTTAGCTATTACTTTCGGTGCTAATGAGAGTGGCGATACAACTTCATTAGACTCAGTTACTGAAGGCGCTGCCGCTAACGTTGCTATGGGTAAAGTCGTTAAGCTGAAATTGTTATGCTCAGTTAATATATACCAACATAACCCAATAAGCAGTACGCTGCACAATCCAGCGATCCCTAGTTTCAATACTGATTTTTTCTTAAAGACTTGGCTATTACCTTTAAAGCGTCCATGATCAAGTGCAAAGACTTGGCCGCTTCTTGCACATAAAATACTAGTCTTCTTATCAAAAATAGTTCTATTTTGTCCTATTTCCTGTGCGGCTTGTTCTAAACCAAAAATAGCAACATTGATGTTATTATTGGTTTTCTTAGCAAGATCGACCAACTGACACAATTCATACTTTATTTGTAGTGACAGTGATTGTGCATGCTCTACAACGACAGTAATGCTACCACTATCGGGCTTAACTAAGCGTAAAACACTGACTGCTAGAGATTGTTCGGGATCAAATAGGGTGTTTGAAAAAAGTTGTTCAATTAACCGACAGCGCATTTGAATGTCGTTCAATTTACTCGATGCCGCCACAAAAGCAACATTTGTCTCTTGTTTACTGCTTTCTTGACTTATATGAGCAAGGTACTGACGCGCTAACTGTGAATAAACAGTGGTACTTTTATCAACGACCACTGTCATGTGTTTTGAAAAGCGTTGGATATAGTCAATGCGGGCTGTTACGCTAATTGCGGCTACCGTTTTTTTATTATCCTGCTCAGCATTATTGTGAAGCGAGGACTCATTGACGTTATGGTGATTGCTGCGCGTGTTCGCTGGAGCGGACATATCCAACCCTTTCTATAATGTCACGTTCGCTAAAATAATGAACGTAACAACCGTTATAGAATTTGCTGAAGCATGTCCTCAGTCACATCATCGCGAATTTCAGACTGACCAATACTGGTAGGAACAATAAAGCGAAGTTTGCCACCGATATTTTTTTTGTCGCGTTTCATATGGCGAACAAAATCTTCTAATCCCATATTGTCTGGTGCAACAAGTGGTAAATCAAAAGCGCTTATCAATGACTCAATTCGACAAAGTTCTGACACTTCGAGCAAATTCATTGCTATTGCTAACTTAGCAGCAAGTACCATGCCAGTAGCAACTGCTTCACCGTGAAGCCAATTACCGTAACCTTGTTCAGCTTCAATAGCGTGGCCAAAGGTATGACCTAGGTTTAACAGTGCACGAACACCTGCTTCTGTTTCATCGCAAGCAACGATGTCAGCCTTACATTGGCAACACTTTTCAATCATGCGTGATAAAATTTGTTGATCACCTGATTTTATTGCTTCAATATTATTTTCAAGCCAAACAAAAAACTCGTTATCACCCAAAATACCGTATTTGATAACTTCAGCCATACCCGCGTTAAATTCTCTAACCGGTAGTGTTTTCAAACTATCAATATCAATTATTACCGCTTTAGGTTGATAAAAGGCACCGATCATATTCTTACCAAGCGGATGATTTACAGCGGTTTTCCCACCTACTGACGAATCAACTTGAGACAATACAGTGGTAGGTACTTGTATAAAATCGATACCGCGCTGGTAACAGGCTGCGGCAAAACCCGTAATATCACCAATAACACCGCCACCCAGCGCAATTAAGGTGGTATCTCTACCATGCTCGTTGGCCAATAAATGTGACATTATCCGTTCAAAATTAGCGAGACTCTTCTCTGCTTCACCATCGGGTAAAATAACTTCATCAAGGGTATAAGCTGACAATTGCTGTTTAATACGCTCAAGGTATAAAGGAGCTACTACGGTATTAGTGACTATACATATACGTTTACCGCGAATGTGCTGAGCAAAAAGGTCTGTTTGGTTAAACAGACCTGATTCGATATAAATAGGATAACTACGCGCGCCTAAATCAAGTTGAAGTGTTGGCATAATTGGTAACTGTTAGTAGGGGAAAGAAAAATTAAAAGTCTAATTGCTCGATAATTTTATGCGCAACCACTTTTGCACTTTGATCGTCAGTTTTAATGACCACATCAGCAATGTCTTCATAAAG
>Ga0105356_10007510_pt1 | contig 10013 bp, 8 predicted proteins | sample GOMGulsemesocosm_3_FD_83502 | JGI IMG/M metagenome (GOLD analysis project Ga0105356, IMG submission 83502) | Methane-oxidizing microbial communities from mesocosms in the Gulf of Mexico - GOM9D Gulf of Mexico | ecosystem: Environmental > Aquatic > Marine > Cold seeps | place: Gulf of Mexico...
ATTTGCTGCTACTGCTGGATCACCCTGCTCAATGGACAAGTTCGTGCCATTTTCCAACCACTTGTCAGTCCAATTGGAAAAGCCCTCTGTAGTCAGCTTGAGAAGGTGTTGTTTGTCGGCAACCTTCTCAAGAACGCCTTCCGCAAGTAGCACAGCAGCCATGAATCCAGCATTGTTTTGGGACTTGCTGACAAAGGCAGGAATTAACTTCGGTGCGGTAAAGGGCACACCTGAACGAATTACTGCATCCAGGCTGGATACAATAGTTTCCACGGGCACCCACTCTTTGCTGAAATAGCCGCCAGAGCTATTGGCGACGATACGTAAGAACAACTGGTTGACCGTATCGGAATAGGCAATTTGATAATTCAACTGGCCTTGAGCGCGACCACTTAATTTTTGGCAGGATGCCTGATGGATAATCCGAAGATCGGGTTCATCATTACTCGTGGTAGTGTTGGTATCAGCAAGTGCTTCATTTTCTAAATCAGTTTTTTCAGACATACGAACTCCTTCCTCGAATTGAGGAATGTGGTTTGGTTGATAAATTTAAGGGATTAAACGTGTCCAGAGGTGGACGGGGAGAGCTATGAAGCGCCTACGCTCAAGCCTAAAAAACCGGCATCAGAGAGGATTTCATAGATCAGTACAACGATTACGCAGAACGAAAGCATTTGCATAACCTTGGTTGCATAGTGGTTTCTTCTATCAATCTCTCCAGCACCAAAGGCTAAGGCATATTGGGCAAACAGATAGAAAGAGCAGCTGGACGCTACCAGGATGGGAAAGGTATCAGGCATTCCATATCGGTAGCAGGCAAAGGCCAGTAAAGATGTGGAGCCTATTACGTAGATACAGATAATAATTACAAGTTGGTGCCACACCGAAATGTGCATTATCCCTGTCAGAATTTTATCTCTGCTCCGCTCAATAAATTCAGATCCTTTCCAGGCAAACAGAGATAGCACGATTGAGACGAAGGCCAGTTGAAGCACCATTGTCTCTTTAAGGCTTTGTCTGAATAAGGATGCCCTTTCTGCCATGTCCTGTTGTGCTTGGAAGTAACCAAATTCATACGAAGCCTCATCATTACTACAACCAAATAGCACCGTTAAACATAAAATTACGGTGATCCAGTCCATACAACTTCGCACGTTTGTAGAAAGGTTATTCATGAGAGGTCGATTTTGTTTTTATCTCACGAACAACTGATGACAGTCCTCGTAAGATGAAAAATGTCATGATGCCTGTGCCCAGTAACAAGACTGGACGCTCAAGAATATCAATGATGCTTTCGATGGGTTGAGAGACCTGTTGGATAACGGTTTTGTCATCCAGTAAAACCCTGCCACTCAAGCCAACCCCTATGGCGACTACAGCCCACCAAACAAAAATTGGCATAGCCACCCCCTATCTCTTATGTGTTGAGCATTACTTATTATAATCAAAATACACCCTCCAAAATAAAGCGCGTTAATACTCTGAAGCCTTCTAGGCACAGAGCTGTAAGGACCTACATGATTGTTATATATGTTTAGAAAGGCCGTTAAGTCAGGACTGAGTAAGCTTCGAATCTGAATACATATAGTAATCATGGGTAATGCTGGATCAGAGTGAACTTGATCTGCGTAAAGCCTATTTCACGCTTAAAACACAAAGCCCTAATGCGTCATCGCATTGGGGCTTTGTCGTTTCTGGGCTTTTGATATTCAGAGATAGAGGGATTCATGATGCAGATAATCGATCACTGGCCAATCGGGTCGTTGGCAGTCAGCAATGAAGTACAGCTGGCACTCCATGCCTATTTGCTCGAGCCATTTGAGAATGAGATTGAAGCTAGGGCTATTTGGGCAGAAACATCGACGGTTTTGTTTTTCATACAGGAAGGGGACTGTGAATCGCTAGTCAGTCACATAAGCGATAGACCTTGTCAGCTGATTAGATGGGCTATGGATTTTGCCGATGATTGCGTGACCTTGGCACCGCAATACGAATTGAAAATGGGCATTCTCAGTGATGATGGATCAGGGGTTTTCTTGCTGATCCATGAGCAAAACAAACTAACTGAGTATTTAGCGAAGAGTTAAAAAATTGGGAGGGCATTTGTGTAAGTTGCCCTTCTTTTTTCTATTCCAAAGGTGATGGATGTGTGGCAAAAAAGTTATGGATAGTGTGGCGTTATTTTTATCCTTCCCGTGGGTGTAATAAAGGATTACATGAGGAGTTATGTCGAAATGCATTTTTATTTTTTGACAAAATGCATTCAAAAGACTAGATTAATAGGTTGCCTATCTTGAAGACCTCTTAATGGCGGCACGAAAGTCTTGAGCTTTCGTCACTAGCGACGAGCAACGCTGCCATGACCAATCTTACCCCCTCAAAATTACATCCTTATTCACAAAACAATGCCGAGTATTGTCGATTAAGTTCGAACTGTGGCTGCTTCCATTGCCTGAGCGAGTTTTCTCCAGAAAATATTTCGGAATACTGGGACTCAGGCCAAACAGCCACCTGTCCGCATTGCCATCTTGATACGGTTTTACCTGGTTATGATGGTATTGTGATTACAAAGCAATTGCTCAAGAATTTGCAGCGCTATGCCTGGGATGGGCAGATTAACAATATCAACCCTACTGAAGCAGTAACATACATTGAACTAGATTAAGTAAAGGAGTACGCCATGCATTCTAATCTGATTGTAAAAGTAAAAAATGCCGCCTATGAAGCCTTCAAAGAAGAGCTGGATTATGAGGTTGTAGGCCACGAAGACGATGTAACGTTGATCAAGGTTCCCTGTGGGGGAGGCCGCTATAAAGGGGATGATGAGACCATTCTTTTTACCCTTTATCACATGCTTCCATTTGAGCTGTGCGACTGGAGAGTTGACTGGGACAGGGTTGAGGCCGTGCCTATCCCCTTTCCTGACTCAGTCTCGGGAAATTCTAAAAAGACATCTGAAGGTGAATGAAGTTATGGATAAGCAGTATTACGACATCATCGGTGACATCCACGGTCACGCGAACGACTTAACTAATCTCCTTCATCATCTGGGCTATGAAGACTCTGCTGGATACTTTCAGCACTCTACTAGGAAAATCATTTTTCTAGGGGATTTCATTGACCGTGGAGTAAACCAAAAACGAGTGCTTGATATTGTCATGCCAATGGTTGAAGCCAAAACAGCCAAAGCTGTAATGGGCAATCATGAATTTAATGCCCTGGCATTCCATACCCCAGACCCGAGCAACCCATCGGCATGGTTACGAAAGCGTGATGACAAAAATATCAATCAACATATCGCGTTCCTTAATGATTACAGTTCACCGAATAATAAAGACGACCTGAATCGGGTGCTCACCTTCTTCAAGTCGCTGCCTCTGTGGTTAGAAATAGATGGTATTCGGGTTATTCACGCTTGTTGGCATGACGGGATAATTGACTCTATTCGTTCATCTTTAGGTGAGAACAGCACCCTTACCGAGGCATTTTTTATTGCAGCAAATCGAGAAGAAACCGACGAATATAAAGCCATAGAAATCCTTCTAAAGGGTGCTGAAGTTAGGCTGCCCAAAGGTTTTTCTTTCCCGGACAAGGAAGGTAACGAACGGAATGAAGTGCGCATACAGTGGTGGTTAAACAAAGCTGACCGATTAGGTGATGTGGCATTCGGACGATATGACGAGAAGATCAATGACCTACCAGTAGATCCTAGTTGCCTTGTGGGTTATCCAGAGAAGGCACACCCTGTATTCATTGGGCACTACTGGCTTAAGGGCGCTCCAAAGCCATTAGCAAACAACATTGCTTGTCTTGATTATTCTGTCGCCAAAAATGGCAGATTGGTTGCGTATCGCTGGAGCGGCGAGCAATCATTGTTGGAAGAAAACTTCACCTACGCTTAACAACAGAAAGGATTTCTTATGACAATCATCGCTTCTATCTCGCCGGTCATGACCGGGTTGTGAGTGATGAATGCCATAAACTATTATGAACATTGATGGAGTGATAAGTATGGATCTACGACAACAACTCCAGCTCAAATTATCCCATTCGGATTATCATGATATTGCTCAGTTGATGGGCTATAAATCAAAATCAGGTAAAGCGGCTCAACGTATCACCGATGTATTAGCTGATCGTTATTTGGGTTTGTATAGCGGTGGTTTTGATTTCAAATACAGGAGTGATGAATTCATATCGGCATTGTGCTCAGTTTTAGGTCTTAGCATTAGTGACTATAAGAATGACTTAGATGCGATTCATGGTGAATATTTAGATCGCCGAGATCGGTATAAATCATATGTATTCGTTGATACCGAATTTAAACGAAAAAGTCAGCCAGTCTGTGTTTTGGCTTTCTGTGAGGGTATGCGGTACATAGAACTTGATTATGAGATTAGGGTAAAGCCAATGCATGAACAGGTTAAATATGTTCAATCATTGGTTGCCCAGCATTATAAAGATACAAAGGGAAAGATTAGTATCTGGGGTGATGTTAGACGGTATGTATTTTTCTATGCCGAAGGCTGTAAATTGGCAATATCGTTGGATGGTGTAATTATTAATGAGCCTGAAGAGGTGAGTATTGGCAAGGCCACTCTAACTGTAGGTGGCGCTGATATTACTAAATTGGCGACTGGTGAGAAAATGTCCCCGGAAGATATGTAGTTGTCTGCTAAAAGCGGGTTCGATGTGGGACTTTGGAAATATAGCGTTTATTCTTTTTAGGCTTTGGATGCCTGCTGATGTTAGTAGATATGGGGATTTTTAAAAAAGAGCGATCTATATTATTAAAAAGTATTCGAAAATGTTGCTACCAAGTACTTAAAATCAAGTGAAGAGGTTCGTGTAAATCATATCAGCCGTGATCTGAGCATCTTGCTAGAAAAACTAGGCCCTGTTGTCTACAAAGAAAGAGGAAAGAAATTCAGTTTGGGTTCTAATGATAATATCGTTGTTCTTAGATAACTAACGCTATCCATGAAACAGTAGTGGAGCCAAAAAAAGATAGGCACGCGTGTGTCCAATCGAGTCGACACAACAATGGAATTAGCAAAGCGTAGCTGAGAGAAACTACATGCACAGCTACAGACTTTCCGATGGACGCTATATACTCTCAAAAAGAGCGGGGGGGGGTAACAATACGCCGAAGGCATCTAATTCCGCTTGAGATTTATCGGATGTCCTTTTGTTTTCAACGAGTTATAGATGGACTTTGTAGAATACAAGAATCTCATCAAAGAGATCAATATTGGTAAGCAACTACCTGATGCCGTTTATTTGCATCAATTTGCGCTGGACCACATAGATAAGAAGCTAGTCGACCTTACTCTACGTGTTGCTACAGCTCTTAACATACCCGCTAAGAACTGGAACCTCGTTAAATTCTACAAGCGTGATTTTAAGCTCACGCTATTACACTACCCCGATTTTTTTGATTACGCCTACCCGGCATTGGCCAAGAGTCACACCATTGACCTAGCAAAGCTTAGCGTTCGGGATGCAGATTACTCTAAATCGGAAAACCCACCAATTCTCCACCGAAAGGAAACCTTCTTACCTCCTAATCATGAAGCGGAAGAACACTTCAAAGCTATCACGGCAGAGGGGGAGGCCATCGGTCTTTACAGTAACCCGCGCACTATTGGCTTTAAAAAGAACTGGGCACGGCTCATCTCAAGCAAGGGCTATTTCCTGGATGAAGCTGGTCGTCTCAACCCCCTGGCGGATCAAAAAACAGAGAAACCAGCGGATACATTTGAGGGAGTTGTCGAGCGCCATAGAACAGCGATTGACCGAAATCAGCTATCTGCCCCAATGCAAGCCCTGGCCCGCCATAACTACCTAAGTGGTGACTACAGTCTATTGGATTACGGTTGCGGCAAGGGAGATGACTTACGCGAACTCGAAGCCCACGGCCTTGATTGCAGCGGCTGGGACCCCGTACACAACCCTGAGGGCTGCCTAGCCAATAGTGACATCGTTAATCTTGGCTTTGTGCTTAATGTAATTGAAGATCGAGAGGAACGCACAGAAACCCTTAAACGAGCCTGGGATTATTCAGATCAACTACTTGCCGTCTCGGTGATGATTGCCGGTGACAGATTCATTGAGCAATTCCAACCTTATAAAGATGGCATCATCACCAGCCGTAACACCTTCCAGAAATACTATTCACAAGGCGAAATACGTAGCTATATCGAAACCTCCCTTGAGGAGAGTGCCATTGCGGTAGGACAAGGTATCTTTTTGGTATTTAAGGATAAAATCCAAGAGCAAAACTTCCTTATCGAACGGCAGCATGTCCAACGAAGCTGGAAACAGAAGACATTACGAGAGATCAAGCGTAAAGAGCCGTCGCTCAAAAAAGACATTATCGATAAAAATATCGAACTATTTACGGATTTCTGGAAAACCTCGTTAGAACTTGGCCGCATACCCGCCAACTCAGAATTCGAGTTCTCTGACCAGATACGGCGGATAGCCGGCTCACACAACAAAGCACACCAAGCACTTATTACTCATTTTGGTCTTGAGCTGTTTGAAGAAGCATCAGAAAAGCGTCGTGAAGATTTACTGGTCTACTTCGCGCTTGGCTTATTCGAAAAACGCAAAGTTCAATCGAAAATGCCCGATAGTCTTAAGCGAGACATCAAAGCTTTCTTCGATTCTTATAAATCAGTAATAGACGAAGCTCGTGCGCTGCTCTTTTCCGTAGGGGAAAATGAGACCATTTCGAAGGCCTGCAACAAAGCCTATGAGACCCTACAATGCGGACATATGATGGAAGGTCACAGCTACACCTTTCACAAAGACTACCTTGGCGACATCCCCCCTGAACTAAGAGTTTATATAGGCTGCGCCACACAACTCTATGGTGACCTCGAAGAGATACAGCTTATCAAGGCACATATGAGAAGCGGAAAAGTGAGCCTTATGGGCTATAAACACTGGGATTCAGAGACCCCTCTACTAATAGAAAGAATAAAGATAAAACTTAGAGAGTTGGATATTGATTTCTTTGACTACGTCGGCGACTACACCCCGCCCCCTCTTGAAGGTAGGGACATATACCTCAAAAAATGAACGTCTCTGTCGGGCTAGCAGTACAGGTTGAGCGGAAGGCCCATAGAAAGACTACCTCAAACCGTATCAACTTCACGTACGCAATTAGCAAACTCTTCAGTCAGCCGAATTTTCTTTCCATGATGCTCGACTACTCCTGCAGACTTTAGCGCACTAATCGATGCACTAATCGAGCCCCTGGTTGATTTATTACCAACCAACTTATTTTCTTTGAGTACATTATTCACAACAACCGATCGAGAGCGAGCTTGACCATCGGCAACCATGGAGAGCAACGACTTGGTCATGTAGCCCTCACGCACGCCCCATTGAGATAACAACTTTTGAGGCAATTCGATTTCTATCGAATCCGACAAGCCAAACCATGATAGGTAATCATGAACAGAACTCCAGTCTACTTGATGATTAAGTACCTGCTGCATACGCTGTCGAGTTTTAGACCCGATACCAAGAACACTCTTAGGCACTCGAGCCACCACATCAAGTGAAGGAAGATCGCTATTCTCGGAAAAAGGGTGATGACCAGTTGCAAGTTCGATAAAACTAACAATTAATGAATAAATATCTGAAAATTTTGACCACCCCTTATACTTAACTTCGGGATCCTTATAAAGCATAGTGCCGACTAGGATACTGTCCAGAGAAGATATATTAAAATCAATTAAGTAAGCCACCCTAGATTCAACTACAATATTCTGTGGTTTTACATCTTTATGTAAGACATTAATGCGGTGTAAGTACTGTAGGGCGGATAGGATTTGTTTAAAATATTGCCACAGGTCATCTGGAGATAACTCTACTTCATAGAGATTCCCCCCATCAATAAACTGACCAATCATATAAAAGGTATCAGTACCTGGCAGCTTATCCAAATCGAAGATTCGCATTATATTTGGGTGAAAGCTTGTCCGAAGTATTTCAAATTCATTACGAGCAAAGTCCTCGTTACCCGCTGAATCATTAAGCACCTTCATCGCACAGTCATACTCGCCTAATAGGTGCCGTGCACGCCAAACGGTCGATGTAGTACCTACGCCAACACAACCTAACAGTTCATATTTATCAGAAATCACCAATCCATTTCCCAGCATTTCAGGAGTTACAACATACTGAATGGATTCAGCATTCTGCTTGGGAGAAAACAAAGCGACAAGATCTATAAGAGCGACATTTTCGCCATTAAGTGCTGAGGACATCCAGCCCCCAAGCCCATCAACACTCTCACACAGCGCTGTTGATTCAAATCGATCATCGGCGACATTATCAAACAAATAAGCCCGGAAGGTATTAGCAAAATCCTGACAGAGTTTATTGCACCGATCATTATCAGTAGAAACTAAAGCATCTATGAGTTTTATAAACCTAACATCGCCTCGCGATGAAACCATTACGTTGTCTGCAGTAAAAATCCGAGGAACCAAACCCTGATTGTTTATTATGAGAAGTGCTCGCGCAGAATCTATAATCACCTGAAGCAGGATTTCATCATCTGGAATATGCTCAGAAAGAATCACACCATCGTTTGAAGCATGTACAAGCGCCAACTTCTCCCCATCATCCCAATAAGTAAGCACATTTGGAACTTCCGGTATCTCAGCCAACTGAGTCAGAACAGAATATTCACGTTTGAAATTCTTTTTTAAACGGGCGGCCTCTTCAGGGGTAAGACTTGTTAAATCAACCACTCTCATCCAATAATTGAAATCCAATGAATCTTCTAGCGGCTGAACTAGCCATGTCTCTACAGGGCCACTTTTCTCGATAAGTGATTGTTTCTTGTATCCTGCCAAGATATTCGTTTGATTATTTAACAGCTTAAAATCACATAACGCCTGCAAGGCTAGTTTTGCTTGGTATGGCTCCAATCGATAATGATAATGACTCGCCAAATATTCCTTTTCTGTCAGCGCCGCAATAATATTTTGGGCATCATAAACTGGTAACTTCTCATGGCCATTAGTATCTATATCCACTCGGCCACCTTCACCACCGGTAACAAATATCGCGGCCTGGCACCAAGGTGCATGCTGCCCTGAATTTAGTATTTTACGACAACGAGACGCTAGAATCCTAGAATTACCATTGAGCTTAGGTATAGGGTTTTCGACTCTCCGGCCGTTAAATATCCAAACATCTTTACTCGCGGTTAAGCTGCCCTGATAACCTTTTACATCAATGAGGTAAACACCGTACTCGCCAATAACAACAGCATCCACTTCAAACGGATGGCCTTTATCGTCGTAAACCTCAACATTTGAAATGAGATAATAGCTTTCTGGTAGGTTTGCCTTTAAAAATTTAAAGGCCCATTTTTCCGCGGCATTAACTGGTGAGCCAATCCTTATATGTTGAGCCATAGCTATTTAGGTTCGACCAGTTTTATTGATGTAGTTATATTTCTCTTGGTTGCGACAAAATCTTCTGGCATAAACTTAACCCACTCGAAGATGTTGGATAATAACCCTTTCACATCTTTACGATAGGGAGATGGATCGTCTAGGAGTGCATCATGCAAAGCCCTTGTAAGCGTACCAAATCGCAACTCTATACCGCCAGAAAGTTGATTAAGCAGCCAAGAGTACACTCGTGAACGTTTGTATTGTGAGATCAAATCTTTTCTAGATAATCTATCAACATCAAGATTTAACATCTCAAAATCATGCCTTGCGGCATCACAATTCAAATCTAAACTAAGCAAGTCGTTCGGAGTTACGAATGGTAAATCATGCACCCACAAAAAGTTAACCGGTGTATTAATCAAGGATTCAACCTGCACGGACCATGACGCATTATCGAGCGTCTCGCCCGTCCGGCTTGACGCTTCAATATCACTACAAATAGCACAATACAGTTCATCATCTAACCAACGAACTTCATCACGTAGAAAAGCATTAAGCTTATCCATATCAGCTTGCTCGGCAGAAAAA
>Ga0105356_10007515_pt1 | contig 10011 bp, 9 predicted proteins | sample GOMGulsemesocosm_3_FD_83502 | JGI IMG/M metagenome (GOLD analysis project Ga0105356, IMG submission 83502) | Methane-oxidizing microbial communities from mesocosms in the Gulf of Mexico - GOM9D Gulf of Mexico | ecosystem: Environmental > Aquatic > Marine > Cold seeps | place: Gulf of Mexico...
ATGAATGATCGATTGGTTAAAGCATACAATCAACTGGAAGAATCTAATACTTTGATTGCAGCACAAGCAGAGAAAATGAAGGAACTTAGTATTCGCGATGAGCTAACAGGGCTCTACAATCGGCGTTTTTTTAATCGCGAAGCCAGTGCCACTCAAGCAGAAGCGATAGATGTTAAAGCTCCCTTTACTTTAGTGTTAGGTGATGTTGATCACTTCAAAAATATTAATGATCAATACTCACATGCGACTGGGGATATAGTGTTACAGAAAATTGCCGAAATATTACTCAGAGAAATTCGCTCATCAGATTTACTTGCTCGCTATGGTGGAGAAGAGATAGTTCTTGCTTTACCTAATACGGATTTACATGAAGCATCTGATATCATTAATCGAATTAGAGAACACATTGAAAACTACCCTTGGCAAGAGATAAACGAGAGTTTACAAGTGACTATGAGTTTCGGCATTGCTCACGATTACTCAGACAAAAAGCTAGAAAAACAACTAGATCTCGCTGACACTGAGTTGTATCGCGCTAAAAGAGAAGGCCGTAATCGCGTTTGCTGTAGTACTACCCAGTTAGCACACGCGTTATAAACACTCCCTTAATCTAGTCACTATACCCATATGCTAATAGGAATTATGGATTGTGATGAACGAGCTATTTGGTGGAAATGATGATGAAGTATCTTTCCTAATCTGCGACAAAGAGTACGATTCACCAGAACTAAAAATGCTACTAGCATGGTTCAAAAATTATGGTTGGTCCTCGGAAGAAGAGAGCTGGGATGCAGCTGGTTCACAGGAAATAACTGTATATGAAGCTTCAAAAGGCAGCGTAACAGTGAAGCTTGTTTTTGAAACTTACGAAGGGGTTACCCTCTTTACCACGCCAGAAAATGAACATTTATTTAGTGATATTAAAATCAACAAATAACGCAGTTTAAACAGGCACCAAGTTTTCGACGAATAGGATACAACGATGACGCAGAGCTACAATGCCAATAGGATTGCTAAGGTGATTTGAACCTCATAATCTAACTCCTGTATAGAGGGCAAGTAACGGCCAGATCCCGCGGTTAGCTAGCGCTTAACAAATAACTGACGGTAGTCGGTATCGGCCAAAAGCGGTCATAGACCAGTTAATTACATAGGACAGTAATTGCGACAAACCCGTTTAGTAATTAAAGTACGACGTCCACATCGTTCCTGTATATTTTCATTACCAAGGAAAACTGTCGGGCTAGTTACCGAGCATTTGTTGCAATAAATACGCTATAGAATAATTATTATTTTATCTTTGATTGAGAGGCTTATGAGTTGTTAGACTCCCCAGATTTATACATTTTAAGACATGGTGAAACAGTTTGGAATCAGGAAAGAAGGTTCCAAGGTCGCCAAGACTCTCCTCTGACTGAGAACGGAAAGTTGCAAGCACTGAAGCAAAGAGAGCTACTTTCAATGATTATAAATAAACCAAAAAAAATTTATACTAGTCCCTCAGGGAGAGCTATTCATACCACAAGCTTGGCTGTTGGGTCAGAAAAAGAGATAGTAATAGATAACCGTTTGGAAGAAATAGATTTTGGTGAGTGGGAGGGATTTACGCGCCAAGATGTAAAATCTCTGATCGATTATTCATTTGAAAGTAAACTCTGGTATTTTCGAAGTCCAGGAGGCGAGACCTTCGCAAAAATTTCTGAACGCATTCAAAGCTTTCTAAATGACATGTCAGAGCCAGCAATAATTGTGACTCACGGAGTAACTTCGATGGTTTTACGTGGGTTATATATGGACCTAAATCAAACCGAAATATTAAATCTTCCGAAAGGTCAGGGTTGTATATTTCAACTGTCCAAAGGTACGGAGACTATCTTGAGATAAAAGAGGTGGCACAAAGTACTTTAACCTGTGGCAGAGCCATTAATTAATACTTCCACTTTGTATCAGCTTCTGCGATTAGTCGACGTTTGCCCTATGATTGGCGACAGTCGGTATTGGCCAAAAGCGGTAATAAATTATTATATAAACAGGGATAAATAGTTGTATAAATTTTCAGAGAACGTTGCTCCCTTTGTAAAGGAAGAGCTATTAAAGGCAAAGCGAGCCCAGCAATTGGGCGATGCCTCAAAGGCTTTTACCCACCTTGAAAATGCACATGTAATAGGTCAAGAATCAACTTATTGGCATGTAAAAGTACATTTCCAAATGATGCTTTGGGGAGTAAGACAAAAGAATATTCATGAAATTTTAGGTCAGGTAATTCGTATCATAGGTGCTGCATTGTTAACTGCTGTAAAAGGTGTCCCGGTAGGTAATACTGGAGGTAGTAATGTCAGTCCAGTTAAACCAATGCCCATTAAGAAAGAGCATGCTGAAATCATAGCTAAGGCTAAAGAAAACACATAACAAAGATCGACAACCAGACTTGGCATTCCTGTTGGTTTTGGTGCAAAAACCGCCTCTCCCAAGCTTGCTACGAAGCTCAGGAGTGCTGATAAGCCCCTAGTTTTCTAGACGAAATTTGATCATAAAAACTCTTTTCATTAAGCATTTGAAACTGTAGCTATGTGTCAGAACTGAAAGTTTGGAGCTGAAAGGTATAGGTGGCTAACGCCCAAAAGGAGACATTCTCAATGTATGAATGAAGCACTGTCTTTATCGCTTCAAAAGTTCATGCATTAACACATTCAACTTTACCCAAACTTTATAACCACGAAAGACTGTGTTGTATTGGTACTCTTGAAAACAAAGCTGCACTGCTGTTGAATTACTGTAATTCAAGGAAGAATTATATGAGCATTGTGTCGAATGATATTTACAAAACATGGCGTACTTAAGCCAGAGATCCAAGCCAAGCTTTTACTTTTAGATGTGACTGAACCATTAAATGGCAGGTTTTTTAAGTATTACAATGAAGCTGTAGAAGAAAGGAACTAAGGGATTGTTCTTACTATGGCGTAGCTGGGGTGTTTTTACTATACTGATCCTAAGCTCTATTTACCCTAGGATCTTTCCTTGTCATTCATCAACAACTTAAAAACTAAGCCTCAGTTGACCAACTTGCATTTGCACAATACTTTTGTAATAACTTCAAAAACACTTCAACTTTAGCAGGTAAGAATTCTCGATGTGGGTACACTGCATAAATTGGAACTGGCGCAGCTTGGTAATCAGGTAACAGAGAAACTAGTTGGCCTGAGCTAAGAAGTTCTTCAATAGTAACTTTTGCTAACATGGCTACTCCTAACCCATTTAGTGCAGCAACAATAATCGCTTCTACAGAATTAATTGATAAATTTCCTTGTAAAGAAACTGATACTTTCTCTCCCGTTATATTGTGCATAAAAGTCTTCGAATACGGTGTAGCCTGCACAGACAATGCTAGCCATTGATGATTAACTAAAGCTGATGGACTAGTTGGTACTCCGTAATTCGCGAGATACTGTGGAGAAGCAATTAACACTGCTGGAGTGTCACACAGCTTTTTAGCAATCAAATTCGAATCTTGTAAAGAACCAACACGAAGAGTCAGGTCAATTCCCTGCTCTACAACGTTGATAATTTTATCGTCTAATTGTAGATCAACATTTAGTTTTGGATACAATTCTCTAAGTTGTTTAATAACAGGAATCAAAATTGTGCGGCCGAAGGGAACAGGTGCAGAAACCCGCAAGGTGCCTGTTGGTTGATTTTGATAGTTACGCAATTCATCTAAAGCAAATTCAGCCCGCAGTACAATATGCTCACAATGTCGATAATATATCTTACCTGCCTCAGTAAGACTTAGCTTTCTGGTGGATCGATTGAAAAGCCGTACATCTATTTGTTCTTCCAGTAGTTTTATTTGTTTACTGACTGCCGACTTCGCGACGCCAAGCTGACGAGCAGCCTCTGAAAAACTCTTCGCTTGAACTACCTTAGTAAATACTCCAATTCGCTTTAACTCATCCACACGTGCTTTTCCTTAATCTTGGTTCTCTTTTAGTGAACACAGTAGTTCATTCTGTCGTACTAGTAAACCAATAGATTACAGTTAAACTAATCATCATCAACTAATGACCCAATCAACCAAGAAGAGAATTCCAATAATGATCAAATTTGTAATGAACTTAACTCGCCACTCGAATATGAATCGCGTAGATTTTAAAGAATACTGGGAGCTACATCATGCTCCATTATTTTTAAAAAATGCGAAAAAACTAGGAGCTAAAAAATACGTTCAATCTCTCACAATTGACTCTCCATTAAATCAATGGCTTAGGGAGTCAAGAGGAATGTTAGCCGAGTTTGATGGGGTGGCTGAAGTATGGTTCGAATCTGAAGAAGCGTTACTAGAAGGGATGAATTCACCTGAAGGCCAGCAAATTGCAGCTGCCTTACAAGCTGATGAAAATAATTTTATTGATCATTCAAAATCTGCCGCATACATTGTTGAAGAGCAAGAATTACTTTAAAACGTTAATGTGCTAATTAGAGATATTAGAGAATAATTTAAGGCTCTTGTTTTACAAAGGGCTTTCTTAAATGCATATAATTACTTAAAACGCCTAATATCAGCGCCTGTCAAAACGGCAGCTATGTGTCATGTCTTGCCATTACCGAGGCTCACTTGCAATCGTTGTACCTTGGGTTTGCGATGACGACTGTCGGCCAAAACCAGTCATTTTTCTAATTTTTTATTTACTCACTGATCCCTGCTTGTCATTCCTCGGTCATTGACGTTTAATAACTATTTGATTTTTTTCAGTCTGTTGGAGCATCAATGAAAATTATTATTATGATCTTTTTGATTTTATGCACCACTACATTGACTCGTGCAGAAGAGCCTAAATGTATAATTAATGGGGAGCCTCGATGGTATCCTCTATTTCAGATTATGACAGATGTTGCTAATGAAGCAGCTCAAGAAATTGGAATTAAAATAGAAGTTAGTAATCAACGATTTCCTTGGAAACGTATCCTCTTGCATTTAGAAAGAGGTCATTTTGATATTCTCGCAGGAAAGTATCATGATACAAAAGAAGGCAAGTTGTATAGATACAGCCTCCCTGTGACCACTAACAATGTCCACATTATTGTAAAATCTGGAAAAGAATTTCCTTTTAATAACTTTAAAGATCTTGTGGGAAAGAGGGGAATCCATATAGATGGAGCATCTCATGGAAATAAATTTGATAAATTCGCTAAACAAAATTTAGACATATCTGGAGCCCCTGATCCAACTCACATGTTTGATATGCTAATTGCAGATCGTTTGGATTATGGAATCGGATCTAAAAGAGCGATGTTAAAATTCACAACAAGTCCAAAGTATAAGGGGGAGTTTTCAATACTTCCTCATCCATTAGTTGAGAATAAGGTCTATTTCTTATTTTCCACAAATTCTCCCTGCTATGTTTATATCGACAAGTTTAATAAAGAGATTCAAAGGCTTAAAGAGAATGGAATGATTCAGGAAATCGAAAAAAAATACCCGTGAATTATCTGCCAATTCAAGGTGAAATATTTCTCTATACAAATTTTCAATCTAGTAAAATTAATGGTCTTTTAATTTGGGGGCATTATTCTGAGTACTGGTAAGGCCTTAGTTTTTTAGACGCATATTTAGCTCTCGAAGTGCCTTTATCGGGTCCGTTAAAACGGCAGCTATATGTCAAAGGACTAAACCGCTATCGCGGTAATGGTGCCAACTTCTACATATCCATATTACCCAAGCCTATTAGCAATACCTTATCCTAGAACAGGGGTATCTGCCTTCTTGCTATGAGTGGTCTGATGTTTCTGCGGCGACAGATATCTTATAACCCGAAACAAGAGCTGCCATATTGAGAAACATAAAATACCTAAGTAAACAGGAGTGACCAGGTTTACTACTTAGAACATCTACAGGCATTGCGGTAGATACAATTCCTTGTACTAGCTCACTACCCGATCTAGCTGCGATTAAGTTGATCAAGACAATTACCTGAATCTATTTACTTAAAATCCAAGTGAGTACTCGAACAGCCTCATCTCTTATTTCAGCAACTTTCAGTTTGTCCTTAGATGGCTTGGTACTTATTAAAATATCGATCATTTCTTCTTGTATGTCTCTAGTCATGACCGAGGTATCAACTCGAATTTTTTCAGTAAGATCAGTTAGCCTTTCTAATTTATATTCAATATCATCCTCCCTATCTACTGTTTTTTCTAACATTTCCCCCCCTTGGTGGACTGATAAGACATTAGCTATAGTAAGTCTTAAGATATATTGAAGCTGTAACCTAATAATTAAATTTAGTAGGTTAGATATAAAAGCTAATAGTAAAGGCGCTGATATCGTCATGGATCTTTCATATGAACATCTGACAACGATTCCTTCTTATCTCTGTCTGCGCTGTGTTAGAACTAACTTTTTAGCGCTGATACGCACAGATGGCTACCGGCCAGAAGTAGAGCCTTTAACTAGCTTTTGAATTTCTCAATTAGCATGCTCATCTTTTGAGATAACTGATTTAATTCCAAATTTAAATCTAAAGACTCTTGAGTACCTGTTAAGGTCAAAGAAGCAAGCTGGCCGACTTCAGCCGTACTTTTAGAGATATTGTCGCTCATATTTCTTTGTTTTCGTGTGGCGGCAGATATACGTTGGTTTGTTTCACTGATCACCATAGTAACTCCATTGATTTCCTGCAACGCATTGGCGGACAAACTAACAGAGTCAATACCTTTTTCCATATTCACTGTCCCTTTTGACATCGCTGCAACACTATCAGCAACACCTTGCTGAATATTCACAATGACTAGGTGTATTTGCTCAGTAGACTCCTTAGTGCGGCTGGATAACGAACGGATTTCATCGGCAACAACAGCGAATCCTCTACCGGCTTCGCCTGCCCTAGCAGCTTCAATAGCAGCATTCAGTGCAAGTAAATTTGTTTGATCAGCAATACTTTTAATGACATCCAACATACCAGCGATTTGTTTACTGTCTTCTTCTAGCTTATTGATTACAGAAGTAGCATCTTTTATATCTAAAGCAAGCTGTTGAATAGCGTCACCCGCAGAGTTAATCACCTGCTCACCATGAGTGGATTTTTGCTGCACTGAATCAGCTTCAATAAAAGCTGATTCTGCATCATCAGCGACTGAGGTGATTGAAATAATTACTTCTTCAATAGAAGTTATAATTTCTTGGGTAGAACTATATTGTGTTTTACTATCATATTGAGTTTTATTTGCTAGCTCATTACCATGAGCGGACACTGAGTGTAATTCATTTGCAATAAATGCAATTTCATCAAAAGACCCTCTCAGCTTAGCCATAAATTGGTTGAAATTCACAGATATACTGGTAAGTTCGTCATTTCCCTTTTCAATTAACTCTACATTTAAGTCGCCATGCCCCGCTGAAATATGAACCATTTTTCTGTTTATTTGTTCTAATCTTTGACTTATATCACGACTAATCAAATATGAAGTAAGCAAAGTAAATATAATAATTAATACTGTAAATACAATGTTTTGATTTTCAACACCTCGTTCTCGTTCCTCAATAGTCACAATTAAGCTGTTACTGATTGTATTTAAGATGGTTTCTGATTGATGTATAAATTTCCGCATTTCCCCAAATTTGCCTTCATCAGCAGATAAACCAATTAGTTCGATTGCTCGAACCACTTCGAAGAAGGAAGACTCGTATGCATTTAGATTTTCGGTAAAAGATTGATTTTCAAATGATCCAGAAACTTGCTTTGCTTCTATAAATGTTTGTTTAAATTTTTCAATATAGCCAAGTTGCGTCCGCAGAAAGAAATCTTTTTCATGTCTTCGTAAAGTCATCACAAGAAGAGATAATTTGTGATTATTAAACGATTTAGCCTGTTCTTCTGCTTTATGTGCTGCTTTTCGCAGCTTCTTCCTTAAACCTTCTGACTTTTCGAGCCCAATGAGTTCTTTGATTTCTACAATTTGAGTAAATTTATCTGCGTATGCGTCAAGCACCTGATTCAAAGCATTAATCTGTTCTTCTACATTGATATCCTCTTCATTTAACATCAGATTGAGCCTGGATAAATTATCTTTCAACGAAGAAAAAGTTGAAGTAAATTTATCTACATACGCCAAATTTGAACGAGCCAAAAAATCCTTTTCATAGCGACGTAACTTCAACTCATCAACGGATAAATAGGTGACAACACTTTTAGCGACTTCCAAATGTGCTATATGCTTTTTTGTAAAATGAGAAAATAAACTTAGTAGTATCAGTGATAAAGAGATGATGATTGAAATTAGTATTAGTTTTCTTTTGATTGTCATTAGCTAACAGTCCTTTATCGACTTAAAGATTGAAAATTTATTGAATGGCTGCGGGCTACCCATCTTTGGCTATCGGTAGCCTTAAAACTCAAAAACTTGACCACATGTATCTGCCAGATGACATTTATAGCAAGTCAAAATTAGCCTTAGAGTTTATTTCACATTAATATTTAGCACCGTATGTTACCTTGATGTTGCCGTCGACCAACTACGCTTTAAGTGAGGTGTGGCCCTGCTTTGAGTTATTCATATTCAGGAAAGTAAATTCCATTACATATTTGCAAACAGCACCGCTGGACAACTGAAGTCAATTTTCTTATAAGAGCCAACAGTTAAAAAATTAGTGCTGTTTGGAAGAATACAAGACTATATTTTCTGCCTCATATATTCATTAGTTTAGGTTTATTCAAAATATACAATACACCTCTCTACATGTTCGTTTTTTGTTGCTATATTTTCGAATAATATTCGTTTAGTCGGATGTTAAATTAAACCTATGGGCTTGTAAAATTATTTCTAAGCTTATATCAAATAAGTCTAACTAATTGTCCTATTACAATTGACATTCAATCAAAGCTAGTGTTTTCTTAAGTTTTACTTCAATAGGTTACATACTTTTTAGCAACACCTAATAAAACCACAGAATTTAAAATAGCTATCAATAGACACAAAATATGAGCCGCTTATTGGCTAATGCATGCTCAGTCCCTTGAGGAACGGTACAGACCAGTTCTACTGGGGCGTGACAAAGTGAATGGTAGGCCATAGTTTTCTTGACGCATATTTAGTTATCAAAATGCGCTTATCTTGTTTATAAAAATGTCTGCAATGTGTCATTACCGGAACATACCAACCTTAGTAATTTCAGGTTTAAGTCTGAGCTGATCTGTAAAATTACGGGTTAAGTAGCAACTTCTAAAACTTACAAATTGTAGATTATCAATTGTTAACTAATTGTACTTAACCACAAGTACTCAATGGTCTTCGACTTACTGTGCTGGCTACTCGAGTTGAGAATACATGATGCGTCTACTGGCCTCGACCGCTGATCATTACCCAAAAGGTTTTGGCGACGATACTGGCGTCCATTAATAACCAGGGGAGTATCGCCGATAAGCTCAGGGCGTAGATATGGTCGAATGCGACTTTATTGCGTACATCTTCTATGTTTCGATCATACCCCTGGTTCACTTGTGCTAAACCGGTAATGCCGGGTTTTAATCCCCAAGTGCGCTCACAAAAGTAGGGGATAGCACGCTCCAGTTTTGCATAGAATCCAGGGCGTTCAGGTCTGGGGCCAATAATCGACATGTCACCCAGTAATACATTATAAAGCTGTGGTAATTCATCGAGACGGGTCTTGCGCAGTACTTTCCCCACTTTTGTAACTCTTGGGTCGGCACTACTTGCCCAGACAGCACCGGTTTTTTGTTCGGCGTTATCTTGCATGGTTCGAAGTTTGTACATCCAGAATATTTCGGTACAAGTTGCACTAGCCCTGCCGATACGCATTTGCCGGAAAAAGACAGGCCCGGATGACTCCAGTTTTATACAGAGAACCAGCAGCGGTAAAATTATTAGTCCGAGGCTGAGCCCCACAAGTGCGCAAACTATGTCGGTGGCGCGTTTTAGTTTTAATACTTTAGTGGGTACGTATTCGCTTTGTGTAAGAGGCATAGTGATTCTCCTTTTTGATTAATGCCAGTGGCC
>Ga0105356_10007516_pt1 | contig 10010 bp, 15 predicted proteins | sample GOMGulsemesocosm_3_FD_83502 | JGI IMG/M metagenome (GOLD analysis project Ga0105356, IMG submission 83502) | Methane-oxidizing microbial communities from mesocosms in the Gulf of Mexico - GOM9D Gulf of Mexico | ecosystem: Environmental > Aquatic > Marine > Cold seeps | place: Gulf of Mexico...
GGTTATCGAGCGACTTCTTGACACCGTCAATCCACCCCCAGCACAGCGACTCAATCACGACTTCGGTCCAGTTCACGCTCGGAATCCCAGACCCCTTCTTGAATATCTTGATCAAAAGTTCGCTTTCGGTGGCATGGTTCGCTTGCAGCCACTTACTCAGCTCTTTTGGTGACTTAAAGGTCATCGTTTTAGGCGCATCGGGTTTAGGCATGAAATCAGATTATCTTGGCATAACACTTAGGATGAGGGCGCAAGGGGCGCAGGGCGCGAAGCGTTGCAGTGTCTCGCACGATCCTCTTGTTAGGTGTTTACTCACCATCTGCACTGGAAGTTACCAGTTTTAGTGCCAGCCCGGTAAAGACGGTTCCGGCTATTTTGTTCAAATAAATCTGCACATTTGGGGAGCTGTTAAACCAACCGCCCAATGCTCCTGCCGCTGCTGCTATTAAACTGAAAATCACAAAAGCTACGAGGATGAAAAGCCCGCCTAGGAAAAAGATCTGCGATGCTAAGGAGCCATTTTCAGGAGAAGAGAATTGTGGAAGAAATGCTAGAAAGAAAATCGAAACCTTCGGGTTGGTAATATTCATGATGATACCTCGGCGGTATAGAGCACCGTTCGAACGAAAATTAGGCCCAGGTGTTTCGAGAGGCTGCGCTGTGGCCTGAAAGGCTTGCCAAGCAAGATACACTAAGTACAACGCACCGATAATTTTTAGAGCGGTGAATGCGACAGTTGAAGCTTGAAACACCACTGCAACACTTAGGGCTACTGCAGTTGTGTGAATAATGAGTCCTGTACACAGGCCTAGCGTAACTAGCACGCCAGATTTTTTGCCATACAGTGCTGACTGCATAAGAACGAAAATATTGTCGGGACCGGGGGCGATGCTCAGTAATGCTGACACCGTGACAAAAGCTATTATCGATTCGAGTGGTAACATGTTTATTTTGACCTTTACTGAACCTAACGGATTTGTAATGGGCCGTCTTGTGGCGAAGCCACGTTTAGGGTTGTCCAGCACGAAGTACGTCCGTTGACAAACTTGTTATACGTTTAGGCTATTTTAAGCACCATGACTCTTTTTCTCTGGCGTTTCTTTGTATTGATTTACTTTTAATACAAACAGAAGAAACCCGTCTTGTACTTATGTTAGTGCCTGCTGATATTGCCTCTGTGCTCCTAAATTTAAAGTCACCGCTGGATTCTTTAAAGAACTTTAGAATTGAGCTTTCGTCCATTTTGAATGTTAAGACTCGGTGCCCCCAGCTTTTAATACCAAGAAGTACCGCTATACCTATGGCGACAATAATACCTATGAATATTTCTTGATTCATTTCTTGATCCTTGGCGGCGTATAACGCTTAGGGTGTGGGGCCAGTGAAGCGAAGCGGAACGCAGTCCCACACGACCCACTTGTTATGTGATGCTGCTTAAAATATATTTTATTACTTCGAGGATACCATCGAGGTGTTCAATAAGTTCAGGGGGGATGTTTATTTTTGATAAGTCCCCGATACACTCGATAATTTCACTCCATTTTTCTTGTATAAAGTTTCTCACTGCCGCTTTAGCATCAGGCGGAATGCTACTTGAAACCTCAAGGGCCTGATTTATTTCTTCAACCTTTATCGTGGGCGCATAACCTTGAAAATTAATGCTTCCCGAACTTGGATTAACAACATTTCCAGAATCTTCCATTTAATGACCTCTCTGAGTCACATAACAGCTTAGTGAACGACAGGTGTCGTATAACATCCCGTATAAGGGTGTAAAGCGACAGTTTTGTCGCATAACTCCGGGAACTGGGTGGAGTTGCGACAATAATGAAAGTCGATTTGTTTTTTTAATGACTTTCATAGACGTATACAACCTATTGATTGTTAAGAATAAACGCTCTCTGAGTTTGGTTGTTGTCAGAAACTTAGTGGCGCATAACTCCCCGTTGACAGAAAGTTTTTGTTGATCATGCTGGATAAATAAACAGTTAAAGCAGGGAGGCTTAATATGACTGATCAATGTTTGTTGGAGCGCGTTCGGGCGGCTATTCGTGTTCGCCATTACAGTTTGAGTACTGAAAAGACTTACAGTTATTGGATACGTTTTTTTGTGAGGTTTCATGCTTACCAATCCCTGGAGCAAATACCTGTTGACGATATAGCCCCATTTTTAACGCATCTGGCCGTTAAACGCAATGTTTCTGCTAGCACTCAGAATCAGGCATTTAATGCATTAATTTTTCTTTTTAAACATGTTTTAAATTACAAAGATGTTCAAGTTGAAGGGGTGGTTCGAGCTAAACGGCCGCAGCGTGTTTCTGTTGTTTTTACTCGTGAAGAAGTGCACGGTATTTTAGGGGTGCTAGAAAATCCCTATAAGTTAGTGGTGGGGTTGCTGTATGGCAGCGGGATGCGTATTTCAGAAGTAATGCGATTACGTGTCAAGGATGTGGATTTTAATTACCGGTCGATTGTGGTGCGTGATGGTAAGGGAGGTAAAGATAGAACTACTGTAATGCCTGACCGAGTGATGAGTGCGTTGAAATACCAGATTGTGAAACGCCGTAACTTACGTGAATTTGATTTGCAGGAAGGGTTTGGCGAAGTCTTTATGCCTAATGTGCTGAGTAAAAAATACCCTGCTGAAGCAAGAAGCTTTCATTGGCAGTATGTGTTTGAAGCGGCGAGGCGTTCAACTGATCCTCGTTCAGGTCGTGAAATGCGGCAATTGAAAATTGAAAAGTTGGCTTCCTGTCATACGTTAAGGCATAGCTTTGCGACGCATATGCTGGAGCAGGGTTATGATATTCGCACGGTGCAGGAGCTGCTGGGGCAGAGTGATGTGAAAACCACTCAAATTTATACGCATGTTTTAAAGCGAGGTGGGCTGGGGGTGAATAGTCCATTGGATCGGGCTTGAATTGTTTAGATAGTGATTGCGCTGAGTCACAGGCTGATCGGCTAGAATTTGGCAAGCTTGATATAAGGTTCGCAAATCATGTTGCTTTCTAGCCTGTAAACTCGCCAACGTGGACACCCAATCAAAGTAGGTGGCGACAGTATTGAGCTGAGCGTAATAGCTAAAATTACTGCCCCCGGTTAAACAAAGAAGCAGGGCAATGATGCCGAAAGCTAGCAGCATGGGAAGCGGTGCCTGTTACTCCTCTTGATTGCTATTTTGCTGTTCCCATTCCTGTAGTTCGTGCCAGAGCTTTTCGGCATCACGTACGATACTGGCGATGGATATCTGTTGGCTTGGATTGGAGAGGCTGCCCTGTAAACCGCGCAGGCAGCATTCGTAGATAAATTCTTTTTTGGTATAAAGTGATTTTGTAGAAGAGGGCATTGGCAGCTCCTTGGATTCTGTAGAGGAAAAGATTTATTGATTTGAGTATTGGATATTTTGTTTGGCTTGGCAATCGGGTTAAGGTGCGGGAATGAATAATTCATCTGTGTGTTCAAAAACTATCAATTCTCAACGTTTGAAATTGCATTACCGTGACTGGGGTAACGTTGATGCGCCGCCTTTGTTACTGGTGCACGGCGGTTTTGATCATTGCCGAAGCTGGGACTGGGCGGCTGAAAAATTGTGTCGGGATTTTCACGTGATTGCGCCTGATTTGCGGGGCCATGGTGATTCAGACTGGGTGCAGGGCAATGCTTACTCGATGGCGGATTATGTCTACGATATGGCCGAACTGATTGAGCAACTGCATTTGGCACCGGTGTCGATTATTGGCCACTCACTGGGTGGGGCGATCACCTTGAAATATGCCGGAGCTTTTCCGAATAAGGTCAAACAGCTGGTGATTATAGAAGGCTTAGTGCCGCCGCAGAAAATGCTCGAGGAAAATGAAGCGGCTCCTGCAAAAAAATTGGCGCGCTGGGTAAAACAGGTGCAGCGCATTGCACATCGTCCGCATCGACAACATGCAAATCAGGAAGAAGCGATAACACGCATGCACGAAGCGAACAGCCATCTATCGGAAGCCTATGCCAGGCACCTCGCCATTCATGGTAGTCGACAAAATGACAATGGCAGCTACAGTTGGAAATTTGATCCCTTGCTGCGCGCCCATCAACCCTTTGATATGAGTGGCCGAGACAGTCAGCAGCTGTGGTCAAATATTAGCTGTCCAGTGTTGCTAATGCGTGGCGAAGACAGTTGGGCGAGTGATCCTGCCAACGACGGCCGTGCTGCCTATTTTCAGCAGGCGGAGGTGGTGAATTTTGCCGATGCTGGGCATTGGTTGCACCATGATCAGTTTGAGTTGTTTATGGATGCGGTGACGGAGTTTTTGAAGGTTTAAACTGGTTTGTTCGACCTAGGATTTGGCACCTTATATCGTCTTTATCTTGGGCTGGAATGACGCAGTATTGTGTGAATGTCGTTGGTATATCGAAGTCAGAAGTCATTTTGTATTAAATTTAAGTTGTTGAAAAAAATTCTCTCTACGGTCGTAAGAACAAGGCATTGAGATGAGTGAAATATAAGCCAGTCCGTCATCTCGCTTGTGCCTAGTGGGGTAAATGAATATGAGATATCTTTGATGCTGATAGCCTAGCGTTTAATCACAACTTACCTTCACTATCACCCGGCCGCGCACTTCACCGGCCAGCAATTTTTCCGAGTAGTCAGGAATATCGTTGAAATCGATGGTCTGGCTAATGCTTGCCCAGAAATCATGATCCATAATCTCAGCCAGTTGTTGCCAGGCACGCTGACGTAGTGTGTCGTCAATGTAGGTGGAGTTGATGCCGAGCAGCTTAATACCTCTAAGGATAAAGGGCATCACTGTGGTGTTCAGTTTATGACCACCGGCCAGGCCACAGCTGGCAACCGCTCCGCCATAATTGATTTGTGCGAGTAGTTTAGCGAGCAGGTTGTCGCCAACCGTATCAATGGCGCCGGCCCAGCGTTGGCGCTCCAGAGGTTTTGCCGGTTCCAGAAATTCTTCTCGTGGCAGAACTTCGCTGGCACCTAGCTGCTTTAAAAAATCGCTGTGTTCGGGACGGCCGCTGATCGCTGTGACTGAATAACCTAAGCGTGACAAAATAGCGATAGCAACGCTGCCAACGCCACCCGATGCGCCGGAAACAATGATGCTGCCCGCATCGGCCTTTATCCCTGCATCCTGTAATGCCAACACTGACAACATAGCCGTAAAGCCAGCTGTACCAGCCGCCATTGAATCTTCTGGACGCATGGTCGATGGCAATTTAACTAGAGGCTCAGTAGGTACGCGGGCGTATTCAGAAAAACCGCCGCTGTAATCTTCACCTAATCCTCCACCGCACAGCACGACGTTGTCACCGGCTTGGAAGTCAGCACTTGCGGATTCAACGACACTGCCCACTAGATCAATGCCGGGCACCATCGGGAAACTGCGTAGAATCTTGCCGCGATTGGTGACCGCCAGTGCATCTTTGTAGTTAATGCTGGAGTGAGAAACTTTAACGAGTACCGGGTGATCCGGAAGTTGGGTGTTGTCCCATTGTTCAAAGCTGCAAGTGACTGTTTTGTCAGATTGTTGGGCTACCAGAGCGTTAAACATGGGCTGTTTTCCTGTTGGTCTTTTCGGGGATCTAAAAAGTATAACGCAGAAAAACGTGGAAGCTTAACCGACTTTAGTAGGGCATATGAGAAGTCGATTGTTAGCCGATTCTGATCATTTCGAAGTCGCTTTTGGCGGCGCCGCAATCGGGACAAAGCCAATCTTCGGGGATATCATCCCAGCGCGTGCAGGGCATGACGCCATATTCTGGCCAGCCCTTGGCTTCGTCATAGATATAACTACAAGCCAGACATTGCCAGCGTTTGTAGCCGTTTGGATCAGATGCTTTAAAGAGTGAGCGGATGCGTTGCCACATGGGAGGATGCTCTATTTTTTGTCATTTTTAACAAACAAGGTGAATTGCGAAGTACGCCAGGGCATCCTCTCTGGCTGCGCCATTCACCTTGCAAGAGAACGCAGCCTGAGCTGGAGAGAAATCTTCACGATTTAAGCGCATAAGATTTCTCCCAATGTCAAAATGACGATAGCAGGGATGACGCGGTGTTTTACTGATCGTGGCCCGGCGAAGCAAAACCGTAAATGCCTCGGTCTGATTTTGCCGCCAGCCAGTCTTTCAAGTGCAGAATTTCTTCTGTGTCGGCAATCTCCTCATCAAGCGGCTGATTATCCTTCAAACAGCGAAATGCCTGTGACAGTGCCTTGTAGCGATCGCCGCTGATGCCTGAGCGGCGCAGGCCGATGGCGTTGAGGCGGTAGTGTTTGACTGGTTCTCCGCCAGCTAGCGTGTAGGGTATTACGTCCTTGCGTACGCCAATTACGCCAGCAATCATGGCGTGGGAGCCGACGCGGCAAAATTGATGCACCATGGCACCGCCGCCGAAAAATACGCGGCTGCCTACATGCACATGGCCGCCTAGGGTGACGCTGGAAGCGAAGATATTGTTGTCACCCACTATGCAGTCATGGGCAACGTGGGCGTTGTTCATGAAATAACAGTTTGAGCCAATTTTGGTTTTTCCGCTGGCGGCGGTTCCGCGACTGATGGTAACGCCTTCTCGGAAGCTGTTGTTGTCACCAATTTCCGTTGTGGTTACGAGGCTGTGGTCAAAGCCTAAATCCTGCGGCAGGCCGCCAATCACCGCTTGCGGGTAGACGTGGTTGTTGTCGCCCATATTGGTGTAGGTGTGCACGATGGCATGCGCATCAATGGTGCAGTTGTCGCCCAGTGTGACCTGATCTTCAATAATGGCGAAGGGGCCAATGGTGCAGTTGTTACCGAGTGTGGCGGTGTCGGCAATGATGGCGGTAGGGTGAATCTGTGACTTGCTCATGCGTAGGTATCCGTGAATTTAACTGCGGCAAGTTTAACTCATCAGCGCAGTTGCATCAGTAGCTAATTAAGCGAGTGTTGTTTATTTGGGTTTAGCGGTATCACAATCCAGCGGGCCGCAGTTGTTATCGGAATGGCCTAATGATTTTAGCGGGGCGATGACATCACGAATGCGCTGTTTGATGGTTTTTAATTCCGGGAAACCGCCGTCTGATTTACGACACCAGATAGCCTGTTCGTTGAGATGAATATCAAACTGGCCGCTGGCACCGGGACGTAATGTCACTCCGGCTAATTCTTCGGCAAAGGTGGTGAGTAATTCCTGCGCCATCCAGCTGGCGCGAGGTAGCCAGCGGCAGCCGTTGCAGTAATAGATGATGATGCTTGGTTTGTTAGTTATTTCGTTCAATGTGTTGAGTCCACCAGTTGGGTAAATCGGCAATGGAATCAATGATAGCATCGGGTGTGATGCCCTGCTGTAAATCGGTGGGCTGAAATTTTCCGGTGCGAACTTGCATGGCTTTTAAACCGGCTCTTTGCGCGCCAGCGATATCACCCTGAATATCGTCTCCAATCATCAGTAATTGTTCGGATGGATGCTGTAATTGCTGAGCCGCAGCCTGGAAAAAAGAGACTGAAGGTTTGCCGCAGACGATGGCTTTTTTACCGGTAGCGTATTCAAGTGCCTTCACGAAGGGGCCGACATCGAGCTGTAAACCTTTTAGGGTTTTCCAGTAACGAGTCAGCCCAAGGGCGATAAGCTGTGTCCTGGGTGAGACCATCAATTGTTTGAAGGCGGTGTTCATTAATTCGAATGTCCATTGTTCACCTAAATCGCCAATGATCACGGCATCAACCGGTTGTTGCTCTGCTGCAATAATTTCACACTCTGAAAAATCCGCTTTAGTGGCTTCGGCAACGTACAGCGCCACGCGTGGTTGTTTGAGTTTTTTACTTAGCCAGTTATTCGCGGCGACGGGTGGGGTGAGAATGTGTTGTGGATCAGTAGAAATATCGAAGGAGGCGAGTTTCTCAACGATGGCGGCGCGGGGTTTGGAACTGGTGTTAGTGACAAACAAATGAGGGATAGCGGTATCATAAAGCCAGTTGAGGGTTTCTGCTGCGCCGATAATAGCGTGGTCGTTTTGGTACAAAACGCCATCAAGATCAAACAGGATTCCGGTCATTAAATACACCTCTGAATCTTTGTTCGCGGTTTGAAAATCATGACGCAGAGTTGCTGGCGTATTGCTCTACTTATGCACCCTGTTGGTCAAATGATCAGGATGAGCTTTGTGGGTGCGTCATGGCGTATTCAACAAAGTGCTCGCGTGAGTCGCGTAGGTGGCGAGATGTTTCACGGGCGATATTCAGAACCAGCATGCTGTAGAGCTCTTTGTCTTTCTCAAACAAGGTTAACAGAGCGTCACGAGATAATACCGTCAGCTCACAATTGTCCTGAGCGATAGCCGTTACGGAATGCGGCTGGATGCCAATCAATGAAGTTTCTCCAAAACACTGACCTGGCTTCACGATCATCAATTCAAATGCTGTGCCGTTACAATCGCTTGAAATTTTTACCTGGCCGCTAAGTACGATATAGATATAGGTAGGCTGTTCATTTTGTCTAAAAATGATCTCATCTTTTTTAACGTTAAGTGTACGGAGTTCGTCAAGGACTATTTTTAATTGTGAGTCGTTGAGGCCGCCCAGCAGAGAGGTTTTGCTGAGAATAGGCTGGATTTTTGTTGCATCCAGAAGAGGTAGTGGTTCTTGGTTCATTTTCATAATAAGTCGCCCAATACAACAGAAGTGGTAAACCGATCTTCTTATTAGGAGCTTTTATACATGTTGCCAATAAACAGCGGCATTGTACAAACATGTTTTTAATTAATAGCTTTTAAGATCCTCTTTAAGCATTAGGTCGCCCTAACGACAAGATAGTTCACCATTCTTTGGCTTGTGATCTGATTTGTTTGTTGTAGCTGAAAAGCTTATTAAAGTTCATATTATTGTGTGCAGGCCGGTATTGGAAATAACGCGGGCTACTAGTTGTGGTTTGCAGAAAAGCGTGTGAAAGTGGAAACGAAAATAAGCTGTTGTAAATAGTTTGTTTTGACGCTGAAAACACTGATTTCTCTATGAATAATAAATCTAATAATACTATGACGGATCAATCGAGTACCTCGGAAGCACGCATTACTGGGCTGGTGATTTTGGTTGCGGCCCTACTGGCCTTTTCTCTGTTACTGAAATTTATTATTGGCTTTAAAACCGGCGTTATTTTGAGCGAGGTTATTAACTGGCTACAATCTTTGTCGGTTGCTCAGATTATCATCGATAATTTACGACGTTATGGTGCTTATGCGGTGGCAAATGTTGAATTGATTGCTCTGTGTTTTCTGCTGATCCCAACGTTGCGGCGTATTGGCGCCGGGTTGGGGCTGTTGTTTGCTGGCGTCACTTTATTAATTTATCTGTTGGTGTCGTTAAAAACCACTGCCTGGATTACGGAGCTTGGGCCGCTGTACGCCGGTGGTAGTGTTGCGTTAATGGCCCTGTTTGCGTTGACTTGTTTATTGTTGCTGCGCGCTTCCAAAGTTTCTGTATCACTTGATGAGCGTTCGCAGAGTTGGAAGCATGAGCTAAAGCAGGAATTGGAAAAAGAGGCGATGGAAACAACGCCAATTGTCGATTATACCGAACTATCTGAACGTATCTCTTTTCATACGGCTGCCACCGAGGAGGTGGAAGAGGCCTATAAACAGCTGTTGCTGGATGTGACCCGTGAGCTGCGAGATGTGATTGAAGGTGATCACCACCGCGCGCTTGTGGAAGCTCAAAAAAATATTGAAACGTTGCCCTCTGAGAATAAATACTTCCCTCGTCAGCCCATGATTATTCCCAAGCTGATTCGTGCGGTAAACAGTGAAGACAGTACTAAGGAACGTCTGGTTAAAGTGATTAGCCAGGATCCAGTGATTGCCGGTGAGTTACTGCGTATGGCGAATAGTCCCTATTACAAACTTTCGGAAGGAACGATCGATAGCATTGGTCGCGCTATTCTGGTGTTAGGCATTGATGGTTTGCGCTTATTGACGTCAACGCTGGTTTTACAACCGGTGGCACAAACCGATAAAACCTAATTTCCGGGATTTACCAAA
>Ga0105356_10007522_pt1 | contig 10006 bp, 8 predicted proteins | sample GOMGulsemesocosm_3_FD_83502 | JGI IMG/M metagenome (GOLD analysis project Ga0105356, IMG submission 83502) | Methane-oxidizing microbial communities from mesocosms in the Gulf of Mexico - GOM9D Gulf of Mexico | ecosystem: Environmental > Aquatic > Marine > Cold seeps | place: Gulf of Mexico...
CCTCCCAACATACGTGCCCGCCACCACAAAAATTCGCTGCCATCACCCTGAGTATAGGGCTCCCCCGGCACCGACCAACCGCCGTCTACTGTGGCATCGTAATAACCGAAGTTTTTATCAGCGGTAGCGGCCCCTCGCAGTGGGGCATCCCCGGCACTTTGAAACATCGGCGTTTCTGTAACCGGGTCGTAGTCTCTACCCGCCTCCAGCATCAACACGCGCTGCCCCTGTTCGGTTAAGGTATGAGCCGCCATCGCGCCGCCGGCACCGGAGCCCACCACGATAACGTCGTAGCCAAAACCCTGGTAATTATGCATAGTAAACCCCACTGACATTAACCGGTAAGCTGGAGCGACAAAAGTCTCCTGAACCGGTTCAGTCGCCTAGTCTAATTTTTTTATTTTGATATTTTTAAACGCGATGCGATCACCGTGATCCTGCAGGCCAATAAAACCGCTTAGGTTTTCGCCAAAACCAGTCCAGGATTTGAACTTACTGCCCGCAACCGCTTCTTGCCACCGGTCCCCACCAATCACCACATCGACGGTGAGCGTCCCATTTTGCCACACCGATAACTGGCGCTGCAGCACTTTAATACGCAGTGTGTTCCACTGCTGCGCCGGCAGCTGGGAAGACGCCGGAGCGGCGATCATATCGTATAGCGAGCCGGAACGGTGACTGGGTACAACCGCATCGGCATGAACCTCATTATCGATCAGTTGAATTTCCGGTGCATGTAAATAGATAATCGGAAGATTTTCGTCAACCAATAGAAACACCCCGCTGTTACCACCGGCATCAATATTCCAGTCCAGCGCCAACTCAAAGTTTTCATAGCGTTGACGAGTGATCAGATCTCCCGCCCCCTTCGCCGACAGCAGCAATGTCTGTTGCTCGACTCGCCAGCGGCTGTCGATATCGGGGCTGTTGTAGTTGCGCCAATGCTCAGTCGTTATACCGTCAAATAGTAACTGCCAGCCGCCTGCGCGCTCCTGCTCTGAGAGTGTATTGTCAGCGGCCAATAGCGTTGCGCTCAACAAACTGAGCAGTAAAATTGAGACTAAACGGTGGTACATACTAACCTCGCTAGAACGCCGAATGCCTGCGGGCAGCACGGCTACTGTCGTCATAAAATAGTGGATTTGTCTGTTGCGCCTGTTTATGCTGGTTTCAGAGACTAGCAGATAAAAACAACAATAACAGCACCGGCTTCCGGTGTTCCATAAGAGGTTTGCCATGACTATCGAAAGACGCATGCTACTCAAACGGGCCGCTATAGCCACCACCGCAATGGTCGTCGCCCGCGGTAGCTGGGCAGGAACCTCGTCCAACGCTAACACGTCCAACAACCCAGAGGCCGCCATGAATAATGATAAGCCTTTCAGCATCTCACTGGCGCAATGGTCGTTACATAAGAGTTTTTTTGGCGATAGCCTAGAGCAGGGCTGGGGACATTTTACCAAATCTCTACTCGAAGACCCTGATAGCCTGTACCGCGGCCCCCGCCAGCCGGAGGATTTTCCGGCCATTGCCAAGGGTGAATTTGGCATCGATTGCATAGAACTGGTCAATACTTTTTATTACTCAAAGGCAGACGATACAGGCTACTGGCAATCTTTCAAACAGCGCTGCGACGATCTCGGTGTTAGTGTCGGCCTGATCATGTGCGATGCTTTAGGTAATACTGGCGATCGCGACGCCAGCGCCCGGGAAGAAACCCTGCGCAGACACCACAACTGGGTCGACATCGCCAAAACGCTAGGTGCGCACTCGATCCGGGTCAATGCCGCCGGTCAGGGAAGCGCCGAGGAAGTGGCTATTAATGCCCTAGCAGGATTGAAAAAATTAACCGCCTACGGGGCCAGCCAAAACGTTAATATTATTGTCGAAAATCACGGTGGCTACTCCTCAAACGGTCAGTGGCTGGCCCAGCTTATAGCCGCTGTCGATAGCCCCCATTGCGGCACACTGCCGGATTTCGGCAACTTCTGTATGGAAACCGATAAAGACGGCTGTGCCCGCGAGTACGACCGCTACCTCGGCATCGAAGAATTGCTGCCCTATGCCAAGGGTATCAGCGCCAAGACCTACGATTTTGATGAGCAGGGCAAAGAGACCTTGATCGACTTCGAGCGCATCGCCAAACTGGCACAGGCCGCCAGCTACCGAGGCGCCATCGGCATCGAATACGAGGGTTCCAAACTAACGGAATTTGAGGGTATTAAAGCTACCCAGGCATTACTGAAAACCAGCTTTAACATTGCCTGAAATTTTAATGCGGCTGTGCTAATGCCACTATCACCGCTGGCGATTAGCCTACAGCAGCGTCTGCACAGCAAGTAATACTCGCTTCCGCGCCCGGTACTCCGCGATCTTTCGAAAACAGGCCGGGTCCACTCGCTCCCCCTCTACCACTGTGAAAGTGTAAACAAATAATCCTCTCCCATAACCCAGGGTGCGGTAAAAAAAGTGGATTCAATTAGTTCGAAAAAAGAAACCCAAAAAGTACTGAATCCTTTATCCTAACTAACGCTATAGCCTAGCTATTTTCCTTGCGGCGCAGCCGCCACTATAATCCTAGGCGCCACAGCGCAAAAAACTAACGTGGCGACAGGCTCTCCTTGTTTCCCTCCCCGTTCCCTACTCGGCTTGATCCCGATGCAGCGCGCTATTAAGACCCTGCCAGCTCAACCCGGAATTGGCGATGGCCTCTATCGCACCACTCTGACTATTGCGACGAAACAACAAGCCCGCCACTCCTGACAGCTCACTGGCGCGAACTATGCCCTGATCGGTACGCACCTTACTACCTGCGGTTAAATAGAGCCCCGCCTCGACGATACAATCATTTCCCAGAGAAATACCGACACCGGCATTGGCCCCTAGCAGAACCCGCTCACCGATGGCATTGACACGTTTGCCGCCGCCGGACAGCGTACCCATAATAGAGGCACCGCCACCGATGTCGGAACCGGCACCCACCACAACCCCCGGCGTGACGCGGCCCTCGATCATACACTCGCCCAATGAGCCTGCATTAAAATTGACAAAACCTTCATGCATTACGGTAGTGCCTGCTGCCAGGTGAGCACCTAAGCGCACTCGATCAGCATTAGCGATTCGCACGCCAGAAGGGATAACGTAATCGCTCATCTGTGGGAACTTATCGATCGACGACACGGTTAAATGATGATCCCTATCCTGCAGCAATGCACGTAAAGCCGGCACACGCTCTGGCAGTAGCGGCCCCGCAGAGGTCCAGGCAACCACCGGCAGCAATGTAAAAATCCCTTCTAAATTAATGTCGTTGGGCGCCACCGCACACTCAGACAATAAATGCAGACGCAGATAAGCCTGCTCGGTACTGTTCGGCGGCTCACTGTAGTTTCCTACCTCAACACTAACGATATCGCTATCGATCAAACCCAATGTTTGTGCCAAGCAGTGACGCCGCAATGGTTTATTATCGGCGGGAAACCAGGTGTCTAAGGTCTGCTGACTGAGACAGTCGCGATAGCGATGTCCGCTTCGAATCGCAGTCATAGTCCTACCCTCACTTCGCCCAAAAGCTGGTCGGCACTGTTTTCCAATTCATCCAACGCCCGGCGAATCTCTTCTTTTGTACTCGCTGCCAGCCCCATTATAGGCAGCCGTGCCTCTTCCTTGCACAGCCCCAGCAGAGATACTGCGTATTTAATACCCGCTGGACTGGGCTCCCGAGTCAGTGCGCAGTGCAGCGGCAAAAGACTGTACTGCAACTGCCGTGCGCGGGCATAATCACCTTGGCGACAGGCCTGTTGCAGCTGCGCGCACCAGCGCGGAACCACATTGGCCGACACCGAAATACAGCCGCCACCGCCCATGGCATTGTAGGCCAGCGCAGTGCTGTCCTCACCAGACAAATAACTAAAGTTGTCGCCGATCGCCGCGCGTTCTAGCGCGATACGGGCGAGGTCTCCGGTGGCATCTTTCACCCCAACTATACGCGGCAATGCCGCTAGCCCCGCCATCGTCACCGGCTCAATATCGACGATAGTTCGCGCTGGGATATTGTAGACAACAATTGGAATATCACTGTGCTGGTGAAGGAAATTGAAATGGGCAAACAGGCCATCCTGACTGGGTCTGTTGTAATAGCCTGCCACACACAACACCGCGTTTGCGCCTATGGCTTGGGCTCCCAATACCAATTCCAAAGATTCTGCAGGATTGTTAGATCCAGCACCGGCAACAACAGGCACCCTGCCCGCCGCCTGCTCTACCACCACGGCGACCACTCGCAGATGCTCTGCCGCAGTAACCGTGGAAGCTTCACCAGTGGTTCCCACCGGCACTAGACCGTCGCTGCCGTTGTCGATTTGCCAATCGACCATTTTTCGCAGCCCGATCTCATCCACGCGACCGTTCGAAAAAGGTGTGATCATTGCTACATAAGAGCCTGTAAACATTATGTTATCCTCGTATTAAATTTAGTCGCGCAAAAAAAAAGCCCCGGCGCGACGCGACGGGGCTTTTCTGTTGTTTTGCAATTAAATCACACAGGTTCACCGTAGCCGCAACGACATTTACGTTGTTTACTGCTGTGTTTAGCATTGCACTGCGGTGAATAAGACATTTTTATGTAAACCTGTCGCTGGTGTTAGCGACTCTAGCGGATGCATTAGCCACTACCATAACAGTTGTGGTGTTTTTTTCAAGCCTCTACTCGCCAACAAGCTGCTCCTGTGCCAATTTTGCGGCAATCTCACCATGATTCTCAACCACCTGATCTATAACACAGCGCAGCAGGGAATGACAAAAGTCGGGATCCAAACCGTACTGGCCGGCCAACACCGCAACTCTTTGCAGCTGCAGTGTTTCGCGATTGACATCAGTTGAATGCAGTCCTAGCTGCGCTTTGTAGTGACCCACTCGGTCAGTTATTTTAAAGCGCTCGGCCAGCATAGCGAAGATAGCACCGTCTATATTATCGATACTCTGGCGCAACTGTTCCAGAGTATCGGCCTGCTCGGGGACGGGTAAAGATAGCTTGCTAATGAGCATGAACTCTAACCGGCATCTCGGTAATTCCCAGCACAAAGTTTGATGGCAGCCGCTTAACCTCTCCAACGACCTCCACCGAAGAGAAGCGCTTCATAATTTCTTCCCACATGATCTTTAGCTGCATTTCAGCGACTCGATTACCCATGCAACGGTGTATGCCAAAACCAAAAGACAAATGTTGCCTGGCCTTGTCGCGATCGATAACAAACTCATTGGGGCGCTCGATTGCACTGGGATCGCGGTTGCCAGAGGTATACCACATAATGACCTGATCACCTTTTTTGATCACCTTGCCATTCAATTCAAAATCTTCCAGTGCGGTGCGACGCATATGCGGTAGTGGTGTTTGCCAGCGAATTATTTCCGACACCATATTGGGAATCAGCTCCGGCTTTTGTCGCAGTAAATCGTACTGCTCGGGAAATTCGTTAAGTGCCAACACACCACCGCTCATCGAATTGCGGGTAGTATCGTTACCGCCGACAATTAACAACATCAGGTTGCCGAGAAACTCCAGTGGGTCATTAATCATCTCTTTGGTGTCGGGGTGATTAGCAAACATCGTGACAAAATCAAAACCTCCAGGATTGCCGGCCCGCTGATGCCACAGCTTTTCGAAATAGGCTAAGCACTCGCGCAGTTCTTTTTCACGCTCTTCGGCGGTTATAGAAAAATTCCCCACTGCCTCAGTGGAGGTGGTGACATCAGACCAGTGAGTTAGTTTATGTCGATCTTCCATCGGAAAATCAAACAATATGGCCAACATATAAGTGGTCATTTCAATCGATACTTTCTCGACCCAGTCAAAGGTTTCGCCAACCGGTAGATCATCTAAAATGAGTGCCGCTTTCTCGCGAATAACCGACTCTAGGTTTTTAAGATTGGCCGGCCCTGCGGAGGGCGCTACTACCCGCCGCTGCACATCGTGGCGAGGTTGGTCCATGGCAATAAAGTTGGGCGGATTAAAATCATCGGTGATGGGCCCAATGGCAATAGATTTATCCGAAGAAAATACCTGATGATTAGTATCAACTGTCTTAATATCATCAAAGGTGGTGATCGACCAAAATGGTCCCGCCTTGCTGTCGGCGCAGTAGTGCACTGGATCTTCTTCGCGCAATCGCGCAAACCATTTTTCATGTACATTGGCCTCATACAACTCCGGCCGGCTCATATCGATTTTATCCAGCGGTACATCGTAGGGGTCGACATTTGCCCAGCTGTCGAGTGCTGCTATGGAGTTCCAATTCATCATTTTTGCCTATTGTTGTAAAATAATGTGTTGTAATATAATGTGTTGTAAAATTATTTGTAGCTAATAAGTTGCTCAACTACAGGTGCACTTTCATTGTAATCACGTTGACCAACCGGTTTCTATATTGCGTGCAGTTTCACCGGCATTTCGGTAATACCAAAAACAAAATTTGAAGGCAGCCGTTTAACTTCTCCGACCACTTCCACCTTGGAAAAGCGTTTCATAATTTCTTCCCACATGATTTTTAATTGTAATTCTGCCACCCGATTGCCCATGCAGCGGTGGATTCCAAAACCGAATGATAGGTGTTGACGGGCTTTGGGCCTATCGATAATAAACTCCGCCGGCCTATCGATTGCAGCATCGTCGCGATTGCCAGAGGTATACCACATAATAACTTGGTCACCTTTTTTAATCACTTTACCATTGAGTTCGAAATCTTCCAGGGCGGTGCGACGCATATGAGGCAGCGGCGTTTGCCAGCGAATAATCTCCGACACCATATTGGGAATCAGCTCGGGTTGTGCGCGCAATAGCGCATATTGCTCGGGAAAGTCATTGAGCGCCAACACCCCGCCGCTCATCGAATTGCGGGTGGTATCGTTGCCGCCGACAATGAGTAGAATAATATTACCCAAGAAGTTCATCGGATCGTCAATCATATCCTTGGTATCGGGGTGATTGGCAAACATAGTAACAAAGCCGAATCCCTCAGTATTCCCGGCCCGCTGCTGCCACAAATCGCTGAAGTAGCTCAGACATTCACGCAATTCAATCTCTCTCTCCTTGGGCGTTATAGAAAAATTGCCGGTGGCCGGGGTGGAAGTTGCAACATCGGACCAACGGGTCAACTTGCGGCGATCTTCCATAGGAAAGTCGAACAATATGGCCAACATATAGGTGGTCATTTCTATCGACACTTTTTCCACCCAGTCAAAGGTCTCTCCCACCGGTAGACTGTCGAGAATTAGACTGGCCTTTTCACGAATCACTGACTGCAACTCATTAAGATTCACCGGCCCAGCCGAGGGCGCCACTACACGACGCTGGTGGTCGTGTAAGGGTTGATCCATGGCAATAAAACTGGAGGTTTTTAGATTGGCATCTGGTACACCGATAACAATGCCACCCGCCGACGAAAACACCTGATGGTTGGTGTCGACCGTCTTTATGTCGTCAAAGGTAGTAATAGACCAAAATGGGCCCGCTTTGCTACCGGCACAGTAATGTACGGGGTCTTCCTTACGCAGCCGCGCAAACCAGCGATCGTGAATATTGGCCTCGAATAGCTCCGGGCGGCTCATATCTATTTTATCCAGCGGCACGTCGTAGGGGTCGACATCTACCCAACTGTGCAATTGCTCAATTTCGCTCCAGTTCATCGCCTGCTCCGGTGTTGTTATTGTATGACAGTGCCCTCAACGAACCCTTGTTATACTACGAGCCGTTTTTGTCTGCAACTAGTTTGCATCTGCTAGCCAGGGCTGTGATCACAGCGCATCGAATACACCAATTTGGCTGGGTCGATGGGCCAGCTCTCAATAGCGCTGCACAAAGCGACCGAGGTGATAGTCACTGTTGCCAAACAGTGCCGCTATTGCCGCCAGCCGTTTGTAGTAGTGCCCCGCTGGCAACTCTCTGGTGATAGCAACGGCTCCGTGCAACTGCACACACTGGGCACCAATCAACAAACAGGCGTCATTGATCTGAATCTTCGCCGCCGACACCACCTGCCGCCGGCTGTCACCATCGAGCGATTGAGTCGCGGCTATAGTCATCGAACGGGCATTTTCCAAGGCCGCGTAAAGGTCCACCATACGGTGTTGAAGTACTTGAAAGCTACCTAGCGTTTGACCAAATTGTTCCCGGGTTTTTAAATATTCTAATGTCATATCAAACAGTGCCGACATTACCCCCACTGCTTCCGCACATAGCGTTGCAGTGGCACGGTCTAAGACCTCATCGAGCAATTCAAAACCGCCATGTAGCGGGCCTATAAGACTCTCATGCGCAAGCAGTACATTGTCCAGCAGCAACTCGCTGGCGCGCAGACCGTCATAGGTCTGGTAGTGGCGCCACTGCATGCCCGGACTGTTGCTATCGACGAGAAACAAGCTGATGCCCTGTTGCTCGCCGCTCTCGCCCTGCGTGCGAGCGCTCAGCACCACATAATCAGCGCAATGGCCGTTGAGCACCATACCCTTGGTACCCTGGAGTCGGTAGTGATCACCCTCAACATCAGCACGTAACTCAACGATGTTGGGGCTGTAGCGAGAGCGCGGTTCGGCGTAGGCCAGAGTCACCTGCTTGCTGCCATCGGCGATCGCTGGCAGTAACTGCGCCTGCATCGACTCACTAGCAAAGCGGCTGAGTAACTCGGCGCCAAACACCACTGTAGTTAAAAACGGCTCAGTCACCAAGCCGCGACCCAGCGCTTCGGTAATCACCCTGGTCGACTCGGCCCCCAGTTCACTGCCGCCATAACGTTCTGGCACGACAGTGCCCAGCCAGCCTAACTCGGCGAACTGCTGCCACAGCGCCTCGCTATGCCCAAGCTCACCGTCAAGCAATTGCTCTCGACGGGTAAAGGGGTAGGCGTCTTGCACCAAACGATTAACGCTATCTTGCAACTGCCGGTTGTCTTCACTGAGGGTAAAATTTATCATCGTCTTATAGGCCCAGCACTTGTTTGGCAACAATGCCTTTTTGCACTTCACTGGAGCCGCCGGCGATGGTGTAGCCTTTATGCCGGAAACGGTTGGCGGAGATAGTACCGGCATAGACGCCGCCGATGGACTGCTGCGTTCGCGGCTGCAACATCCATTCGGGGTCGTAGGGCAGGCCATAGTGTCCCACTGCTTCCAACAGTAACTCATCAAAGTGCTGTATCAGTTCACTGCCCTGTAATTTTAACAGCGAAATTTCCGGTCCCACCACGTCCCCCGCTTCAACTTTCTGCAAATAGCGTTGCTTGGTGTACTCTAGCGCTATTAACCGCAGTTCGGCCCTAGCTATCTTACGGCGAAACCAGTCTTCGTCTAACAACCGCTGACCGTCGCTGGCTTCCTGCCCCGCTACCTCTAACAACACATTTAGCAATGCCCGATTTTCACCGGTGCGAGACAGATGTAATCGCTCGCTGCCCAAGATCGCCTTGGCCAGCGACCAACCTGCATTCTCTTCGCCGACCCTGTTGGCTACCGGCACCCGCACTTCGTCGAAAAACACCTGATTGAAAAAATGCATGTCATTAAGCCCTATGATCGGCCTCACCGAAATACCGGGACTGTTCATTGGGATTAATAATAGTGAGATACCACGCTGCTTCTTGGCCTGCGCATCGGTGCGCACCAAACAAAAAATATGGTCCGCCGACTGTGCCCCCGAGGTCCAAATCTTACTGCCGGTTACCACGTAGTCATCGCCCTGGCGTATCGCCCGTGTTTGCAGCGAGGCTAGGTCCGAACCAGAACCAGGCTCTGAATAGCCCTGGCACCAAGTCTCTTCCGAGCGCAGTATTTTGGGTAGGTATTGGGATTTTTGCTGCTCACTGCCATGGGCAATTAGCAGCGGCCCCAGCATGCTTAGCCCCATAGGGTTGAGCGGTGGGCAGAACCCTGCAGCACACTCTTCTTCAAACACCGCCCGTTCGCTGGGACTCCAATCCACACCGCCGTGGGCTACCGGCCAATTCGGTGCAACCCAGCC
>Ga0105356_10007524_pt1 | contig 10005 bp, 10 predicted proteins | sample GOMGulsemesocosm_3_FD_83502 | JGI IMG/M metagenome (GOLD analysis project Ga0105356, IMG submission 83502) | Methane-oxidizing microbial communities from mesocosms in the Gulf of Mexico - GOM9D Gulf of Mexico | ecosystem: Environmental > Aquatic > Marine > Cold seeps | place: Gulf of Mexico...
CGAATTCCAACGTACCAAGAATGCCGAATTTAAAGATGCCTCGACTTCGCCACTAAAAGCGAAGGATAGAAAGGGTTTTAGCTCTCTGGACTTTTTTGCCTTTGATTCTACTTATATAATTACCGCACAGTTAAAACGCACACCCGATACCGAGTATTTTAAAATGAAAACCACAACGAGTAGAGTCTCTAATGAGCGCGTTTATGGTGTGTTATCTTTTATGTTTAAAGGCGAGACCTATAAATTAAATGTCTACCAAGGGGAGGAAATGCTGCAAAAAGAAGGCTTTAAAGATCATTTATTCTTGCCTTTTTTGGATGATACCAATGGGGAGAGTAGCTATGCTGGGGGACGTTATATAGATTTAAGGATTCCTGAAGGCGATGCGCTAATTCTGGATTTTAATTCGGCTTATAATCCCTATTGCGCCTATAATGTCAAGTATTCTTGCCCGATAGTACCTCGTATTAATTATTTGCCTTTTGCCATTGAAGCAGGGGTGAAGGCTTTTGCTAAGGATTAGCCTCGATTTTACTTAAATGATTATTCCAGTCAATTTAAATCCTTAAATGGGCATTCCTTTGGCTTAGCAATCCTTATTTTTGAGTCTATGGAATCTTTAAAAGAAAGACTATTATCTTCTCGTATGCCTTCTAATGTTATTGAGAAGTTATCAAATGACATAAAACAAGAATCAATTCCCAAGGGTACTATACTTCAGTCTAGTGGAAGCGAGAGACACTTTAGTTATTTCGTTCGTAAAGGACTATTGCGAAGTTATTATATAGATGATAAGGGGAAAGAACACGTCTTTATGTTTGCTCCTGAAGGATGGATTGTCAGTGATATTGAATCCCAGACCTTTGATACACCGACAGTATTATTTATTGATGCATTAGAAGATTCTGAAGTTGATATTATAGATTCTAAAATTTTTGCAACTTTAAATGATTTACCTTCAGAAATTTTGAAGCAACAAATTGAAAAGTTTGTGCGAAGAGTTGCCGTTTTACAACATCGCGTTTTAATGTTAATGAGTGCTAAGGCGGCAGATAGGTATGAAGAGTTTATTAAAACCTATTCAAATATTAGCCAACGCGTGCCTCAGCGTATGATTGCTTCTTATTTAGGGATTACTCCCGAAGCTTTAAGTAAGATAAGAGGAGAAATTGCCAAAAAATAAAAGGTATTCTCATTTCTTAATCTAGATTAATGCATAGTTTTTTTAACAGCATCAACTTTGCCCTGTAATAATAAATACAGAAAAAATGAAAGTTAAAAAAATTATAGTCGCCGTGGCTCAAGGACTTTTGAGTCTTGCAATGCTAGGATCAGGAATTATGAAGATAATGACACCCTATGAAGAATTGGCTTCACAGATGTCTTGGGCCGAAAATGTATCCCCTTTTATTGTAATACTGATAGGTCTATTAGAAGTATTAGGCGTCCTAGGAATGAACCTTCCTTTTTTAATTAAAAAGTATATGAGATTGGTGCCAATCGCTGCAGGGGGATTGTCTCTTACCATGTTTGGAGCCGTTTTGACACACTTAGTGATAGGAGAGACTATTATGGCCGCTTTGGTATTATTAATCATAGGAAGTTTTGTGACTTATTCTAGGAGGTCATTATTAAAACCTCAATCTTTATAAGAAATCGCTAGCAAAAATTTTATAACTATTAAAAGCAAGAAAAATGTCAAGAATAATTTTAGTAGCAGGTGCTACTGGGCAGCAAGGAGGAGCGGTTGTACAAGCCTTATTGAAAGATGGTCATCAAGTGATGGGTATTACGAGAAACATTGAATCGCCAAAAGCCATAGCTTTGAGAAATCAAGGTGTTGAAATGATTTCTGTTGATTTTACAGATAAAGATTCATTAGTAAAAATAATGAAAAAGGTAGATACCGTGTTTTCAATGACTACGCCTTTTGAAGGCGGTCTCGAAGTGGAGGTACAGCAAGGTATAACCATGGCAAATGCGGCCAAAGAAGCCGGAGTAGGTCATTTCATATTTAATTCGGTTAGTGATGCCGATAGAGAAACAGGAATCCCTCATTTTGATAGTAAATACGAGGTTGAGAAACACCTAAAAACATTGGGCTTAAATTATACCATTATCGCTCCAGTTTATTTTATGGAAAACCTCTTAATACCACATGTTTTAGAAGGGATAAAGAAGGATGGAGTGTTGAGAATGGCAATGCCAAATGATGTACCATTACAGCAAATATCAGTTGAGGATATTGGTAAGTTTGTAGGTCTTGCTGTAAATGAAAGAGAAAAGATGTTTGGTAAGCGCATGAATATTACAGGTGATGAAATCACAGGAGATCAAGCAGCTACAATCCTTTCAGGTGTTCTTGGAAAGGAAGTGCGATACGAAGGAATCAGTCCAGATTTCTTAAGGACGCAAAGTGAAGATCTAGCAAAGATGTTTGATTGGTTCATAGAAACAGGATATTCTGCCCAACTGAAATGGTCAAAGAAGTACAATCTCTTAACTTTTGAAGATTGGGTTGAGGCTCAAGATTTGGGTATGCTCAGATAAATTGGTTATTAGTGATAATCCCTATCGTTCATGGATGGGGATTATTTCTTATCCAGTGCTTTTATTTGGAGAATTTTAATCCTTTTTTTCAATTCTGTTTCCATATCTAGCGAAAGCTTGACCCTATAAATGAAAACCTTTACTTAAAACCCCCAAGGATTATAGGGCTAATAATTCTGACAGCAGTATTAATTCTTATGGATACCATTGAAATTGCGATTCCAATTACTGAAAATGCTTTAGTTTTCAAATATTAAATTTTCTACATATCTAAGGGCAGATGCGATGAGATTCTTCCGGTTTCTAGCCTGGTTTTCAAAATCATCGAGGGATTCTCTATTCAATTTTATTCCTTTTATAAAAACAGTTGATGGGTGTTTTAAAGTAGATAAGTCTAATAGAGGATTTTGATCTACTAATATTAGGTTTGCAATTTTGCCAACTTCAACGCTCCCCATATTGTTCATTATAGGATGCGTTTTTGAGGCATTAACTGTGGCTGTTTTTAGTACTTCATAATTGGATAGCCCCGCTTCTTTGTAAAAGGCGAGTTCTTGATGTATTGAATACCCAGGAATAGTGATGCCGATTCCAGCATCTGTACCACAGATAATTGTAACCCCAGCTTCATTGAGTTTTTTGAGGATGTTTAGATGAAATTCATGCTGTTTTTTTATGGATTCAATTATAGAAGAATCTCTCAATTTTGAGCTGTGCCACCTTTCAAATTGTGCTTTACTGTCCACCATTTTAATTAACGGGTTCATTAATTGTAGTTGTTCTGATTCCAAAATATCATCGGCAATAAGCATTTGGTAAATATTATTATAAACCGTTAAAGTTGGACTGAAAGCACTGTGTTTTGATTTGGAAAAAGCGGTAATGATTTCTTCTAATTTTATGCTGTCTAATTTATAGTTTAAGGGTTGTTGTATGATCTCTTCCGCATGTTCTATAGATTTTATTTGTGGATTAAAATGATAGGTATAAGGCACTTTTTGGGAGGGATGAGCGACGATCTCCATCTCAGAAATCTTTGCTTGTTCGAGGACAGCATCATAGAGGTCTTCGGTTAAACCATAATAGGTTTTGATAAAATCATAGCCTCTGTTTTTATACGAAATCACTTTTTCTTTGGCTTCATCGGGGCTTAGTAAATTTAAATTATCATCTCCTATAAATTCTGGACCAGTGAGTTTAGGACCAGTGGTAAAAAACATTGGAGCTATAATTTGCTCATTGTTTATGTCTTCTTTAAGCCTTAAATGCATCGGCATGCCCCATAAATTTCGAACCGCGGTAACCCCATTGGATAGATATAAACCAAGTTCGTATCGATCCCAAACATGTACATGCATATCTATCAATCCTGGGGTTAGATACTTGTTTTGACCATCGATAATTTCAACATCTTTAATTTGAATAGTGTCTCCAATTTTTTTAATCACCCCATCTTCGATGTACAACATTTTATTAACTAAAATGCTGTCTTTATCCATTGGGATAATATTGACATTGGTAATGAGATATGAATTAGTATCGGTATGTTTGTTGTTTTCAAGGTTTAGATAGTTGGTGTTTTGCCCGTCTATCAACAAAATAATAGCCATAACCAGCCCTATTACACCAATTATTAGAAGAATAAATTTAAGAATTCGTTTAATGATTTTCATAATATATCGGAGTCACTTTTAATTTTTAAACAGCTAAAAATAGCATAAAATCATAATATTTGATTTAGGTAAATTTTCAAAAAGTAGATTTTATTTTACCAAAAAAAGTCCTAAAAATACGGCGAGAAAACCGATGACAAAGCTTCCAATAGTGTAGAGCGCAAAGCTGGTAAAATCTCCTGATTTTAAAAACAGATGATTTTCATAAGCAAAAGAGGAAAAGGTCGTGAACCCTCCACAAAACCCAGTTGCAAGTAATAGGGTTTGGTTTTGTGATAAGCTATTATTTTTCGCGGCAAGACCTAGGATGATGCCTATGAGTAGACTTCCTAAAATATTGGCTGTAAAGGTACCCCAGGGAATGCCTCCTGTTTCTGTAGTATTGAGATACTTGCCAATGACATAGCGTAGGGTACTACCAAAACCACCGCCAATAAAGACGAGTAAGAGCTGTTTCATAGTTGTTTTTGTGTTGGGTTAGTCATCTGCGGGCTAAGATAGCAATGTTTAGTCTTTAATGGGGATATAAATTTCGGTAATCCAATGGGCAGGATTTGGAAAGTCCCCAGGGTCATTAGTGTAAATTTCAAAAGGTTTGGCCTTCGCCTGCTCCAATCCATTAGCTTCCAAATGCTGCATTGCCGTTTTCCAGGCCGCAGTCAAATTGGTATAATTACCCTGTAGTGTTGTTTTTAATACTTTGAGTTTTGGCATATAATCACATAATATATCGCTGTTGCCAGTAATTACAATTTTTTCTTTTATAGGCATCCCATTACTCATTATTACAGTACCCAATTCCGTATTCATATCATGGTAAATAGTAAAAGGCATGCCATTCATGGCAATATTGTTTTTCGCCATAAACATGCCTATGCTGCCATATTGTTGCCCCATAACCTGACTGATATTAGCAGCAGTAGCATTGGTGGTTTTATAGAGGTAAAATCCGCCACCATACTCTGTAATTCCGTTTACGCTAACCGTATAGGCTTTCATACTATTTACGGTAAGGCTATCTAATTTTTTTAAACCAAGTTCAAAGTCTGGGCCTACCATCTTGTCCATGCCTCCGTTAATGAGGGCGTAAAATTTTAATATGAAAGGCATGGTTTCGCTTTTCATACCCCAAGTTACGCGCGTTCCATTTTTGGAGGATTCAAATTTCCAGTAGACTTCTGAAGGTGGAAAATCTTCGAATTGCATTTCTTGTAGAATAGAATCGTAGGGACTAGAGTTCAGGGTCTCCATTCTTCCAACACCATCTTCACCCTCCCAAGAATAGGCACCACCAACACCCATTGTGAGGTCTGGGTAAATAATCTTTAATTCAGGATCTTTTTCAATCCAAGGGGACCAGGATTCCCATTCTTTAAAATCATTGACCTTATTGAATACAACGGCAGTAGGTGCAGCAATGGTTCTGGTTCTTTGAATGTCATAAGCATTAGGCTGGATAGCGATATAGATACAGCATCCAATAATAATTATCATTAGAAAAATTATGAGATATTTCAATCTTTTCATTTTTTGTGATTTAACGATCTAATCAAAGGTAATTCATTATTGATGAATGCACCTAAGAATAATGAGCTTGTTGATGGAGTTTATTCATTGAGGCTATACAATTAGATAGCTCATCTTTTTTGTCTTCTATTAATTATGGTCCTACCTTTAGGAATGTCAAATTATAAAATACTAGGTTATATTAATAATGAAAAAAGCAGAAACCGGTGAGGTTTCTGCTTTTAATTAACACTAAACATAAGTAGTAATAGGGTTAAGTGTTATGGGTTTATAATGAAAAGTCTTATCAAAATTTATATCTTTTTTCAATGGCATAACGCAACAATTCTCCGAGACCTTTTAATCCGAGAATTCGACTCATATTTTTGCGATGTGTTTCAACGGTACGTACGCCAATAAATAATATCTCGGAAATTTCGCGGGATGTTTTCCCCTCTGCTATTAGTTCTAAGATTTCAATTTGTCGTTTCGTTAATAGGCCTTTTTTAGTTTGATCGTTTTTAGAGATTAGAAAATTCGGATTGATATTGGCGTCAAAATAGGAATGCCCTTGAGATACCCTATTAATTGCATTGATAACCTCTTTTAAGGTTGAGTTTTTTAAAACATAACCCGAAATTCCAGCATTTATCATTTGTTCTATCGCTTCGTGTTGATCAAACATTGTAAAAGCCAAAACCTTAATATTTGGAAATTCTTTTTTGATATGTTTGGTGGCTATGATACCATCCATTTTAGGCATTCGGATATCGGTAATAACAACATCTGGTTGTTTGAGTCTCACGATTTCAAGTAAGGCTTCTCCATCATTAGCAGTCCCTACAATGGAAATGTTATTCTCTGAATTTATTAAAAGTTGAAGACCATCTATAAGTGATTGGTGGTCTTCAGCTATAGCTAATCGTATCATGTGGGTATGTCTATTATTACTGTTGTGCCTTTGTTTATTTCTGATTCAATAATTACGGTGCCTCCTAAATTTTCAATCCGTTTATCTATACTATGGATGCCCATACCTGAATTTTTGGAAATATCTTTGGTGTGAAAACCAGTGCCATTATCTTCAACCATAAGATTTAAGCTGTCTTCATGATTGGTAATATGAATGGTTGCTTCCGTAGCTTCAGCATGTTTTATGACGTTGGTTGTAAGTTCTTGAATAATCCTGAATATGGTGAGTTCAAGGCTGTTTTCCAATCTGTTTTCCAATCCGTAATCAACAACTTCTATTAGCGTTTTATTAGAATCTGAAACCTTTGTAGCCATTTCATGAATTGCTTTGAGTAAGCCTTGATTTGCAATAACTCCTGAGTTTTTTGCATGGGCTACAGTGCGAACTTTTTCATAGGCCTCATCAATAAGTAGATTGGTTTTTTTAAATAATTCTGGTGATTGTTTATCAATCAATGCGTTGAAATGCAACTTTACTGTGGCCATCAAGCCTCCAAGATCATCGTGTAATTCGTTGGCAATACGTTGTCTTTCTTTTTCTTGGCCTTCAATCATGGCGTCAATAGATGTCAGTTCTTGCTCTTTTAACACCGTTGCTAATTTTTGAGTTTCCAACTTCTTTTCCTGTTCTGCTAATTTCTGTTTGCGTCTGGTGTCTTTTTGAATGAGAAAGAAAGTAATTCCGCCAAAAATTAAAATGAGTATAAATCCTATCCAAATATTTCGTTTGTTCCGTTTTTCATTAGTTATATCTGTTTGAAGTTGGATATTTTCTTTTTCCTTTTTCTCAGTTTCATATTTGGTTTCTAATTCACTTAGTAAGTCACTAAAGCGAGCCGCTTTTATGCTATCTTGAATAATATCATAACGGACCAATTCTTTAAAAGCCGATTGATAATCATTATTTATGGTGTCAAGTAATGATTTATACCAATGGATTCTCGAAGTGTTTTGAAAATCAGTTTTATTAAATTGATGCTTTTTAGCTTTGGTTAAAGCTTCTTGAGCAAGATTTAATTTTCCGTTTTTTAAAGCCACCCGTGCTTTAAAAGTGTATAGCGCATTGAGTCTTGCCCCTTTATAATTATAGTCGATCTCCGAAAAAGCCTTTTCAGATTTATTTATATAATAAAACGAACTATCTATAAGTGTTAATTCTTCGAAATAACTAGCGATGACGGTATACGAAATGCCTTGAAGATATAAGTTGTTTTTGGTTTTTAAATAGTTTTTTAAGCGATGGTAAGATTGAGAATTCCAGTTTTCAATATTGTAATTCTTAAAGTTTAATATGAGGTTGTAATAGTCGAAATAGGCATTTTCTAAGGCATCATAAGCTGAATCTCTGTATGAATTTAAATAAGGGATGTAGGTTTCATTATCGTATAAATAGGTGATACGATGTACCTTTAATATTTTTTTTAGTGCTTCACAGATAAGAATTGTGTTTTGCTTGTTTTGAGCCAATTCAAGTGCTTCTTTATAGCTGTCTAGGGCTATTATATTTTTGTCTAGATATTTATAATAGTGGTAATCCCCTAGATTTATATAATAATAAAACTTAGCTAAGACTGTGGATTCAGGTTTTGAAATGTTTAAAATTGAATCGTACTTAGGTTTATTGATGTCAAAATCCTTGAGTAAGTCTATTTGCCAGCCCAGTAGGGTTTGCTCCTCGGTGTTTAAATTATTTAATTTGCTCGTGGCAGCATCCAAACGATACTGTCTAAGGTCATCAATGATATCTAAATTTTGAGCATTAGCTTGATAGCTGCTAATGCTCAAAAAAAGAATACATATTTGAATTGTAAATTTCAATAGGTTTATTTTATGTAAATATCAGACATTTTCATTTTACATTCACGTGATGGACCGAGAATTGTTTTGAATTCTTTATATGGTTTATGACCATTTTTTAAGTCATCAACGGCCTTCATTTTATGTTCTCCTCCTTCAAGGAACACAATACTTTCTCCGTCTCTTTCCATATATTCGGTATCGACATATAAGGTTAAACTATCTCGTAGAACAATATCTGTTTCCCGAACTCTGGAAATTTTATTTTCGATAGCTTCAAATACCACTTCTATTTCTAGTAAATCACCTTCATATAAAACAGCTCCCTTATTATTCTGAGGCTTATATTTATAAGAGAAATCATTGTTAAACCCTTGCATTATTAGGATGCATTTTAAATGCCGTCCACTCGAAAAGCCTTCTATTTTATAATCATCACTCAATACTAAAGATTCTATTCCAACAACTTTAGTAATACCTAAAGTAACAGGGCCAGAAAAATTTTGGATATAAAAATTCATGGCGTCAACCTCAAAACATTCGATTCCTTTTGCATCCTTAGTTTTAGTTCCTATTATTTTTGCATAGATGCTATAATGAGTGCCGTATTTGGTGTCAGAATAAATAGGGTCATTGGCTGAATTGTTGTTGTTTAGGTCCTTGTTTTTTAATAAAATATTAAAACGTAATTTTTCGTGTGCCATCTACTTTTATTTTAAATTAAACAATACTTAAAATTGAATGTTAAATTTCGGAAAAAAAACAAAGCGAGAACATACCCAGCGTTGGGTATTTTTATTTAGTGATTAATGCTGGTGAATTTGGTTGTAAAGGAGGGCTTTTGAGGAATTATCCTAAGAAAAATTTAATGGCTACAATAAATAATAAGAAGGCAATAAAGGCAAACAACACCCATATACTTCCCTTGTAGTAACGCTTGTGTAGTTTTAGATCTTTTCTATAAGTAAATACTAATGCAATAATAAATGCAATAGCAAATAATATTCCGAATATGATTTGACCTCTACTAAACATATAATTTATATTTTTATCCAAAATTAATAAAATACAATGAAACCTGCGAACCTAAACTAATTATTAAATTTATTGCTTTGATTAATTTAATGATTGCGTTTCATTTTATAATAAACCAAGACTAAAAATAAGAGACCTATGAAGGATAAAATAGAAGCTGTTAAAGCATTTCATACCGCATTTAAATTGGGATATAGAGAATCGCAAAAGGCCGATTTAGGAAAGGATAAAAATACGCTGCGTTTTAATTTGATGAAGGAAGAAAATGAAGAATATCTCGAAGCGGCTCAAAATGATGATTTAGTTGAGGTTGCTGATGCCTTAGGAGATATGTTGTATATTTTATGCGGGACTATCATAGAACATGGGATGCAACATAAAATTGAAGAAGTATTTAATGAAATACAACGCAGCAATATGAGTAAACTCGGAGAAGATGGGGAGCCTATTTATAGGGAAGATGGTAAGGTGC
>Ga0105356_10007530_pt1 | contig 10002 bp, 6 predicted proteins | sample GOMGulsemesocosm_3_FD_83502 | JGI IMG/M metagenome (GOLD analysis project Ga0105356, IMG submission 83502) | Methane-oxidizing microbial communities from mesocosms in the Gulf of Mexico - GOM9D Gulf of Mexico | ecosystem: Environmental > Aquatic > Marine > Cold seeps | place: Gulf of Mexico...
CGTCGTATTCCGGCGCGATACGTACGATACGGTCATCATTTCTGGGACGTAGGGTTTGTCTGGAAAAAAGATCGATGACAGGTGCTTTGCTGGAGTGAAATTCGCTGGCCATGGATAAATCCCGCTGAGCGTCAGTGTAGTAAAGTATATGACATTTTTGCGGGCTTATCGTTCTTTGCTCTTGTCGCAAGCCGTTGTACGGGCCTAAAATACCCGGTTTTATTGTTTGATCTCCACGGGAAGATGGCTGCTATGCACAATGCGAAAGATTTAGTTGCGCTCTTCAATGCACTATTTGTCAATACCAGCAAAACTGAATTGGTGGCCGATGGTGATGAGCCAATTTATCTGCCAGCTACGGATGTTAAATCGTTGCATCGTATTGTGTTTACCCTCGATTATTTCTCCAGTGCGCTACATGAAATCAGCCATTGGTGTGTTGCCGGGGTAGAGCGTCGTCAGCAAATCGATTTTGGCTATTGGTATGAACCCGATGGTCGCTCGTTGCAACAACAAAAAGCCTTTGAAGTGGTTGAAATTAAACCTCAGGCGCTGGAGTGGATTTTTTCTGTGGCGGCGGGTATTGAGTTTCACGTTAGCGTTGATAATTTACATGTCGAGGAATACGACAGTTCAGTTTTTACTGAGCAGGTGCGGCAACAGGTCAGACGATATTTGATCAATGGTTTGCCAGGCAGAGCGCAGAACTTTGTGCGGGCACTGGTTAGTCATTATCAGCAACAGCAGGCGTTTGCTGCTTTTTGTGATGAGCTTATGGCATCAGAAAATGTTGTTGATCTGCCGTTGACGGTTTCGAACTAACGGTCGCGTGCTTATTTTATCTTTCTACTCGGCGGCTGAGGCATAACGAATACTTTGTTTTAATGCAGCCTGATCTTCCGCTTTTTGAGTCGCAGGTGTTCGAAGCGCTTGAGTCTGGGAGACTGCTGGGCTGGTTGTATTCTGTACGGGCAGTTCTGCGCTATAGAGTGCCTGATATTGATCTTTTAAATACCCCGACAGCTCAGCCAATTCTTTTTTAGTGCGCATCGCATCTTCCACCAGTTTATCAATTTGCTGTTTTAATCCACCGATAGGATCACCGTTTTTCTGCGGTAGTATTGTTTGTTGTGCCTGTGCAGTTTGCTGGTAGGAGGAGCTGAGCTGGCCTGCAGTCGAATCTTCAGCTATTTCTGCCGTAGTGGATTGTTGTAGTGAGTTGATTTCAGGCGATGGAGTTGGCGTGCTGGCTTCATCGTTGGCAGGTGCTTTGGGTAAATGTTGCTCCAGTTGTTCGTTTACATCAGCGGGTAATTTATTTTGCGCGTGGGCTTGTAAAACCAGGTCGATGGCCTGCTGTGGTAGTGTGCCAAATTGTACTAAGTAATTTTCGAGAGTATGGGCCAGCAAATCATCTGTTTGAGTTTGTGAAAACTCCTGGTTATTTAAGGCCTCGTTGGTTAGCTCAATAATCTGACGGGCTTCCTTATCCTGCTGAGCACTTATGATTTCAGCGCCGCCTCTGTTTGATTCCAATAGCGTGCCGGTAACCTTGTTCGAGGAAAGTGGTGCTTGATGGTGCGAAATTTGTGAATTCCAAAATGAGCTGATACTGCTCTCTGGCTTTTCGTCAGCTTTGAAATGTTTGATTAATATTTGCGTTAATAATGTTACGCAACGTGCGGCAGGTGAACGAGGCTCGCTGATAACCACGGGTGATTGCATGGCAACCGCGCTGCGCATGGCTTGATCCATGGGGATGTAGCCCAGATAACGAACCTTTAGATGAACATATTTATTGACGGCCTGAGAAAATCGTTTAAACACATCCATGCTGTGTTTATAGTTTTTGGCCATGTTGACCAGCGTATAAATAGGCTTGTCATACTGGCGGCGCTGCAATACTTTAACCAATGAAAAGGCGTCGGTCAGGGAAGTGGGTTCTGGCGAGATTACCACGACGGCATATTGGGCTGATTGCAGGAAGTTAATGACGTTTTCACCGATGCCCGCGGCGGTATCAATCAGAATGTAGTCAAACTGTTTTTCGAGAGTACGCAGCGCTTCAACGATGCGTGTTTGTTTATCTTCTTGTAACTCGGCGAACTCGGCAATGCCGCTGGCAGCGGGGATGATTTTTACGCCTTCTGGTCCCGTCAGCAAAATATCTTCGATACTTTTGTCACCGTTGAAAAATTGCTCGAGAGTGAATTCGGGTGTGAGCCCCAAAAGAATATTGATGTTGGCGAGGCTGGTGTCGGCATCAAAGATACACACTTTGTGGCCGCCCTTAGCCAGTGCGATGCCTAAATTGGTAGTGATATTGGTCTTGCCAACGCCGCCTTTACCACTGGTAATGGCGATGGCCAATGCCGTTTGAGTAAGCTCGCTTTGATCCTGTTGTGAGTTCGCGGGGCTGTTGGCCATGGAGGGTTCTTCGTTATAGATTTTTATTTTGTGTACATTCTAGCACCATCCAGAAGCATAGTGCATGCTCGAAAAAACGTGCTTGATTGTTTGATCTGAGGCTGATTTTTTCTGCTGAGGGCAAAATTAAAACTGTTCAGCACGGATCAATTTTGACAATAATTTCGTGACGTCTATAGTTATCGGAGGGTTTGGCCCATGTAATGGGACAGTTTATTAACAATAACTGACAACGGACGTCAGGATTATAATAATAACTTTATGATTGCTGAAAATTTTGATGATGTGTTTGCGGACATCGACATTAACAAGTTGCCTACGTTACCTCAGGTGCTGTTGTTTTTTCTTGATGCCTCTCACACCGAGGTTGTGTCGTTTGATTGCTTGTCCGATCTGATTAAAAAGGATGCGTCCCTAACGGTGCGAATCGTTTCTGCTGCCAGCTCGGCTTATTATGGTGGGCAGGGCACGGTGCTACCCTTTGAGCGTATTCTGGTGCTATTGGGTTTACAGACCATTAAAACGATTGCTATCACTGCGTCCGTACAGCAGTTTTTCTCTCGTTTTGACAGTGCCAGCGCACGCCAATTAAAGGCTTTTTGGCGCGATTCTTTGACATGCGCTCAATTGGCTAGTTCGTTGGCGCAATTGACCGGTTATGCCAATAAAGATGAAGCCTATCTGGCTGGTATGATTCATAACATTGGCTCGCTGATTTTCTCCAATAATTATCCGGATCAATACGCAGCCCTTGTCGAAATGGCAACCGATGAAGCTCAGCTTGTGGCGTTGGAAACTGAGCATTTTGGTGGCAGCCGCTACCAAGCCGGTGCGTGGATTGTTTCCAGCTGGGGTAATGATTCTTTTCTAGCCGACTCAGTGCTGTATCAGGGTGAGCCGGTTGAATCTATGCGGGGCGCGCATCATTTGGTGAAAATCTTGGCAGTGGCTAGTCGTTTATCCCAATATCGTGACGATGCTGATGCAGACGGATTGGCAGCAGCGAGGCAGCTATTCGACCTTAATCATTCTCTGGTTGATGATTTGCTGGAAAAAACCCGTGGCGAAGTGGTGGATATTGCTAAGTCCATGGATATTGATTTAGAGCCTTTGGTCTCTGAGTCAGCAAGCGCTGAAATTTCTGCTAATGATGAAGAGAAACAGGTAGAACTTGCCGGTAAAGTACGTGATATTGCCATGCTTAACGGTGTGCGTCAGGATTTGTCGCGCAGCGAGGGCGAGCTTTCAGTCAAACAGGCGATCAGCAAAAGCTTGAGCATTTTATTTAATTGTAAAAGCTGTTTGTTCTTTAAAACCACAGAGCAGGGGCAATCACTCAAAGGGGATCCGCTCGGTGATGACGATCAGAAAATTGCCGAGTTTGATATTGCTCTGTTACCTGAAGCGAGTTTGATTGCGCGTAGTTTTATCGAGGAACGAGTTTTACATTCCTATGCTGTTGATTCCACAACGCCAGCCAGTGTTGTGGATCGTCAGTTGCTGAAATTGACTGGCAGTAAAGCGATTGTCTGTTTGCCGCTGATCGTGGATCAACATCAACTGGGTGTTTTAGTGGTCGGTGTTGCGGCGAAAACAGCAGCGGCGATAGAGCTGCAATTACAGTTGTGGAAAATGTTTGCCAATGAAGCGTCTTATAGTCTATTCATGCAGCAGCAGCATGAACGACAACAGCAAAGCCAGCATGACGAAGACAGTGAGTATTATCAGGCGCGGGCGCGGGAAATTGTCCACGAGGTCAATAACCCGCTCAGTATCGTCAAAAATTATGTGCATATTCTCAGTTCTCGTCTTGATGAAAATGCTGCTGCTCAGGACGAGTTGCAGATTATTCGTGAGGAGCTAGAAAGAGCTGGAAATATTTTATTACGCCTACCGGGTATTACCGAACAACATATCACCAGTGAAGGTTCGGCTTTTATTAATGTGAATACTCAGGTTACGGATCTATTGAAAGTTTTCCGCTCTTCGTTGTTTGTTACAACGGGGGTTTCAGCGGTGACAGATCTTGATGACAACATGGCATTGATTGAAAGCAACCCCAGCGCGATTAAACAAATTTTGACTAATTTGATCAAAAATGCGGCAGAAGCCTTGCCTGTATCAGGTCTTATTACAGTTGAAACTCAGGCGCTGGTGAACTTTAATGGCTGCAATTATGTTGAGATAGTGATTGCAGATAATGGCCCCGGCATTATGCCCGAGGTACAGGAGAAGCTTTTTACTCCCGTTGAGACCACCAAGGCAGGCAATCATGCGGGGCTTGGCCTCAGTATTGTAAAAAGCCTTATAGACGAACTGGAAGGATCTATAAGCTGTAGGAGTAGCGCCAAAAACGGAACGCGCTTTGAAGTATTGATTCCCAGAATTACCACGGACGATTGACGTCTTCGGTAACGGGTAACTAATGTGTAGTTAAGGAATCGTAATGCAGCGTAATGAACTGATTTTGGTTGTCGATGATCAACCACGCATGTTGCAAAGCCTTGAGCAGTTGATGGTCAGCAGTGGCTACAATGTGATTACGGCTTTGGGTGGTCAATTAGCGACAGAACAGTTGCTTGAACATGATGTTGATCTCATGTTGCTTGATCTGAAAATGCCAGGCTTTAGTGGCCATCAGGTGATGGATTTTGTAGAGGAACATCAGCTCAATACCACGGTGGTAGTGGTGAGTGGTGAAACTTGTTTTGACGCCATGTCTCAGGTTTTGAGAAGTCGCGCCTACGATTATATTCGCAAACCCTACGTACCCGAAGATTTGCTGCATACCGTTGAAAACGCTCTTAAAGCACGTCAGCTTGAATGCCAAAATCAAATCATCAATGACCGTTTGAGCCGGTCAGAAAAGCTTCATCGTTATCTGGTTAACAGCTCTCCTGACCTTATTTATATGTTGGATCATGAAGGCCGCTTCACCTTCGTTAATGATCGTATTGTTGAGCTGCTGGAGTTTCAGCGCGAAGAATTGCTGGGTATGCATTACCGGGACCTTATTTTCATCGGTGATGCAGAACAGGCGGGTTATGTCTTTAGCTCTCGTAAGATTGATGACACCTCTCCGCGTAATGTGGAACTGCGTTTTAAATGTCGCGACGCCGATCGGCCACCACGCTGTTTTGAAACCAAAACCATTCCTATTGAGTTGCAATCCTCCGAAATTTTCGAAGGTGTTCAAACCATAGAAACCTTTGTTGGCATTTACGGTGTAGCGCGTGATATTTCCGAACGTAAGGAAGCTGAGCGCACCATTAATTTCCAGGCTTATCATGATTTATTGACTCGTTTGCCTAATCGGGCGCTGTTTAAGGATCGTCTTAATCTGGCGGTGGCTCAGGCAAAGCGTACGGGTAATGAAATGGCGGTCATGTTTCTCGACCTTGATCGCTTTAAGTTGGTGAACGATACCTTGGGCCATATTTATGGCGATGAGCTGTTGCAGCGGGTCAGTCAGAAATTGCAAGGCTGTTTGCGTGAGGGTGATACCATGGCGCGCTTTGGTGGCGATGAATTTACGTTACTTATGCCCGAGGTTGAGGGCAAGGACGATGCCACTGTTGTCGCGAAAAAAATTATGGAAAGACTACGCGAGCCCTTCTTGATTGAAGGACATGAAATTTATGTAACCATCAGTGTTGGTATCGCTATGTATCCCAAGGATGGCGCTAACATGGATTTGTTGGTTAAAAATGCTGATATTGCCATGTACCACATTAAAGGGCGTGGCAAGAATGATTACCAGTTTTTCTGTCCTGAGATGAACGAAGCCACCATGCAGCGATTATCGCTTGAGCGTGATATGCGTAAGGGCTTGGAGAGTGAGCAGTTTGAGTTATATTTCCAACCCCAGGTGGATATTGTTAGCGGGCAAATTGTTGCTTTTGAAGCACTGGTTCGCTGGCATCATCCTAGTTTAGGTTTGATCTCGCCAACGGATTTTATCGCTGTAGCCGAAGAAACAGGTTTGATCTTGCCGTTGGGTGAGTGGATTGTGCGTAAGGCTTGCAGTGTGTTGCGGTCATGGCGAGATATGGGTATCAATGATGTTCGTATGGCTATTAATCTATCTTCCATGCAAATTGAGCATAAAAGCTTTATTGGACTGGTACATGAGGTTATGCGCGAGTACCGCTTGTCCGGCCATGATTTGGAAATGGAAATTACTGAAAACCTAATTATGCAGGATATGGACAATTCGATTAAAAAGCTCATGCAGCTTAATGATCTGGGTGTTCAAATTGCTATTGATGATTTTGGTACCGGTTACTCCTCGCTTAGTTATCTACAGAAGTTGCCTATTCACACGCTTAAAATTGATCGCTCCTTTATTAATGAGATTCAGGAAGGCGGCGGTGACGCCTGTATCGTTGATGCTGTTATCGCCATGGCCAGTGGTTTGAAGCTTAATTTGATTGCCGAAGGTGTTGAAACGGAGTATCAGATGGACTACCTACGAGAGAAGGGCTGTTGTGAAATGCAGGGCTATTACTTTGGCAAGCCCGCCTCGGAGCAGGCCACCATAGAATTACTGACCCATGCACCTTTTGGAGAATTAGTCTTACCCAGCGTAGGCTAGCGGTGTTTGAGTTTCTTTCGGCGTTTAATGGTTAATTCAACCGAAAAAAACGCCGTGCATTGGCCGTTGTTATTGCGGCTATTTGTTGTTTATCCCTGCCTAAACAATGGCTCACCGTTTCAAGTATATGCGGAAGATAGCAGGGTTCGTTTTTCCCCTTTTTTGGTTTTGGCCGTAGGCTGCGTGGTAATAGGTAAGGCGCATCTGTCTCTAGCATCAATAGATGTTCGGGAATTTTTTTGACGATATCCTGTAGATGTAAACCGCGACGTTCGTCGCATATCCAGCCCGTAATACCAATGTGCAGATCCAGACTCAAATAATCCTCTAACTCCCGCTCATCGCCGGTAAAACAGTGCATCACAGCATCACAAAGTTGCGGACGATAGTGTTTAAGCAGCTCATAAAAAGGTTCGTGCGCATCGCGCTGGTGTAAATAAATTGGTAGCTGTAGTTCAGTGGCTAATTGTAGCTGTGCCTCAAAGCAGGCGAGTTGCTGCGGTTGGGGTGAATAGTTACGATTAAAATCCAATCCAGTTTCGCCAATGGCTCTTACCTGCGGCAGTGCGGCTAACGTACGAATTTCATCGAGGCTGTTTTTATTGAAGGTTTTTGCCTGATGAGGATGAATGCCAGCCGTAGCAAAGCAACCTGGATGTTGCTTTGCTAAAACTGTAGCTGCTTGACTATCTTCGATATCGCTGCCAATCAGAATAAGGTTGTCGACTTGAGCGTGCCTGGCTCGATCCAGTATTTCGGCATGACGTTCGTTGAACGCTGAGCTGGTTAGGTTGACGCCAATATCAAAGAGTGAATAAGTCATTTTTTATGTCTGTTGCTGCGGAATTTATAGCGATTCTGTACGTTCATGGCACCATTGCAGGCTGTCCAGGTAGGCCTGTTTAACATCCGAAATAGATAAATGATGTTGGGTAAGAGCATCCCACTGAATATGTCCCCAGTCGCCTTGTTCGTAAGTGATGGATGTTTTCAGGACAAACCCGAGAATACCCTCATGGTTTGTCAGGGCGTCATTCATTTCGTCGGTGAGGTCCATCGACTCAAGCAACTCTTCCATGGGAGCATCAAAGTAGGCGTCCATCATGGATAGCATGCCGACGGTGAAAAACAGATCACGTTGTTGCTTGTGTATATGGGTACCCAGCAATTCACACATTTTGGCTCTCACCATGGTGAGTTCTGTCAGTGCATGGGGTTTGTCGTCCAATTGAGACATGGCTAACAGGCTGGCCCAATGACGAATATCTTTTTCACCCAGCAAAACAACAGCCCTGAATAGGGAATCAATTTTATTCGGACGCCGGTAGGCTGCCGAGTTAATCATTTTCAGTAGTTTAAAGCTGAGGCTGGGATCCTTGGAAATAGTGTCGTGCAACTGTTGCGGATCGCTGTCTGGGCTTTGTAAGTCAGCAATGAGCTTCATAACCACCATTTTGTTGGCGGGTACTTTGCGACCTTTCATGATCTTCGGTCGGCTTAGGAAGTAGCCTTGGAAATAATCAAAGTCCAGTGTCTTGCAGAAATTATACATGTCTTGGGTTTCGACTTTTTCTGCAAGTAATTTGACGCTCGACTTTTTGAGTTGTGTCACGTGTTCCGTAATTTGTTGCTCGGAAAGCGCCATGACATCAATTTTAATAATGTCAGCCAGGTCAACCAGAGGTTGGAGGGATTCGTTGTATTCAAAATCATCAAGAGCAATGATGAAACCCTGCTGTTTGAGATTTTTTATACTGCGGATAACGTCGGCATCGGGCGTAACATCTTCAAGCACCTCGATGACCATTTCGCTGCTGGTAAAAGGGGGCGGCTCGAGTAGCAGGTTACGTGTGAAATTAATAAAAGCCAGATGTTCCCCCACGACATTATGAATGCCGATTTCTGAAAAGGTGTTAAAGATGACGGCGGAGGTTGCTTCGTCTGCATCAACATCTTCGACGCGCAGATTGTTGTCTGAGCGAAATAGTAATTCGTAGGCGTAAATTCCAAGCTCCGTGTTATAGATGGGCTGCCTTGCCAGCAGCACATTTTCCTTATGCATATCTGCTTCTCAGAATAATTATTATTTTATATGGCCGCTCTTCAGTGTATTAGATATTTTCAGTTTCGATAGTAAAAAGATATTTAATCAACGCTTAAAAGTTGTTTCGGTGAATTATAAAGCGTTGCCATTTGCAGGTTTGATTGCTGGCGGCGATACGCGTAGATCACGCTGAAGGTTAGTACATTTTTAACGTACTGACGGGTTTCGTGGAACGGGATGCTTTCAATCCATACATCAATGGGAAGATGAGCGGTGGTTTTTAGCCATTTTTCGATTCGGTGTGGGCCTGCATTGTAGGCAGCAGTGGCGTAGATGTTATTGCCGTCAAACTGTTCCAGTAGTGATGTTAGATAAGCACTGGCCAGTTCAATGTTTTTCTTTGGATCAAACAACTGTCGACGTGAGTGATAAGAAATTTTGTGTTTGCGTGCTACGTTTTTGGCCGTGGCGGGCATCATTTGAATCAGTCCGCGTGCGCCTGCGTGGGAGACTGCATCGGCGGTGAGTGCGCTTTCCTGGCGCGCCATAGCAAACAACCAGTTACTGTTTAACTGACGCAGCTGTGCGGTTTCTTCAAAGTTTTCTTCAAAACTTAACGGAAAGCGCAGTTCTAGGTCATGCCAGCGTTTGGCGGCAATAGCGGAACGTATTGCCTGGCTACTCCAGCCAATGAGACGTGCATGGTGAGCAGCGGTGTAGTGCTGGTTTTTGTCGAAGTTTTTAGTTGTCCGATACCATTCACGACGAGCGGCTGTGGTTTGTTCGGCGTGAATTAATTCCTCTGCTCTGACAATGCTGGGCAACTGCTTGAAACGTTCCAGAAAGTTGCCATCAAGGCCGTAGTGCTGCTCGTTCATTCTATAGGGTTGTTGCAGGTAATCAGCGGCAAGGAAGCTGTAATAGTCACGTTGCAACG
>Ga0105356_10007533_pt1 | contig 9999 bp, 9 predicted proteins | sample GOMGulsemesocosm_3_FD_83502 | JGI IMG/M metagenome (GOLD analysis project Ga0105356, IMG submission 83502) | Methane-oxidizing microbial communities from mesocosms in the Gulf of Mexico - GOM9D Gulf of Mexico | ecosystem: Environmental > Aquatic > Marine > Cold seeps | place: Gulf of Mexico...
ACCCGCTCAACTAATTGTTGATCTATATTTGGTTCGCTCTTTTGAGCCATATCCTTTAACACTGACAATTGATTTGTACTCATATTTTCCATTGGCTCATAACAAACGCATAAAATAAGACTAGTGTTTTTCAAAAAAGTTCTTTTTATTTTTGATCTTTTTTAATTTTTAGACTTAATGGCTTATTTGGACAATGATATTACTAATGACCAGAGTATGTTCTAACGTTAATTAAACGCTATTATCTGGCGGCTGATACCTATGTATTATAGAATACCTGAAACTTATTTACTTATACATTCGTCTTAATCGCCGAACTTAATCAAAAAAAGTATGACTCAACAAAACAATTGTGATGTTCTAATCATTGGTAGCGGTGCCGCAGGTTTAACTTTGGCGCTCCATTTAGCAAAAAATGCCGACGTAGTTATTTTAAGTAAAGGCCCGTTAAATGAAGGCTCTACTTTTTATGCACAAGGTGGGATTGCTGCAGTTTTTGATGAAAATGATAGTGTTGCTGCACATGTCGACGATACATTGGTTGCCGGTGCAGGCCTTTGTGACGAAGATACCGTACGTTTCACTACAGAAAATGCTAAATCTTGTCTAGAGTGGCTAATTGACCAAGGTGTTGCCTTCGATAAAGAACAAGGCGGTGAAGGTGAGACCAAGTACCATTTAACTCGCGAAGGTGGTCATAGTCACCGTAGGATCCTACATTCGGCGGATGCTACAGGCCAAGCTATTCAAACCACTTTAGCAGATAGAGTCAAACAACACTCTCGCATACGAATTTTTGAACGCTTCAATGCTATTGATCTTATTTGCCAGCCTGGAAATGCTGATACTGCAAACAAACAATGTATTGGTGCTTATATTTGGAATAGAAATACTGAAAAGGTTGAAAGCATATACGCCCAAAAAACCATCCTAGCAACTGGCGGTGCCAGTAAAGTGTATCAATATACCTCTAATCCAGATGTCGCTAGTGGTGATGGCATTGCCATGGCATGGCGTGCTGGTTGCCGTGTCGCTAATATGGAATTTAATCAGTTTCACCCCACTTGTTTATTCCACCCATCAGCCGGAACATTTCTTTTAACCGAAGCACTTCGCGGTGAAGGCGCAAAATTAAGGCGCCCTGATGGAAGTCGTTTTATGCCTGCTTTTGATGAACGTGCTGAGTTGGCACCACGTGATATTGTTGCACGTGCGATTGATTATGAGATGAAGCGCTTAGGAGCTGATTGCATGTATCTTGATATTAGCCACAAGCCAAGTGACTTTATCAAACAACACTTCCCAACAATTTATGAAAAAACCATGTCATTGGGCATAGATATTACTAAGCAACCTATCCCGATTGTGCCTGCAGCACATTATACCTGTGGTGGTGTTATGGTTGATCATCATGGTAAAACAGATATTGAGCAACTCTACGCTATTGGTGAAATGTCATATACTGGTTTGCATGGTGCAAATCGCTTAGCAAGTAATTCTTTATTAGAGTGCTTAGTTTTTGCGCGCGCTGCCGCATTAGAAATCAGTGAAACTTTAGCGCAGGACAACCGTCAATTATGCCTACCTCGATGGGATGAAAGCCGCGTTACAGATTCAGATGAAGAAGTGGTCATTCAACATAACTGGCATGAGCTCAGGTTATTCATGTGGGATTATGTCGGTATTGTCCGCACAACAAAACGTCTTGAACGCGCATTACACCGAGTTGAGTTATTGCAGCAGGAAATTGAAGATTATTACCAGAACTTTAAAGTCAGCAATAACTTATTAGAATTAAGAAACTTGGTGCAAGTTGCCGAGCTTATTATAAGGTGTGCTATGGATCGTAAAGAAAGCAGAGGCTTGCATTACACTTTAGATTATCCTGAGCTTCAGCCACAAGCTAAGCCGACAATCTTATCGCCAACACAAGAGCTATAATAACGCCAACTATCATTATCATCAGAGCTGCTTCAATACACGCACTAAGCGAGCATAATCTTGTTCGCTCAAGCTATCCTTGAAGATGAATAATTGTGTTGAAATAACTTGTCTGTTTTTTTGAGTTGAATTACATAGTGACTCAACACGCTGCAAGTCTAACCAACAACCTAAAAAGCCTAAACGACTCGTTGCCAGTAATTGATAATCATATGAATCATGACCTAGTAAAACTAAACCATTTGGGCTTATTGTTAAATAATGAGTAAAGAACCCGTTATTTTCCAGAGATAAATAAACACTTATGAAAGTTAAGCTGCTTACTAAAATAACGAGAGCGGGTATATAAGCATAACTATACGTAATCAGCATAACTAAACAAGCGCCTAATAGCAGGCAGCCATAGACAACTCGTTTATAGCGTGATGGTCTTACACTGACATTATACTTTGACGCGTTTAAGAATAAATTGCACCATATCGTTGAGCTCTGTGTCTTCACAAGTTTCATGTCCCATAAACCAAGCAAATAACTCAGGGTCTTGGCAAGTTAACAAACGCTCAAATGTAAATTGTTTCTCTGTAGATAGATCGTCATATGCTTCATCTACAAATGGAATAAACAATACATCTAACTCCAACATGCCACGGCGACATGCCCACTTTAAGCGTGCTTTATTTACCTTTAAAACATTAGTTGAGCTTTCATCATTTGTCACTGTACTGTTTGAAACATCATTACTAGACATAGGGTTTCCTAATTGATTTACACTTTGCCTATTCTAACAATAACTATCATTATACAGCTAACAAAAAACATAAATAAATTGCCAATAAAATTTCTACTTGCCGTTGTTTTTTGCTATTTTCGCCCTTACCTTATAACTAACCTTAATAGACAAGCACTACTAACCTAGCAGCTTATTCATAGAGCGTCAGCATGACAATAGCCAGCAATAAAGAATTACCTTCTCTATCACAGTTACCCGATACTTATTTAATTTCACTTACTGATTTTGGCGCTATCTCCTTGGCCGGAGAAGAGCAGAGTAAATACCTGCAAGGGCAAGTCACCTGTGATGTCAATAACAGTACCGAGCAAAGTTTGCTTGTTGGTGCTCATTGTGATGCGAAAGGAAAAGTTTTTTCTGTTTTTCGCTTAATTAATCGTTCATCCGCTCACTTACTTTTACAGCCAAAAGCCAGTATTTCTAACTCGTTAAAAGAATTACAAAAGTTTGGAGTGTTCGCAAAAGTTACTATTGAGGATGTACAAGACTTAACTTTTATAGCTTTAGTTGGCAAACAGGCAAGTAATTTATTACAGCAAAACTTCTCACAAGTTCCTGATAGTTTAACTCCTGTTGTACAAGTTGGCTCTACTAGCTTAGTTTACCTAGCGGGTGAGCAAGCTCGCTATATTATTATTGATGAAAAACCTGCCGTAAGCGCCATAATTGATTCATTATCTCTTCCTGTCTACACACAGGCGATATGGGACTTACTAGAAATCACACAAGGTTTTCCTATTCTGTCAGCACAATCAAGTGGTCAATACGTGCCGCAAATGCTGAATTTACAAGCCATTAATGGTATTAGTTTCACTAAAGGCTGTTACTTAGGGCAAGAAACTGTTGCTAGAATGCAGTACTTAGGTAAAAACAAGCGTGCGTTGTTTTCATTAGCAACAAATCTTGAACAGCCTTTGCAAAACGAAGATATTATTGAAAAACAATTGGGCGAGAATTGGCGTAAAGCTGGAGATATACTTGCTTTTTACCAAGCCGATGATGGCAGCTGTGTAATACAAGCTGTACTCGCTAATGATAATGAACAGCCAGCCTTACGTATTGGCTCACAAAACAATGCTGTAGTAACACAACAAGCATTACCTTACACTTTAGCAGCTGAATAAGCTCTACTCTATTTATAACCATTAGGATAAAACATGAAAATAGCTAAACATAATGTCGTTGTTATGCACTATGCCGTATCAGACGGTGAAGGTACTTTAATCGACAGTTCATACGAAGATAAGCCTATGGCTATTATTCAAGGTACTGGTTATTTAATCCCAGGCTTAGATGATGCTCTTGTTGACCACCAAGTTGGCGACAAATTTGAAGTGGCAGTAGCTTGTGAGCAAGCATACGGTGAACGCCATGATGATTACGTACAAACAGTACCTAAGTCTGCACTTGCTGGTGTAGAAGATCTTGCTCTTGGTACGCAATTACGTGCCACTACAGATGATGGCGAGCAAACGGTTATTGTTATTGATGTTCAAGATGATGAAATTACTGTTGATGGTAACCACCCATTAGCTGGCTTAGATTTAAGCTTTGATGTTGAAATTATTGAAGTACGTGAAGCGACGGCTGAAGAACTTGAGCACGGCCATGTCCATGCTGAAGGCGGTTGTGGTCACGAGCACTAGAAGCGTCAGTTTACTTGCTTAAGTTTCTAAGTAAGTAATATATACAAAAAAGCGTAACCTTACGTCTAAGGTTACGCTTTTTTTATAATGAGTTTTGCTGAGGGTTTACTTTAGAAACTAAAGTTAACTATTCTTCCGTTACCGCTTCTTTTGAATCTGCATCTGCAGGAGTCGCTTTTGATAAGAACATATCGCGCAGTTTAGAATCAACATCCTTAGCCATTTCAGGATGCTCTTCAAGGTATTTAGCAGCATTCGCTTTACCTTGACCAATACGTTCGCCATTACAGCTATACCAAGCACCAGCTTTTTCTACAAAACCATGCTTAACACCTAGCTCAATTAGTTCACCTAAGCTGTTAATACCTTGACCATATAATATTTGGAATTCAGCTTGTTTAAATGGTGGAGCAATTTTGTTCTTAACCACTTTAACGCGTGTTTCATTACCAACAATTTCATCGCCATTTTTCACCGCACCAATTCGGCGGATATCTAAACGTACAGAAGCGTAGAATTTTAGTGCATTACCACCAGTAGTTGTTTCAGGGTTACCAAACATAACACCAATTTTCATACGGATTTGGTTGATAAAAATTAACATGGTATTAGATTTTTTCAAGTTACCTGTTAACTTACGCATAGCTTGTGAAAGCATACGAGCTTGTAAACCCATATGTGAATCACCCATATCGCCTTCAATTTCAGCTTTTGGTGTTAAAGCTGCAACCGAGTCAACTACGATAATATCAATAGCCCCTGAACGAGTTAACATGTCACAAATTTCTAAAGCTTGCTCACCTGTATCAGGTTGAGAAACTAATAAATCATTAATGTTTACCCCTAGCTTTTCAGCATAGATAGGGTCAAGTGCATGTTCGGCATCAACAAAGGCACAAACTTTGCCTTCACGTTGAGCTTGGGCAATAACCTCTAGGGTCAACGTTGTTTTACCACTTGATTCTGGTCCGTAAATTTCAACAACACGACCTAGTGGCAAACCACCAGCACCTAGCGCAATATCTAAGCTTAATGAACCAGTAGAAATTGTTTCTACATCCATAGTGTTATTGTCGCCAAGCTTCATTATTGATCCTTTACCAAATTGACGTTCAATTTGACTTAGGGCTGCTGATAATGCTTTTTCTTTATCGTCTTTCATCGGTTGCTCCAGAATTCTTAATCGGTTATTTCGTTTTGATGAGACAAGTATACTGTATGGTCGTACAGTATCAAGCTTTTTATAACTTTTTTATTTTGATTAACTAAAAATGAAAAAGTGACACTTTTAATTAACTGATATTTAAGGTGTTTTACCCACTCTATAACTTTTATTTTTTTTAGGCTAAAAAGTTACTATTTGACATCACTGTATGACTTAACAGTTTTTACTGTATGCTCATTATAATTATTTACCATTCAGATAAGCTGCTATCAGTCTCTCTTCGGTATAAGGATTAAATACTGCTAGAGGGGGCGATAATCATTACCAAGCAGAGTGCATATTGAATGCTAATGGTTATATTTTTTCTAGATAAAATGATGGGGTTAGTTAGGTTACGCTTTACTCAACTCATACCAAGGCTCAGGTTTATGGATGTGATAACCCTGGCCAAAATCAATGCCTATATCAATTAGCATTTTTTCAATTACTTCGTTCTCAACAAATTCAGCAACGGTTTTTTTATTCATAGCATCTGCAGTGCGTTTAATATTTTCAACAAAAACACGGTTAATGTCATTGCTATCCATGTCCTTAACAAAAATACCGTCAATTTTTATCACATCTACAGGTAATTTTTGTAGATAGCTAAATGATGATAGACCACTACCAAAGTCGTCTAAAGAAAAACTACAGCCATAAGATCTCATTTTATTGATAAAATAAAGTGCCGACTCTAAATGAGTAATAGCCGAGGTCTCAGTAACCTCAAAACAAATACGCTGCGTTTGTATTTGGTACTGTTCAAATAGATTGATAACCTGCTCATAAGTATCTCGATCGGCCAAGGTTACTCCTGATAGGTTTATGCTATAGGTAGAATTATCCTCAGCTGACATAGCTATCTTTTTAAAGGTGTTTTCAATCACCCAGTGATCGATTTGCCTAATCAAGCCGTATTTTTCTGCTGCAGGAATAAAATGAATTGGTGGTACAAGCGCGCCTTGCTCACTTCTCATGCGTACTAGTACCTCATAATGAGAACTTTTTTGCTCGTTAAGTGACTTAATCTCTTGGCGATATAAGAGTAATCTGTTTTCTTTTATAGCATCAGCAACATCATGCACGGCTTCCATTTCTTTAGCATGTAGGACAAGTTGCTCATCATCACTTTGATATACCTGTACCCTGTTTCGTCCTTTCTCTTTAGCAAGGCTGACCGCTTGCCCTAACGATGAATAGACCTGTTGAGCATCAAAGATAGAGTTATCTAAAATAATGACACCGATACTCGCAGTAATATTAGTGTCTTTTTCAAATCCACTAATACGTATTTGTTGTATTTCTAAACGAACCCTATGAGCAAAATCTTTCGCCTCATTAAATAACATATCCGGTAAGAGCACGGCAAATTCGTCATTTCCTAATCGACTTATAATAGCACTATCGGGTAGAAACTCTTTTAGCCTAATCGATATTTGATGTAGGAATTTATCACCAATGGCATAACTGATACTGTTATTGATAACTTGAAATTTATCCAAATCAATATGCATTACCACACCAGAAAGGTTACTCCCTACCGTATTAGCATTAATAGCATTGTGAATAAGTTGGCTGTTGGCTTCAATGTGCTCTGATAATTGCCTATCAAAATTTACCCTGTTGGCTAATCCCGTAAGTTGATCGTAATTATCAACATATGCTAAAGCTTGTTCGACTTGGCTACGTTTTAGTAAACTGTGCTTTTGCTGGCGAAAAAAACCGTAGATAAACAAGCTCAATAATAGCCAGATAAGGCCTGCTTTAATTAAACCTTCACGAAAGAAACTGCTGCTATATTCAGGCGACAAACGAATAGCTAATTGCCAACGTGTATTAGGAATAGCCTTAACAAAGTTAAAAGATTTTAATTCGCTGCCAGTAATCAACTTAGTATATTTATTATCACTAGTCTCTGTTGTTAATTCTACTTCACCAGGGGCATCTTCACGCATTAAGAAGAGTTGCTGATGGGGTAACTGATATTTTTTGAGTAAATTAGTTAATATGTCAGGATTAAAGGCGACAAAGAAAAAGTTGTTCTCAGAGCCTGCTATAGATAAAGGCTGTAACAAATCAAAGTGCATACTGGTTTTACTACGATGTAAAAAAAGTTTGTTTTGCACCCCCTCATGCACTGTTGTCGAAATTTCCTCTTCGCAGTCCGGTAAAAAGTCACCCGTTATATGTTTCAAACTGCCCTTGCCATTTGGGTCAATCAAGGCAAATAAGCGGGTATTATCAATATCACTTCTCAGCGTTTTTAATACCTGCATATAATCTTTCTTTGAAGCTTTTTCTCCTTGCTCTTGTAGTTGCTCTATCGCATTGAGTTGCTTTTGTTGAAACAAATCAATTTCTAAGCGCAGCTGAGTAAAGTATTCTTGATAGTCGGAGAGGATACGATCCGTTACTGAGTCCATCAAAGACTCTTGATAGCTTTGATGGGTATTACTGGCAGAGAAGCTTTGTGATACCAATAGTATCAAGATCAAAACACTTGTTAAAATAACAACACGTTTAGAAGTGGTTAATGCTTTAATCTCATGTTGTTTATATTTTGCTTTCAATAAATTCTCAAAAAAAATATTGCCTAAAATTAATATAAACAGTCCCAGTATTTTTGGCAAGTCATTAAAGTAACTAGCACTGGTGTACTAGTTTTTTCCGACCAAAGCTGACAATTTGCTCTGAAATCTTTTTATTGACGCCTTTTACCAATACCCAACTATGCCAATATAGCGTTTCGACCAGCTCTTTATCTGGACATAAATTGATTAACTGCCCTGACGCTAATTCTTGCTCTATTTGTAACTTTGGTAGCAAGCAATAAGCAACGCCTTGTTTTACCAGCTCCACAAAGGCTTCAGATGAACGCACGCTATGGCAATAATATTGATTAGCAGCGAGGTTAAAATGCTTTGCGATATACCTTACGTGCATATCATCTTTATGATCATAGCTTATGGCTGGTGCCATTTTTAATGAGCCTTGATTTACACCATGAGGAAAGTATTTCTGTTGAAAGCCTTTACTTGCCACCAAGCAGTACTCCATTTCACCAAGCTTGAAAGCACGATAACCCTTTAGCGGTTTTTCCATCACTGTCACAGCGCCAATAGCCTGACCACGTCGTAATTTATCTATTGTCCTTTCTTCATGCTCAATAATTAAATCTAATTCAATTAAGTGATCCCTTAACACCGGCGTTATAGCTTCGATAAACCAGGTAGCAATGCTATCTGCATTAACAGCTAATGAAACCTTCATCGGTTTTATTGGCTTATCTGGTGAAAGTATTGGCAGTAATTCATGCTCAAGTTGTTTTACTTTCTTAAAGTGACTTAGCAGTTGGTCACCCGCTAATGTCGCAACAATAGGCTGATTCCGGATAAGCACTGGCTGCCCTACATGCTCTTCAAGTGTCTTAATCCTTTGGGAAATAGCCGACTGGGAAATAAATAGTTTTTGTGCCGCTAACTCAAAACTTTGTAGCTCAATTACCTCAGCTAATGCTGCTAAGAGCTTATAATCAAATTCAGCCATAATGGCAAAGACCTCCTATAAGTTTTACTAATGATAGTTAAATATTATTAATTATATTAAACATGGAGATTAGTGCAAACTAGCATCCATTAAATCCCCCTAACACTTTATGGAGAATCACTATGAGCTTATTAGTTTTGGCCAAAGGCTTCACCTTAACATTAAGTATGATCATGCCTATTGGCACGCAAAACTCTATGTTAATTAATCAAGGTATCAGTCAAAATCACCACAAAATGACTGCAGCCCTTTTTGTCTTATATGACGCCTTATTAATAAGCTTAGGGGTACTTGGTGGTAGTATTTTACTCTCGAGTAATGAAACCTTATTTAACTTACTGACTTGGGGCGGCATTCTTTTTCTAACGACCTATGGCTTATTATCAATGAAGTCAGCTTTTAGCCAAGCTAAAAGTGGTACTGATACAGTACTAAAAAAGAAGTCGGCAAAGATCATTTTCCTGACTACTTTAGCGGTTACTTTTTTAAATCCACATGCATATATTGATACCGTAATGGTTATCGGCAGTGTTGGTGGTCAGTATTCAGATGACGCTAAGATATTTTTTCTTATCGGCTGTATATTTGGCTCATTGACTTGGTTTAGCTGTCTAGCACTTGGCGCAGCTAAACTTTCAGAGCAGTTAAGTAGACCGAAAGTAAAAATAACAATAGATATAGTTATTGCTCTAGTTATGTGGCTAGTTGCTTGGTCCCTATTTAATGCATGGATGGCACGTTAGCATTTATAGAGGTAATAATTGTTAAAAAGTTAAGAAATGCTAATAGCGCTTATGGCATAATCTAGCGATAAATATCCCTAGCCCAAAGAGTTTTAGCATTTCATGACTACTGCCCCAAAAGATCTTTCA
>Ga0105356_10007534_pt1 | contig 9995 bp, 8 predicted proteins | sample GOMGulsemesocosm_3_FD_83502 | JGI IMG/M metagenome (GOLD analysis project Ga0105356, IMG submission 83502) | Methane-oxidizing microbial communities from mesocosms in the Gulf of Mexico - GOM9D Gulf of Mexico | ecosystem: Environmental > Aquatic > Marine > Cold seeps | place: Gulf of Mexico...
TGTGGGAAAGCCAATAAGGACGACTTAAAACGCTCTGACAAGGCTCTATTAATTTACAATGCCAATATCATTAATGTAAACGACGGCAGTATTCTCGAACACCGAGCGATTCTAATTGATAGTGGTTCCATTACATCTATTGGTGACTATGCATCTTTAAAAAAAATGCGAAGCACAGCACGGCAATTTAATGCCGATGATAAATTTATTATCCCGGGATTATGGGATATGCATGTGCATCTTGAAGGTGAAACTCTGATTGAAGATAACGCAGCCTTATTAGCTCTTTATATCGCCTATGGTATCACTACGGTTCGAGATTGTGCCAGTGATTTAGGGGAGCAAGTTTTAGCCTGGAGAGATGAGATCAATCGGGGCGAATTATTTGGCCCACAGATATTTACAGCAGGCAGAAAACTAGAGGGTATTAATTCAATTTGGAAGGGCGATTTAGAAATTGCTGATACCCTAGAACTGCATCAAATGCTGGATAAGTTAGAAGCTTATAAGGTTGATTTTATTAAAATCACAGAAAACACATTATCGGGACCACTATTTCTAGAAAGTGTCAAAGCCTCAAAAGCACGCGGATTTAAAACTTCGGGACATGTTCCCATTGATTTGACCATAAATGAACTCGCTACTGCAGGTTTTTCGAGTATTGAACATGCCAGCTATTTACTTAGGTTAGGAAGTGATGAAAGTGAAACGGTAAAGCAAATTCGATCACAAACACTTAGTAAATCTGAGGCTAATAACAACTATAGGATCAACTTTGATCAGGAGAAAGCCATTAAAGCCTATCGCGAATTAGCAAAGACCAATATAGCGGTTACCCCAACACTAATTGGTGGAAAACAACTGGCTTATTTAGATGAAAATGATCATCAAAATGATGCTTTTTTGCAATATTTAACCAAACGTTTTACCGACAATTATCAATGGCGTATCGGTAGGATGGCCAATGACACACCAGAGCAAAAGCAACAACGCAAAACACGCTATCAACTTATTGCTAAGCAGCTCCCTTATATTCAAGAGGCAGGAATAACAATTTTAGCTGGCAGTGACTCGGCGGCTTTAAACACCTATGTATATCCCGCCTTAGCATTACATGAAGAACTAGGTCTGTTTCAAGATGCCGGCCTTAGTCCCTTACATATATTACAAAGTGCCACAATTAACGGGGCAAAATTCATGAATACCCTACATAAAAAAGGAACAATAGCTATAGGCAAAGAAGCCGATCTTGTGATTTTAAATACAAACCCCTTAGTAAATATTAAGGCTACCCAAGATATTCATGCCGTAATTAATAAGGGGAATTATTTAAACAGAGCGGCCTTAGATTCAATATTAGATAGGGTCATTAAAAAAAGGAATTCTCTAGACCGTTTGCGAAACTAATTTAGAGTATTTTTATACTCGACAATAATACAAAGGAATAATCAATCTCTTTATTCCAGAATGCATAGTGAGCTCTAATAACCTTTAAAAAAATGAAGTGTATATGAAGGACTTTTTAGATAGGAGTATAACGACGAGAGAAGTTATTTTTTTATTGGCCTTAGTATTCTGTTTTTCTCCGTTGATCTCACCTTCAATCGCCTTATTGATGGGTTTAATCATTGCGCAATTTGTCGGTCATCCTTATTTACGTCTCAACCATAGAGCAACACATATTTTGCTAAAGGTTTCGGTGGTTGGCTTGGGCTTTGGAATGAACATCAACAGCGCCTTGAGGGCAGGAAAAGAAGGTTTTATATTTACTGTCATATCTATTGTTATTACATTGATACTCGGGATATATATTGGAAAACTCCTAAAGATCAACAAAAAAATATCTTATTTAATTTCAGCAGGTACGGCCATTTGTGGTGGGAGTGCTATTGCGGCTATCTCACCTGTAATTAAGGCTAAGGAGAATCAAATTTCCATCGCTATTGGAAGCATTTTTATTTTAAATTCTATTGCTTTATTTGTATTTCCAGCTTTGGGATTGGCTTTAAATTTATCACAATCTCAATTTGGAATGTGGTGTGCTATCGCCATTCACGATACCAGTTCTGTTGTGGGTGCGGCGAGTAAATATGGCGCTGAGGCCTTAGAAATTGCGACTACAGTAAAATTAGGTCGTGCTTTATGGATTATTCCTCTGTCTTTTTTATCTACGTTGATCTTTAAAAATCGAGGAAGAAAAATTAAAATCCCCTACTTTATAGGCTTATTTGTATTAGCCATGATTGCTAATACTTATCTGCCTTTAGTACAAGAATACAACCATTACTTAACCGATATTGCCAAAGCAGGCTTAACGGTGACCTTATTTTTAATTGGATGTGGCTTAAATCGGAAGACCATAAAATCGGTTGGCATAAAGCCACTCATACAAGGTCTCATCATTTGGGCATTTATTACCCTTGCAGCCTTAGCTGTGGTGATGACCTTGATGAACTAAGAGATACGGCTTAGAGATTCTTCTTAGCCTTCTTGCTTCCTGCATACATTTCATACTTAACTAATCGCGATTCTAGTTTTGCATTAAAAAGTTTAATTTTTCGTGATGGTCGTAAACCAACATATTTTAGAGATTCTAAATTAGAGGTAATAAACCAGGCATTTGTTCCTGGATACCCATGTTTTAAAGTCGTCCCTATATCCCCATAAAAGGATTCCATATCAAGCACCTCGAGACGTTCGCCATAAGGAGGATTAAATAACATATGCAAATGGGATTCTCCTTCTTTTTTGGTACTAAAGAAATCTTCCTGTGTTATGGTAATAAACTCATCTAAATGGGCGTTTTTAACATTGTCCTGCGCTTTTCTCACTGCCGATGGCGCCTTGTCATAGCCAATCATTTTATGATGAAATTCTCTGGTTTTTTTCAATAAAGATTCTTCAATTTTCTCGAATAATTCTACATCCCAGTCTTGCCAACGCTCGAAAGCAAACTCTTTACGCATTAAATTGGGCGGAATATTACAAGCAATCATCGCGGCTTCAATTAAAAGCGTCCCAGAACCACACATAGGGTCCATAAAATCACTTTGTCCATCCCAACCTGAAAGCATTATCAGTCCAGCTGCTAACACTTCGTTAATTGGAGCAATGTTCGTTGCGGTTTTATAACCACGGCGGTGTAAAGATTCTCCTGAGCTATCTAAGGACACCGTACACATTTGTCTATCAATATGCACATTGACCTTTAAATCTGGAAATCGTAAATCTACATTTGGTCGGGTTCCTGTTGTATTTCTAAACTTGTCAACTATAGCATCTTTGGTCTTTAAGGCAATATATTGCGAATGTGTAAATACCGTAGAGTGTACCGTTGCATCGATGGCTAAAGAACCATTCTCAGACATAAATTCATCCCAGGGCATTTTATAAATCCTATCGTAGAGGTCTTGTTCATTATTGACTCTGAAGGAATTAATAGGTTTTAAAATTTTAATCGCTGTTCGCAGACCTAAATTTGCTTTATACATAAAGCCCTTATCGCCTTCAAAACTGACATTACGTACACCAATCTTTACATCCAATGCGCCAAGATCACGTAATTCCTTTGCTAAAAGCTCTTCAAAACCAAATAAGGTCTTGGCAACCATTTTAAAATTATTCTCCATTATTATGCTCAAATAGAATGCAAAAATACTTTATTTTTGTTGCAATATATTAGTTAATTGATAATAAGGTTAAGGATTGTAGCGACATCCTTTTTATGAATTCCTGGAATTGCAGGAATTCTATAAAAAGATACAGCGGAAAGCCTGACAGTTTTGACGCCTTAGCGCAAAAGTGGAACCTCCAAAAAATAGAATGACAAAACACACAAAAGATTGGTTTACCCTTTGGTTTAATACGCCTTTCTATCATATTCTTTATAAGGATAGAGATGATGAAGAGGCACAGTCATTTATGGAAACGCTTACCAGTTACCTCAATATTGCCGAGGACGGTACTATTTTAGATTTGGCCTGTGGTAAAGGTCGCCATGCGGTATATTTGAATTCTATAGGATATAATGTCACCGGAATTGATTTATCTACCGAAAGTATTTCCTTCGCCAAACAATTTGAAAATCAAAGTTTACATTTTGATGTGCATGACATGAGTACGGCTTATTCCCAAAAGTTTAACGCCGTTTTTAATTTGTTTACCAGTTTTGGTTTCTTCGAAGATGAGAATGATAATCTCAATACGATTAAAGCCATAAAAGCCAATTTAAAAGATAATGGTGTTGGAGTTATCGATTTTATGAATGTTGATTACGTCGTAAATAATTTGGTGTCTGATGATGTTAAAACCATTGAGGGCATTGACTTCCACCTGTCTCGTTATGTCGACAATGGGTATATTATCAAAGACATTTCCTTCCAGTTTGAAGGCATTCCATATCACTTTAAAGAACGGGTAAAGGCCATTAGGCTGTCCGATTTTAAAGCCATGTTTGAAACTGCAAATATTCAGTTATTAGATGTTTTTGGGGACTATAAGCTCAATACCTATAACGCGCAGAACTCCGAACGTTTAATTATGATTTTTATGTAATATGAATAAATATTTATTCCCAATATATGCGGTAGTACTCGGTTTTATAATCGCTAAAATTGCCAAAGAAAAAAAAGTAAATAACATTAAATTACTATTGGCTTTTAGTGGGGCTTTTTTAATGTCGCTTACGGTTTTTGACTTATTACCCGAAGTTTACGAACATCTTGAAGCTAGGGAAACAGGCCTCTTCATCATGATTGGTGTTTTGGTTCAAATCTTTCTGGAATTTTTCTCCAAGGGTGCCGAGCACGGTCATGTTCATATTCATAAAGGCAGCAAAGTCTTTCCGTGGTTGCTTTTTATAAGTTTGTGTTTACATGCTTTTTTAGAAGGCTTTCCTATTCATCAGCATAATGATATGGTCTATGGAATATTGATTCATAAATTCCCAATTGCCATTTTAATTACGACGTATTTATTGCAGTCAGATTTTAAAACCATGCAAATAGTTCTCTTTTTAACCTTGTTTGGAGCCATGACACCTCTGGGAACCATTATCTCTAACAATGTGGCTGTTTTTGCGGACTACCTCAACTATATTAACGCTTTGGTTATTGGTATATTTTTACATATTTCGACTACCATTTTATTCGAAAGTAGTGAAGGTCATAAATTTAATCTCACAAAAATATTAGTGATTATCGTCGCCGTTAGTATTGCCTATTTTATGTAAAACAAGTCTTGTCTTTGTTAAGCATTGTTATAATTTATTAAAAATTAATTCTATTAAATACATGTTCTCAAAAGAAGAAAGCAGATTACTACGAGAAGAATTTTGGACGAGTTTTGGAAAATCATTTCCTAGAAAATGGCTGTTATACAATACTAAAATTAAAGGGCTTTCATTTAAATTTTATTTTGACACTAAAAAAGCTTTTGTATCCTTAGACTTAGAAGATGATTTAGAAAATCGAATTAACTATTGGGAAAAATTACAATCTCTACAATCCATTTTAAGAGATGAATATTTACCCGAAGTGATTTTTGAGGAAGAATTTTATCTAGAGAACGGCAAGGAAATCTCTAGAATATATGTCCCATTAGAGCAGAAGGTCTCCATTCATAACAAGAATACCTGGCAGGAAACCATGGTGTTTTTTAATATCCATATGAATTTATTTGAAGCTTTTTTTGAGGAATATAAAGACATTATTAAAGTATAATTATGCAAAGAAACTTTTGGCAACGGCATTGGAAATGGATCACTCTGGGTATAATAGGTATCCTCGCTGTTTTTTTTATGTCGCCTATTGGTAATGCCGTAACAGATATCGCAAAAGTGTATGCCGACACTTCTGTCTATGAAAATGCATTAGAAAAAGTCAAGGTCAACCCTCGGGTCATTGAACTCATGGGAAACCTCGCTACCATTGATAAATTCGCAATCGTAGAAGGTGCTGTCTTCTATTCAAACAACAACAATACGGTCAGCATTACCCTGCGCATAAATGGAAGTAAAGCCAAAGGAAAACTCGATATTATCGCCAATAAATTAAAGGGAACTTGGGACTATGAACGCCTTAAAGTCCGGATTAGAGACCCCAAAGAAACGATTGTGGTTTTAGACTAAATTATTTCTATCAGGCTAAAAGCCAAGCTTCTCTTCTATCTCAATTCACAATACAGGTCTTACCATTCATCGAAAAACATAGCCATTCAACTTCATTTTTGTTATATTTGAAACATTAATGATCCATTTCAGTCAAATTTAAATCCTCCTCAAACTGAAATATGAAAGGTTTTTTATCGCTATTTTTTGTATTTACTTCTCTTATAATGGATGCTCAAGTGTATTCCGATTATCTCGGTGCGGGTAACAATGAAGGTATTAAAGTAACTTCAAGCAGTTCGCAAAGCAGAGCCGGATGGAATGAATTAGCTTCTGGAGATAACACTGTTAACGGTAATGGTTTGGATGCCAGAATTCTTGAAACTTCGAGGTTTTTAGCTCAGGCTACTTTTGGAACGCCTCTGGAATATATTGAAACCGTATCCAAAAATTCCTTTGAAGATTGGTTAGACACACAATTTACTATCGATTCTCCATCTATAGGAGAACTTACGAATACCATATATAATCAGGCGCTCAATTTGTTTATTGCCAATGGTGGTGACCCAGAGGACTATTTTGGTCCATTTTCAGCGCATTTTCAATATGCCTGGTGGCAATCTAATATCGCAAATGAGGATTTGCTCAGGCAAAAAATGGCACTAGCCTTAAGTGAAATCCTGGTGATTTCATGGGATTCAAATCTCGATAGTTATGGTGTGGGACTTGGAGATTATTACGACGTATTGAAAGACAATGCTTTTGGAAATTTTAGAGATCTCTTATTAGAAGTTACTTTACACCCAATGATGGGAGCTTATTTAAGTCATTATAATAACCCTAGAAGTTTTATCAATCAGAATATTCATCCCGATGAAAACTATGCAAGAGAACTTATGCAGTTGTTTACTATTGGTTTGTATGAGCTCAATCAGAATGGTAGTTATATTTTAGACCCTCAAGGTGACAGGATACCTACTTATGATAATAATGATATCAAGGAGTTCGCTAAGGTTTTTACAGGTCTTGGCCCTTCTGAGGTAATCCCCAATACATATAATGTCCAAGCTCGGTTCGGAACCGGATTCTATTTTGCCCAAAAGGATTTACCTATGCTTATGTATGATCAGTGGCATCAACCGGGACAAAAACATCTCCTAAATAATTACACCATTCCTGATGGGCAAACGGGAATGCAAGATATTGAAGATGCGATTGATCATTTATTTAACCATCAAAATGTCGGCCCTTTTATATCAAAACGATTGATACAAAACTTGGTAAAGTCGAATCCAAGCCCAGAATATATATCTAGGGTTGCTGCTGCTTTTAATAATAGTAAAGGCATTCGAGGAGATATGAAAGCCGTGATCAAAGCTATATTATTAGATGATGAAGCGAGATCCTGCAGTTGGATTAACAGTCCTGATCAGGGCAAACTCATCGAGCCTATGATGCGATACTTTAATGTGACCCGTCAAATTGACTTAGACAATAAAAATGGCAACCATTGGAATATTGGCTATAGTTTTTACAATGCAACAAAACAGGCGCCTTTAGCGGCACCCCATGTATTTAATTTCTTTGAACCAAACTATGTTCCCAATACCGAATTTGCAGATGAGAATCTGGTAGGCCCAGAATTTAAAATACACAATACGGCAACCAGTATTGCTTATGTCAATGAAGTCGATTTATGGACGACCCCACAGTATTTTTCGGTATTAAATACCTGGGATTTAGAATTGGAGGACACTGTTTTAGACTTTGAGAGGCTTAAATATTTTGCAAAAGACCCTGAAGTATTACTCAATGAATTAGATAAGCTCTTTACACGCGGAATGTTATCAGACCCAACACGCCAATTGATAACAGAAGCGGTTGCTCCTATAAACAATACCAATTCTAATATTGATTATTTGCATTACCGAGTGAAAATGGCCTTATACCTCATTCTGATCAGTCCAGATTATGCAATTCTAAAATAATGTAAATGGCGAAACATAAACACCATATATCTCGAAGAAAATTTATAGGACAGTCCTGTGCAGCCGTGGGATATACGACTTTATTTTCATCTTTGATAAATTTAAAAGCGATGGCGGCTTCGGCGGTCGACAATTCCGCAAATTTAAACGGCGATTATAAGGCTTTGGTTTATGTCATGCTGCATGGGGGTAATGATTCTTTTAATATGCTTATTCCTAAAGGAAATACTGAGTATAATGAATATGCCACTACACGTTCTAATTTGGCAATTCCTCAGAATGAAATCCTACAAATAAACCCATTATCCAATGACGGGCGCTCATTTGGAGTGCATCCTTCCATGACAGATATGAGGCAGTTATTTGACAATAACAACCTAGCTTTTATCAGTAATGTAGGCACCTTAGTTGAACCCTCTACAAAATTGGAGCTACAAAATGAAACTGTAAAATCCCCATTAGGCTTGTTTTCTCACTCCGATCAGCAGCAACAATGGCATACAGGGAGACCTCATGAACGCACAAATATTGGCTGGGGTGGCCGTATTGCCGACTTGGTGCAGTCTATGAATTCCAATAGCAATATCTCGATGAATATTTCATTGAAAGGAACTAATATTTTTCAGCGAGGAGAGCAAATCACGCCTTATACAATTAAAAATACTGGAAGTATAGGTATTAGTGGTTATGGCAATCAAAATAATTTTGACCAATTACGCACCCAAGCATTAAATACAATGATGGACCGCGATTATCAAGACATCTTTAAAAACACCTATATAAATACCATAAAGTCCTCAAATGAATCCAGTTTAGAGTTTCAGGCGGCCATTGACGAAGTTCCAAACTTTACAGCAGTTAAACCCCAATACAATCATTTGGCAAGTCAACTTAAAATGGTGGCAAAAAGTATAGCGGCAAGAGAATCTTTAGGTTTTTCAAGACAAATATTTTTTGTTGAAGTTCATGGTTGGGATCATCATGATGAATTACTACTCAATCATTCAAAAAAGCTCGGCCAAGTTAATGATGCCTTACAATATTTTAATACGCTGATGACTGAGCTCAACACTAATGATTGTGTCACAACATTTAGCATCTCAGATTTTTCACGAACCCTTACCTCTAATGGCAATGGTACCGATCATGCTTGGGGAGGAAATGCTTTTGTAATGGGAGGTTCAGTAAATGGAAAGACCATTTATGGCGACTATCCTTCCCTAGCCTTAAACAGTGATTTAAGCTTCTATGACGGGGTATTAATTCCGACAACTGCTGCCGATTTATATATGGCAGAATTGGCCCTGTGGTTTGGTGTATCTTATTCTGAATTAAATATGATTTTTCCAAATCTCGCCAATTTTTACGATAGTACTTCTAATGTTCCACCTTTAGGGTTTATGAATATGACCTCATGAAAAAAGCATTGTTTTACATATCGACAATTCTATTATTTATAGGGCAAACCCTTAACGCCCAATGCTACCCTGACAGACATAGCACCTCTTGGATTGATGGCTGGATATCCTGCGAAACCTCAGCAAACCCAAATCCTATTTATGGGGAATCTCATTGGATACTTTATGATCTAGGATATACTTATGTATTAAAGGAGACTCAATTATGGAATACCAATGAACCCGAACATCTAGATTATGGCATTCAGGATTTTAATGTTGATTATTCTATAGACGGTTCAACCTGGATACATCTAGGAAGCTACTCTTTAAATCAAGCTACTGGTAAATCCAATTATGAAGGGGAAGAAGGTCCCGACTTCGACAATATAAAAGCACGTTATGTTTTAATTACGCCTAGCACGAATTATGGAAGTAATTGTTATGGCTTTAGCGAACTTAAAATCAATATTATTGATCCCTTCAAAATTATTGATGAGGAAA
>Ga0105356_10007540_pt1 | contig 9990 bp, 8 predicted proteins | sample GOMGulsemesocosm_3_FD_83502 | JGI IMG/M metagenome (GOLD analysis project Ga0105356, IMG submission 83502) | Methane-oxidizing microbial communities from mesocosms in the Gulf of Mexico - GOM9D Gulf of Mexico | ecosystem: Environmental > Aquatic > Marine > Cold seeps | place: Gulf of Mexico...
TACTTATTTAATGATTGGGGAACTTATGAACAAGCCACTATTAGCCTTACTGGCACTATCCACCTGCTCGCCACTCGCCTTAGCGGCGAGCGCTAACAACACCTCTAGCAATACCTCTAGTAATACAGAAGCAGTACTGGTGACTGCTACGCGCACCGCGCAATCAGTGGATACATCGCTGGCCGCTGTTGCAGTTATTGAACGTCAGCAAATTGAACAATTACAGCCCAGCGACTTACTGCAGTTGCTAGCGTCAACCCCGGGGGTCGATGTCTCTCGCAACGGTGGGCGCGGCGCCAGCGCCAGTTTGTTTCTGCGTGGTACTAACAACGGTCACGCTTTGGTACTGATCGATGGCGTTCGTATGGGCAGTGCGACACTGGGTACTGTTAGCCTACAAAATATTGACCCGGCTCAGGTTGAGCGTATCGAGATTGTACGCGGTCCTCGCTCCAGCCTGTACGGCTCGGAAGCTCTGGGCGGTGTTATTCAGGTATTCACTCGCAAGCCCGCGGACTTCGCCCCGGTAGTGACCCTGGCCTATGGCACTGACAATACCCGCGAGGCCTCGCTGGCCGCTGGTGGCAAGTGGGGCGAGACCTCTGTCGGTGTTAGTATCAGTAGTAGTCAGAGCGATGGTATTGACAGCCAGCTATTTGACGGCAATACCGATGCCGACGACGACGAGAACAGCAGTAGCTCACTAGCGCTAACCCTCGCGCACCGTTTTGAAGGTGGTGCCGAGCTGTCCTTTAATAGTAACAGAGCCTCGGGCGATAAAGACTTTGACCAGGGCGACAGCTATTACGCGGTGGCCGAGGCTTCACCCTATAACAAATTTGAGGTGACTTCGCTCAACGCGGCGCTGGCGGTACCCTTGACAGCCTCCTGGCTGAGTACGGTATCGATGGGCTATGTAGAGGATCAGAGTGAAACTCGCGACCATAATATAGCCGATGGCAGTGAATTTACTACCGAACGGGACCAGGCCTCCTGGCAGAACGATATTCAACTCAACGACAACTATTTACTAACACTAGGTTATGACTACTATCGCGACGAAGTGGTTGGTAGCCAGAGCTATGCCCAGACTGAGCGCAGCAACCGCGCGCTATTCGGCCAAATGCAGGGGCAATTGCCCGCTGATGTTGATATTGTTGTTGGTTACAGACGCGACAAGAATGATCAGTTTGGCTACGAGACCACCTATAACATCGCATTGGGTGTGGATTTGGGCGCTGCTCACCGTTTGATAGTGTCTCGTGGTACCGCTTTTAAGGCGCCCACTTTTAATGATTTGTACTGGCCTGCCGATCAATATTCAGCCGGCAATAGCAATCTGGCACCGGAAGAGTCCGATCATATTGAGCTGGAACTGCGCGGTAGCTACGCCGACCTGACCTGGTCGTTAACGGCCTACCGCAACGACATTGACAATCTGATTAACTGGGCCGAGACCAGTCCCGGTTTTTGGCAGCCCAGTAATGTTAATGCAGCGGAGATTCTCGGTTCTGAATTTTCCCTGCGCACGCAACTGGGTGATTGGAATGTGCAAACCAGTATTAGTTATGTAAAACCCGAAAATGCTGACAACGGTAATTTACTGGCAAGACGAGCGGAAAAAACGGCCTTGGCGCAGCTCGACCGTCAATTTGGCAAGATGTTTGTTGCCGTCAATTGGAAGGCGCAGAGTCATCGCTATGATGATGTAGCTAATAGTAAACGCCTGCCGGGCTACAATACAGTTGCTGTTAGCCTGTCCTATGAGATCAGTGAAAAGCTCACTAGCCGATTAAAACTAGACAATATTTTTGACAGTGATTACCAATTATCGAAAAACTATCACACCGCTGGTAGTGAAGCGCTGCTTAGTTTGACCTATAGTTTGTAGCGGTGCTTTAGTAAGCGAGCAGTAAAACGCCAGTAGCTTGTTAGCTGCAATGGTGGTTTAGCAAAACTGTCAGCGCCGCGTTCTCAGCAGTCGGACTGTCAATGCGGCGCTGCTAGATTAACGACTGAAAATAGGTCTTAAGAATAGCGATAGATTCGCAGTTGGAGTGCAAAATATGATAGACGACGATAAAAAAATATCTAGCCATAAAAAGAAAATGGAAAAGCAAAAGGAAAAAATCGACGCCAGTATCGCCAGTGCTGATATTGAAAAAGGGGTTCTTATTGTGCTCACCGGCAACGGTAAGGGCAAGAGTAGTTCGGGATTTGGCATGGTGTTGCGGGCCATGGGTTACGACCACCGCATTGGCGTGGTGCAGTTTATCAAAGGTGTACAGTTATCGGGTGAGGAGCTGTTTTTGAAAAAAAACCACCCTGCGGAAGACTTCTATCAAATGGGTACCGGGTTTACTTGGAATACACAGGATAAAACCAGCGATATTGAGGCCGCCGAGCGCACTTGGAAAGTAGCTGAAAGAATGCTTAAAGACGACAGCTATAATCTGGTATTGCTGGACGAGCTAACCTATATGATTGGCTACAAATATCTCGACGAAGAGAAGATTTTGTTGGCTCTGGCGAACAGACCGCCGCAGCAAAGTGTTATTGTTACGGGTCGCGGCGGCGGCTCGGCGCTACAGGAGCTGGCCGACACAGTATCTGAAGTCAAAGATGTCAAACATGCTTACAAGTCGGGTGTTAAGGCTAGAAAGGGCGTGGACTACTAAATGCGTTTTGCCGCCAATACCACATTAATGGTGCAGGGAACCACCTCCGACGCCGGTAAGAGTGTATTGGTGGCGGGGCTGTGCCGGGTGTTGGTGCGACGCGGTTTGGCTGTGGCTCCTTTTAAACCGCAAAATATGGCTCTCAACAGTGCTGTTACCAGTGATGGCGGTGAGATCGGTCGGGCCCAAGCAGTACAGGCTAAGGCCTGTTATCTCGATCCCCACAGCGATATGAATCCGGTGTTGTTAAAACCCAATAGCGATATCGGCGCCCAGGTGATCATTCACGGCCGGGCGCTGACAGACATGGATGCGGTGGCTTTCCACGACTATAAAAAAACGGCTATGACAGCGGTATTGCAGTCTCACGGTCGTCTGCAACAGCAGTATCAGGCTGTTGTTGTTGAGGGTGCCGGTAGCCCCGCTGAAATTAATCTGCGAACTAACGATATTGCCAATATGGGATTTGCCGAACAGGTAGACTGCCCGGTGGTGATTATCGCCGATATTGACCGCGGCGGTGTGTTTGCCCATTTAGTGGGCACCCTAGATCTGCTGAGTGAAAGCGAGCAAGACAGAGTGATCGGCTTTGTGATTAACCGTTTTCGCGGCGATATAGCCCTGCTGCAATCAGGTTTGCACTGGTTAGAGCGGCGCACTGGTAAGCCGGTGCTGGGAGTATTGCCCTATTTACAGGGTTTTCATCTTGAGGCGGAAGACGCTATAGATAGCAGCCAAGAAATAGACTTCGATAGCGACACCGTGCTGTTTAAGATTATCGTGCCGGTGCTGCCGCGTATTAGCAATCATACCGATTTTGACTCGCTGCGCCTGCACCCGCAGGTAGACCTGCAATTTATTGGCCCCGATCAGACTATTCCCGCCGCCGACCTGATTATTTTACCCGGCAGCAAGAGCGTGCGCCGTGATCTGCAGTGGCTGCTGGACCAGGGCTGGCAGCAGGCCATCAACAAACACCTTCGCTATGGCGGTAAGTTAATCGGTATCTGCGCAGGGTTTCAAATGCTGGGCGAGACAATTGCCGATCCGTTGGGTATCGAGAGTGAAGCGGGTCAATCGGTGGCGCTAGCGCTTCTGCCCTTCAATACTGTTATCGAAGCAGAAAAACAGTTGCGCCGGGTCAGTGGTGAACTGAGCCTGGATGCCAGCGCGGTAGTCGGCTATGAAATCCATGCCGGTAACAGTACTGGACCCGCATTGTCGAGACCGCTGGCGCAACTAGAGTGTGGCGCTGACGGCGCGATATCCACCGATAATAATATTATAGGTACCTATATACACGGTCTGTTTGATCAGAGCGCAGCCTGCCAGTCAATATTAAGCTGGGCCGGTCTGAGCGCACCTCAGGCAGTAGACCACGGTGCTCGCCAGGAACACGAGATCAATCGCCTGGCTGATGCGATAGAGCAGCATTTAGACTTGGATCAAATGTTTAGTGCACTGACCGGTGGCTGTGTAAATGACTGACCGGCGCGCCACAGCGCTAATAGTGTTACTGCTGCTGGCCTTGCCCTGCGCGATACTGTACTCGGTCAGCAGTGGCGTATTGAACATTCCGCTGCCGGTCAGCTTACAGGCGTTGGGCCATTTTTTCGCTCTGCCAGTGGCTGCAGTCGATCCTCAGCAGCAGATGGTATTGCAGGCTATTCGCTGGCCGCGCACGTTGATGGCAGCCCTGGTGGGCGCCTGTCTGGCCATGTGTGGTGCCGCTATGCAGGGCCTGTTTCGAAACGCGCTGGCAGATCCTTCGTTAATCGGTGTGTCTAGTGGTGCCTCGCTGGGAGCCTCGATCGCTATTGTACTGGGTTCCACCGTGTTGGCGGGAGCCAGCGAGTTGTTGGGTGCTAACAGTGCGGTGTTAACGACTTACCTAGTGGCGATTATGGCCTTTGCTGGTGGTTTTATTGCCACTATTTTTGTTTATCGATTGGGTACCTCTGGCGGCGCTACCTCTGTTGCCACAATGTTGCTGGCGGGTATTGCGATTACCGCGGTAGCCGGTGCCATTAGCAATATTTTTAGTTTTATCGCCGACGACTTGGCACTGCGGCGCATTAGCCTGTGGCGCATGGGTAGTCTCGATGGTGCCAACTGGCAGCAGCTAACGATGGCGCTAAGTCTTATCGGCCTAGTGTTGATTGCCTTACCTCGCTATAGCCGGGAGTTAAATGCGCTATTACTGGGCGAATCGGAGGCGGGGCATTTAGGCATCGATGTACAGCGGGTAAAATTACAGATTATTGCCTGGACCGCCCTGGGTGTTGGCGTGGCGGTCTCGGTGTCCGGGGTGATTGGTTTTGTCGGGTTAATTGTGCCGCACCTGGTGCGACTGCTAATAGGTCCTGATCACCGCAGGTTGCTGCCGGCTTCGGCGCTGATGGGTGCATCACTTTTGGTGGTGTCCGATACCATTGCTCGCACGGTGATGGCGCCGGTTGAAATCCCTATAGGGATTGTGACCGCGCTGCTAGGCGCGCCGTTTTTTATCTCGCTGCTGTTGCAACAACGACAAAAATTGGCCTTGTTATGATGGGGTGCCTACTGTGTTGAGTGTTTCATCGATTGATGTCGTCGCCGGCAGCGCGAGGCTACTATCGTCGCTGAGCCTAACGCTGAGCCCGGGCTCGGTAACTGCGGTGGTGGGCCCCAACGGTGCCGGCAAAACCTCGCTGCTGAAAGTGCTGTGCGGACAATTAAGGAGTGTGTGCGGGTCGGTGCAATTGCGGGGTCTAGATTTATCCGCTTGGTCGCTGCAAGAGCGGGCGCGCATGATTGCGGTGTTACCACAGCAGTCACTGCTTAACTTTTCTTTTCAGGTGGGGGAGGTGGTAGCACTGGGTCGTCATCCGCATAGTAGCGGTGCCCAGCGCGACGCGCAGATTGTCGATCAGGCACTGGCGGCGGTGGATGCCACAGTACTAAAACAGCGAGACTACACCACCTTGTCTGGCGGTGAAAAGCAGCGTGTACATCTAGCTCGAGTGTTGGCCCAGCTGTGGCAGGGTGAAGCAGAACAAGAGCGTTATCTACTATTGGACGAGCCCACCGCGGCGCTAGATCTTGCCCACCAGCATATGATCTTGCGAGCGGCGCGGACAATGGCTGCAGATGGAGTGGGGGTTATGGTTATTCTGCACGATCTCAATTTAGCGGCACACTATGCAGATACAGTTGTTATGTTAGATCATGGCCGCATTGTCGCCAGTGGCGACGCCTGCAGTGTATTGACGGAGAAGAACATTGAGCAGGTGTTTGGTATTGCAGTGACACTTATGTCGCACCCGCAAACGCAGCGGCCGCTAATAATATACCGCGAACCGCTCAGTTCCGCTGCTAGCGACGGCAGTGCAACACTGTGAGAGAGCTTATTCTCGGTGGTGCCCGTTCCGGCAAGAGTCAGATGGCAGAACAGCGCGCCCAAGACAGTGGCCTTGAGCTGATCTATATCGCCACCGGTCACGGTGGCGACAGTGAAATGAGCGCTCGCATCGCCCATCATCGCGAGCGCAGGGGTGACGAGTGGACGCTGGTCGAAGAGCCGATCAATCTTGCTAAAGTGTTAGCGCAGCAGGCCAGTATGCAACGCTGTCTGCTCGTTGACTGCCTCACTCTGTGGCTCAGCAATTGTCTGTTGTCCGATGATGAAAACTGTTGGGCGCAGCAGCGCGAAGCACTGTTACAGTTACTGCCAACGCTGCCCGGGCAACTGATACTGGTCAGTAACGAGGTCAGTATGGGCTTGGTGGCGATGGAGCGACTGTCGCGAGAGTTTGTCGATCAAAGTGGTTGGCTACACCAAGCACTGGCCCAGCGCTGCGATAGGGTGACGCTATCGGTAGCGGGTTTGCCACACACGCTGAAAGGCCAGTTGCCGTCGCAGCCATAAAGCCCGTGAGTTGAGTTCGCGGTCATGACCGGCGCTGGCGGAGTGTTTCACAGCGCAAAAAATGTAGGTGCACAGCAATGAACGAGTGGATTGAAAACGCGATAGCCCCGCCGCAACAAAGCTACCGGCGTGACGGCGTCGCACACCAGTTACAACTGACAAAACCACCGGGATCACTGGGCTTGCTAGAAGAGGTGGCAGTTCGTCTGTGCGCTATGCAAGGGTCTCTCAAGCCAAGCCTGGAACGGTTGGCGATAAGAATATTTGCCGCCGATCACGGCGTAGCGGCTGAGGGGGTGTCTGCGTTTCCTCAGGCAGTGACGGTGGAGATGATTCGAAATTTCGCCGCTGGTGGCGCGGCCATTAACGTACTGGCCCGGCGGCTCAACGCAGACTTTGCAGTCGTCAATATGGGCACTGCAACAGTGACCCCCACTGGCGAGAATATCCTGCAATACCCTGTCGCTCAGGGCACGGCGAACTTTTGCCAGGGCCCGGCGATGAATCCCGAGCAATTGCATGAGGCGCTGACAGCAGGTGCTGCCATCGCCGAGCAATTGGCAGGCATGCAATTGTTTATTGGCGGTGAAATGGGTATTGCCAATAGCTGCAGCGCCGCTGCTCTGGCTGCGGCACTGTTGCGAGAACCCGCCGAGCAGTTGGTCGGATTGGGCACCGGTATCGACAGCGACGGTAGAGCGCGCAAAGTCGATGCGGTCGAACGCGCCTTGCATCGACTGCAGCCAATGCCAGTGGATCCGCTGGTACTGCTGCAGCAGTTGGGTGGTTTTGAGATAGCTGCTCTAAGCGCCTGTTATCTGCGCTGTGCTCAATTGGCGATACCCTCGCTGATAGACGGCTTTATCTGCAGTGTGGCAGCGCTGTTAGCGGTGCGAATAAATCCCGAGTGTCGCCAGTGGTTTTTCTTTGCTCACCAGTCGGCGGAGGCCGGCCACGGCCGCGTGTTGGCGGCGATGGATGCCAAAGCTCTGCTGCAACTCGAATTGCGTCTTGGAGAAGGCTCCGGGGCTGCGCTGGCGGTGCCGTTATTGCGCAGTGCCTGTGAATTACACAATAATATGGCAACCTTTGCCGACGCCGGTGTCAGTGACGGGCAATAACTATTGAGCTGTTGCTGCGTGGTATAGCGCGAAAGAGCGGGAAAAGTGAGGCTGAAACGGCTATGAAAAGGTTTTTATTACGCCACTGCAATGGTTTTTTGCTGGCGCTACAATTTTTAACGATATTGCCGGTGGGGCAGGTTCGCTTCGACGACCAAGAACAGCTGAGCTTGTCGGTTCTCTATTATCCGTTGGTAGGGGCGGTGATCGGTGTGTTTATCGTCGCCCTAGCACTGGTTAGCGAAGGCGTGTTTTCGCCGCTGCTGACGGCGGTGGTGGTGGTATCACTGTGGTTGGCGCTAACCGGTGCCCTGCATATGGACGGCCTGGCAGACAGCGCCGATGCCTGGATAGGTGGGCTGGGTAGCGCCAGTCGTACATTGGCGCTGATGAAAGATCCTACCTGCGGCCCGATCGCGGTGGCCGCGGTGGTATTGGTACTCATGCTAAAGGTTGCCGCAGTTGCCCAGCTTCTCGCCACTGCCAACGTGTATTCGCTGCTGTGGGTACCGGTGATGGCTAGAGTGGCGCTGTTGTTATTATTGGTGAGTACGCCCTATATACGCGAAGGCGGTGTCGCTGAAACACTGCTGCGAGAGTTCTCTAAGCCGGCAGCTATTGCACTAAGTGCTGTTGTGTCGGTGTTATTGCTACCGAGTCTGTCGACTACAGCTGTGCTGATGATTGTCTGTCTGGCGCTATTGCTGATCTATCTGCGTCAGCTAATGATGGACCGCCTAGGTGGTTGTACAGGTGATACGCTGGGCGCCGCTGCTGAGTTGAGCGAAGTGGCACTACTATTATTGCTGAGCGCAACGGTGGCCAGTTAATATGGCGACCAGCCCACTTATTACGGTGTCGGTATTGATACTGGCACTGTTGTTGGATCGTGTATGGGGTGAACCCCGGCACCTGCATCCGCTTATAGGTTTTGGGCTGCTGGCCAGTGCGCTAGAGCGGCGTTTCAATAGTTCTCTGCACGGCCGCTGGTCTGGGCGCATGCGTGGCTTCGCGGCTGTGGTCTTGTTAGTACTGGTGCCGCTGTCAGTGCTGTGCTTACTGACTGTGATGAGTTCAGCTTATGCCCCGATTGCTATCGCGCTGTCGACGCTATTGCTGTATTTAACCATTGGCGCGCGCAGCCTTGGCGAACACGCAGGTGCCGTAGCCGTAGCGCTGCGCGGCGATGATCTGACGCTGGCAAGGCTGCGTGTATCGTATATGGTTAGCCGCGAAACCGCAGCGCTAGACGAACGTGCATGCTGCGGTGCCACCGTAGAGTCAGTGTTAGAAAACGGCAGTGACAGTATTGTCGCGCCGCTGCTGTGGTTTGCACTGGGCTCGTTAGTGGGCCTCGGTGCTGTCATGGCGGTTGGCTACCGAATTATCAATACCCTCGATGCGATGTGGGGCTATCGCAACGAGCGCTACCAACACTTTGGCTGGGGGGCAGCAAAATTGGACGATGTGGCAAACTACCTTCCCGCCCGTCTGTGCGCTGTCAGCTATGCGCTGGTGGCGGGCAGTTACCGCAATGCACGGCAGAGTCTGTATTGTTGGCGAACCCAGGGTGGGCGCTGGCAAAGCCCTAACGCGGGTCCGGTGATGGCCAGCGGCGCCGGTGCCCTCGATATCAACCTGGGGGGCGCGGCGCGCTATCACGGGGCAGTGGTACAGCGCCCGCCATTAGGTGCCGGTGCTGTGCCCATCGTAGGTGATATCGAACGGTCCCTGAGTTTGCTCAATAGGGCTGTTATATTCGCGCTACTGACCATCGCTGGGACCTTATATTTAGCCGAGATAACAATGGCACTGGTGCAGCAATGGTCGCTGTAACCGATAACAGCGCTGATAGCACTGTCAGTCTCGCTGAGCAAACCGACGGACCAGCGGTTAATCATCATCACGGCGGCGACCTCAGCCGGGCAGCGATCGACTACGCAATCGACATTCAGCGCTGGCTAGACCTTTCCACCGGGATCGCGCCCTGGGGCTGGCCAGTTGCAAGCTTACCCGCGCACGTGTGGCAGCGCCTACCCGATAGCAGCTGTCCACTGCGGGCACCGGCAGCGGCTTATTATGGCTGTCCGGTAGAGGCGGTGTTGGCGGTGCCTGGCTCACAAGTAGTCATTCAGACACTGCCGGCTCTGTTTGGCGAACTCACCATCGCGCTGCCCGATAGAGGTTATTTTGAACACCGCCGAGCCTGGACTGCAGCGGGTCATCGCATAGTCGATTACCGCCACGATCAATTTCAGCAGCTGGACCGGCTTGTTCGCCAGCA
>Ga0105356_10007546_pt1 | contig 9987 bp, 9 predicted proteins | sample GOMGulsemesocosm_3_FD_83502 | JGI IMG/M metagenome (GOLD analysis project Ga0105356, IMG submission 83502) | Methane-oxidizing microbial communities from mesocosms in the Gulf of Mexico - GOM9D Gulf of Mexico | ecosystem: Environmental > Aquatic > Marine > Cold seeps | place: Gulf of Mexico...
TATATTGCAATACCGGTGCCCGATTTACCTGGATTTGGCGAACAAGCTCCGTCGCAATAAATTTGTATTTCAGCGTGTCTCGATGGAGATGGGGCTGAACTAGGCACTTTATTTGAAGTTACGTTAGCTGCAGAACCTACTTTATTTGTCGATTTTTTAGTTAACGAACGCTTCATTAGCGCTTTTGTATAGGTTGATGCAAAAGCTTGTTGAGCTTCTTGATCTGAGGTGAACCCCATATATTGTGCATCAGAACGACCATCAATGTTTGCTTTAACTTCAGGCCAAGAGGTAAACACTCCTGTTTTAGCCCCTTTCCAAATAACATAATATTTTTTGCTCATGACTCTATTAATAGCTCTATCGGTTAATTATCACCACGTATAATAAATCGCTTTTATAGATCAGCCAAGATAATTTTATAACTATTGTTTCCGATCTTTACAAACTCCAAAAAACAACCTTTTCTGCCAAACTATTACTTTCTTGATTTTGTTTTCGCTTGATTTTATTCAATAAACTTGCAAATAGAGCTGAACCTTTTATCGGGTCAAGTATAGGGTTATCTATAAGCATATAACTTGAGGTTAATCCCTGCTCTATCGCCTGAACTAAATACCGTAGCGCATCTTTTTCGTTGTTAATATGGGCATAGAGTATTGCAAGGTTATAACTATGTTTTGATTCTTCAGAGCCTGAATTTAGCACTGACTTTAACAGAATAATTAAATCGTTCACTTGGTCGGCTTTATCCTGCCCGCTTAACACTATAGATAAGATATGAATGGTAGATAAATCACTACTGGATTTATTTTTGGCTAACTTTTGGTACAAATCTTTGGCGGGCTCTATTTGACTTGAAAACAAATAAGTCTCTGCTAAACCTGACATTAACAACGGGTGTTTTTTATAGATACTCAAAGCACTTGTGTATATTTTTTTTGCGCTGTCATATTGTTTTTGTTCTATACTAAGTTGACCCAAATGATAGGTCGCCAATAAATAATCGGGTTGCAATTCAATCGCTTTTTCGTACCATAGTTTAGCAAGTCTAAATCTTCCTAACCTTTGTAAGGTTTGACCTGCATGTACCATAGAGACAACATGATTAGGACTTAACATCAGCGCTTTTTCAATTTGATTGAGTGCTCGTTCTAATTTTGCTTGCTCACTGTATATAAAACCCAAATTAGAAACCGTATCTATATTATTAGGTGAAATCGACAAGGCTTTAATATAGGCATCTACGCTTTTAGACAACCAGCCAGAAACGTAATAGGCTGTGCCCAATGCTTTATAAGACTCAGCAGATTGTCCACCATGTGCTATCGATAGATAGGCATAATCTATCGCCTGAGTTTTATCTTTGTCTGTACCTTCAAATTGAAATACTTGCTGACTATAGGCTTGACTGACACCTGCGTAGGCAAGTGCGTATTTACCGTCTTTATCAATCGACTTAAGAAAAAAATCGATTGCAATGTTATTATCTATTTTTCGATATCGTTTATAGTAACTTAAGCCTTTCCTGTAGAACTCCCTTGCTAATATCTCATCATCTGAGTAAATCACTTGTGCTTTTGATTGTTGCAACGATTTTGTTTCTATTGAGTGAGAAGACGTTAGATATGACTGCCAACCAAACAAAATTGAGAGCATAAAAAATACAGCTAAACCGATTTTAGAAACTTTTTTCCATAATCCTGATAAAGGCAATACCGCAAGATTAGGGTATAAATCATTGACGGTTAAATCCAGCATTACCGCAGGAGGACGAGCAACAACACATTCACATTTTACTTTTGGGAGCAATCGATAACCGCGCCCTCTAACGGCCTCAATATAACGAGGAGCAGTAGCGTCATCACCAAGCGATTTCCTTAATAACTTGACCCGCTGTTTTAATGTCTCATCACCTATGACTCTATCGGGCCATACTTTTTCCATTAATTCTTGCTGACTGAGTAAACTTGGAGAAGAGTCAACTAAAGCCACTAATAAATCGTAGCTTAATTTTGGCAATGGGATCACTTCAATGTCACGAAATAACATACCTCGTTGAACATCTAAAATTAAGTCATTAAACAAATAACGTGTCACACTTTTTCTATTAGTCATACTCTACACAACTATCCTGTACACCCATATCAAACATTCATTTAGGTTTAACTAGAGGTATTTTTCGTTTGGCGTGCTTTAGCAAGCTTTTCCTACTTTACCTGACATTCACCGAACTGCAAAGCGAGCTTCACCCTTTCACTAAAGCTTCACTAAATCATTATAAGGCCTTCACCTTTGCTTCAAGTATCTATTTTTAAAAGGGCTAGTATGAATCTGTTCAAGTTTATTTGAACTTTGATTGCGGTTCTAATAATTAATAGAAATTAGCAATTCCAGTAGTTAATAAAAATATAAACCTTAAAAAAGGTATTCAAAATGACAATATCACTGACTAGTGAAGATGAGTTAATCAAAGAAAGCAATCCCAGTTATGATGAACTCTGGGGACATCCAAAACCTTTGTGGATGTTATTTATGGCTGAATTTTGGGAGCGCTTTGCCTTTTATGGCATCAGATGGGCGTTAACATTATACATTGTCGCACAGTTTTTTAATGGCGAGGCTTCAGGGCAGTCATTCGCATCCAATACCTATGGGGCTTATTTAGCTTTGGTATATGCAAGTGCTATTTTTGGTGGTTATGTGGCAGATAAAATTATCGGCTCTCAACACTCGATACTCGTTGGCGCGTTAATCATGGGGGCAGGATTTTTTATGATCATGTTGCCAGACCAAAATATGTTTATGGTTGGCTTAGCAACAGTCATTGTTGGTAACGGCTTATTTAAGCCCAACATTTCAAATTTAGTCGGTAAAATATACTCCGAAGGTGATCCAAGAAGGGATAGAGGCTTTAGTATTTTTTATATGGGTATTAATGCAGGTGCTATGGTTTCTCCTATTATCACACAATGGCTGGCTAGCACGTTAACTGATACTCCTATGATGGATAATTATAAAGTTGTATTTGCTGCTGCAGGTATTGGCATGTTGATTAGTTATGTTTGGTTTTATATTGGTCGTAGCCAATTACGTGGCATTGGCAGCGTAAAGAAGTCACCCGCCAGAACTAAAAATTTACTTTATGTTATTGGTGGTGCAATTTTATCAATCGCTCCTGTTTATTTACTAATGGCCTATGCAGGCGCCCAAATAATTGCTTGGATTCTATTCGTATTATTTATCGGCTTAGCATTTATTTTGCTTAAGGGAGCAAGAAAAGAAGGGAGAATAGCTTTAGATAAAGTTATCGCCTGCTTAATTATGTGCGGATTTAACGTGATATTTTTCATGTTTTTCGAACAAGCGGGAAGCTCATTTACCTTTTTGGCTCAAAATATTGTTGATCGAAATATCTCCGAAGCAGTGGAGTTTAAAATTGCCTGGTTTCAGTCAGTAAATTCAGTCGCAATATTACTGTTAGCTCCCATTGTCACCATTACTTGGCTTGCATTAGCGAAACGTAAAATAGAACCAAGTATTCCTAGAAAATTTGCTTTAGGGTTATTAGGTACGGGCTTGGGTTTCTTGGTATTGGTTTACGCATTAGAGAATTTGCTTGATGGTAATAATATGATCCCATTATGGCCATTAGCTGCATGTTATGTATTGCATACCATAGGTGAGCTATGTCTATCGCCAATTGGTTTATCTATGATCAGTAAATTGGTGCCCGCTTCAATGGCAGGTTTTGCTTTTGGAGGTTGGTTTTTAAGTACAGCCATTGGTAATAATTTTTCCGGTATTTTAGCTGGCAATATGAGTGGCGAGTTGGGTATGACGGTAACTTCTGCGCTTTCAGGTTTTAATTTCAGCTTTTGGCTGTTAACGGGCGCTGGCGTATTTCTCTTTTTGGTCGCCCCTTTAATTAACAAATTAATGCACGGAGTTAAATAATAATAAAATTGAGCAAATGATTCTGTCTTTGTTATAGTATCATTTGCCAATACCCTGTATCTACCCACCGATTTAACTTAAATCCAATTTCTTTGAATTCAGCAACTTGCTTCATTCCTAATTTTTCATGTAGAGCAATACTCGCAGGATTTGGTAGAGAAATACCTGCTAAAACAGCATGAACTCTTTTGGGACTGTTCGTTAACTCATTAATTAACTGTTTATAAAGACGTGTTCCCCAGCCCTTTGCTTGCATATCCGCCTTGAGATAAACGGTTATTTCGACAGAGTACTGATAAGACGTTCTTTCTTTCCAAGGTGTTGCGTAAGCATAACCAATAATCTGCTGTCCTAATTCTGCGACTAACCAAGGCAATGAAGTTGATGCATGATTTTGGATTCTAGATACCATTTCTGCAGCTGAAACCTCTTCCTCTTCAAAGGTCACAGCTGTATTTAAAACATAATAATTATAAATTTCTGTTATTGAAGAGGCGTCGCTCTTAGTAGCACTTCTAATCATCACCCTGATCCGTTATTTGTAATGTCATAAATAGACTATTCTCAGATTCTTCATAACTAGCAAAGGCTGAACACTTAGTAAAACCAAATTTTTGATAAAGTTTATGAGCCGCTTTATATTCGGCCACAGTGCCTGTTTCCAAACTAATTCGCTGATAATTCCTAGTTTTCGATTCATCAATTAAATGCGAAAGTATTTGTGAAGCGATCCCTTTGCCACGAAACTCGGCAAGTGTATGCATTGACTTGAGTTCTCCATGGTTCTTACTAAGCTCCTTTATCGCGCCAAAACCAATGACAATATCCCCTTGCCAAGCGGTCCAGAAAGTTATATCGGCTTTACATAACGCGTTTAAATCTAATGCGAATACATTATCAGCAGGAGATAATTGTGCTGCATTATTTAGATGCACCGACAGTAGCGCTCGCACTTGGAGGCTTTGTAAATCATCTAACTTTATCTTCATATACAACCCTATTCTTGAAACCGTTATTTTTCAGCAAATAAAAACGCTGATCATTGGCGAGTGACTACAACCAGATATAGACACGGCTCTTCAGTTTCATTTTTAAAAATGCAATCTTGAGGTTCACCCAAGATATAACTATCCCCTTCTTCTAAAACGCTTTTTCTACTACCTTCAGTAAAGGTCAGTTGTCCTGAGATCATCCAAATAACTTGTTTGAGAAAGACATAGGAACTTGCTCGAAATTTGACTTCTGCACCTACTGGTAGCGTAATTTTCGTTAATTCAACAGGACTATTTATTGCCGAAGAGACTTGTTGGCGTTTATAGCCAGTATCTGGATCTGTCCAAAGAGCTTGTTCATTTTTAGAAACTAACCTAATCGCTGCTTGCTCTACTCGGCAAAGTAATGTGGATAGTGTTAGTTGAAATGCCGAAGATATTTTTCCAAGCAAAACTGCGGTAGGGCTTGTTTCTCCACGCTCAATTTTACTAAGCATTGCTTTTGAAACCTCAGAGCGTTTTGATAGCTCTGCCAAAGACCAACCTCTCAACTCACGTTCTAGACGGATTCGATCAGAAATAAATCTTGTTGGGTCTTCACTGCTCATTATCTACACATCTATAAAACCACCATAACAAACGAACGTCCACTATAGTAGACACCCTTTAATATGTCAAAAAATAAAAAGCGGCTTTGCTTGGTTTTAATTTTCTTGGGATTTGTTTGGAAGAGCACTGTCATTCACTTTAATTAATGTGAATGTCAGTGCTTTAATGAGACACGAAGGGAATAAAAGTTATTGAATTATTTTAATCCAATCACCGGTTTTAGGCTCCCCTCTTGGATATAAACCGTTAATTAACCTTAATTGTTGCGCTGAATACGTCCCTAATTTCATATGTTTAGCTAACTCATCTATACGTGTTTTATCGTTTGCTTTGACGTAATGTATAGTATTGGACTTTCTTCTTTTTATAATGCTGCGCTCGGGTCTAAAACTGTGAATACTTTTTAAAAACATCTTGTCGTAATCTATATCGCTTTTAGCGTTATTTACAATACCCTTTAATAAATAGACTCGGCTTCCTTGGAATAAAACTGCCACTCGTTGACTAAAATCACCGTTTTCATCAATGACCATGCCAGTATGGCCAATTAAACCATTTTGACTAAAATTTTCTGCTCGTTGCAACATTTTGATCTTCATTGCTCCTCGCAGAAAATCTTCAGGTGATAAACCTTTAACATTTCGCGCGATCATAAGTTTAATTTCAGCAGATTTATCATCGGGTTGACCAATAATAGCTTGCCGAGTATTTTCAACTTGCCATTCAGGAGGAAATAATAAAGAAAAGCCCAATTTTTTATGCAGATAACGACCTTTTTCTAAGGGTTTAGGCTTGGGTCTAGCATCATAGTTTATCCCATAGACCATGCCCTCGATATGCTCCCTATAGTTTTTCTGGCTTGCTAATTTTTTTGCGTCATTTATAACATTATCGGGAAATTCACCCGCTTTAGAGATAACTTCTTTTAAACGAATGTCATTTCTCGGGTGAGTAGAAAATACACCGTGATAACTTTTTGCCTTTTTCCCTTCGCTTTTTGCTCTGTAGCGTGCGAATTTTTCTTGATCTTTTAATACACCGATAGTCTCAACCATTGCATGAGGATCGTAGCCGCTATTAAATAAATACTCTGCGCCAAAACCATCTGCTTCTAATTCCATTTCACGACCGTAACCTTTTACTGCGGCGGTACCCATTAGATTTGCAGCATCTGCTAACGCCATACTACCAGTGGTAAATACAGACAAAATAGATAAAGTACTGACTCCTTTTCGCGCACTATCTTGACGGACAACATGCCTTGCCGTTACATGACCCACTTCATGGGCCAATACCGCTGCCAATTGAGCTTCTGAATCTAGATAAGCCAATAATCCCCTATTGATGTAAATATACCCTCCAGGTAAAGCAAAGGCATTAATATCGGGTAAGTCAACAATGGTAAAATGATACTTTATTCCAGGTCTATGACTATTCTTGGCTACTTTTTGCCCCACCTCATTAATATAGGCCGTTAGCTTTTCATCCTGATAAATAGGCATAGATTTAAGCATTTTTTCATGCATTTCTTTGCCTTTTCTTATTTCTTCACTTTCAGACATAAAAACGAAATCTGGTGTGCCTGTGGCTGGATTCATTGCACAAGAAGTGACAAGGCTAACAATACTTATGAATAAAAGTAAAACTTGAGCGAGCCTTTTAATCTTTGCTAATATAATTTTCATCTACTTTTATTCCTTCAAATTACTATAAAACTACCAGAGTCTATTATTCATTTGCTCACTGTCAGCACTGAATATGCATTTTCTGATACATCCATTTATATCTACAATAGTGGCATCTACACTATTGAGACTTATAAACTAACTATTGTTGGTAAAAAAGCTGCGTAATTGTTTTCCCATCGCTTTGCATGCATCCGCTTGTACTGGTGCGATTAACGGGATTGGCACAACGATAGCCGGCATATATGAAGTACCATCAGCGACACTACTTACTTTGCCAACAAGCTTTTTAGTTCGATAATCCCAAATTGAAGCCTCATATTCTGCTTTATTGTCCCAAGTGCCAAAACCAAAGCAGGCAACCCCTGTTGGAGACAAACCACAACTAATACTGCCACTTCCACGGGTTTTCTCTGTATTGCCATCAACCCAGACAATGTAGTGAACATTATAGTCATCGATTACTTTCGCTATTTTTTCATAGGAAATTAGTCGCTGTAAAGCCTGTACATGTGTTGGTGCTGTTCTCGCTTCAAACCAAGGATATAAGGTGTCAACAAAATCGTTTTCTGGAATAACATTAATACCTTCTTCTCCATGAGAAAGTACGGTACCTATACAAGAAATTAACTCAGGCTCCGTTTCATAATCACTGCCACTACGCCTGCCGATAACCACAATAGCGTCACCGCCTTTTAGGTTGGTAGCTTGATGTTGTACTTGATCAATCACAACAGTCGTACAGCTGGGTAATAAAAAAATTAAAAGAGAACAAATAAAGTACCGCGATTTAAATTCTATATTCATCTAATAATCTCCTATATTTTATTATTGATGGGCAATAACTTGCTATTGCGCTTGGAAAGCAAAGTGTTTTTATTGTTATTTTTGGTTTCTTTCTTTTTTGCCTCTTTCTTTGGCTTAACAAAATTTGTCGTTATTTTGTCATGTTCCTTAATCCAGTCATTAATTTCTGGCACTCTAACAAACCGTATAGACAGGCCAGCACCTAGATCTCTTAAAGCAATGACCATCGCTTCATTAAGGGCTTTTTCTTGTGTTTGAAAAAATGCCGTTGGTGTTTTCCCATAAGCGGTTTGGATCCAATCAGCAATTAATTGTCCTTGCCCATCGTAAACTTTCATATTGTATTTAATCCAAACTTCAAACATTTTAACTTCTGTTTCAGAAGGTAGGTTATATTGAAATTCTTCAATATTAGGTTGAATAAACATATCAAAATTAGTCGAGCTTTCATCGCCCACTTTGTCTGTAATAACAACGTTTTTAAACATCGCCCCTAGCACAGTATTAAAAAGTTGCACCTGAGACTTTCCAATACCTATTTCCCATTTGTTTCGATCTTTGTTTGCCTCAATATATTTATAAGAACTAAACGTCTGCCCATAAATAACACCAACATCAAAAGGAAGTTGGTTTATAATAGGTGTCGGAAAATTTCCTTCTACTTCCAAAGTACTTTTACAGCCAAAAAATGTCACCATTAACAAACACAATAAGGTGGCAGTGGCTTTATTCCTACGGAAAAACTTTCTTTTAAAACAATTCATCTGCTACCTCTATGGTTCAAAGTCATTAAGTCCAACAAAAGTGCCACCATTTCGAAATGTTAGCTCCCTCATCAGCGTGGCAAAACGAATACCTGTTGTTTGTAGATGCTCAGGGCGAGAAAACTGTACAGGAAAACCCACCGCATGAATTCGAACAAGCCTTTCATCGTTACCGCTAATTTTATTTAGTCTTTCTATTGTGCCCAGTACCTTTTGTATGGAACGCCCTGAAAATTCATCCCCCATAACATAAAGGCTAATTTTCTTGTCTTGGGCAAAAAACGTACGTATCGCTTTTTGAATGCCTTCTACAGGACTACTGTTACTAAATGGATTCCATGTTCTTAATCTTTTAATTATAGCTGCTCTTCTCGCTTTGGTATCAGGTATCCACTGACGACGATAATTACTGAACATGTAATTGCCCATATCATTCATTATCTGTATACCTTTAACTTCTGGATATATATTCAATGTCGCTATTATTTCATTTAGCATTCTTTGCCAGCCGTAATTGTACATACTGCCAGAGGTATCGATAATGAAAATCAAGTATTCGCTGTCAACAGGAATTCCACCAATGAGGTCATTTTTACTTTTATAGTTTTGGCCTAATAAGCGCTCCATTTCAGCGGTTAAATCCTGTAAAGCTATAGCCAGTTTTCCTTTTTCTTTTTGGCTAAGCGACGCAGATCTTGAAATTTGCGCGTATTGCGCCTTAACCTTTGCTAAACGTGTTCTTAAAATAGCCACTCTTTCTTCATTGTCATCAATTTGTTCATGTTTTGCCGTTAGTTCACGGCTAAATATCGTGGTTTCACCTCGAATTGTAAATAAAGTTTCTTGTAAGCTTTTAACTTGAGCGTCAAAATCTTGTGTTGATTGCTCTAAAACAATGGGCGACATTGTTTTAGTGATCATAAGTAATAAAATAATCGCACCAAAACCACAACAAATCACATCTAAGAAAGCGATTGAGAATTCTTCCGCGCCACGACGTTTTCTACTCATTCTACCTCCTTACGGCCAGTCTTTAGACGGGCTCATAAACGAGCCCTCTGTTAACTGTGCTAATTTCCAAAATGAAGATGCTGCCATAGGATCTCCTTCCATCGGCCACAATAAAACGTTAACAGGTATTCCTTGAGGTAAGGAATGTAATGCCAATTCAAA
>Ga0105356_10007547_pt1 | contig 9986 bp, 6 predicted proteins | sample GOMGulsemesocosm_3_FD_83502 | JGI IMG/M metagenome (GOLD analysis project Ga0105356, IMG submission 83502) | Methane-oxidizing microbial communities from mesocosms in the Gulf of Mexico - GOM9D Gulf of Mexico | ecosystem: Environmental > Aquatic > Marine > Cold seeps | place: Gulf of Mexico...
ATAGTTCAGGGCACTTAATATATTACTGTGTATTCCTACAAAATATGTACCTTATTTGTACCTCATTTATTAGAAAGTATTATAAACATTGATATAATACATTTTGTATACGAAATAGGTAATCTGCTAACAATTTGGTCTTTATATGTAGTTTATAGTCAGAATACAGCCCTTTTTTATCCAACTACATATGAGAAAAAAAAGCTCCTACATCCCAATAAATATTAGAAATTAAAAGCTTTATCATTTATCCATACCGCCACTAAGGACAGCTTAGCGGGAGCGGGGGCGAATACAGCTGCAATAAAACTATACAATCGGAGAAACTATTCAAATATAAAAATTCGGCAGTGCAAGTACTTGAATAATATTGTTGAGCAAGATCATAGAATGATAAAGTGGCGTATAATTCTAGGTCTAGGCTTTAAAGAATTTGAATCTGCAAAGAGAACCATATCAGGAATAGAAGTGGTTAGAATGATAAAGAAAAACCAACTGTTAAATCCTAAAAATTCAACCTTCAAATCATTTATATCATTAGCTTCTTAAAAAATAAATTAGTCTAAAACTTTAATGCTTATTTTTAGTAGATGCGACAGAACCATAAATAAAGTGAAATTTATGGATTAGACATTAGTAAAGATGTCTTCGATGTTTATGGTTCAGAGACGGGATTTAATCAAATCTCAAACGATAAATATTATTGTTTTCTAGATGATTGGTCTACTAATAATCAATATTAACAATATTTCGTATATTCGAATCACGATTATATCGAATCACATCTAATTTGCTAACTACTAACTAATTATGTCGTATTTTTCTAGCTCTCGTTTTTTTAATAAAAATACATTTTTTCTTACGTACTTGTTTCTAATATTACCCACATTACAAGTGTTGGGACAAGAGCAAGTTGGCCGCCCATATATTAACAATTATGCCTATCAGGATTATGGGGGCGGACCGGTAAACTGGTGGGCTTTGGAAGATAATGATGGCATAATGTATTTTGCTAATGGTAGAGGTGTTTTGCAATATGATGGGGTTAATTGGAATCTTATTAAAGTAGATAATGGTACAAGATGTTTGGCCAAAGATGATAAAGGAAAGATATACGCTGGAGGAGGAGGCGAAATTGGATATCTTGAAAATGATAGTATCGGTGAATTAAAATTTATTTCATTATTGGATAAAGTTCCTGAAGAGCATAAAGTTTTTTCAGATGTATGGGAGGTTGATTTTTTTGAAGGCAGGGTGATTTTTAGAACTGAATTTAAATTATACGCTTGGGATGGTGAAAAAATGGAAGTAATCATTTCTGAAAATGGATATCATGTCGGAAGTATCGTTAATGGTGTTTACTATTTAAGAATATGGGGGCGCGGACTTTGTGTATTGACAAAAGACGACACCTTCGAATTGGTGCCTGGTGGTGAGCGTTTTGCAGACAAACGCATTTATGCTATTCTACCTTATGACGATAACAATATTTTAATAGGCACAAGAAACGAAGGTTTTTATTTGTATGATGGAGAATCTTTTGCGCCATTTAAAACAGAAGTTGATGAATATGTAAAAGGCAATTTGTATTTGCCGGGCGCAGCTTTAAAGAACGGTAATTTTTTATTCAACACCTTTGGTGATGGGGCTTATATGGTAAATCACCAAGGAAAATTTCTTCAAAAATACACCATAGAAAATGGTTTACAAGAGGGAAGTACAGATTTTGTTTATGTAGACTCTAGAGGTGTGCTATGGATGGCTCTTTTTAACGGAATTTCAAATGTAAACCTCAACTCTACCTTTACCATACTTGATTCTAATATGGGGCTTCCCACAAATGTAATATATACGGTTCTTAAGTTTAATAATATTTTGTACTTAAGTACCAATAACGGTATATCCTATCTTGAAGAAGGATCAGATAAAATACAACCTATCGAAGGTACCTTTGGTCAAGTGGGTAACTTTATTGTAAACAGAGAAAGGTTATACGTAGTAACAGGAGGTATGGGGCTTATTGAAATTACTGGTAAAACTTTTAAATATGTTAAACAAAGTAAAAACTATGATTTCCGAACAAGACATTTGTACCAATCTAAAATAGACAGTAATCGCATGTATGCAACACACCAACAAGGAATTTCAAGTTTTTATTTTAATGAAACTAAAAATAAATTTGAGTTGGAGTCTAATTTAGATAAAATTATTCCTGCAGGATTTGGAGGTATTATCGAAAATAAAGAAGGAAGTATTTGGGTTGCATCTGGTGAAGAAATCGGTAAAGTATATTTGTTAAAACCAAATTATAAAAACTCAAAATTCGATTTGGCTAAAGTTGAAATTATTACTTATGATGAAAAACACGGTTTGCCCAAATCACTCATTGAGGTTGGTGAGTTTGATGGTGAATTGCAATTTCACGCAAAAGAAGAGGAGAAAATTTATGATTTTAACGATAAAGAAAATCACTTTGAACCCAAAAAAGTTTTTTATGATCATTTAATAGATTGGGATATAATTGACTTCAACAATAAAACAGATAAAAGTGGGAAAATTTGGTTTAACGTAGGTACGGGAGTGGCAATCGCAAAGAAAAATGAGGCAGGTGAGTATGATATTAATACAGAAACTTTTAAAGAATTAAAAAATAGAATTGTCTGGGAAATTTATGTTGAAGACCCCAAGGAAGACGGTTCTCAAGTGGTCTGGCTTTCGGGTCCCGATGGTTTAGTTAGATATGATGGGAATTTAGAAAAACCATCTACTCCTAATTTTGATGTTAAAATAAGAAGTATGTCAATAGCAGGAGATTCTTTGATCTATGCTGGGGGAATCGAATTTCCTAAAAACTTAAAAATACTCTTTAAAGAAAACACGGTAGCAATTAATTATGCAGCACCCTTGTTTATAGGGCAAAAAGATATGCTTTACAGCACCCAATTGGAAGGTTTTGACAAATCGTGGTCAGATTGGACCAAGATGGCTACAAGAGAATATATTAATTTGCCTTCTAACAATTACACTTTTAAGGTTAAGGCAAAAAATGTATATGGAGATATTAGTGAAGTTAATGAAGTTGCTTTTACCATTATAACCCCTTGGTTTAAAACTTGGTGGGCTTATACAATATATATTGCAGTTCTTTTAGCACTAATATATGCTATTGTAAGAATACGAACCAAACTCTTGTTAAACCAACAAAGAGAATTAGAACAAAGAGTAGAAGATCGCACCCGTGAAGTTAATCTGCGTTTGAAAGAACTTGCAACCATTAATCATGTAAGCCAAGCTTTAAGAGAAAAGCTGCAAGTAAAAGATTTGATCAAAATAGTTGGTGATCAGATAAAAAAACTGTTTAAATCTGATATCACCTATCTCGCTATTTTAGATCCCGAAAGTAAAATTATTAATTTCCCTTATCAAGCAGGGGATAATATGGAGCCCATGAAATTTGGAGAAGGCTTGACCTCTAAGATAATTCAAACGGGTAAGCCCTTACTCATCAATAAAGATGAAGATATTATGGCCGAATATGATAAATTTGGCATATCGCAAACAGGCAAACGTGCGGTTTCTTATTTGGGTGTTCCTATACCTGTTGAAGACAAAATGAGTGGTGTTTTAAGCGTACAAAGCACAAAACTCGAAAGCAGGTTTAGCGAAGATGATTTAAATTTATTAAATACTATCGCTATCAATGTTGGCGTTGCCTTACACAATGCAGAACTTTATGAAGAAGCCAAAGAAGCCAAAGCAAAAGCCGAAGACGCCAACGAAGCCAAGAGTGCATTTCTTTCGACGGTAAGTCATGAGTTACGTACACCCTTAACCTCTGTTTTGGGTTTTGCTAAAATTATTAGGAAAAAACTAGAAAATAAAATTTTTCCTGCCGTTTCTGTTGATGATCAGAAGATTAAAAAAACAATGAAGCAGGTTACCGAAAACCTGAACGTTGTTGTATCTGAGGGAGAACGCCTTACCAATTTAATCAATGACGTATTGGATTTGGCAAAAATAGAATCCGGAAGGATGGATTGGAATAAGAAACCTATTTTTTTACAAGACGTAATAAGTAGGGCAGTAGCAAGTACATCTTCCTTATTTGATGCAAAAGGACTTATCCTAAAGAAAAAAATACCTAAAGACTTGCCATTGATTAGAGCCGATGAAGATAAATTAATACAGGTGGTTATAAATCTTTTATCCAATGCCGTAAAGTTTACAGATAAGGGAAAAGTGATTATTGAAGCTTCTATAGACAAAGATCAGATTCTGGTTGAAATACAGGATACCGGTATTGGTATAGGTGAAGAAGATATGCACAAAGTATTCGAACGATTCAGACAAGCAGGAGATACACTTACCGATAAGCCTAAAGGTACCGGTCTAGGGTTGCCAATATGTCGGGAGATTATCGAGCATCATGATGGCATAATTTGGATGAAGAGTGAGCTTGGTATAGGAAGTACATTTTTCTTTACTATTCCTGTTGTAGGAGAGGCTAGTACCCAAGCACCTATTCAGCTGGACAGAATACTTAAAAGTTTAAAGAAACAGATTAAACATTCTTCTTTAAGTACAACCAAAAACACACCTACTATTTTAGTAGTCGATGACGATACGCCAATTCGATCTTTATTAAGACAAGAATTGGGTGATGTAGGCTATCTGGTTAAAGAAGCCGCCAACGGAAAAGCAGCCTTAGATATGGTTAGAATGGCCAAGCCCGATTTGATTGTTTTAGATGTAATGATGCCGGAGATTAATGGTTTTGATGTGGCTGCTGTGCTTAAAAATGACCCAGCTACTATGGATATCCCAATAATAATTTTATCTATAGTTCAAGATAAAGAACGTGGACTAAGAATTGGTGTAGACAGGTACCTCACTAAACCAATTAACACAGAGCAATTGTTTCATGAGATAGAAGAATTATTAGAACAAGGAGTTTCTAAAAAGAAAGTCTTGGTTGTTGATGAAGATGCTTCAGCCGTAAAAATTCTTTCGGATGTACTTAGCGCAAGAGGATATAAAGTAATGGAATCTAATACAGACAATCTTATGGAAAAAGCCTCCGAAGCATTACCGGATATTATTATGTTAAATTCTGTGAGTGGTGATCAAAAAATAATAAAAGACTTGAAAAGTAAAAAAGGAATGGAAAACGTGATGTTTTTTATCTACGAATAAACTAACAAAAGGAAACAAACAATTTTAAAATGGGAAAAAAATTACTGATTGTCGATGACGAATCTCATATTCGAATGCTCATCGAACAAACCCTCGAAGATTTAGAAGATGAAGGGGTGGAATTACTATTCGCAGAAAATGGTAAACAAGCCTTAGAATTAATTAAAAAAGAAGAACCTAACCTTGTTTTTTTAGATGTTATGATGCCTATTATGAATGGTATGGAAGTTTGTCAGAAAGTAAAGAAAGAGCTTAATCTATCATGTGTTTATATAATTCTGCTAACCGCAAAAGGGCAAGAACTTGATCGCCAGAAAGGATTGGAAATGGGAGCCGACAGGTATATGACCAAGCCCTTTGATCCGGATGAAATGCTGTCTATTGCAGAAGAAATTTTGAGCATTTAAAATGGTAGGTGATAAAAACACATACTACTATAAAGCCTTAAAGAGCATCTTGAAAAAAGATCCTAAAATAGTTTTATTAATTGAAAATTTATCAAAACAAATAGGAGTCAAAATTAGTATTGTTGGGCAGGATTCTAAATTACTTTTGGGTTGCGAAAACAAATATTCACATGGCTTTGACCTTTCTAAAAATGAAGTGGTTTACGGTGTTTTACATGCTGATAAAGAACAGGGAAAATTATTGGCAGATTATGTAGTGACTTTGGTTAACAAGGAATTGGAAAAGAAAAGAATTGCTAATGAGGTACTGGGGCTCTATCGGGAGATTAATATGATTTACCATTTTAGTGAAAAGATTTCCGAAATAATAGACGAAAAATCTATAGCAGAAATGGCGCTTCATGAAGCTTCACAAATAATGGATTCTACCCACGGCCTTTTTTTGATATACGATTCCAATCTCGAAAAAGTTGTTGAACTTTCTTCACATGGTCTAAGTCCGAATAGCAGCAATAATATCGACACACAAAATCAGATTCTCAAAGAATTAATTAAAAAAGGAACTTCTTTAATAGTATCACAAGAGAGAATCAATAACAATCCGACGTTGTCTCACCTAAAAGCAGTAATGTACGCACCGTTAAAAGTCAAACAAAAAACTTTAGGGATGATTATTCTCGGCCATGATAAAGAAAAGGAGTTTACTGCTGCCGAATTAAAATTACTAACCACAATTGCCTTACAATCAGCTGTGGCAATTGAAAATGCACACCTTTATCAAAAAGGACTTAAGGAAGCAAAAGAAAAGGAAGAGGCCATTAAAATTATTCATAAAGTAAGTCAAAAATTTGTTCCCAATGAATTTATTAAATCCCTGGGAAAAAGTAAACTTACAGAAGTAGCACTAGGTGATTTGGTAGAAAAAGATGTAACTGTTATGTTTATAGATATCAGAGGATTTACATCCTTATCGGAAGGACTAAATCCGAAGGATAGTTTCCTTTTTATAAATTCTTTTAACAAAAAAATGGGACCAATAATTAGAAAAAATGATGGATTTATCATGCAATATCTTGGTGATGGATTTATGGCGCTTTTCCCCAATGGATCACAAAGTGCTTTAAGGGCTTCGGTAGAAATGCTAAACGAATTAAAAAAATTCAATAAAGAAAGATCATCAAAAAATCGTTTGCCCATCAAAATTGGTATTGGTATGCAAAACGGTAATCTAATTATGGGAATTACAGGAGACATTGAAAGGTTAGATGCTGCGATTATTTCAGATACGGTAAATACCGCATCAAGAATTGAAGGCTTATCTAAACATTTTGGAGCTTCTATTTTACTTACCGGTAGTTGCAAAGATAATCTTACCCACCCTGAAGAGTTTAATTTTAGATATTTAGGTCCGGTAAAAGTAAAAGGCAAACAAAAACCAATTGCTCTTTATGAATGCATCAACGGAGATGATTCTAATTTATTCAAACACAAACTGGATACACTTATAACCTTTGACAAGGGAATGAAATTGTATTTTAAAAAAGAATTTGCAATGGCGGCAGTTACTTTTCAGCAAATTGTAAAAATGAATCGCAGTGATCACACTGCAAAATTGTTATTAAACAGATCGGCTCATCTCATTACTCAGGAAATTGGAGATGACTGGAAAGGCGTTGAGTCAATAACAACTAAGTAAATTTTATAGCATTTGCCCCATACCGAGCTTAAGAAGGCTAAAAAAATGTAATTAACCCAATTAATAGCATCAAAACATAACCAATATTAGTTCTTTTCCATAAAAAAGTGTTGTGGAATGTTTAATCAGAAAGAATAATTTAGATGCTGCCAGGTACACATTTGAAATGATAAATATGAATTTATGTTCTAACTAAAAGCTTTAGATTATTATAACGGAATTTAATAAAGAAAAAAAAATATGATGACATTTAGCCTTTATTTAAAATGATTGAGTATGAAACATATCAATAGTGAAAACTTTAATAAAAGAAAACGAAAGACTACTCCTTTTTTATCCCACAAGTAGTTATAGGCTTAGTGTTTATGTGATTAAAAAGGGGTTCTGTCGCATCTGTTAAAGCAAGAATTAAGGATTTTAACTTAATAGGCGACACTGTAAACATTGCCGCAAGATTACAAGATGACTCAATAGAAAATCAAATTATTATAGACGCAGAACGCTAGGAACAAATTAAAGAATCATTTATCTGTAAGAGACTAGGAGATACTATTATGAAGAATAAGAAAAAACCAATAACTATTTACGCTGTTTTAGAATAAAAAGCATAATTAATTAGACATAATAAATACTATGAAGGAGCAAAAAAAAGGGAAAGTAGCCCCACGTTTTAAAAATAAACATACAGATGACCTAATAGATCATTACTGGGGAAGTATAAATTATATTTCTAATCTAATTAAAGCTTCAGAGATTAAAGCTGGGTTAATCCTTACCTTTTATGGTATTTTGCTCAATTTTGTTTACACCCATTTTGGGAAGGTTATAGAAAATATAGGAGATCAAATAGGTTTTTACATATTTTCTGGACTTTGGCTTTGTTGTACTCTGGTATCTGTATATTACAGCATACGTTGTTTTATGCCTCGCATAGAAGATAAATACGACAAGAGTGTCTTCTTTTTTGGTGATGTGGTTTCATCTTTTGGAAATATAAGAGAGTTTTCAAAGAAATTTTATGAAATAAGTTTAGATGAAGATCAGTTATTCTCGCAATTAGGGCAACAAATTTATATCAACTCTAAAATAGCAGCTGGCAAATTTAAGAACATTAATAAATCCCTTCAGTTTCTAGTAATGGCTCTTATTTTAATGTTTGCCTTATTGCTGTATTATGGATTGTATACTCTATCCTAAAAATAGCGGCAAAATTATTTAATAATATTAAAAAAATCAGTTATATATAAACCTTCAGGTTCTGTCACATCTGTAATTTTCGAGGCGACTTAGCTCAATGCTGATAAAATATTTTTATTGATTATCATCGACTTAGGTTTTAATGGAGGTTGAATATTGAAGGAAATAAGGTCTTTTTTATTCAGATGAGACAGAACATGTAATTAAGGCAAAGAATGAACAATTGTTTAAAATGTATTTTGCTGAAGAAAAAATTAGAGAGAAAACCTGATATAAGATTATTATCAAAACTTAGTATTAATTTAAATCGATTTAGGGAATATAGATGAAAATAACCATTATAATTGAGAGAATATAGTTCTTAGATTCGTAAATACATGACTATTAATAACAAAAAGGCATATCCAGATATCTGTTTCCAAATTCTAGATGAATTGAAGGGAAAATTAGCTCCACATCTAAGCTATCATTCCTATGAACATACTATTGATGTGGCCAATGTATGTGACAAATATATCAAGAATTATAGGATAGATGGTCCTATGGCAAAACTCATTCGAATAGCTGCTGTTAGCCATGATTTTGGGCACACTGTCACACCTATAGACCATGAAGAGCGCGGCATCATCTTGATAGAGCCAATGCTTAGACCCATTCTTACAATAAAGGAAATATCCATTGTAAACGGCATTATAAGAGCTACAAAAGTTCCTCAGCAACCAAAGACTTTTTATGATAAAATTCTTGCAGATGCTGACTTGGACTACTTAGGAAGAAATGATTATGATGAACTTAGCGAAAATCTACATCAAGAGTTTTTGCATTTTGGAGTTATTAAGACTGAACGAGAATGGTTGGAGTTGCAAATTAATTTTCTCGAAAGCCATGAGTTCCATACCCTATATGCGAAATGGAATCGTCGAAAATTAAAATTGCGAAAACTTAAAGAGCTCAAGGCAAAATAGGTCTAACAAATTAAGAATCATTTTAAATATTATAATGATGCCACTTAGCATTAAGGGAATAAAACTGTAAACCAGGTTCTTCATAGATTTGTTAACATCATCGAATTTCTTAGAGGCAATCAAAGAATTCACATAGACCTGTGCTCCTTGTTGCTCATAAAGAAGCTCTTCATCATCCATTAAATTCATAAGATGTATAGAATATTTATATATTGAGCAATATTTGATAATAGCATTGTGAAAGAAGAACGCATTGGCATCAAAATTCGTTTCTATCTGCGGTAAAAAGCATTTAATATTATTAATAGCTAAGCTATCTGTTTTGCTTTTAAAGGATTTAAATATATTATCGTAATTGACAGAATACATTTAGTATACAAGGGTGTTTATCTGTTGAATAGGGAAGAAGCTTTGCTCCATTTTAAGTTGGGCAGGGCCTCAATTAAAGAGCGAGAACCAAGTATAATTGGTGCTCGCTCTTTAAAATCTGACCTCTTATACTCCTTATTGTTTAGTCAAAGTTTTTGA
>Ga0105356_10007549_pt1 | contig 9985 bp, 5 predicted proteins | sample GOMGulsemesocosm_3_FD_83502 | JGI IMG/M metagenome (GOLD analysis project Ga0105356, IMG submission 83502) | Methane-oxidizing microbial communities from mesocosms in the Gulf of Mexico - GOM9D Gulf of Mexico | ecosystem: Environmental > Aquatic > Marine > Cold seeps | place: Gulf of Mexico...
ATTAATTGCAAATCTATAGGAGGAGCTGTGATTTCTGGGTTGTTTGCAAATTTAGCAACTTTAAAATATGTTTGGTTTTGAATGGATACCCGTATTCCTCTGGTTTTATATTGACGAATTTTATTTTCGTTGATACGCTCTTTTTTCGCATGCATACTTATACTACCATACTTTATTCCATACCCCAAAGTATAGGCCTCGAAATTACCAAACGGAGCTTTTAAATAACCTGCATGTAGGTTGAGAGAAAGTCGTTTGTATATTTTTTTCTCCAGTCCTAAACTTGGGTAGATTGTTATTCCACCTTCACGTTCTATTCTACCGCCTGCAGCACCGAGAGCTAATTTGGTGTATAGTGAAAATGTTTTTTGTTGGATAGGGTGGTAGCCCAAACCAAAAAACAAATCCATAAAGCCAGCTTTGAGTCCTTTGTAGACAGCATCTGTATGCACAAAAGAGAATAATTTTGGATTTATATAATGGTCAAATTCAAATCCTATTGTGTACAATGTATTTGTCAAAGGTTTGGAATCCTTCTCATGCTTGGATTTGTTAATCGGAAAAAAATGATCAAACCTTACTATTTGTATGTTTTTAGAGGTCAGTCCTTTCCAAAAGTAATTGTTGTTAGAAGTGCTTGAGGCGAATTTTTTAGAAGCCTGTTTGTAGTTGCTAAATAAAAAATGACTCGGTACGCTAACGAAAGCAGAAAGACTGTTACTTTTGATAATACCAGTGTAAAAATTTACATGGCTAAATTGAATACCTAAATTTACTTTTTTCAGCTTTAGTTTAAGTCCTGCATTGGTATTTATAAAGCCACCACCATTAACTAAATATCGGTGACCGCCTCCGCCTCCAAAATAAAAATTGGTATCAAAATAGAGGTTTTTGAATAGTTTTTTTTGAAAACCGACCCCAGCATCGATTGTAAATAAACCACCTTCGGTACCAACAACAGCAGCATTGATTCCTAGACTACCGTATAAGTTTTTGGTTAAGTTAAAATTGTAATGATACCCCAAAAGGCCCATTGTTTTTTCATTCAGAGGCATTTCTACAGGAATATAATTGAATCGAAGTTCAGTATTTAACTTTGTTCCTTTCAGTTGCTCAATATTAGGATTGTTGTTTTGAGCAGTAGTAAATAAGGCTGTTAGCAGTGTTGAAAAAACTAAAGTTAATTTATACATTCGATTTTGTTTTATTCAAATTCACTTGTAAAGTGTAGTTTTACGGATGGAAATTTGTCTTGTGTCATTTGGATTGTAAATGAAGAATCTGCTAAAAAAACCAATTGACCTTGTTTGTCTTTGGCTAAATACCTTTGTTTTATTCTCTTAAATTCTTTGTATTCTTCATTGTTCTCAGTCGGTTGTACCCAGCAAACTTTATGCATTGGTAGGTTTTCGTAAGTACATTTAGCACCGTATTCATGTTCTAGACGATATTGTATTACTTCGTATTGTAAAGCACCAACAGTTCCTATGATTTTACGTCCGTTCAATTCAAGAGTAAATAATTGTGCAACACCTTCATCCATTAATTGATCCAAACCTTTGTAGAGTTGCTTTGCTTTTAATGGATCTGCATTGTTTACATAACGGAAATGTTCTGGTGAAAAACTAGGAATTCCCTTGAAATTTAGTATTTCTCCTTCTGTCAAAGTATCTCCTATTTTAAAGTTTCCAGTGTCATGCAAGCCAACAATATCACCAGGGTATGATATGTCAACAATTTCTTTTTTATCGGCAAAAAAGGCATTGGGACTAGAAAATTTGACTTTTTTATTATTACGAACATGTAAATAAGGAGCATTTCTTTTAAAGGTACCAGAAACAATTTTTATAAAAGCGAGTCTGTCTCGGTGCTTGGGATCCATGTTGGCATGGATCTTAAAAACAAATCCAGTTAGTTTTTCTTCTTTAGAATCTATCAAACGGGTATCACACATTTTAGGTTGTGGAGTAGGAGCAATGTTGACAAAACAGTCTAGCAATTCTTTTACTCCAAAATTATTTAAGGCAGAACCAAAAAAGACAGGTTGTAAATCACCACTCAAATATTCCTCATTATCGAACGGAGGGTAGATACCTTCCACCATTTCAAGTTCTTCTCTTAAGGTTTCAGCAGCTGTCTCTCCAATGATTGTATCCAACTCAGGATTTGCAATGTTAGTAAACTCAACACCTTCAGAAACTGTTTGTTTATTGTCTCCAGAAAATAAATTTAGTTTTTTATCCCAGAGGTTGTAGATTCCTTTAAAATCATATCCCATTCCAATAGGGAAACTTAATGGTGTAACTCTTAATTTTAATTTTTGTTCTACCTCATCAAGCAAGTCAAAAGCATCTTTTCCTTCTCTATCCAATTTATTGATAAATACAATGATTGGGATTTTACGCATTCTACAAACTTGGACTAGTTTTTCTGTTTGCGCTTCTACACCTTTTGCAACGTCAATTACTACAATTACACTGTCAACAGCCGTAAGTGTTCTAAAAGTGTCTTCAGCAAAATCCTTGTGACCAGGGGTGTCTAAAATATTTATTTTTTTGTCTTTATAGATAAATGCCAGAACAGAAGTTGCTACAGAAATTCCACGTTGACGTTCAATCTCCATAAAATCGGAAGTAGCACCTTTTTTTATTTTATTATTTTTTACAGCACCGGCCTCTTGAATGGCTCCTCCAAAAAGTAATAGTTTTTCTGTTAAAGTTGTTTTTCCAGCATCAGGATGTGAAATAATACCAAAGGTACGTCTGCGTTGTATTTCTTCTAAAAATGACATGTCTCTAAAATTGCGTGTTTCAAAAATCAGTAGATAACTGTTTTTGGTGTGCAAAGATACATTATACCTATTTGAATATAAAGTGTCACATAGATAAATTGAATTATTTTTTTCTTGGATTAGGTAAAAAAAACAATAATAACATTCCGAATTTAGATAGAATTATAATAGGAGCCATTTAAAAAAATGGAAAAGAGTAGGACTTAGTGCAATTATTATGCAGAACAATAGTCCGTTTTTAAACAATTTGGGCGCGTAAAAATTGTCTTTTTTTATAAAAAACTCAGAAACACAACTTAAAGAATATGCAGCATTACTTAGTATGATGCAAGCTAGAATTTGATGGTTTGAGTAGATACTTTCTTCTGACGATAGCGATAAGAAGAGATGTGACAACTGAATACACATAAAACCTATAGAAAATAGGATTATGTTGAAGGTTATCCTTTTACTTTCCCACCAAAGAATAATGTCAATAAGGTTTCGGTTGGTTTTTTTTACTTCCAAATAGGAATTTAAAAGTAAACTAAGGCTTAGTGTTTTTGTATAAACCTTTGCGGTCTTTGTTTTCATTTGCTCCATAATACTAAAGGGGTATCAATAGTTTTTTTAGATAGTAATTACTTTACGAATGAGAAAAATACAATAATATTTTGAATAAAAAGGTTTATTTTGGTTAATTATTGTACGTACAACAGTCCGGTATGTCTTTGTGTTAGCTATGTGAACCTATTTGTTAGGCCCATAAAGCGACTGCCATTCCTAGTACAATAGCAATAAATTTAGAGTAATTAAAGGCGTGGTTTTTAGAACTTTCAAAAAGAATGATGGTAGAAATATGTAAAAATATACCAATAGTAATACCTGTGATTTCTGCATGGTACTCTATGAAGAAGGTGAATTTCTCTGATAAAAGAACACCTAATGGACTCATCAATGCGAATAAAAGTATAAATATATATCCGTAAGTTTTGGGCAGTTTCGAATTTAATAAAAATGTAGCCAAAACGATACTAATAGGGATTTTATGGACGATAATTGCCCATAATAATTCAGGGTTGTTTGCATAACCTACTGGTATTCCTTCGGAAAAGGCATGAATGCTCAAACTAATAAACAGCATCCAAGGAAAATCGTTAGAGTGTGAGTGTGAATGAATATGACCGTGTTCTGCCCCTTTGGAAAAGGATTCTAGAACAGATTGAATTAAAATTCCAATTAAGATAAAAACACCAACTGGCACACCTTCGGAATCATGATTGTGTACATGTTCATGACCACCAGAATATACTTCAGGAAGTAGGTGTAGTATTGTGATTGCTAGTAGGTATGCACCACTAAAAGATAATAATAATCGAACTGATTTTTGTTTGGGCTTGAATAGTGTTACGAGTCCTGCCCCTAAAAGAACAGAGGCTATTAATAAAAGATATATCATTTGCCTATAATTAGTATTAATCTATTAGAATTGTTTTTGTCAAATGCATTTAAGTTGTAGTCTCCAAAAAGATGTTGAACTTTCAAACCAGCACTTTTTATGAAATTTTCAAAAGAGTTTAAATCCAAACATTTTACTCTTTCATAATAACTATGGTATTCTTCTTCAATAGTAAATTCTATTTTTTTTATAATAAATCCGTTTTTTATTTCACGTGTTATATGAAAATCAATACCATCTAAAGTTACGGTTTCATTGGGTATTAATTTATCAATTGTTTTTACGATATTTAAATAATCAATAACTGCAACTCCATCAGTATTCAGTGCATTTTTAATGTTTTCTAAAACACGAATATCATCTTTGTCATCCGCAAAATAACCGAAACTCGTAAACATATTAAAAACAGCATCCATTTTAATAGGAAAAGGCAAACGCATATCCTGTACAATAAAGTTTAGGTTTTCGTTTTTAAATTCATTGGCATGTTTGATGCTATTGATTGATAAATCTGCTCCAGTAACCGAATATCCAAGTTTGTTTAAATAAATGGAATGCCTTCCTTTGCCACATGCCAAATCAAGAATGTGTTTTCCTTTATCTAATTTTAAAAAGGATACCAAATTATTCATAAAAACATGTGCTTCGTAGTCGTCACGGTGTTGATATAAAATATGGTAATATTTGGTGTTGAACCAGTCAGTAAACCAATCTTTTTTCGAAGACATATAATTATTTTGTGGCAAAAATAAGGTTTTCTATAAAAGAAAAATGGAAAAAATGATATTTATGATGATGGCATTTTAACACTTTAGTAACTTTTGCATAAATTGCAAAATGTTTAAGAAAAGTGTTTTACCTTTTTTATTCTTGTTTACCCCTAATTTAATTATTACATGAAGAAAAATATACTTTTTATAATAGGCACATTATTTCTATGTGAAGTTTCTATTGCGCAACAAATAACTACCACGTCGACTATAACTCCAGAACAGTTGATTAAAGATGTTTTGGTAAGTGGTTGCGTTGAAACAAGCAACATAACTTCAACAGTAAACGGAAATGCTTCTGGGGAAAATAGTTATGCTCGTTTTGATAAGGGGAGTTCCAGCTTTCCATTTGAAAGCGGTATCGTAATTAGTACAGGGAATGCCGATTCTGCTGGGAATACTTCTAATTCAGGAACATTGAATGATGGAACGACAGGTTGGGGAACAGATGTAGATTTGGAAACTGCTTTGGGAATTTCGAATACATTGAATGCTACTACCCTTGAATTTGATTTTGTGTCTGTAACAAATAGTTTGTCATTCAATTACATATTTGCTTCTGAAGAATACGAAGGTGTATTTCCTTGCAATGCAAATTCAGATAGTTTTGTTTTTTTGATTAGAGAAACAGGAACCACACAGCCTTATAGAAATATTGCTGTAGTTCCAGGAACCAATTCCCCAGTAAATATTTCTAACATACGACCTGAGGTAAACGGTTTTTGTACAGCAGAAAATGAGCAATTTTTTCAAGGGTATCAAATAGGAGATACAAATTTTAATGGAAGAACCACAGTTCTTACGGCTGCAACAACGATTGTCCCGAATCAATCTTATCATATCAAACTAATTATAGCAGATAGAACAGATCAATTCTACGATTCAGCAGTGTTTATTGAAGGGAGTAGTTTTACAACTCTTTTTGATTTGGGACCTGATATTTCTACTTGTGCTCCGAACGTTACCTTGTCAGCGGATGTAGGGAATCCCACAGCGACTTATTCTTGGTTTTTAGATGGCACTGAGATTGTGGGAGAAACAACGAATTCATTGGTCGCAACTCAAACAGGAAGTTATACAATTCGTGCAACAATTCCGGTAGGAGCTACGTCATGTATAGTGGAAGATGTTTTGGAAGCTGTGATAGAACCTGAACAAACGATTGGAGTTATAACTGATTTTGTTTTGTGCGACTTGACAAATACAGGTGATGGTATCGAAGCGTTTGATTTGACACTTAAAAATACAGAAGTAATTAGTCGATTACCTAGTTCTAGTTATACGATTCAGTATTTTCATTCAGAAAATGAGGCAAGGAATAATAGTAATTCAATAACAAGTCCATTTTTAAATTCAATAAGCCCTCAAGAAATATTCTGTAGAGTGGAAGATAACAATTCTGGTTGTTTGGGCTATGGTTCTTTTAATTTGGTTGTCAGTTCTTCCTTGATGTTTACAGAGCCAGTAGACTTTGAAGTTTGTGCATCTCAAAATAACCCTAATTCTGGGACTATAGATTATGGGCTTTTGAGTTCTAGAATTGCAAATGGAAACTTGGCATTGAATGTAAGTTATTATGCTAATGAATTTAATGCGACGAATGATGTCAATCGTTATAATTCTAATCATCAGATAGCTGCTCCATTTGAAACGGTTTATATTCGAGTAGAAGATGTAAATTCTGGATGTACGGAAATAACAAGTGTTTTAATAACGGTCAATAGCAACCCAGCAATTGTATATGGAGATTATTTTTTAGACGCCTGTGAATCTGATAATGATGGTTTGGCAATTTTTGATTTGACAACTTACGAGCCTATAATTTTAGGAGGGATTCCCAATGTAAGTGTGAGTTATCATTTCAGTCAAGCAGAAGCAGAGTCTGGGAGTAATAGCATTTCAAATACGATTGCATTTCAAAATACGGTATTGAATCTGCAATATGTTTTTGTAAGAGTAGCGAACGACTTAACGGGGTGTTATAGTACAGAGGTACTTGAATTGCATACAGATGTGTTATTAACTAGAACAAATATTATTGATATCGATACTTGTGATGGTATATTGGAAGATGAAATAGAGCCTTTTGATTTGAATGCTATTGAAGAAGTATTTGTAAATGGACTTGTAGATGTGTCAGTTCGTTTTTTTGAAACGGAAAGTGATCGTGACAATGAATTAAATGCATTGGATCCTACAATATTGTATCAGAACACAACAAACCCACATACGATCTATATTGTTTTGGAGAGTCTTACTTGTAAAGAAGTGGCAGAATTTGATTTGATTGTAAATCCTTCTTTTAAATTGCTACCTGTAGACCCAGTAGTTGTTTGTGACGAAGATGATGATGAAAGGACTGTGGTAGACTTAGAACAGTTTGATTCTTATGTCGCGAATGGAGTTGCATTTCAAGAGGTAAGTTACCATTTAACTCTATTGGATGCAGATGCTAATGTCAATGCGATATCGAAGAATTATGCAAATTTATCAGACCCATTAAGAGTTTTTTCAAGAGTAACAAATATGGATGGTTGTATCGCTTTGAATGAATTGGAGGTAGATATTCTTCCAGCTCCAACGGTAATGGTCCCTTCCAATATTATTATTTGCGATGACGATCAAGATGGTTTTTTTAATACAGATCTAGAGCTTAAAATTCCTGAAATAACAAATGAGACTGTAGATATTTCAGTTGATTTTTATACCAATCGGTTGAGTGCAGAACGGGGAATAAATGCCATTCCAAACCCAACTAACTTTGCTATAACAACAGGAACTATATATGCTCGCGTAAATAATACAGCAACGACTTGTTTTCAAATTGTTTCTTTTCAAGGTATTGTAAATACATTGCCAGTTTTTTCTAGTCCAATAACTCCCTTTATAGATTGTGTATTGAATCAAGTAGGTGAAGGTAATTTTGTATTGGTAGCTAAAGACAATGAAATTCTTCAAAGTCAATCAGGAAAAAGAGTTTCTTATTATTTGACAGATGCAGATGCGCATGCAAGAATCAATGAGATATCAAAATTTGATAACTTTCAAAATACCACAAACCCTCAAGCTATATTCGCTCGAGTAGAGAATATTTCTGATATTTCTTGTTATGCTGTTGCAGCTTCGTTTGACTTGGTTGTGAAAGAGGCGCCAATATATGTATTCCCAACAGTTGCTGCTTTTTGCGATTATGATGGGAGTATTGATGGAGGAGGTGAAGTGAATTTGGATGTGTTGGTGGGAGACAAAATACGTTTAAGTTCTACGCAAATATTGAATATTACCTATCATGAATCTCGTCAGGATGCGAGTCTAAATAGAAATTCTTTGCCTATTGTTTTTACAAATTCTATAAATCCACAAGAAATTCATGTACGAATAGAAACATCTGTAGAATGTTATAATTTGGAAGTTTTTACACTGAATATATTGTTACCACCCCAACTAGGTGTGCTTCCAATTTATAGCGTTTGTGATGACGACTATGACGGAATAGTTGTGTTAGATTTGACAGAAATGCCAGTTCCTATTTTGGACGCGCGTCAAAGTAATTATGAAACTACATATTTTAAAGCACAAAGTGATTTAGAAGCCGACTTGAATCCAATACCAAATCCGGAAACCTATCAGAATTTTTCCAATCCAGAAACCATTTTTGTAAAAGTAACGAATACTACAACGGGGTGTTTTTCTCACATTCCTGTGGAGCTTCAAATTAATTTACCTCCAGTGTTTACGGATGTCGTAAGTCATGAGTATTGTGAAACAACAGATGCAGAAATTGATTTAAGTGAAGTAGGTACAATGTTTAATATAGATTCAAACGCAGTTGCGATTGAGTATTATACAAGTTTGACAAATGCAGAAAACCAAATTAATGGAACGATTGGTTTGTATACATATTCAGCAATTCAAGAAACAATTTATGCTCGCCTTTTTGTGAGGGCTACTGGTTGTGATTATATAGATAGTTTTGAGCTGGTAATCAATCCCAATCCTACAATTGCAACACCTAAGGATATAGAAGCATGTGATTACGATGGAAATGGAACTGCACCTTTTGTTTTAACAGATAGCAATGCGGAAATTTTGAATGGCACAGATGCCAATCGATTTGTGATAACCTATCACAATTCAGAAATCGATGCCAATCAAGGAGTAAATATTTTAGATACAAATTATAGAGCTGCGCACGAAGAAATAATATGGTTTCGAGTAACGGATACAGACACTACAAAAACTACTTCCTGTTTTACAATTGGTAATTTAGGAGTTGTTATCAATCCTTTACCAGAAAGTACAATCCAAGAAAAGACAACACAGTGTTTGAATGGAGATCCTAATTTGATAACAGCGAATCTAAATCCCACAGATTCTTATTTATGGTCTACAGGAGAAACCTCTCAAACGATTGGTCTATTGGATGTAGGGACTTACAATGTTATGATAACTTCTGACAAAGGGTGTGAGATCTTTGTGGAATTTGAAATTACTCCAGCAGAATTTTTACGTGTCGACGTAAAACATTTTAAACATCCAAATAGCGTAACTGTTGTGGTTTCTGGTGATGGGGTGTATGAATATCAGTTGGACTCAGAATCACTACAAGATGCAAACGAATTTTACGATGTTTCTCCAGAGAAACACGAATTGACTATCTATGAAGTCAATGGTTGTTTGCCATTTGTAAAAGATTTTTATGTATTGAATTATCCGTTGTATTTTTTTCCACATAGACTCGGAGGGTATGGTAGATGGCATTTACAAGGATTGGGAAATATAACTGAAGTATCTGTGAGCTTGGTAAGAATTTACGATCGATATGGAAGGCTATTAAAAACATTAACCGATCAATCTTTAGGTTGGGACGGAAAAGCAGCTAATGGAAAAGAAATGCCGGCAAGTGATTATTGGTTCAGTGCAGATGTTTCTATTGACGGGAAGCATATTGTTCTTAGGGGACATTTTAGTTTGCTTAGATGAGAA
>Ga0105356_10007551_pt1 | contig 9983 bp, 7 predicted proteins | sample GOMGulsemesocosm_3_FD_83502 | JGI IMG/M metagenome (GOLD analysis project Ga0105356, IMG submission 83502) | Methane-oxidizing microbial communities from mesocosms in the Gulf of Mexico - GOM9D Gulf of Mexico | ecosystem: Environmental > Aquatic > Marine > Cold seeps | place: Gulf of Mexico...
AGGAATGGTCGGGTTGGAATAAAAGCTTTATGGCAAGGATGGCTAAAATTGGCGGACATGGTTGAATCAGCAGAGTTAGCTATGTCGCTAACTCTGACCGAATAACTTGTGATCAAGAGATAGGGATGTAGGTGCTTATGTTCACAGGATGGTATGAACATGTGTCCTAATCAATTTATACTCATTAAAAAGTAGACCACTTACTTACCTAGATTGGTATTAAAGCCTCAAGCATCAAACTAATTCAGCCGCTTAGAAATTGTTCGCAAGGCGTTGTTATTATCAATAAACAACGCCAATTGCAGATCTGTTTAGTGCAAAAATTCTGAATTTAATTCAATTGCTTTTAATAGCTGTTCAGTTTGGGGTTTAGCCTGCGGTTGTCGCACATATTTCTTATTAAAAGTATCATTTAGACCCGTTGGATAAAACACGGTCGTGTTATCACCATTAAATGTGGCAAACTTTGACCAGCTGTTGATGAGAAGTAAGGAATGTGACTTTTCTTGATCTAACGGCCACCCTTGGCTGTATTGCTGGTAGTTACCCTCGCAACCTAGTACATCACGCATTAAGGTTGGAACAACATCGACATGACTGGTTAAATGCTCGTAAGACTTAGCAGCTCGATCCGGATAAATTATTGCTAGCGGCACCTTGGTTTGCCATTGTGAAAAATTACCATTGTGGCCCCAATAATTCATTTTTGTATCATTAAACTCCTGACCATGATCACTAGTTAATACAATGACAGTGTTGTCATATTCGCCGGAATCTTTTAATACTTTAATTGACTGCCCAATCAAGGTGTCGATAAAGTTAACTGAATTTTTATAGCGATTTAAAAAAGCAGTAGGATCAGAATCATTGTTTAGAGCGGCATATGAAACTGTTTTTAAACTGGGTTTAAACTTGCGCTCAAAATCTGCAGGCATCGCATAACCATGGGCGGCATCATAAAATAGCATTGAGAAAAATGGCTGACTATTGTCACGCTGCTTGATGAAGCTTGCGAACTTTCGCGTAATTTCTAAGTCTCGCTCAACTTTACTATTACCTTGTGTATCTAAATCAATTTTATCTTTAATGCTAGAAAATACCGTGCGATCAAATTCTGGGCTAGTTAACGTTGCACTGGCAAATACCCCAAATTCATAACCTTGATTGTTAAGACTATCAATTAAAATTGAGGGCGCACTTTCATTAAGCGCGGTATGCCAATAACTGCTAAATAACCCATAGAACAGTCCGAACACGCCAAAGCGGGTAGCATTGCCAGTGCTGTAATGATTAAGATACTGAGAGCCGCCGCTTGCTAAGCTACTAGCATGTGGCATAACCTCTTTAGTTAAAACATCAAAACGTAATGCGTCAACCATGATAAATAATAAATTTTTTGGCTGGGCTGGTTTTACACATTGGGGCAATTTTTTTGGGTAATTCAATAGGCCATCTGAAAATTGTCGTACCGCAATTTCATCATTAGTGGCGACTATGCCGTGTTTTTTGAAAAAACGTTTGGCAGTTAGCGGCTGTGCCCAAGGGATTACAGCGATTTGTCGTACCACTGGTTGATATAAGCTGGCATCTGACCAAGCATAAATAACTTGACTGATTAGCATCACACAAAATACAGCTGAGAACGTTAGCCAGCCAAATTTTCGCTTGCTAGTTGAGATTCGTTTAGCAATTGTTATTCCAACCACGACTAATGTGGTGACTATGGCAACAAAGAGTGCTGCGAAGAAATAATCTTTGAGAGAAAACTCAAAGATATCACCAGCGCCACCCCCTGTAATAAGTCCCCATACCATGCCGTTTAAATGAAACTTATAAAGGGTAAATAATTGGACATCAAACAAAATAACGGCAATCAGTCCGCCGAATAATAATACTGATAATGCATTGATGATCCGTCGATTGGGTAAGATAAGGTTAACAACCTGCAATGGAATCGCTGCTAAAAAGGCCAAGAATATAAAGTGGCCTAAAAATGCAAAAACAATAAATATTTGCGCAAGCAAATCTGCGGGGAAGGCAAAGCTGCGAAAGTAAAATCCAGCAATTATGCTGGCTAATACGCCAAATGTTGTTGTCATCCACAGTATTAAGCGGCTGCCTTCAGTTCTAGTCATGATACCCACAAGGTTTAATCGTAATCATTATTTGCGGCAGGATAGCATAATTTTAGTGATAATCATCAAGCAACTTGATTTAGATTTCCTAGTTAAAGACTTCTAGCTCAAGACCTCTCATTAAGGACTCCCTCATCAAAGGCTCTCTCATTAAAGAGTATGTGTATAATATTGTTACTGGTTGATGCTGATGTTAAAATTAGCCAACTTTTTTACCACAATAGGACGTATTAATGGAATCGGATAACAACACTCAATTTAAACCAAATGGCGCAGGGGCGATGCGAGTAGTAAAGGCATTTAAATGCTCAATGTTAGGATTTAAAGCCTGTTATCGACACGAGGCGGCCTTTCGTCAAGAGTTGTTGCTTTGCATAATTCTGTTGCCCCTTAGTTTTATTGTCAGCACGACCCTAGCCATGTGGACGGTGCTAATAGCTTCGATGTTGTTTTTATTGTTTGCCGAAGTCGTTAATTCAGCGATTGAAGCCTTAGCAGATCAAATTTCGACTGATCATCACGAATTAATTGGTCGAGCTAAAGATTTAGGTTCTGCGGCGGTTTTTTTAGCGATGACTATGTTGATATTGGTGTGGGCAAGTGCGATATATCAAATTTTATAGACAGACTAAGCCCACCAGTACGGTGGGCTTAGCTTAGTGCTCTATACCGAGTTTTTTAAGTGATTTTATTTGTATTGCTGTTGTAAATAATCAAAAACTGCTCGAATACCAAATGCCTCACCACCAACCGGACGACCTGACAAATGACGGATATTGAACGCCATAATATCAAAATGAAGCCAGTTGGTTTGTGGCTTTACAAACTCTTGTAAATATAACGCGGCGGTAATGGCACCGCCAAAGGGCCCTGAGGAACAATTGGTCATATCGGCAATTTGACTGTTTAATAAGTCACGGTACGGCTGATAAATTGGTAAACGCCAAACCGGGTCATTTATTTTTTCACCCGCTTGCGTTATGGCTGTGGCTATGTCGTTGTTAGTTGAGAAAAAACCAGGTAATTCAGTACCCAATGCTACTCTCATCGCACCAGTTAGCGTCGCAAAATCAATTAATAATTGTGGATCATCATTTTCTGCTTCCGCTAACGCATCACACAGCACTAAACGTCCTTCAGCATCGGTATTGTCTATTTCTACAGTCAGTCCCTTTCGAGTAGTAATGACATCGCCGGGTCGCAGAGCATTGCTCGAAACCGCATTTTCAACAGCTGGGATCAACACCCGTAAATTGATTGGTAAATTGTGCGACATAATTAAGTGGGCAAGCCCTAAAACATGCGCAGAACCGCCCATATCTTTTTTCATGTTGCGCATACCTGCAGCGGGTTTTAAATCAAGACCACCACTGTCAAAACAAACACCTTTACCAACCAAGGTTACTTTTGGATGGCTTTGGTCGCCCCAGCTAAGATCAATCAGGCGTGGGACATGTACGCTAGCACGGCCTACTGCGTGAATTGTAGGGTAATTTTCGGTGAGTAAATCATCGCCAATCGTTTGTTTGACTTGTCCGTTGAACGTGTGAGCCAAATCAATAGCAACCTGCGCCAAGTGCTGTGGCATCATGTCGGCCGCGGGGGTATTAACTAAATCGCGAACTAGGGCCGTTGCTTGTGCGTATTTTATAGCTTTGTCGACGACAATTTGCTGTGCAACATTTAATGTTGGTAGTTTTTGCTCTTTGCTATTGTAGCGGTTGAATTGATAACTACCGATTAGCCATGAAAAACAGACTGCATCTTGATACTTCGGATCTGTTTTCAACAGAAATTGACCAGTAGGTAACGATTTAATTAACTCGCCACAGCCAAAATAATGGCTAAGATCCTTAGCCACAAATAAGGCATGCTGAAGTTCGCCTTGAGGATTGGGGATCAAGGACAGGCCCGCGCCTTTAAAATTGGTTTGTTGCAACCAATTTTTAACTTGATCGCTTTGCTGTGTTAACCAGTTATCAAACTGCAGCTCATCTAAGACAACTAAGGGGGTGCCTTGATTGCCAACCTTAATCAAATGATTCATGTATTATTTTATCCAAGTGGTTTAAAACTAATAAAATTAGTATTTTTAAACAATACTAACATGTTCCTTTACAGTGCTAGCTGTTTTTTATAGCTAGGCAGCTTTGGTCTGAAAGTGTTAAAGGGATATATTAATGATGTCACACTTTTAACGCTAACAACCTGTAGTACTAAAGAATTGATCATTGCTGAGATACTCACTCTTTTAATGTAATAAACGGTGCGTAGTGGTGTTATTTACGCTAGGATAGTTTTATCCGTCGCAAATATTGTGCCACGGTCGGTGAACGAGGTTGCTTGCCGTAACATTTACCAGTGCGTGTTAATTTGTATATTTTATTTTCGATTTACCAATAATACCCCGATAATATGATTTATATTATCGTCATAGCCAAGATTGAATAAGGACATTCATTGTGAAAAATGACAGCTCATCACCTGCTGGAAGTCGAACTAACGATCCAGTCATTAGAAGCCTTTTTAGTATTATCTTATTGCCTGCGATTAGTTTGTTGGTGGCTATTTGTGTATTCTCCTATGTTGTTGCTTTGCCCTACACACAAATCGCAGTACTTATTGGGTTGGTTATCATTGCAACATCTTTGAGTTGTTTAAAGTTCTGGCAGTATATTTATAAAGGTATGTCGCGGCTGTTTATTCATGCCGATAAAATTAAAACCTTAGAGCATGTCGATGTTAAAAAACGGTTAAAAACAAAAGATTCTGGAATATTTCATGAAATATTCGATGTGTTAAACGACCGACGTGAAAAAACGGACGTTCTGCTTACTGGTTTATATGCGTCTTCGGCTCGTTTACATCCGATGGCGGAAGAGTTGGGAAATTCTTACAGCACCATGATGCAAAAAGCTGCGCTGCAAGATAGCCTAGGGAAGACAATCCATGATGCTTTATCATCGGTTGATGTTGCATCGCACGAAATATTTGTTGATCTGGAGCTATTGGTTGTCGAAGCTAATTCTGCCAATACCTCGGCAGAACAGGCACATGAGACTTCAGCCAGCACCAGAGAAAGTCTTGATAAATTACGCGATCAGATGCAGCATGGTGCCGGCGAAATTGAAATCCTTAAAAAGGACAGCCAAGAAATAGATGGCATCATTGAAGTAATTAACGCCATTGCCGAGCAAACAAACTTGTTAGCCTTAAACGCAGCTATTGAAGCGGCCCGCGCTGGCGAGCAGGGACGAGGATTTGCTGTTGTTGCCGATGAGGTACGAACATTGGCAGAAAGAACAGCCAAATCGACAGCACAAGTCAGAGATATCGTAAGCCGTATTGGCCACGGTACCAGTAAAGTATTTGATTCGATGCAGCTTGGTTTAACGGCAACTGAAGAGTCCTTAACTTATTCTGATAATGCTTCAAAAGAATTAGATATGATTATCATGTCAATAAAGTCAATTCATGAATTGTCAGAAAGAATGAAAATATCATCAAAAAATCAGCAAGAAGTTTCAGTAGAAACCATGAGTTCGATAGACAACATGGTGCAGTTAAATGGTGATGTATTAGCTCAATCGAAAGACCGTGAACTAACTTCGACAGATTTACTGCGTTTATCAGACACGTTAAAAGCCTTGCTTGATAAATTCTCATTTAATGATGCTATTTGGGACAGTGAATATCGACCGAAAAAAGCCAACGAAAACAACTTTGCCGAAGAGTTCGAAGAGCATGAGGTTGAATTGTTTTAATCCAACTTAATACCACTCTTGATATTTAGAAATGAAAAAGGCCAGACTAATCATCTGGCCTTTTTCTTTTTTTGATGGTTACTTAGTGATTGGTAAAGCCGTTTGTTCTTTAAAGGTTCTGATGGCAAAATTAGAGTTAATATCTTTGACCATAGGAATAGTCCGTAACTTATGCATAAACCCTTCGTAAGCCAGTAAATCAGCGCACACAACTTCAAGTAAATAATCATATTGGCCTGACACGACATGGCCATTTATTACCTGATCTAAAGTAGAAATTGTTTGCTCAAAACGTTCCAGTTCACTGGCTTGGTGGCTATTTAAATTGACATGAACAAATACCGTCATGCCCAAATTAACACTATAACGCGATATTCGGGCTTGATAGCCAACAATGATTTGTTCTTGTTCAAGGCGTTTTATTCGACGTGCACAGGGTGATGGCGACAGGTTGACGGCCTCGGCAATTTCAGCGGTGGACAGTCGGCCATCTTTTTGTAGTAGCTCTAAAATTCGTCTATCTATCTTGTCCATAGTGGTTTCAGCCAATAAAGTGGGTGTTTTTGATGTAATCCACTAATTGTATCAGACATTACCGCTTAAATAGCGTAAAAAAAGCGTGATTTTTTATTCATAATAGCGTCTTACTTAATGGAGGCGTCATGGTTAGCATAGTTGCAAAAAGAATCGGTTTATCAACAGGTAACACAGGGTGGCTCGCACTGCTTGCAACCTTAATGATTTGGTCGTCTTATTTTATCATGCTACGTAGCGGCGCTCAGTCAGCATTGACCAGTTTTGACATGGTATTGCTGCGTTTTATTCTACCTGGTTTGGTCTTGTCACCGTTATTATTTGGTCGTCGAAAAAGTATATTTTTGGTTAAAAAACGCTATATTGCTGGCATTATGCTAGGCGCGGGTTTACCTTTTTTCTTTTTATCGGTATTGGCATCGGGGCAAGTTCAAGCAGTGGTCGGCAGCCTCTTAGTGCCTGGCTTGGCACCGGTATTTGTTACCTTAATTGCGGTTGTTTTTTACCGTGAAGCGTTATCTAAACGTCGAATACTCGGACTGTCAGCGGTATTATTAGGTATTGGTACATTAGTCGCGAGTCATTTGACCAGTAATAACGAGCAAGCATACCTGGGTTCGTTATTGTATATAATGGCCGCGGGATGTTGGGCTATCTATACTGTTAGCGTTAAGCTGTCGAAACTGTCTGGTTTAGAGATTGCTGCGGTTTTAAATGCAACGGCAGCTGCACTATTATTGGTTTTATTGCCATTTAATTTATTTGAGACAAATATTACAGCGGTGCCTTGGCAGCAAATTTTGCCACAGTTAATTGTTATGGGCATATTTTCAGGTTTTGTTTCAGTGATCACCTATGGCCATGCGATAAAAAAATTAGGCGCAGAATTATCGGCGTGTTGGGGCGCAACTACTCCGGTTTTAGTCGCGATGTTAGCGTTTTTGGTCTTAGGTGAGTCACTTGACCTTGCAACAGTAGTGGCGATGGTGGTGATTATTTCAGGCGTGGTTTGTGCTAACTTTAAATCGAAGCAGTAGCTAAAATTTACCGATACGCTATATACCATTTCAGTTAAGCACAGTATGCTTGCCTTTTTGTACTGTGCTTAAGCTAAGATATGACTCTACCACTTGTTACCCACCCTCTATATAGCTATAACTTTGACCCAAAGCATCGATTTCCGATGCAAAAATTTCAATTATTGCATCAGTATTTAAAGCAGCAAGGCATTGCTCATTCAGCCAATACTTATCGACCCGGCACCGCAAAAATGAAGCTATTACAAACCAGCCATTGCCCCGATTATTTGACCCGTTTTGTCGAAAATAAACTTGATGCCAAAGAGCTGCGACGCATGGGATTGCCTTGGAGTGAAGGTTTAGTCCGCCGTACCTTGATATCTCCTGTAGGCACCTTATTGACCTGCCAACTGGCATTAAAGTATCGGATTGCGTGCCATCTGGCGGGTGGAACCCACCATGCTCATTATGATTTTGGATCTGGTTTTTGCATTTTGAACGACTTAGCTATTGCAGCCAATAGTCTGATAACGCAGGGAAAAGTAAATAAAGTATTAATTTTTGATGTTGATGTTCATCAAGGCGATGGTACCGCGCGAATTTTAGCCGATCAACCTCAGGTTTTTACCTGTTCTGTACATTGCGAGAAGAATTTCCCAGCGCGTAAAGCAAGCAGCGATTTAGACATTAATATTCCGGTCGCTGCTGATGACACTACTTATCTGCAAATGATGGCCGATGGCTTTGAGCAGGCACTTGCATTAAGCGAGCCCGATTTCGTTATTTATGATGCCGGGGTTGATGTTTTTGTTGATGATCCCTTGGGTTTAATTGATATTAGCTTGCAAGGGATCCGCCAGCGCGATCATTACGTGCTTAAACGTTGCCTTGAATTAAATATTCCGGTAGCGACCGTCATTGGCGGAGGTTACGACAAAGACGAGTTGGCGCTTGCAAAGCGCCACGCCATAGTGGTGGAAGAGGCGGCTAAATTATTGCAGGCTTTTGGTTAACTGCGTTTATACCCGTCATGCTCACAGTCTTCCCTATCGTCTTCCCCGCAGTCTTTTGAGCGGGGATCTCGTTCAGCGCGCCGTGAAATCAATATCGCGACACTCTGCAGAAGATCCTCGATAAAGAGAACTCGAGCATGACGCCTGTTTCCCTCGTCATGCTCACAGTCTTCCCTATCGTCTTCCCTATCGTCTTCCCTATCGTCTTCCCTATCGTCTTCCCTATCGTCTTCCCCGCAGTCTTTTGAGCGGGGATCTCGTTCAGCGCGCCGTGAAATCAATACCGCGACACTCTGCAGAAGATCCTCGATAAAGAAAACTCGAGCATGACGCCTGTTGGGTTATGGTACGCGCAGTGAAAGGTCCTCGATAAAAAGATCTCGAGGATGACGACTCTTTAGTCTTTTGAGCGGGGATTGTATTGTCACGTAGAAAACAATGTAGAAAGGAATGTAGAAAGTAATGTACGAAACAATGACTTACCCTAAGTAAGCCTTTGTTTAACTATTCTCTTTGCATATTGTTTGACCGCTCGGTCAATGCTAATATCGCTGTCAATTATCAAAGATGATAAATCAAACCCATTACGGAGCTCTCCATGGCGTATTGCACACCATATTCTTATTTATATCTGGCTATTATTAGTTGTTCTTTGCTGACAAGCACCTCGGTGCTTGCCGAAGTGACAGACACCGCTCCCACCAGAATAACCACGGTATCTGTGCAATCGCTGGTATTTTTCCCGTCTCGCAATGCTCCTGCGTCAACACAAGCGATTAACCACAGCAAAGTACCGGCCCAAATTGGTGCCTTGGTCCAGTCAATCTCAGTACGCGTTGGTGATAAAGTGAATCAAGGCCAGCAACTTGCCTTGTTAGATTGTCGCGATGCGACTTTAAACGTTAGTGCCCAACAGGCGCAGCTGCTGCAGCTTAAGACTAATTATCAATTTCAAAAGCGCCAGCTCAAACGGGGTAACAATCTCGCAAAAAGAAAAACCATTGGTGAAGTTGAATTAGACAAAATTAATACCGGGGTACTGACCGCTCGGGCCCAGTTATCAGCTCAAAAATCGCAACTTGATCAAGCCTTACTCAATAAAGGGCGCTGTCAAATTAGGGCACCCTTTGATGGCATGGTCAGCAAACGGTTAGCGAACGTCGGCGAAATGATTGACAAAGGCCGCCCAGTGATCGAATTGATCGAGCTTAATAATGTTGAAGTGACAGCCAATGTCGCGTTAGGCGATACGCAGTCATACAACCAAGCAAAATCCTTCTACTTTGAAAGCTCTGCGCAACAATATCCGTTAGTTAATCGTATTTTACTGCCATTAGTGCTCGATAAAACCCGCAGTCGTCAGGCCCGTCTAAATTTTTCTGCGATCGCTGCGATGCCTGGGTTGACGGGGCGCTTGTTCTGGTTGTCAGCGACTCCACATTTGCCGGCGCATATTTTACAGCTGCGCAATGGTTCATATGGCGTATTTGTGGTGGTGAATGATCAGGTTAAGTTCAT
>Ga0105356_10007555_pt1 | contig 9982 bp, 11 predicted proteins | sample GOMGulsemesocosm_3_FD_83502 | JGI IMG/M metagenome (GOLD analysis project Ga0105356, IMG submission 83502) | Methane-oxidizing microbial communities from mesocosms in the Gulf of Mexico - GOM9D Gulf of Mexico | ecosystem: Environmental > Aquatic > Marine > Cold seeps | place: Gulf of Mexico...
GAGGCCAGCCATGGCGACCTCGGCATGATCACCGAAAAAGATGTTGTTGTTGCCCTGTCTAACTCCGGCGAGACCGGTGAGATCATTACCATACTGCCATTGATCAAGCGCCTAGGTGTGCCTTTGATTGCCATGACTGGCAACAACAACTCCAAACTAGCGGAAACCTCTGATGTGCATATCAATGTTGGCGTAGCACAGGAAGCCTGCCCTCTAGGCTTGGCTCCAACGTCTAGCACCACAGCTACCCTCGTCATGGGTGATGCCCTAGCGGTTGCCCTGCTGGAAAGCCGAGGCTTTACCGAAGATGACTTCGCCCTATCCCACCCCGGTGGCGCCCTGGGCCGTCGCTTGTTGTTGCATGTTAACGACATCATGCACTCTGGCGATGACATGCCTGCGGTGAACGGCGACGCCAGCTTCAGTGATGCCCTAGAAGAAATGACCACTAAAGGCCTAGGCATGACCGCCGTCATCGACGAGCAACAGCAACTGCTCGGCATTTTCACCGACGGTGATCTACGCCGCGCTTTTGATATGGACCTTGATTTAAAGCACGCCTCTATTGCCGATGTCATGACCAAAGGCTCTATTACCGTCAATGCGGATATGCTGGCAGCAGCAGCGCTGAAGGTCATGGACGAGAAAAAAATTAATTCAATGGCCGTGATCGACAACAATAACAAAGTGGTCGGCGCCCTGAACATGCACGATATGTTACGTGCGGGAGTTTTATAATGTCACAAACGAATGCCGCTGACAGAGCATCCGCATCGGAACGCGCCAAAAAAATCAAACTCGCCATTTTTGATGTCGACGGTGTACTCACCGACGGCAGCTTTTTAATTGGCGATGACGGCCAGCAATACAAGTCGTTCTATACTAAAGACGGCCAAGGCCTGCGCATGCTGCAAGATTCGGGCATCACTGTGGGCATTATCACCGGGCGCACATCCAATGTGGTCGCCATACGTATGAAGGAGCTGGGCGTAGAGCACGTCTACCAAGGCCAACGCGACAAGGTTAGCGCCTTTGAAGACATGCTTAAAAAAGCGGGCGTAAGCAAGGATGAAGTCGCCTATGTGGGTGATGACGTGATTGACCTGCCCGTGATGCGTCGTGTGGGCCTATCCATCGCCGTGCGCGACGCCGAACCCGTGGTTAAGCAATACGCTCATTGGATCACCTCCCGTCACGGCGGCAAGGGTGCGGTGCGCGACGTCTGTGAATTCATTATGCAGCAGCAAGAAACCCTTGATGCCGCCCTACACAGGTACCTACACAGCTAATGCGCGCTATCAGCCTTGTTCTGCTGCTAGCCGCTGCCTGTGCATTTGCGCTGTGGCTATGGTTTAACCCTCTGCCGGAAGAGACGGACAGCGCCCAGCGTAGCTACAGCCCACAGGAAGTGGACTACCAGATCAAAGGCTTTGCAGCAGTGATCTTTGATGCCGACGGCAAAGCTAGCCAGCAGTTGCAAGGTGATGAGCTACGTCACTTCCCCTTTGATGACCACTACGAAATTGAGCAGCCAGTGGGGCAAACTTTACAAGGTATCGATCGCTGGAAAATCAAATCCAATAGCGCAAAAAGCACACAGGGGCTGGGTGAACTTCACTGGCAGGGTGATGTCGATATTCAGCAGTCGGGTGAACAAGCCCTGAACATGCAAACAGACTATTTATTGCAGCAGCCGAGACAGCAACTCGCCAGCACCGAACAAGGTGTTATCGTCGATGCAGCTTCTGGCAAAATTCAAGCCCAGAGCATGCAACTGCATACGGGTACTAGCCAACTACAATTAAAAGGACAAGTTAACGGTGTTTACCAAGTTCAATAAAACAAGCGTTCTTACTTTATCCATTTTGTGTGCTCTATGCGGATATGCCGCTCAGGCCTTATCACTAGAGTCTGACCGCAGTGCTCCGATAGAAATTGAGGCTGACCAAGTCGACCTAGACCAAAGCAAAGGTATCGCCAAGTACAAGGGTAACGTCAGCCTAGTGCAAGGCAGTATCAATATTAATGCTCACTCCATCCAGGTCTACGCCAAAAATGGCCAGCTAGACCACGCCAATATTCAAGGCAGTAAAGACACGCTAGCTCGCTTTGAACAACAAACTCAGGCAGGACACACTATGAGCGGCGAAGCCCAATCTATTGCACTAGAGCAAGGCTCCTCCGAGATCATTTTCAAGGGCACCGCCACCGTGAACGACGGCCTGAACAAAATCAGCGGCGCGCTGATTCACTACAACACCGAGCAACACAAAATTATTGCCAACAATGACGGCAAAGAGTCCGGGCGAGTGAAGATGATATTCCTGCCCAACACTGACTCTACAACTAACAAAACCAATCAAGAGCAGCAACCTTAATGGCTATTTTGCGTGCGGAAAATTTAGCCAAGAGCTATAAAAAACGATGCGTGGTCAGCGACGTATCCTACGCGGTATCCAGCGGCGAAGTGGTTGGTTTGCTCGGCCCCAATGGCGCTGGCAAAACCACAAGCTTCTATATGATGGTAGGCCTAGTGCCCTCCGATGCTGGGCGCATCATGCTGGATGAGCGCGACATCACTCCCTTAGCCATGCACGCCCGAGCACGCTTGGGCGTAGGCTATTTACCCCAGGAAGCGTCTATCTTCCGCAAGCTTACAGTTGAGCAAAACATCATGGGTATCTTGCAGCTGCGCAAAGAATTGAATAAAGAGCAGCGCCAGGATGAGCTAGAACAGCTGCTAGAAGATTTTCAGATCACTCACATCCGCTGCTCCGATGGCATCGCCCTATCGGGTGGCGAACGCCGCCGCGTAGAGATCGCCCGGGCCCTAGCCGCAGCACCCAAGTTCATCCTGCTAGACGAGCCTTTCGCTGGCGTAGACCCTATCTCGGTAGGCGACATCCAACACATCATCACCAGCCTGACCAAACGCGATATAGGTGTGCTGATTACCGATCACAATGTGCGGGAAACCTTAGGCATCTGTGAACGCGCCTATATATTAGGTAATGGACACGTAATTGCCGAAGGCACACCGGATGAAGTGCTCAACAATGTGAAGGTGCGTGAAGTTTATTTGGGTGAGGATTTTAAGTTATAGCCCTCAGCCCTTTTATTTTAATCTGCAAACCACTTCACCTTGGCACAATAATTGCCCTATACTCGGCCTATACTAATAAATACGCTGGAACATGAAGCAATCACTGCAACTTAAACTGGGTCAAAGTCTTACCATGACCCCACAACTGCAACAGGCGATTAAGCTGTTACAGTTGCACTCCTTAGAGCTACAGCAAGAGATTCAGCAAATGCTGGAATCAAACCCTATGCTAGAGCAGGAAGAAACCGGTAGTGAGGCCGACGATGAGCATGGGGACAGCCCGCCCGAAGCAGACAGAGATATAGACTTAAACCAAGATCACGCCGTGGGTGCCAACGACTCACCCGTCGACAGCATTCAAGACGATCACTGGGAACCCTCCACCAGTGGTGCAACAGCCCCTTCCGGCGACAGTGATCGCGACATATGGGATACCCAGGCAGGTATTCCCGCGGAGAGCCTGCAAGACCACCTGCTGTGGCAGCTACAAATGGCGCACCTATCTCCTGTGGATGAGTTTATCGCCGATAGCATTATCGATTGTATTAATGAAGATGGTTTTTTAACCGAGAGCTTGGACAGTATTCACCTGTCTATTCTACGTGAATTTGAAGATGTTGAGCTGGATGAAATTGTGGCGGTATTACACCGCATTCAACACCTAGACCCCCTCGGTGTTGGCGCCACTAGCGTTGAAGAGTGCCTGACTTTACAGCTAGACGCCCTACCCCCTGAAACAGCCCACATTCAATTAGCCAAAGACGTTGTCGCACAGCACATTCAACTACTCGCCACCCATGACTACGCCCGCCTCAAACGCGCACTCAAGGCCAAAGAGGAAGATCTAGCCGAAGCAGTGCAACTGATTCAAGGCTTAAACCCCAAACCTGGGGCCAGTATGGCCAGCGGTCGAGTTGAATACATTGTGCCCGACGTTTTTGTCAGCAAGGTACAGGGACGCTGGCAAGTAGAACTAAATCCCGACCTAGCTCCCAAGCTGCACATCAACCAACTGTATGCGGATATGGCTAAACGCAGCAGCAAGGGCCCTGATGGCACTTATTTGCGCGACAATCTGCAAGAGGCGCGCTGGTTTATCAAAAGCCTGCTGAGCAGAAACGAGACCATCCTCAAAACCTCTCAGTCGATTGTCGCCCGCCAGCGCGCCTTTTTTGACTATGGGGAGGAAGCCATGAAACCCCTAGTCTTGCGCGATATTGCCGAAGACATAGAAATGCATGAGTCGACGATCTCCCGCGTGACAACGCAGAAGTTTATGCATACACCGCGGGGTATCTTTGAGTTAAAGTATTTCTTCTCTAGCCATGTATCCACCTCAGACGGAGGAGAGTGCTCAGCTACCGCCATTCGCGCCATGATCAAGAAACTGATTAGTGAAGAAAGCACCAGCAAGCCCCTCAGCGACAGCAAACTAGCCAAAATTCTCGACGAACAGGGTATTAACGTCGCCCGCCGCACCGTGGCCAAATACCGTGAAGCAATGCAGTATCCCCCCTCCAATGAGCGCAAACGCCTCAACTAACCCTCAACCCATAAGCATAGAACAGGGGTAAATCAAGCTATCAAGACATTTCTAAACTCTGTCACCTAAAGCCAATAAGGCTATTTGACGCATCCCGTAAATAAGCGCTAAATAAGGACAGAGAATAAAAATAATTTGGTCGCCAGCAAACAATAATCTGCGGCTTTACTTGAAACACGGGAAACATGACCACAAGTCTTAGCAGAGCAATGAAAAACACTTTCAGCTCGTCCCCCAAACTGACTGGGAGGGCTAAGCCTTGATATATGCCCACCTCTTCCAGCCCTTAAAACTGTATTTTTACAGAGTGTACGAAGCGTCTAGGGCTCTCAGCTAAATAATGATATTGCGTAGTAGCCACCTAGCCTTTTACCACTCTCCAACAGCAACAGGAGAACACTTATGCATATCAACCTAACCGGTCACCACCTAGATCTTACTGACCCTCTACGCAACTACGTGAACGAAAAGCTATCTAAGCTTGAACGCCACTTTGATCACGTCACCAAACTGCATGTCATCCTTGGTATTGAAAAGCATCAGCACAAGGCTGAGGCAACCATGCACGTTGCCGGAGGTAATGGAGATTTATTTGCCAATGCTAGTCATGAGGACATGTACTCAGCAATTGACGCACTAGCCAGCAAATTAGACCGTCAGGTTTTACGCCACAAAGAGAAAGTGACCAGTCATCACAAACGTGAAAAAGCCATGATTATTCAAGCTCACGAAGCCAATGAAGTCATGGGGGCTGAAGAACTACACTAAAGCACCCCAGCCTGTTAAATGCGCCTATTTATCTATAGGCGCATTTTTTCATTCTACAACACCATAAAAATCAAACAGTTATCGACACCAAAAAAAAAACAACACCACACCTACAGGCTTACGTTAAGCCCCAAGTAAAACTATACACACTGCAAACCATCCACAGTTTACAATCTAAATGTCGTTTTCATGATAATACTGAGATAGAATACCGCCCCTCAAAGGCAATGCCGTGTAATTGACTTAATACAAATGCAATTAGATAAGCTATTAACCCCAGAACGTATCAGCTGCCAGCAAACTGTTGCCAGTAAAAAACGTGCCCTAGAAATGATGTGCGAGCTACTCGCCACAGGTCAGCCTAGTCTCGACGAGTCACAAATTTTCTCCTGCATGCTAGAGCGTGAGAGATTGGGGAGCACAGGCGTAGGCCATGGCGTTGCTATTCCACACAGTCGTATGCAAGGGGTTGAAGAAGCCATAGTCGCCATTGCAGTACTGGACTCCGGCATCGACTACGACGCAATCGATGATCAAGATGCAGACATCTTATTTGCCTTGTTAGTACCACAAGAGTGCACAGAGGAACATCTGCAAATACTGGCCTCGGCGGCAGAAATGTTCAGCAATGAAGAAATCTGCAGCGCATTGCGCAAAGCGCAAAACGAGCAGGAAATTTATCAAATCATTAGTCAATGGCAGCCCCACAGCCTATCCGCATAGGCACCGCCATTATTAGCCCTAGCCATACTTTACAGCGGCGCAGCTATCGGTCAGACTTAGGCATAAAATAAAAACTACGAGCTAAATAATGAGTGACGCCACACGAGTTGCGGATCTCTTCGATTTCCTAGATGCAAAATTGGATCTCGACTGGGTTGCAGGCCAAAATTCAGCTGAACAAATAATCAATACCAATATAGCCTGGGGCAACCACCCTAAAGTCATTGGGCATATGAACTTGATTCACCCCAACCGTGTGCAAGTACTGGGTGAAATCGAGCTCAGCCATATCGAGGGCCTGGATGCCGTTGATAGAAAACGCGCCCTAGAAACCCTGTTTGCCGGTCAAACCACCGCAGTTGTCATCGCCAACAACCACACCATTCCCGATGAATTTAGATTCATGGCCGACGCTAACCGTGTACCTATGCTGATCAGTCCTCTGCCCAGCCATGAACTCGTGAGTATCTTGCGCTTTGAGCTGGCTCGCCTATTCGCCGACAAAGTCACCCTGCACGGGGTGTTCATGGAAGTCATCTCCGTGGGCGTGCTACTAACGGGTGAAAGCGCGGTAGGTAAAAGCGAATTAGCCTTGGAGCTTATTACTCGTGGCCACCGTCTGATCGCCGATGACGCTGCGGAGTTTTCGCGCATCACACCCGAGATCATTGGAGGGCACTGCCCCCCTATGCTGCGCGACTTCCTTGAAGTACGAGGGCTTGGTATTTTGAATATTCGCGAGATGTACGGTGACGGGTCCTTAAAAGGCAGTAAGTACCTGCGCCTGATCATTAACCTCATTCGCTCCGATTCCAATGACCCCGAGCTAGACCGGCTGGGCTACAGCAATTCGGTACGCAGCGTACTCGGTGTTGATATACCTGTAATCACCCTACAAATGGCAGCAGGCCGCAACTTAGCGGTAATGGTCGAAGCTGCCGTGCGCAACCACAAGGTCAAGGAGCGCGGCTATGATGCCAACCAAGACCTGATTGAACGCCAACGCCAGATCATGGAAGCCAACTCCCATCGAGTTGACACCAGCATTGAGCACCACGACTAAGTATGAAACTAGTCATTATTAGCGGCCAGTCCGGCAGCGGAAAATCGGTAGCGCTGCACACCCTAGAAGACAACGGCTACTACTGCGTAGACAACTTACCTGCCAACCTACTTAGTCACTTTGTTAACGAGCTGCGCCACAACAGCCAGAACTACCTAGACTATGCAGCCGTCGGTATTGATGCCCGAGCAAACTTAGAAAACATTCAACTCTTTCCTAGTGCCTTAAGAGAGTTAAAAAGCCTAGATATTGATATTGAAATTTTATTTTTATCTGCTGATAAAAAAACCCTATTAAAGCGCTTTAGTGAAACACGTAGAAAACACCCTCTAAGCCAGTTTAACCGTCCACTGCTTGAAGCCATAGAATATGAAATGGACGTACTCAGCAGCATTCGCAACTTAGCCGATTTTTGCATTGACAGTACGGAGCGCAATGCAAACGAGCTTAAAACGCTTGTTCAAGAGCAATTTTCCTGCAATATCAACAATAGCAGCAAGCTCTCCATTTTATTCCAGTCCTTCGGTTTTAAATACGGCCTTCCCAGTGATACCAGCTTCGTATTCGATGTACGCTGCCTACCCAACCCCCACTGGGAGACACAACTTCGGCCACTCACCGGCAAAGACAGTGCCGTGCAAGAGTACCTAGGCCAACAGCAAGAAGTGATTGATATGATCAGCAGTATTGGTGACTTCATCCGAACTTGGCTACCTAAATTTGAAGCGGAAAATCGCCGCTATATGACCATATCCATCGGCTGCACCGGCGGCCAACATCGCTCAGTCTATATTTCAGAGCAGCTTAAAAAACACTTTACGCAACAGCGTAACAATGTCTCCCTACGCCACCGCGAGCTCATAGAAAAATAAGCATGCATACCGGAATCGTATTAATAACCCACGACAAAATCGCCCCGGCAATGATAGATACTGCCAAGATGATTCTGCAACAACACGAATTAAATGTCGGTCTTGTGGAAGCCCCCGCTGACTGCGATACCCAAGCCAAGGTTCAAGAGGCACTACTGCAACTCAAGCAATATGACCAAGGACAGGGGGTATTAATTTTAAATGACATCATTGGGGCGACACCGTTCAACATTGCCAAACAACTAGACAACAGTGCTGTACATATTATTTCGGGGCTCAACCTGAATATGCTACTACGTGCCTTAACCTATCAAAGCCTGCCCTTGCAGGAACTCGCGGAAAAGACTCGCGAAGGTGGCATTAACGGTGTACGCTACGCTGAATAACTCAATAATATATATATGTATGATTAGTGAAGAAATAACCATTATTAACAAACTTGGCCTGCACGCACGTGCTGCCGCCAAGCTAGTATCTGCCGCCTCATCCTTTCAAGCTGTTATCGAGCTAGAAAAAGGCAGTCAGCGCATTAACGCCAAAAGTATCATGGGCGTCATGATGCTAGCTGCCAGCAAAGGCACGACCCTAGCAGTACATGCAGAAGGCAATGACGAGGTAGATGCCTTAGCTGCCCTTAAAAAGCTAATCAACAATCGCTTTGGAGAAGGTGAATAACTGCTCAGCCACATGCTGATCTAGCTATCACCTATAGGCCAGCTCAAGCTAGCTAGCCTTGACTATATTTAGCAGGCCTTAAAACTGCTACATTTCGCCTAACCCATCACCCTCGGTGCACTATGGCTGAACAGGCTTCTACAGACCAGACCGCCTTCCAATTGGAGCTACTGCACAGCGCCATGCAGAGCGGCGCCATGCAGCAAGCCCAGCGTATACTCAACGGCCTGCACCCCGCCGAAATTGCCGACCTCCTAGAGTCACTGCCTCGCTCTCAACGCTTAATCGTCTGGGGCATGGTGAACCACGAGCAAGATGGTGAAATTCTTGTTGAAGTAGGCGACGAAGTACGCGACAACCTACTGCGCGAGATGCAGACTGAAGATCTAGTTGACGCTCTAGAAGGCCTGGACGTCGATGACATGGCCGACCTACTGCAGTCCCTACCCGAGGCCGTGATTCTAGAAACCCTAGGTAATATGAAAAAGCAGGACCGGGAGCGTGTTGAAGCCGTTCTGTCCTACGAAGAAGGCACTGCTGGTGCCTTGATGAACACCGACACCACAACCATCCGCCCCAACGTCACCCTAGAAGTCGTGCAACGCTATATGCGCAAGCTTGGAGAACTCCCCGAGGGAACTGATCGCCTCTATGTAGTCGACTACTTTAATAAATTCTTAGGCGTGTTATACCTTCGCACCCTTGTTACATCAAAGCCCAGCGCCACTGTCTCAGAGGTAATGCAACAGGTCGTCAGCCCTGTGACCGCCGATGTCGATGAACATGATATTGCTCGCTTATTCGAAGATAGAGACCTGTTATCAGTACCCGTGATCGATGCGCAACAACACCTACTAGGCCGCATCACAATTGATGACGTGGTTGACGTAATACGAGACGAGGCCGACAAGTCTATGATGAACCGTGCAGGCTTGAGTGAAGAGGAAGACATCTTTGCTCCCATTGTTAAGTCTACCCGACGACGCTCTATTTGGCTGGGCGCTAACTTACTTACCGCATTTTTAGCCTCTTGGGTAATCGGCTTGTTCGAGGGCACCATTCAACAAGTCGTAGCCCTAGCCGTGCTGATGCCTATCGTTGCTAGCATGGGTGGGATTGCAGGCAGCCAAACATTAACACTGGTTATACGTGCACAAGCCCTAGGACAGCTGGGCACGGGCAATACACGTTCCTTATTAGCCAAAGAGCTCGCAGTCGGCCTACTCAACGGCTTA
>Ga0105356_10007557_pt1 | contig 9981 bp, 4 predicted proteins | sample GOMGulsemesocosm_3_FD_83502 | JGI IMG/M metagenome (GOLD analysis project Ga0105356, IMG submission 83502) | Methane-oxidizing microbial communities from mesocosms in the Gulf of Mexico - GOM9D Gulf of Mexico | ecosystem: Environmental > Aquatic > Marine > Cold seeps | place: Gulf of Mexico...
CTTTATCAATAACCCCTTGTGCCGTATCTTCAAATGAAATTATAACCTCTGATGAGTCATAAAATAGACTAACATTTATTGTTCCAGGCGAATCCGTATAACGTACCGCATTTTTTAAGATATTATTAAACGCTTGAGATAAGCGCCCTGTATCTGCATGTATCTTACAAACCCTTTCACTCGGCTCATTGTAAGTAATTGACAACATAGCTTTACTTGCTAACGGCAGGAAAGATTCAATTGACTCTTTCACTATCGATTCAATCAAAACATCTTGTTTATTCAATACCAGTGAACCTGATTCGACTAGCGATAGTTGATAGAGGTCTCCAACCATATGGTTTAAATTTCCAAGTTTCTTTTGTAAAGAACTATACGACTTTTCACTATGCTCGAGTGCGCCATCTTCTAATGCTTCAAGTTGCATTTTTATATTGGTTAACGGAGTGCGTAAGTCATGAGTAACTTCGGCCAGCATTTTATTTTTTTGATCCATTAGTTGGCTCATTAATTCAGCTTTGTTTATCGCTTCTTTCTTTTCATATGCCTCTCGCTCCGCTTTCCTTACTTTTGTCAAACGCCACTTAAACAATAAATAAATGAAGGAAATGAACAAAGCTATGATTAATAGCTTAAACCAAAGTGTTTGAAAGTATTTCGGAGATACCGTAACTTTTATTTTGTAGGGTGTAGTAAGCCAGCGGCCATTTTTATCACTGGCATCTAAATATAAATTGTAGCTGCCGGGGCTTAATGAGTTATATTTTACTTGTCGAATTTCGCTAAGCGTTTCTTGCCAGCGTTCATCTAAGCCTTCTAATTTATAGCGATAACGGTTGCTTTTCATACTTGAAAAATCAAGAGCACTAAAGCGCAAAGAAAAGCTGGTATTTTCGGCGGTTAATGAAACTTCCGTCAGTTGGTTTCCTATCGCTAATGGCTTGTTGTCAATCATCAACTCAGTGACAGCTATTCTCGGAATAAAAGACTTATCATGAAGTTCACTTGGCTTAATAATATTTATCTGATTGCTGTATGAAAACAGTAACTGCTGCTCGTTTAATGAAAATATTGATTTTCCTCTACCATGAGGCAGTATGCCATCGGCTAACGTTAACTCGTTAAGCACTTGCCCTGCACTGTTCAACCTAAAGTTTGGGCCAAACCAAGCAGTATTGTCGTTAGCAAAATAAAGTTTATTTCTTTGGGTGGTTTTATTTGTTGCCTGCTGAGCAAAAGGCTCAAATAACAATGCACTTGCTGTTTGTTCTTTTAACTGACTGATACCTGAACTAGTATTAACAAAAATGTCACCTTGATTATTTTCAACAACGTGAAGAATATAATTATTGGCTAAAGTTCCCTGAGTCCTTTTCTCTTTGGTGAACATGGTAACCGACGTTTCACCAGCTTCAATTAAGCCAACGCCACTAGTTGTTGCTAACCATAGCCTATTTTTACTGTCTAAAGTTACCGAACGAATATAGGTTTGAAACAATTTATTGTTGTCAGTTGTTGCCTGAATTAATTTGCCATTATCTAGATTTAACAGGAATAAGTGATTAGTTTTGGCAAACCATAATTTATTTTCATCGTAGAGCGTAAGGCGTGAAATACGTTCATTTAAGGGGTTATCAAAATCAACATTAATTTTTTCAAACTTTCCGGTAGCTAAGGTGTAATAAAACAACTCTCCAATACTCGACCCTAGTATAAGTCGGTTATCATCTAACTTAATGACTTTAGGAAAACTGGAAAGTATGTCATTGTCAAAATATTGCAATGGGGTTACTTTCCCTGTGACTAAATGAACGATTACGCTCTTATTATTTTTTATCAAAATTATTTGATTCGTTGATAATTTAACGACACCATCAATAAAACTATCAAAAAAATCTTCTAGTTCTGGATGATAATTATCCATGCGTCGCACTACGTTATTATTACCATTGTAAAGTCGTAGCCCTTCGTGACGAACACCTAACCAAGTAAGTCCTGATTTGTCGGTAAATATTGCATAGATACTGGTTTTGTTAATACTATAGTCATCTTGCTTCTTAGCTTTTAATACTTTTGTTAGCTCTCCTGAGTCCGCATTGCGAACCTCAATACCAGACATTCCAGCGATCCAAATTTCCTTATCATTTACCTGAGTAATTGCGACATTAATTTTTAAAGATTTCTCGTCCTCAACAGCTAAGCGAGTGATCTGATCACCATTTGATGAAACGATAAAACTGCCTTTCTTTTGTGTACCGAGCCATAACCGTTTATCTTTTGCTAAAAAGATTTTTCTAATAGTGACTCCTTTTAGCTTTTTATTAATAAACTTTCTTTTAAAGGTCCCTGTTCTTTCTGAAAACTTTGCCAAACCATTACCTGTAGCTAACCAAAGATTCCCATGGCTATCGAGCTCGGTATCAAGTAAATAATTAAAATATCGATCATCGGCATCTTCAGCGGAGCGATAGTGACTAAAGTTATTTGTTTTCTTATTAAACTTATCAAGACCAAAACTAGTCGCCACCCAAAAGTCTCCCGAGGCTTTCATGGTAAAATCATTGACTTGATTACCTGAAATTGAGTTTTTGTCATTTTCGTCATGAAGGTATTGCGTGACTTGGTAGGTTGTTAAGTCTAACTTAAACATGCCGTCTGACATGCTTCCGACCCAAAGACTAATGCCATCTACCATTAAAGCTCGAACATAAATATTGTCAAAATCAAACTTATCACTAGTAAAGTACATTTTTTTATACTCAAAACCATCATATCGAAATAAACCATTACGCGTACCTAGCCAGATAAAGCCTTGTTCGTCTTGTACTATTTCATTTATTTCTTTATTAAGTAATTGAGTATTCGCTTCAACTGGATAAATAATCGGGGCAAATAGAGCTGGTGACAGTGCAGTATTATTGGGTTGGGAAAATACCTGCATAGAAGTTAAAAAAATGAATAAGTTAAATATTTTCAATGAATCACTTACTTTTATCAGTATTAATCTGAGAACTTTATAATGTCATTTATTTAAGCTATTAACCAGTTATATAGTTCCATTAATGATTGATTTTACCTACATGTATTTCTAGTACTTGTATATTTTACCTACCTCACTTTGTGCCCCTAATCGCCTTAGAACATATACTCTAAGTCGCAATCGAACCGATAAAAAAACATTAAATTTTAATACATAAGAAATCACGTAAATAGGTATTAATATAATGTCCGCTTTAGGTATTTCAAATCAAAATTGAGTGTTTGTTTTTCAAGTTTCAAGATGAAAATTTAGAACACTTTATTATCTAATTTAGGGAAGTTTTTGTCGGTTCAGTTACCATAACATAAGCCAAGGCTAACGTCTGCTATCGTATCTTTGCTGGCCTAATCAATTGTACGATTAGGTCAAATCCAAAATTAAAAAGTGTCAGATCAGATATGAGCTACTACACCTTAGAATATTAATTAGTATTGTTAACCTTCTACAGCATTAATTAAACGCCTTTCTCGAATTAATTATGTCGATATTAGACACGCAATCAACTCATCAAAATCAATAATTCACTAAGTTGAATAAAAATATTTTATTTATCTCTACTCTTAATAACTGACATTATTACGGCCATTCTTTTTAGCTCGATACAATGCTTCATCAGCACTTTTTACCGTTTGCTCAAAACTTAATTTGTTTTCCCTCGTTGCCACACCAATTGAAATTGTGACATTCACAGTTTTAAAGTCTTCTGCGCTATTGCCTTTGCGCGCTTTTTTATTTTTTCGAATAGGGTGACGAATAACTATTTTGTAATCCGCGATCGCTTGTCTTAGCTTTTCAAGTGTCAGTGAACTTTCATTGGCATCCTTACGTGGAAAAATGACTATAAATTCTTCTCCACCATACCTAAAAACACGCCCTCCACCTTTAACTTGGGCCATTTTTGCTGCTACCAGTTTAAGTACCTGATCGCCAATATCATGACCATAATTATCATTAAATTTTTTAAAGTGATCGATATCCAGCATTGCCACGCTGTATTTTCCGCCCAAGGATAAAGCATACTGATTTAATGCCCGCCTTGAAGGAATTTTGGTTAGCTCATCTCGGTAAGCTAAAAAGTAGGAATCTATCACAACCACCAAAATGTAATGCAAAGTCAATAAACTAAAGGTCATGCTTAGCGGAAAGGTTAAATATTGACTATGCAGTAAACTCCAAAGAATTAGACTAGTTAATAATGACGAAACTAATAAGTTGGGTAGCTTTAGACTTTTGTAAAAAACAAAGAGTGTTGTTAAATAAAGAGGAAATTCCGTTAATAATTCTCGATACTGACCAAAATTTATCGAATTAATCTGACTATAATTCAGCCACCACTGCACTGAAAACAGCCAAAATTTGGCAATCGCAATACACAATATGATACTAGCAACCCGGAACAAGCCATGAATTGACAATATGCCTCGATCTTTAACTAATGTTAAAAAGGCAAAGCACAAAACACCACTTAAAAATAACCAATCCTGTTGAGAGGAAAGCCACTCTTTACCCGGTAAGATCTGATATTGTACTAAATAATATACCGCCCATAGTGAAATTAAGAATGTAAATCGGCTACGACCAAACTGGGCAGAAAATATGATACCAACAACAAATAATATATATATAACTTGTTCAATTAACGTAATTTTTTCTTGCCAAATGTGCTGACTATAATTAACCGCAAAAAAGACAATAGCAACTAATAGACCTGTCCATAATGTCGTTTTAATGCCTTCAAATTTTTGGAACAAATAACCACCTCAATAAAATCATTACCGTAATATTCAAATTTTTAAACATTAGTCAGATCATCTTACCTATTTACTCGCTCACCGCCAACTTAGTTCTAATAGCAATTTACTCAATTCTCAGCTTAGTACTACGCCAACTCACGTCCTGAAAAGCTACCACGGCTGAGTTTAAAATACTTTCAATCTATTCAGCTTCATCAATAGCTAATGCCTCAGTCGTACTTTGTTGTAATTCAACTTTTTCTATTTTCTCAAAACGATGAGTTATTTTATTGGCCGAGGTATGGATCTTTTTAACATCAACAGCTGCTTGGTCAATATGTTTAGCTAAATTGTCAAACCTTAGTCTAAAACGAGAAAAATCAGTCGCTAGTTCTGATAAATGTGCTTGAATAATGTGTACTTGCTCTCGAGTTGCCTCATCTTTTAATACTGCTCGAGCAGTGGTAAGGATTGCCATTAAGGTCGTAGGCGATGCCAGCCAAATACGTTGTTTATTTGCATACTCAACTAAATCAGCATGATGACCGTGTATTTCAGCAAATACAGCTTCTGCTGGGATAAACATAATTGCCCCGTCTGACGTTTCATGATCAATAAGATACTTTTCATGAATATCTTTTATATGCTTTTTAATATCAACTTTAAATTGACGCTCAGCTGTTTTTCGATCTGCTTCGCCTAAACTAATATTGGTCATTTTTCGGTAGCTTTCAAGCGGAAATTTACTATCAATAATAACGGTGCCAGTTGGCTTAGGCAGGAATAATGCGCAATCGGCAATTTTTCCATTCGATAGAGTATGCTGCAAGGAAAAGTGCTGCTCAGGGATCACGTTACGGATCAATGCGTTTAATTGTACTTCACCAAAGGCACCACGAGAGCGTTTATCAGCGAGAACTTCTTGCAGGCTCACTACATTTGACGATAACTCAGTGATCTTCTTTTGCGCATCATCTATTAAAGCCAGTCGCTTTAAAATGTCGTTAAAAGTTTTAGTGGTTTTATCGAAGCCTTCCGCTAAGCGTTTTTCAACTTGTGCACTAATTTCTTTTAACCGATTATCGGTCGATTGAGTTAACTCATTTATTTTCAGCGACATTTGCTCACTAGAACTGAGCAATGATTTACGTTGTTCGTCACGAGTTAATTGACCCGCTTTAGTTAAATGCTCTATTAGTTGATCAACAGACTTTAATTGATTTTGGTTAAATAATGCTTGATGCTCAGTTAATATTTTAGTGATTTTTTCACTATGTTGATTTAAATCGCCAGTTTGTTTTTCAACCTGTTCAGCATGCTGACGTAACAGTTTGATCTTAAAATCAGAAATTTGCTGTTCAACAGTATTTTTAACATTTAACTGCTGCTGTGCTAATTGCTGATAATTAAAATTTAGCTGTTGTTGTAGTTGCTGTTGGTATTTATCAGATAATTCATTGGCGTTTTCTAGTTTGTGCCGTAACTGTAGAGAAAGATCATTTTGCTCTTTGAATTGCTGATTTATTTGCTTAGTGAATGATTTAAACCGACTAAGCAATAATAAAATCATGATTAAACAACAGCCAATCACAACAAAGCAGGGGAATAATAGGTTTTCATTAGGAAGAGACGTAGCAATCGTCGCTAATTGAGTAGATTTCATAGCCCAACTTACATCATACACTGTAAATAATAACAGGTATTAAAACACAGTTCTTATCTCAGGTTAAAGGCTTTTGCTAATTTTGTAGATAAAATTGAGAATTCGATTATTTGACCGATGGCATAGCTTCATCATAATCTATCATAAGTACTCTATCGCCGACTTTATTCAAGATGTTAATTTCCCCTTCGCATACCGCTATAATCGACTTATCCTCCTTAAAGTCAGCTGAAATCACTACTCGTCCATTTTCATTCTGAGGAAAATGTTGCACTTTGTGCATCAGTTCTAAAGATAAATCACTATAGTAAATAATAGTGACGGTTCGCAATGAAGTCTCAGGCATATTAAATCTCACAAATAATATCAGCTATAAAATTTTGATGAAAAGTAGCAGAATTAGTTTTCTCATCAATTTAAGTGTAGACCTAAATAGAAAAAAATCTTAAATGTAATTAGTAGAAATAAAAAAGCGCCCATTACAGACGCTATTTAAGAGGTTTCAATATTTTCAAACGACGTATTAGTTCTTAAGTTTGCTATCTAATTCTTCTATTTTGGCCTGCCAAATTGCAGGGCCCGTTACATGAGCAGACTCACCTTGGCTATCAACTGCAACAGTTACTGGCATGTCTTCTACTTCAAATTCATAAATTGCTTCCATACCCATGTCTTCAAATGCTACCACTCGTGCTTTTTTAATTGCTTTGGATACTAAATAAGCTGCGCCACCAACAGCCATTAAATAAACTGACTTATGGTTTTTAATGGTTTCTACTGTTGCTTCGCCACGCTCTGCTTTACCAATAGTGCCTAACAAACCTGTGTCAGCAAGCATCATTTCTGTGAATTTGTCCATACGCGTTGCTGTTGTCGGTCCTGCAGGGCCTACAGCTTCGTCGCCAATAGCATCGACTGGACCAACGTAATAGATAAACTTATCGGTAAAATCAACAGGTAATTTTTCCCCTTTAGCGAGCATATCTTGTATACGTTTATGCGCCGCATCACGGCCAGTCAAAATAGTGCCACTGAGCAATACAGTTTCGCCAGTTTTCCACGAACCCACGTCAGCTTTTTTCAAGTCATCAACATTAACTCGGCGAACATTTTCTCCAACTTCCCAAGTAATTTCAGGCCAGTCCTCTAGTTTTGGTGGAACTAAGTCAGCAGGACCTGAACCATCAAGGTGAAAATGTACATGGCGCGTTGCAGCACAGTTAGGGATCATCACAACAGGTTTAGAAGCAGCATGTGTTGGTACTGAGTTAATTTTGATATCGACCACAGTAGTTAAACCACCTAAGCCCTGTGCGCCAATACCTAACTTATTCACTTTATCGTAAATTTCTAATCGTAGCTTTTCTTCCGCGGTTTCAGCACCACGATCGATTAACTCTTGAATATTAACAGGATCCATTAAGCTTTCTTTCGCCAAAACACCGGCTTTTTCTGCCGTACCGCCAATGCCTATACCCAACATTCCTGGAGGGCACCAGCCGGCGCCCATAGTTGGTAGCGTTTTAACCACCCAGTCAGCGATAGAGTCACTTGGGTTTAACATCACCATTTTAGATTTATTTTCACTGCCGCCGCCCTTTGCCGCGATCATCACTTCAATACCAGCACCTTCAACCATATCAATGTGCACAACAGATGGCGTATTGTCTTTGGTATTTATGCGTTTACCAGCAGGATCTTTAACAATAGAAGCGCGTAATGGGTTATCAGGATTCAAATATGCACGACGTGTCCCCTCGTCGACCATTTGCTGAATTGTCATATCCGTATTATCCCACTGAACAGCCATACCTACCTTAACAAAACAGGTAACAATACCGGTATCTTGACAGATAGGTCGCTTGCCATGTGCAGACATACGTGAATTAATTAAGATTTGCGCAATAGCGTCTTTCGCCGCTTGGCTTTCCTCTTTGTGATAAGCCTTTTCTAATGCCTGAATGAAGTCTAAAGGATGATAATAAGAGATATATTGCAATGCATCTGCAACACTTTCGATTAAGTCTAATTGTTTAATAATAGCCATGACTGCCCTTCGCCGATATTAATTTGATTGATTAGAGAGATAAATTATCTATAGCACTGAATTTAACAATTTAACAATGTGCTAAATTAATCTTGTCAGTCTATGAAGATAAATAAGCTTGAAAGTTAAAAATTTGCCGATATGATACCCTGCTTGCAACTAGCTCGCCAGTACAATGCGATAGGTATTAATTTTGTCTAAGCCCCAGCCCCAATCAATTACAGTACAACCCCTTTCATTTACCAATGAAATTGACTGTCAGTCACTATTTTCTTTATTTGCTGATCAAGCATGGTCGATGTGGTTAGACTCTTGTGACAGTACTCATAATGATAGTCAATTCGATATCATGGTTTGGCAACCTGCGGTCACGCTTGTGACAAACGGCGCAACAACTACAATTAATGATTTATCTGATGAGTTAACGAGACAATCAAATGAAGACCCACTAACGCTATTAAATCAAATACAAACAAGCTTTTTTTCCAAATTTGTTATCGATACGAAAATACACGGCATCAATTTACCATTTAATGCGGGTGCATTAGGTTATTTTTCTTATGATTTAGGTCGACACTTTGAGCACTTACCTGAACTTGCCTTAAAAGACATTGATATTCCCGAAATGGCGGTAGGCCTTTATTCGCATGCCATTATTTTTGATAATAGAAGTCAGAATTATTATTTGGTTTGCCCTGAAAATAAACGTAATGAGTTATCGACTTTCATTCAAAGCAGAGTCAATGAAAGGCTACTTGCAGCTAAAGCAAGAGCATTTAGTCTAACCACTGAGTGGCAAGTGAACATCAACAAACAAGAATACCAAGAGAAGTTCCAGCAGGTGCAAGAATATTTACTCTCTGGTGATTGTTACCAAATCAACTTAACACAACGTTTTAGCAGCCACTATCAAGGCAGCGAGTTTAACGCTTATCTAGCACTTAGAGATGAAAATCAAGCACCATTTTCTGCATTTTTACGCTTCGATAAACTTGCTATTTTAAGTATATCACCAGAACGATTTCTCCGATTAAAAGGCAATCAAGTACAAAGCAAACCAATAAAAGGCACATTGCCAAGAGGACTAACCCCTGAAAAAGATAAGCTAAATGCAATAAAGCTTAGTCAATCAATTAAAGACAAAGCAGAGAACCTAATGATTGTTGATTTATTGCGAAATGATATCAGCAAGGTATGTCAGCCTGGAACAGTAAAAGTCCCCGAACTATTCACAATTGAGAGTTTTCCTGCAGTACATCATTTAGTCAGTACAGTTGAAGGAGAGTTATCTCCACAATATGAAGCAAGTGACTTAATACGTGCTGCTTTCCCTGGTGGCTCCATCACTGGTGCACCAAAAATTCGAGCCATGGAAATTATCGAAGAGTTAGAGCCTAACCGACGAAGTATTTACTGTGGTTCTATTGGTTACATTTCAGCTTGTGGCAATATGGATACCAGCATCACTATTAGAACCTTAGTATGCCAACAAGAACAA
>Ga0105356_10007559_pt1 | contig 9978 bp, 6 predicted proteins | sample GOMGulsemesocosm_3_FD_83502 | JGI IMG/M metagenome (GOLD analysis project Ga0105356, IMG submission 83502) | Methane-oxidizing microbial communities from mesocosms in the Gulf of Mexico - GOM9D Gulf of Mexico | ecosystem: Environmental > Aquatic > Marine > Cold seeps | place: Gulf of Mexico...
ATAATAACAACCGAATAATATTGGCTCGCAATAACGGACTAGAATTAGCTTCCATTAAAGTACAGGCAAAACAAAATGAAGATTTTGAAAAACTAGCGGCTGAGCTACTCGCCATTGGTGTTGATGTAAAGCAGCTTTATAAAGATGTAAAGTCTACCGCTATTCATCAAGACTGGCCGAATGACAGTCCCATACTAACCGATCAGTTTTCTCCGGCAAATTTACTGAATATTGATACCGATTGATCGGTAAGCTCAACTAAAGTGACTTAATTAATTTGTCTTTTAGACTGAACTGTTGTGCTGATTTGCCTCTTCGTCTAGCGCTTTGTATAAGTTGCTTACTTTCTTTTGGGCTTGATCAACAAGCTGACGAGCATCGCTTTCAGATAAGCCTTCGCTAGAGATGGGAGAGCCAACGCGGATACGGATTGTTCCTGGTTTCAGTGCAAAAGATTGTAAAGGCATAAGTAATTGTCCGCCGTGAAATGCTATTGGCACTAGTGGTTTACCTGAACGTATGGCTAATAGGGCACTGCCTTGCTTAAAGCGCATCACCCCATCTATGCCCGATAACCGGCCCTCACCACCAAATATGACACGTTTACCTTCATTGAGGTAACCAACTAACTCATTTAAAACCTTATCTACACCAGCTCTATTGCCTCGAGGCACAAGGGGAATGCCTGCTGCTTTGCAGGCTGATTTCATAAAAGGTATCAGACCATATTGGCTAGCAAATGCAGCATGATCTATATGATCGTTATAAAGAACAGCAGCTAAGGCCATGATGTCAGGCCATGAGGTTTCATTATAGACAGCAACAAAACTACTATGGCTAGGAAAGTGTTCTTGGCCATCGAATTCCACTTTTATTTTTCCAATATTTAAAGCGTATTGAGAGTAGCGCCTAAAAATATTGAGTGCAGCACTACGTTTTTTACCCGTTAAAATAATAATGGCAGAGCCAATTAAGCAAGCGGTAAAAAAATACCCTATGGTGAGAATGCCTCTTAAGTAATTTATGATGAAATACCTATCAATAAGCCTCACATTAGGTATAGCTTCTCATTTGGCGCAAAGCTACTGTTACTATGCTAGATCAATCTTTTTACCACTAGTTGTGGTATATATGAGTTGGAGCAAGCTATTGAGTTGGAGCAAGGCATGAATATTGAGCATGGTGACGTTGCTATTGAAGTGGTCGGCAATATTATTATTGTAAGAACCGCTGGTGCTTTTAATGAATATGGCGCAAAAAAATATACCGATGGTGTCAGGACTGTGGTTGATAACTTAGCAGAGCAAGGTTTTTCCATACTGGTGAATAACTTGCAGTTTCAGGGGGCGACACCAGAAGCCTATCAAGAGCTAGAAAACTATAATGCTTGGTTAAATAAACAAAAGCTTATTGCTAAGGCAATGGTTATTACCTCAAACATAACATTAGGTGTTATTGATAAGTTGTCCCCTTCAAGAGCATCTCAGCAAACAAAAAGTTTTGATAATGAAGAAGATGCCATGCTTTGGTTACAAAGCTTAAATTAATTGACCCTTTACCCGTTTAAGCTTGTCTTAATTTCAATAGCTATACTTGTTGGTATCCATATTAAGATACGGGAGCTTAGCTATGAAAACCTCACTTCTTCCACCATCCTTATCTATAAAGCCATTTTTTGATAGAGATAGCTGCACTTATAGCTATTTATTGGTTGATCTAAATACTCACCAAGGTGCGATTATTGATGGTGTGAAAGAACAATTAACCCGTGACCTTAATATGATTGAGCAACTGGGAGTTGAGCTGCTTTATGCCATTGAAACTCACGTGCATGCTGACCATATCAGCTCAGCAGGTCTTATTCGGCAAAAAACAGGTGCTCAAATTGTCTACAGTAAAGCAGCAAATGTTAAATCTATTGATATTGAGCTTAATGGTGGGGAGCAGCTGCCCTTAGGAAAACACCAAATAAAAGCGATTTCTACACCGGGCCATACCTGTGGTTGCATGAGTTATTACGTTGAAGGAGCCGTTTTCACAGGAGATACATTACTCATTAGAGGTTGTGGTCGTACCGACTTTCAACAAGGTAGCGCCGAGATTTTATACCACAGTGTTACTGAAAAATTGTTTTACTTACCTGATGACACTTTGGTTTATCCAGGCCATGATTATAACGGTAATACCTGCTCTACTATTGGGGAAGAAAAGCAGTGGAATCCTAGGCTTGGTAAACAAAAGTCATTAGCAGATTTTATCGATATTATGGACAACTTGAATCTAGCTTTACCAAAAAAAATTAATGAAGCGGTACCGGAAAATGAAGCTTGTGGCATTAATTTTAACCCTAAAGCTTATGTGTATGATGACTTTTCCATGACAGAGCTATATGAGATATGGCAACAAAAAAGCCCCGACAACTTAATTATTGATAATCGAAGTGAAGAAGAATATCTGCAAGAACATATTCCAGAGAGTCGAAATATTCCCTTAGGCACAGAGCCAGCCCACCTTGAAGTACTTAAAAGCTTCAAACATATCTATATCTATTGTCACTCTGGCCGAAGATCTCAAACTGCATTGACTAATTTAGCTATGATGGGCTTGGAAAATATCACCTGTGTCAGTCATTCTGGAATTGGTGAATGGAAAGCTTTAGGTTTTCCATTAGCTCGATAATATCTCCTCAGCTTTTTAGAGGCATGATAATTATCAAACCCTTCAAACGTAATCACAATTGGTGGTTTTTATTCATAAGGCCTACCTCACAATTATTAAAATAAAGTTGTGAAAAATAAATTAGAGAATGCGAAAAACAATATAATTCATTGTGACACGGATTTTGTTAATACATTGTTACGCCTTCAGTTCTGTTTAATTTACACTTTATTCAAGTTGTTGAAATAAAACTATAAAATTTAGCATATTGATATTTGTTATTAATTATTACTTTTTATCTCTGCGTTTACACTGCGTTTACAATTTATTTACGCGCTGGTATATATAAGTTGAAATTTGGTATTTTTATTCACAGAGAAGAGAACATGATTGAGCAAAAAATAATTAAAAAACGACTTGCCGTATGTATTGCTATGAGCACTACTTTACTATCAATTTCAAGCTTTGCTGGTGTGCTTGAGCTACAACCAGCTCAATTACAAGCAGACTTAAATGTTATTGTTACCCCCGAAGAAATGAGCCTTGATAAATTTGCTGGCTATAACTTCAGAGAAAAACCTATCGCTGATTTACCACAAGTTATTGAGCAAATATGGACAGGCTACTTAAACGCTGCTAATGCTGGAAAAATTACTTATAACTTCCCTAAAGGTAATGGCTTGACTGGTTTATATAATAATCCAAAATATGGCTTTACAGCAGGTGATGGCTTAAGCGGATTTTCTGAAGCTCAAAAAGCAAGTGCACGTAATAGTATTCAACTATGGGACGATCTCATCGCACCTAGCTTTGTTGAGCGCGGCGCTATGGGTGCAGACATACAACTTTCTAACAGTCACGATCCAGGTCAAGCTTACGCCTATTACCCTGAATTTGGCTTTACTAATGCCAAAGGTTGGAAGTTTTTTGGTGACGTTTTTGTTGCCTCTCCAGAAGTTAACTGGACCAACGCTTGGTTAGGCTTTGGTGGTTATGGAGCTACTACTATAATACATGAAGTAGGTCATACTTTAGGGTTCAGTCATCCAGGTAATTATAACGGTTCAGGCGCTACCAATTATGTGAATCAAGCCGACTATGCACAAGACAGCACCCAGTATTCAATTATGTCGTATTGGGGCGATCAAGAAACCTCAAATCAACCATTCAGAAATGGTATTGTTGACTGGTCAACAGGCTACTTTAACAATGCTCAAACGCCATTAGTACATGATATTCTTGCCGCGCACAAGGCATATGGCGCAGACCCTACTACACGTACTGATGATACAACTTACGGTTGGAATTCTACTGCTGGTAATGATGTGTTTGATTTTAGCAAAAACTTTTTCCCTTGGTTATCTATCTATGATGCGGGCGGAAATGACACCATAGATATGTCAGGTGCCAATGCCAGTGTCTTTATTGACCTTGAACCGGGCTCTTTCAGTTCAGGCGCAGGCTCTGTGCCAAGTGACGAGATTATCAATGCCAGACGAGCTGCTATGGGAGCTGGTCCTGTGTCGGCTGGTACTAGTGCTCGTTGGCAAGGACTTACCACTGATGCTCACGAAGGAATTCTTGCCTGGGAAACAGGCGTAAGTGGCCTTGGTGTAACTTCACATGACAACTTATCTATTGCCTATGGCACCATCATTGAAAATGCTATTGGTTCAAGCCAACGCGATTATTTAAAAGGTAATAGCGCTAACAACGTACTAACTGGTAACGATGGTGATGATGTTATTAATGGCTATGCTGGCGCTGATACCTACAATGGCGGTGAAGGTTATGATACTTTTGTTTTCTCAACCATTGAAGTTGGTGACATAGTTACTGATTTTGTTAGTGGTGAAGATTTTATTGACCTTTCACAATCAGGTGTGCTTTTCAATTTTATTAACAATGCTGCATTCTCAAATACCCCTGGTGAACTCCGTTATGTTAGTGGCGTATTAATGGGTGATGTTGATGGTGATGGCTCTGCTGATTTATCAATTGATTTAAATGGTTCTGCATTATCAGCAAGTGATTTAGTTTTATAAATTTTCACTTAAGATAATAAAAAGTCCCGTAAAAGATAATGCCGTTCATGTAAAGTGAACGGCATTTTATGTTATAGATCTGATAAAGCACCCTGCTACAACAATGTGCTCCTCAATACATGCTTGGAATAATGACCGCTTTCTCTGGCAAGCTTTAAGGCGTTTAAACTCATGTATAAGGAATAATTATTTCAAATTGAAGTTTTTTAACATAGATATGGCAGGTTAAATAAACTACTATGATTACTGTACTCCCCTTTATTTCTGGCATTATCTTAGTTGTAATAGCTTAAAAGTTTATGAGATATAGTTTATTGTTTTTTAATCGCTTTACTTTATTTGTTAGCTTATTTTTTGGGATTATTATTCCAGCTTATAGCTATGCCTCCCCATCAGAGATTAACAATGAATACTCCGTTGAGTTACTAACAGAAGAAGATGGTTTTATCTCTTCTGAGATATATTCTATTATCCAGGATCATCAAGGTTTGCTTTGGTTTGGCACGGGTGAAAATGGCATTATGCGTTACGATGGCCGAAAAGTAACTCTCTTCGAATTTGATAGTAGCAAGCCAAACGGTTTATCACATGATGATGCCGGAAATCTCATGTTAGACCGTAATGGAATTATTTGGATTGGTACTTGGGGAGGAGGCGCTAATCGTTATGAGCCAAAAACTGGGCACTATCAGCACTTCATCAATGAGCCTCTGCGAGGTGATTCTCTGGCATCCAACCGAATACAATCATTATTTCATGATCAAAATGGCGCTATTTGGTTAGGTTCATACGATAATGGCTTAAGCCGATATATCGGTAATAATAGCTTTGAGCGCATTGTGAAAACTGAAGGTGTGGAGTCTAGTTTATCTCATAATCGAATATGGGCCATTGAAGACAGCGATAGTGATGGTCTTTGGGTTGCTACTAGCTTTGGCTTAAATTTATATAATAAGAATAAAAAAACTTTTTCTCATTTTTTTCCTGACCCAGATAACCCTACTCCTACGGGAGCAAATGAAATCAGAAATATTTTAAAAACCTCAAAAGGTCCACTTTATGTCGGCACACAAAAAGGTCCCTTTAGTTTTGATGCAAAAAATGGCCTTTTTACCGCATTAAAAACTCTCGACGATGAGTTTTTAGGTCAAGTCAATTCTATGATTGAAGACCAAGAGGGTCATGTGTGGTTTGTCACCAGCAAAGGCCTATATAGGCAATCAAACTCAAGTGGTCAAATTGAAAAATTTATTCTTGAGAATAATAATGGCTTAAGAATAGTTTTCGAAGATAGCTCAAGAACAATATGGGTTACCAGCGAAAATCAAGGCATATATAAAATAGTACAGCATCGTCAATTTAAGGCTATTAATAATGCGGCATTGATGGCTCCCAATGGTATAACCGTTGATGCTAATGGTGATTTGTTAATTGTATCTGCATCGTCTCAATTGTATAAGTGGCACGTATTATCACAAAAGTTAGAAACATTATCCGAACCGATTTTTAGCAAAGAAAATGGTTATGCAGGGAACCGCTTTATCGAAAGGCCAATTATATTTCTGGCTGGAGATGATAACTTATGGGTTGCACAAGATGATGGTTTAGCCCAATTCAACTTGAAAAACAAGCAGATTGATTTTCTAAAATACCCTGAGTCAGATGCCAATCATGAGGAATTTAGAGAGTTACGTGCTCTTAATATGGACCAATATGGCAAACTTTGGATTGGTACTTATAAAAATGGAATATACCGTTATGATCCATCGGCCAAAACCTTTATACATTTAGATGACTCTTTGGGTTTATCTCACCCTGAAGTATCAGAAATATTTAAAGATAGTGAGCAAAATATTTGGGTTGGAACCGGTGATGGTCTAAATCTTTGGGATGATATCAATCAACAGTTTATTGCTTTTAAGAGTGATAATAAAGCGGATAGCTTATTAGGAAAAATCATTCAGGATGTGCATCAATCTCGAAATGGAAATATCTGGATTGCCACGCAAAAAGGGCTCAATTTATACATCCCAGAAACAAATAAATTTAAACATTTTAACCGCGAAAATGGCTTGCCTACGACATTAATACGCGCCATTGAAGATGATGAACAGGGTAATTTATGGTTGACGACCAATAAGGGGATTTCAAAGCTAAATCCATCAACGGGTGAAGTGAGCAACTTCGACAGTTATGACGGTTTATTAGGTTTAAATTACTATTCAAACAGTCTTGTTAGGGCTGGCAATGAAACTATTTTCACTAGTAGTCAAAAAGGTATTGAATTCTTTAATACAGTACAGTCAGAAATCAGTACTAGTGAGTTCAATGTTGTCTTGACGGGGTTTAATAAGGACGGTCAGGCAGTAAAGCTGGACAAGCCTTATTCTTATGTAACCGATATTGAATTATCTTATCTTGATTACTTTTTTTCTCTTGAATTTTCAGTATTAGATTTTATTTCCCCTCGTAAAAATCAATATGCTTATAAGTTAGAAGGATATGATGATAATTGGATTGATATTGGCAATCGAAATATCGTCTCCTTCACTAACCTAGATGGTGGCAGCTATAAATTTTTAGTGAAAGCGACTAACAGCAATGGTGATTGGGGAAAACAACGACTATCTGTAAACTTGACTGTATTGCCACCACCCTGGAAAACATGGTGGGCATATAGCCTTTATTCGTTACTAACAGTCTTTATCATATTCGCTATTATTATTTTCAGAACACGCTTACAACAGAAGGAAATAGCAAGACAAAAGCAATTTGTTTATGCACTTGAAGCACAAGTCGCTGAAAAAACAGCATCATTAAATACACAAGCGAGAGACTTGCTTGAAGCAAATAAGAAACTGGAAGTACTTACCTATCAAGACGGTTTAACAGGCTTATATAATCGCCGATACTTTGATAAAAACTTGGCAGTAGAAATCAAAAGACACTATCGTCAAAAGCAACCCTTGTCGCTTATTCTTTGTGACATTGACCATTTCAAATTATTTAACGATTTTTATGGTCACCAGCAAGGTGATTCTTGCCTAAAGCAAGTAGCACAACGTATTCGTAGCACCATAGGTAGAGTAACTGATGCCTGCTGTCGTTATGGTGGCGAGGAATTTGTTATTATCCTACCAAATACATCAATTAAACAATCGACTCTTGTTGCTGAGCGCTTATGTTTGTCAATTGAACATATGAAAATAGCTCATGAAAAATCTGAGACTAGCGCCTTTGTCACCTTGACCTTAGGGGTTGTGACTATTCCACCAGAGGAAAAAACATCTGTCGATTCCATTGTTTTTAGCGCCGATAAAGCATTATATATTGGTAAATCAAATGGTAGAAATAGAGCTGTACGAGCTGAGTAGTTGAGTCGTAATCGTTTAAATTAATTCCCCCAATTTTCAACTGGATGTTATGGCCATCAAAAGGCTATTTGCTTAGGGGGAATTATTTAGTAAAAAATGGCAAAACTATCATAGCAACGGCACCACTAAAGCCTGCTAAATCAGTTCGGTTAGTTAGCGTCAATTCACCTTGGTGATTACTTATAATCTGTCTGCTTAAAGCTAAACCAATACCAGAACCAGTTTCTTTAGTGGTGTAAAAAGGCACAAATAAATTAGCTGAATTAGTGATACCACAACCTTTATCTAATACTTTGATGATCACCTGTTGTTTAGTTTTTAAAACCTGTACTTCAATATTTTCATCTGAGCTCTTTATGGAAAGCTGTGCTTCTTTAGCATTTTTGATTAAATTTAGCAGTACTTGCTCTAGCTGGCCTTTATCGCCTTTGATAACTAATGTTTCTGATAAGTTAACCGAGACTTGTTGTACTAAACAGGCAATGTTTTGTAATAACTCTGTTAGGTCAAATGGTTGAATATTTGGCTCTGGGAGTTTGGCTAAGTCAGAATAACTATCTATAAAGGTCAATAAATTATTACTGCGACTATCAATAATTTTCATCGCTTGCTGGCATTGCTCGGATGAAAGATTGGGCATCTCCAATAAGTTTTGGCTCAACGCTGAAATTGGTGTTAAAGAATTACGCACTTCATGATTGAGAATTCTGATAATATTTTGCCAAGCTTTCTGCTCGCTTTTTTGTAACTCTTGGCTAATGTTATTGAGCATGAGTAGCTGGTAATTATTGTTGTTCTCTTTGAATTCACTCTGTTTTATTTGCCATTTTTTATTTTCAATAAGCGGACTACTTTGATTAAAGCACCAAAAAGAATTTTCTTTCACTAAGCCCAGTTTTGCCGCCGGACTATTTTTTAATGTTTGCCAAGGTACTGAAAAAAGTTTACTTACGGCGGGGTTGGCGTGTTGCAGTTGATCATTTTTATCTAAAATGAGCACAGGGGATTCTAGTTGTTCAATTAAGCCATAGAGTAAAAACATTTGTTGATCATAACGACTTTTACTTACTTGTAGGCTTTGACTAAGACTAGATAGTTCATTAAATAACTTTGCTACTATGCCTTGGCTAAAGGGGGATTTTGCCCTAAGGCTATAATCTTCCATTTTTAATGCTTCGGTTAAGCTGGTTAAACTATAAAAAGGTGTGATAACTAAGCGATAGAGTGCAACAACCAAGCAGCTATAAATGATCACTAGCAACAAACCTAGCGTTGACCAAGCAAGTGAATTGAAATCAAAGCCAATACCCGTGGCAATAAACAACACTAGCGTTGGTAATAAGCTAGATATTATAAGCCAACTAAAACGCCGTTCTAAGCTGATGTTAACCTTAGTATTAAGATTTTGGGTCAATTTGATATTTCTCTAATCGTCTATAAATGGCATTTTTGCCTAAACCTAGTAACTCTCCTGCTTCAACTACCTTACCTTGTGTTTTTTGCAGTGCTTGCTCAATGAGTGTTTGCTCTGCCTCATCTATGGTCATAAAGGGCATTTCAGCATTCTTTCCGTGTGTTATTTGATCATTTAAGCCGGTGATCTCTATTTCATTATCATCACTTAACAATACCGCGCGTTCTATTACATGACTCAACTCACGAATATTTCCAGGCCAGTTGTACTGGCATAAGGCCTTTCTAGCTTGCTCTGAAAGAAATAAATCCCGCTTATTATACTTCTGGCTTTTCTCTGCTAAGAAGTGCTCAGCTAACGGTAATATATCCTCTGTTCTTTTTCTCAGCGGTGGAATATCAAGTACGATAGTATTGATGCGATAATATAAATCTTGGCGAAAATCACCATCGGCAATGGCTTGTTGAAAGTCGATATTACTGGCGGC
>Ga0105356_10007565_pt1 | contig 9974 bp, 6 predicted proteins | sample GOMGulsemesocosm_3_FD_83502 | JGI IMG/M metagenome (GOLD analysis project Ga0105356, IMG submission 83502) | Methane-oxidizing microbial communities from mesocosms in the Gulf of Mexico - GOM9D Gulf of Mexico | ecosystem: Environmental > Aquatic > Marine > Cold seeps | place: Gulf of Mexico...
GCCAGTGACGCTGCTGGAGAGTTAAAGAGCAGGAAGGCTGTCGCCAGCCTGGCAACGCCTTATAATCCTTTGTGGGGTTCTCATCCTGAGAATGCCTTCCATGCAATAGGTTCATCCTGAACCTATTAGCACTATAAATAAATTACTGCGATTTGCAAACCATTGACGATAATCCATTATCTGGATAAAGATAGATGTGTGGTTGGCTCGGCGCTTACTTTACTTCTATATTTACCTTCCACTTTTCAGGACATTCTAACGTTTTTTACCTATGTATAAGTCCGTCAAACGCTATAGCATGGCAGCTTCATCGTCCCAAATCTTAACATTTGTCCGTTATTGAAGTGGGCTCTAGTTCTGCCGGAAACGGTGGGTATTGATTAACAATAACAGTGTGAATGGGTCGAATTGGCGCAATAGGGAGCTTATATCTATTGCTGGATTAAAACTTCGCAATAAACTGCTGGTTGGTTTTGCAGTTCCGCTGGTAATTATATTTATTATCACGGTGATTGTTTACAGCAGTGTTAACAAGCTGTTGGAGGCTGATCGCTGGGTTGATCATACTCGTGAGGTTATTACCGAGGGCAAGTCGTTGTTATCGAGTATGGTTGATATGGAAGCCGGTATGCGTGGTTTTTTGGTTGCCGGTAGAGGCGAGGTTTTAGGACCCTATGATGCCGGTCAAAAAAGCTTTGGCAGCACGATAAGAACATTAAGGTCGACGGTCAGCGATAACCCGGCGCAAGTCAGGCGCCTCGATGATATAGACGTGCTAAAAGATCAGTGGCTAGCTGATGCGGCAGGGCCGCAAATTGCACTGCGCCGGGAGGTGGCCGAGGGCGCTGCGGCGAGCCGCCGTTTTAGGCAGTTGTCGGAGCGTGCTGTTGGCAAGGAGTTGTTTGACGGCTTTCGGGCTGAGCTGGCTACAGTTGACCGCGCGCTGCGAAAGCAGGGCAAGCAAAAGGCGCTCTACGAGCTGCAATTGGTATTGACGGCGATGATTAACAAGGAGACCGGCCAGCGAGGTTTTTTGCTGTCTGGTCGCGAGGCTTCGCTGCAGCCCTATGTCGAGGGTAAAGAAGCTTTTGATCTACACACTAAGGTGCTGCGCCGCCAGCTTGCGGGCAATGGCAAGCTGATCGTGGCGCTGGACCGGGCCATTGTTAAAACCAAGGGTTGGGTTAGCCAATCTGCGCAGCTTGAAATCGAGGCGCGCCGTGAAATGGCTCAGGTAACCGCTAGCCTAGACGATATTACCGCTCTTATTGAAGAGGGTACCGGCAAGCGCAGTATGGATACTATTCGGGCGAAAATAGGCGCTTTTATGGAGCAGCAGCTTGTTATGGTGTGAAGCGCAGAGGCCAGCAACGCTGCTTCGGCGTTAATCTCTTCAACAATAAGTCTCTCCGCTCGGTGATCGCAATTTGCTGCTGATGCTAGAGATGCGCACTGAAATTACCAGCGGGCAGAGCCTGTTATGGAACACGAAAGGCACTGGAGAATGCCCAGTCGGACGCATTTTTGTGAATGCTTGCCTGTAAACCTGAGCAGCAATAGCGGGCTGCTGTCGCCGTTAGCGCCGTCCTTGATGCCCTGAAGCCAATCGGGCCCGGCGCTGAGGGCTGTGCCGTGGTCGCTGTGTCGTACGCCGGCTAGTCGCTTTACCTGCGGCAGCGCGGCGCTGACCACTCGCTGCGAGGTCTCGTTGGTGGTGCCCGGTGCCAGGAAGAGAGCGCTGCTGACGGGCGGCTTTAGCTGTTGTAACCGGTTTCGCCTGGGGTGGTGGCGACGAGCGCCAGTGTTTATTGCGTTGTTGCTTATTCGAGCTTACTGCCTGCCGATTGGGCCGAGGCAGCTGGCTGTGATGCTTGCCGGGGCGCGCAGTTGATACTTGTAGTTGTCGTTGGTCTCGCTGCTTGCTCGGCGCCAGCTGCTGTCGCTCCCTTTGCAGCTGTTTATTGTGATGCTTGCCCGGGCGTTGGGTCGATGTTTCTCGTTGTTTATAGCCGTATTGTTTATAGCCGTATTGTTTATAACTACGTTGTTTATAATTAGGCTGCTTGGGGCCAGCTTGCTTGCCCTGGGCTAGACGCTGCTGTTCACCGCGGTGCTTGCCCGCGCGCAGTTGCTGCAACGTTCTGCGTTGGTGCCCGCCACTCAATTGCTGGCGCAGCTCCCTGGCGCGCTGAGCTGTAGCCGGCTGCCGTTTGGCGCGGGCAGCATGAAGGTCGCTGTTGGCGCCAGTTCGCAGATGCCGCGGCCGGTCGGTAAAGCCATTGCTGTGTCGGCGTTTGCCAGCGTAAGCTACTCCGCGGCGATGTTTGGGGTTGTGGCGCCAGTAGCCCGCGCTGTGGTCGGACAGCAGCTGACGCCGGTGACGGTAGCGATCGAAGTGATGGCGGCGGCTATGTTGGCGCCAGTAGTTGCTGTGGTGATTGGCCACACGAATGCGCCGGTTGGACCAGTGCACGACATTAAAAAAGAAACTGGAGGATAGATAGACACCGCTGTGCCAATAGAAGGGGCTGCTGTGGCTATCCCAGCCTATCCAGTTGTGGGGAGGGTGCCCGGCGAAGCGCCAGTTGCCATAGACCCGGTGGCTATCGTAGTAGGGTATATAGACAACCTTGCTGTCTGTGGCTTCGATAATAATATTGTCCTGCTCGCGGCTCAGCTGAATATGTTCGGCGTCATCGAAACTATCGGCCTGCTCGGCCTGGACTCTGAGCGCCTGAACACTGGCCAGTAGGCGCTGCTCATCGGCTAAAAACGCATCTCCTAAATCGCGCATCCAGTCGAGGTCTTCATTCAATCGCGCGATTAAGTAGGGGAAGGGGGTGAGTGCCTTGACGCTGGCATCCCAGTCCTGATCAGCCAGGGCCGCGGCGTCGTGCTCGGGATGATCGGCAAGCCAGCGACCGGCCTGTACCACTTCCAACGGATAGGTTGCGGCAATCAAAACATGGCTCAATACGCTGTCGGGGTATAACGCTATAGGAGCGAGTATTTGTGCCAGTTCGGCGTCGCTAAAACTGGGGTTAGAGATATTGTCGTTATTGGCTAGGGCGCTGTGGCCTAGTATCAGTGAAAGTAGCAGTAGCAGTAGCAGTATTTTCATGGGCTCTCCAATGATGAGCCTAGGGGGATAGCAGGCATACTAACAAGAGCTAACTTAACCGTAGCTGAACGAGTGTCGCTGGATTGCGGTTCTGTGGATGCTACCCTGTGCTTCAAGGCTTACGCGCTGTCACCGATAGGTTGAGTGCGATGCCTAAGGTGATGAACTAGAAGCGATGACCTAGACCTGGTGACCTAAAAGTGACGATGTAAGAGCAAGAACTAGACGTTAGAGCTATAGTTGCTGGTGGGCAATTGCCAGCGCGCCGACGACAAAACAGTAATAGGAAAAATAGCGCAACTGGGCTCTGCGCACGATTTGTATCATCCACTGGCAGGCAAACAAGCCGGTGATAAAGGCCGCGGCGAAACCCGCTGCGAGGATTGTTAGCTGATCGTCGCCTAGCGTTAGCGCACCGTCAATAACATCGCTGGCAATTTTCCCTAAGATTAGTGGCACCACCATCAAAAAGGAGAAACTGGCCGCGGCGCCGCGATCGACACCGAGTATTACCGAGGTAGATATGGTTGCACCGGAGCGCGATATGCCCGGCAATATGGCAATTGCCTGGGCAATGCCGATGATAATGGCGCGGGGGTAACTAACTGATTTCTCAGTTTGAGTACTTCGGTCTGCAACCAGTAACAGCAGTCCAGTCACTATTAGCATCATGCCAACCAGAGTTATTTGGCGGTTAAAAAGCTGTTCCAATTCATTGGCAAACAACAGCCCTATCGTCGCGGCGGGTATCATGCTCAGCAAAATCTTTGCAGAAAAGTGAAATGCCTCGCTGTTTTCACGCTGCCACAAGCCGGTTAAAATTTGCAGCACCTGGTGGCGGAAAATAACTAGAGTGCTCAGGGCGGTTGCCAGGTGCAATACCACGGTCATCATCATGCTCTCTTGGGGTATACTGGTATCCCCCAAGAGAGCCTTGGCAAGTTCCAGGTGGCCACTGCTACTAACGGGTAGAAACTCAGTGAGCCCCTGTACGATACCCAGAATAATGGTTTCGACGATGGTCAAAGAAGAGGCTCCGGTAAGGTGTGTAGATGATGGATAGCTGGCATTGCATCAATTGGGTAGCAGCTATAGAGGTAGTATTCGTCAAGCTATGGTAGTACGGGGCGGCGGGCTTGTCACCGAAAAAAAGAGCCGACTGTTGATGATGGCTGCTCGGTGAAATCAAAAACAATACCGCCACCAAGGACGGGGACATAAGCTGGTGATATAGCCTAGTGAAAATCCTGTCGCATAGAGGAGTGCATCGAGGTTAGAGATCAACATCCAAAGCTCAGTGCGCTGTTACAGCGCGTGCTGCCCCAGGCGCGGGCGGAACTTATCGCGCTGCCGCTGGTGCCCGACATTGAATTGTATTTAGTTAATGACGACCTCGATCAGCGGCAGATCAGCGAGCAGAGCGCAGTGGCTATTATGCAACGTCCGGCTTACTGGGCTTTTTGCTGGGCCAGTGGCCAGGTGTTGGCGCAGTTTATTTTGCGCCAGCCTCAGTGGGTGCGCAACAAGCGGGTGTTGGATTTTGGCTGTGGATCCGGGGTGGTTGCGATTGCGGCGGCGCTGGCTGGAGCGAAAAGTGTTATCGCCTGTGACATCGACCCCGATGCCCTAACAGCGACCGCGGTCAATGCCGCTCACAACCGCTGTCAGCTCATATTGTGTGACGACTTCAGCAGCATCGATCAGCATGTCGATATAATTATTGTTGCTGATGTGCTGTATGACCGAGCCAATATTCCCTGGCTTAAGGTCTTTGAGCAGGCGGCTGAGCAGGTGTTAGTGGCCGATTCAAGAGTAAAAAACTTCGACTATCCTCCCTATCGGCTTATTGCCAGCGCGCAGGCGGACACCGTGCCTGATATGGATGAATTTGATGAATTTCGCGATGTCAGCCTTTATGCTCTGGGTGGCGACGAACCCCGTGAGTAACGGCGGAGAACATTTTCCAATACAGCTATAGGTAGAAAGAGTAAACTGAAGCCCGAGTGGCTAAGGTGTTTTCAATCAGCAAATACTTAGCGGCACAGGCGGTTTTTCTCCTATAATAAGAAGCTAAACCAGTAGCGCGGTCACTCATTTTTCGAGGTAATCACTATGGCCACAGAAGTGACTTCTGACAAAGTTGAAGCTGTTGGTATCAGTCGTCGTAAGGCGATAGCTAAGATTAGCCGTCTGGGGTTAACGGCCTGTATTGCCAGTAACGCACCCTATGTGTTTGCTCGCACAGTTACCAAATTGCGCATTTTGGGTACTCACGTCACTCTTCAGGAGGAACTGCGCCAGCAGGCGATGGCTGATCTTGGCATCGACATCCAATACGAGGCCAGAGGCAGTGCCGCGGTACTGCAAAAGGCGTCGATGTCGCCGGCCTCTTTTGATCTCTATGAGCAGTGGTCTAACAGTATCAAAGTGTTGTGGCGCTCGGGGTCGCTGCAGCCTATAGAAAAAAAGCGGCTGCAATATTGGCAGGAAATCAACGCGTTAAGCAAAACGGGTAGATTGACTAACACATCGAAACTTGGCGCTGGAGACGCGCCGCACAAGCTGCTGCATGTGCAAAGTGATGGCCGCCTGGGGGAGGCTGCCAGCGAACAGTTGAGTTTTTTACCCTATGTTCACAATGTCGACTCCTATGGCTACAATACCCAGTTTATCGAGCGTGGTAGGCCCTATGAGACAGAGAGTTGGGGTATGTTATTGGACCCGGCCTATGCCGGTAAGGTAGGTATTGTTAACGAGCCCGCTATTGGTCTGTTCGATCTCGCGCTGGCGGCGCTGGCCCGGGGTTTAATGACTATTGGCGATATTGGAGAAATGACTAAGCCTGAGTTGGACGAGTTGTTCTCGATACTGATCGAAATGAAAAAACAGGGACATTTTAGTGGTTTTTGGAATTCGGTTCCGGAGTCAGTTGAATTTATGGCCAGCGGACGTGTTGTTATTGAAAGCATGTTTTCGCCGGCGGTTTCTGCACTTAATGGCAGGCAGATACCGGTAGTGTACGCCGCGCCCAAGGAGGGTTATCGAGCGTGGCAGGGTGTTATGTGCCTGTCTTCGGCAACAGGTGGGCGGGTTAAAGATGCTGCCTACGACTATATGAACTGGTGGTTGTCCGGTTGGCCGGGGGCTTTTATTGCCCGCCAGGGCTACTATATTTCGAATCCGCAGCGATCGAAGAGCCACCTCAGTGAGGCCGAGTGGGACTATTGGTACCAGGGTAAACCCGCGGCCCATTCACTGCGTGGCACCGACGGTAAATTTTCCGTGTTAGCGGGCGATATCCGTACCGGTGGTAGCTACGAAAAACGTTTTGGCAACGTTGTGGTTTGGAATACGGTGATGAAAACCTATGACTACAGTGTGCAAAAATGGTATGAGTTTATTACCGCTTAGGAGTGGAGCTGGCCATGTTCCGATCGCTACAAGTACAAATTATCATTGTTGTTGTCGCTCTGTTGACGGTTTTATTTATTCAAATAGTCCTGAGCCGGGACAATCAACAGCTGTTGTTGAACAACCAAGCGCTTACCGGTCACTCTGCAGCTGAATTTGCCTTGGTTTATAAACTTGAGCGCGATGTCGTCGATTTGCAGCGCAATGTGCTGGTTTTTAAAAATAATGAAAGTGCCTCTGTCGTACGCCGCTTTGAGGACCTAGTTGTTAGTGTTGATGAAAAGCTCAACAGCTTCGAGATGCTAGAACAGGCGCACTCAAGTACGGAGAATTACCAGGCGTCTATCCAGCGCATGCGCGGTCATCTCGAAAGTTATAAAGACAACTTCAGCGATGCGGTAGCGATACGCGCCCGGATCAATGCGCTATATGAAATAAAAATAGACGAGGGCTTTGCCGAGTTTATCGCATTGATAGAGTTACTCGAGCGCAGCGCTGATAACTCAGCGCACTCCGCCAACACTGCTATGATGAAGTACCATTTGGCGCTGGCGAAAAACCATAGCTATCAGTATTTGACATCTCAACAGTATGACCTCGGCGAACCCTTTGATCGCGAACTCGACGTCGTCGATCATATGGTTGTTGTCTCTCTGGACGGCAATGAAAAATTAAGAGAGAAAATAAAGGCGATCAGGTCGGGTTTTTTCCAGTTGACTCAGGTGACGCGAAGTTATGTATTTCTAACGAATGTGGTGATGGCCGGGGCCGCCAGTGAATTTTTGTATTTAACTAAAGCTATCACTAATTTAGTCACCGAGAATAAAGTTGCTACCGATAGCGAGGTGCGAAGACTCACGGCTGAGGCGAAATTAAATAGTGATGTAGCCGCTTTTGTCAGTATTGCGCTGCTGCTTCTCGCTGCCATTGTACTGTCGCTGCGAATTATAGTTCCGATTAGAGAAATTACTCGCGTATTTACCCGTCTGTCGGCGGGTGAGGAAATAGAAGAAATTCCCGGTATTAGCCGCAGCGATGAGATTGGCGCGCTGTCGAAGGCTGCCAGTGTCTTTCAGGACAAGAACAAACAGACCTCAGCACTGCTCAATGAAACGCAAAATATGAATGCGCAGTTGGAGATCCTGAGCCGTCAGGCCAACGAGGCGAGCCTGGCCAAGGGTGAATTTTTGGCCAGCATGAGTCACGAGATTCGCACCCCGATAAACGGCGTTATGGGCATGTTGGGGTTGTTGGATCGCAGCGAGCTAGCAAGTCAACAACGGCACTTTGTCAACCTGGCAAAGTCTAGTAGCGAAGCACTATTAACCGTTATTAACGACATACTCGACTTCTCGAAAATAGAGGCGGGAAAATTAGATCTCGATATTGTTGACTTCGATCTACTGCAATTTTTTTGCGACTTTGCCGATGCCAATGCCCTGGCTGCCCAGCAAAAAGATCTCGAACTGATATTGGACCTCTCGGAGCTGAGTATTGTTCGGGTTCGCGGTGATCCTATTCGGCTGACACAAGTACTCAATAACCTGCTGGCCAACGCCATCAAGTTTACCGACCACGGTGAAATAATTATTAGCGTTAATCTGTCGCCATACGAGGATGAATTATTATTAAACTGTGCCATAGCCGATACCGGGGTCGGCATCGCCAGCGACAAAATAGCCAGTCTGTTTGAGGCCTTCACTCAGGCTGATGCCTCTACCACTAAAAAATATGGTGGCAGTGGCTTGGGCTTGGCCATTAGTAAGCAGCTCTGTGAGCTAATGAATGGCTCTATCTCGGTAAGCAGTAAACTCGATAGCGGCAGTTGTTTTGCCTTTTCAGTAACCCTTGGCAACAGCGAACATAACCAGGCTACACTCTCCGATGACGATTTGAAAAATGCCAACGTGCTTATTGTCGATGGTAATAGTAGCAATCGCAGTCTATTGCGTCGTCAGCTGGAGCTGTGGGGGGCTGTTTGTTACGAGGCGGCAAATGCGCGGGCGGCAAAGGCATTAGTCGATTCGGGGCAAGCACAGTTTACTGCGGTGCTGATCTGCAGACAATTGTCCGCTGGTGATAGTTTGTCATTGGTTGCGGAAATACGCGGTAGTGCTAGCTACCACAACAGCCGCATTATTATGATGACCGGTGTTGACGACCGCGACAGCGCCAAAGCATATTCGGATATCGGTTGTAGTAATACTATATTAAAGCCTGTTACGCCCTTAAGTTTGCATCGAGTAATGACACGGGTCGCCCGCAACGTCGGTGAGTACACTGCAGCCGGCGTAGTGTCAGCGGATAGCCCCGCGTCAACTGAGCTTGAGCTGGCCTCGCACAGTCGTATTTTGTTGGTTGATGACAATGAAATTAATCGGCAGGTAGCGCTACAAATGTTGCAGGATTTGGGTTATCGCACAGCCAGTGCGGAAAATGGTGAAGAGGCTATCGCAGCTCTGGTAGAGGCGCCTGTAGACGATCCTTTTCAGCTGATTTTAATGGACTGCCAGATGCCGGTAATGGATGGTTACCAAACCACCGGTCAGATACGTGCTGCGCACTCGCCGGTGCCCAATAGCGCGATAACTATTGTCGCGATGACCGCCAATGCGATGAAGGGTGATCGAGAAAAATGCCTGGCGGCGGGTATGGATGACTATTTGCCAAAACCGGTCAATATTGATCATCTCCGCGAGCGGTTGCTATATTGGCTCGATCAAGCGGCGGTGGCTACTACTGCCATCGGCGAGGCGGCAACCGTTGATACCGCGACGGTGCTCGTCGCGGAGCAACTCGTATGGGATAAAGCACAGGCCCTCAGTCGCATGGGGGGCCGAGAGGATCGGCTACAAGCAGTGGTTGAGCTATTTGCGCCCGAAACCTCCGGTTATATCGACGCATTGCAGCGTGAGCTTGACGAAGAGGATTTTCAGGCACTTGGTCGTACTCTGCACGCGCTAAAAGGCGTTGTTGCCACCATCGGCGGTTCTCGCTTGCGGGCGCTGTCAGAAACGGTTGAGCAATCGGCATCGCAGGGCGATAAACGGGCTGTTGTTGAGAAAATACCCCAATTACTGGTCGAGTATCAGCTGTTGTTAGACGAGTTGCATCGCTATCAACAGCCTTCGGTTCGGCCTGGCTGACAGCAGTGCAATAGCAATGATGGTGTAATCACTACCGCTGTGACAGCGGTTGGCGCAGGTCTACACTTGGGGCAACCCGTCAGCTACCTAAAATCCTTGCTGACACATTTCATACGGGTCCCAATGGGAAATATTATATTGTTTGCAATGTAATGGCGCCTCTTGTTGATTGACATAGCGCCGGTCAAATATCTATGTGCAGCGTTTCTTTTACCTCATCCATAACGATATGGCTGGTGCATTCCTGCACTCCCGGCAGTGTCAGTAACGTATCGCCGTAAAATTCCCGATAAGCA
>Ga0105356_10007566_pt1 | contig 9973 bp, 7 predicted proteins | sample GOMGulsemesocosm_3_FD_83502 | JGI IMG/M metagenome (GOLD analysis project Ga0105356, IMG submission 83502) | Methane-oxidizing microbial communities from mesocosms in the Gulf of Mexico - GOM9D Gulf of Mexico | ecosystem: Environmental > Aquatic > Marine > Cold seeps | place: Gulf of Mexico...
GCCGATACATAGGCATTACCATGAAATCAGCGTTAGGCATGCCCGCAGAACCATTGTTGTAACCATTGTTATAACCATTGCTATAGGCACTGCCTAAGTATTATGGGACCAAAAACATTCAGCAAGCCATGCAGATCATGGCCGCACGCCATAGGGTAGCGCGCCCGCTCTTTCCACGTGCTGCCCGTCACTTGGCGGTTTGTCACAGAAAAGCCAGTATCAAGAATGCGATCGACCGCTGCTGCCAACGAGCTGCAAGTCGCTTCGATTCATACCTAGGCGTTAATACAGCGAGGGCCTGTTAATAGCTCGCGAAAATTATCGACACTAAAACGGGCTCACCCAGATCATCGGTTCCGATCAGGCGTTCGCCTGCAAAGCGAAACAGCCCCCATACGCGGCCACTAGGCAACCCCCACCTAACCCTATTCTGGCCGCCAATGAAACCGGGATAGCCCTCTAGCGCCACGCAGGGGTCGACCAATCCGAATCCTTGATTAGCATTTGTGACATCTTCATGGATATGGAGTTGTACCAAATTATTGCATTGAGAGAAATCGACGGCGGGCACATGATAAAATCAGCCTCCAGTAGTGCTACTGGTTGACGGGGACTGGGCTAGCTTCACTTGTGTATAACACATCCTCAGCCCAGGCTCTCCTTAGCACCCTCATCCCACTCGGCAAAAAATCGCCGTAACTATATGATTATTAACTATAATATAGAAGAAGAACTCGAACCTCTGACAATGTCGCAGCAAACACAAACGCGCAAATAATGCATTCTGCTTGCTGGTAATGCGAATCCATAGAATTACATTGATGACTAGAATCAGAGTCGCTGGCCCTACCCGCCATTCCACACACCTCACCCGAATGAATCTCGACATCATATATGAAGAGCACCTACTCAATGGTGATACATCATGGCCAACAACAAATCCAGCCAGTAATCCATATCGGCAAGCAGTCCAGCTGCGCGCACTGTCACCGTATTAGATAGAGGAAAAGAAGGCGAGCTAGCTAGGAGGTCTGCAGTCACGTGCGCAGCTGGGGAATAGCAGGTTTTGTGCAGATGAATAGGTCACCCCACCTAAACCCAGCCCGTTGCCGCCGCTGAAGCAATATTTACGCGTTGATACAGTGAAACAATGATCCGGCGATGTGAAAAAAACATGCATATTTCTCGGTATTTTCCACAAAATAAATTGAACATTGGCTCAGATCATCATAAAGTCGGCCGCGGAAAACCACTGAAGCCTTTTCTTCAGCGGTAAAATAAATACCCGGGAGAAGAAATGTTTAAGAAAACCTTATTAATCAAAGGGATGGCACTGGCACTGGTAACCGCCGTGTCAGCTCCAGCTTTTGCACTGGATCGCGTTCTCGAAGAGGTCGTGGTCACCGCGACTAAACGCCAGCAAACACTACAGGAAGTACCCGTTGCCGTGACGGTCACCTCCGGGGAAACAATTGCACGTGCCCGGATTCTGGACATTATTGACCTTCAATCTGTTGTCCCATCACTTCGTGTGCCTCAGTTCCAGTCTTCGACTCAGGTAAACTTTGTTATTCGCGGATTTGGTAATGGCGCGAATAACCCAGGCATTGAACCTTCCGTGGGTGTTTTCATCGACGGGGTCTACCGTTCGCGGTCAGCAGCTCAACTTGCCGACCTGACCAATATAGAGCGCATTGAGGTACTTCGCGGCCCGCAAAGCACCCTGTTTGGTAAAAACGCATCAGCCGGTGTCATCAGTGTAGTGACCAAAGGCCCCGAGTTTGAATGGAGCAGTAACATTGAAGTCACCGCTGGTAATTATGGTGCGCTGCAAACTAAGGGCTATATAACCGGTCCGTTGTCCGAAAAAGCTGCTTTTAGCCTCGGCGGCTCTTATAACGAGCGCGATGGTTACACGGATAACCTGGCTCTGGGAACAAAAGTCAACGACAGGGACCGGTGGTCCATGAATGGTCAATTCTTGTTTGAACCGACCGATACCATGCAATTTAAGTTGAGCATCGACTATAGCGAAATTGATGAAGTGTGTTGTACCGCGGCGAACGTTGTCAGTGGTGATACGGCCGCGTTGATTCCTGTATTGGGCGGTCAATTGGATAACGAGAACCCATTCTCCTATGACGTTTATTACAACAATGACCCACGGGAAACTGTCGACAATGGTGGCATTTCTCTACACACTGATTTCGAATTCGAAAACTTCTCGATTACGTCGATAACTGCATACCGAGAACTTGATAGGGCGAACCTAAGCGATGACGTAGATTACTCAAGTGCTGATCTTATTGCCCCTCAAGATAACATTGCCTCAAACTTTGAAACTTTCACACAAGAATTTCGCATCAGTTCAAACGGCGATGGCCCAGTCCATTGGCTGGGTGGCTTGTACTATTTTGATGAACAAATTGAACAACAAGGCGGCATTGCCTTTGGACCACGTTTTGGGGAGTATGCTGATTTCCTGACAGGTGCTCCGGGTACTCTTCCCTATGTTGAAGGGCTTTTTGGCTTTCCCGCGGGAACGTTTCATGAGGAAGGTACTGGTGTAATCGAAACGGCCACTCAGGACGACCAGGCGTACTCGCTCTTCGGCACGGTTGATTGGGACATGACAGATCGCCTTGTTCTCACGGTGGGTTTGAACTACACCAGAGACAAAAAAGAAGTTTCTTTATCTCAAGTCAACACCGATGTATTCTCCAAGCTTGCCTTGCCACCCGCTCTCGCTGGGTTGGCCGCTCTGCAGTTTTTACCTGAGCTGCTGGCTTTCCCCAATGCCGCCGAAGACGGTGAGTCTGACGACAGCAATACCGACTATACGATTCGCGTGGCTTATGAAATCGGCGACAACATGAATGCTTATGCCAGCTGGGCAACGGGATTCAAATCTACATCTTGGAATCTATCACGCGACTCTCGCCCCACGACGGCAGAACTTGCCGGTGTGATTGCGGCAGGTTCGCCTTTGCCTAACAATCTGACCACCGGTACTCGTTTCGCGGACCCTGAAGAAGCAGAAGTATTCGAGATCGGCCTGAAAGGCCAATTCGAAACTTTCTCCTTCGCCGTTACGGCCTTTGATCAGACATTAGATGATTTCCAGACTAACGCCTTCACCGGTACCGGATTTGCCTTGACTAACGCTGGCGAAACCAACGTAAAAGGCCTCGAGATTGAAACCACTTACTTCGCAACGGACAGCTTAACACTGACTTTTGCCGGTACCTTTCTCGATCCAGTCTATGAGTCTTATCCGTTATCAACTTCAGGCGATCTGTCAGGTGAGGATGTTGCCGGCATCGCAGAAGAGAGTATTTCAGTTTCAGGTAACTGGGAATGGGACTACGAAGGGTACACCGGTTTCGTTCGTGCCGACTATCAGTACGAGAGTGAAGTTCAGATTACCGACTCTCCTATTGATACAGCCGCACTGGCAGCCGTGGGCAACAGTACTCGTAAGTCTAATCTCCTGAGCGCTAGTATTGGTGTTTCAAGAGGTGACTACGAGCTGATCCTGTGGGGCCGAAACCTGACTAACAATGAGTTTCTTATAACTGCATTTAATTCAGTGGCCCAGTCAGGTAGTTATAGTGGCTACCCTAACCAGCCGAAAACTTATGGTTTAACACTGCGGGCTCGATTTAACTAAGCTACGGTTCTCGAAATGTTATTATAGGGCCTGACATTCAGGCTCTATAATTTCTATCTGACATTGCCTTTCTGGCGCTGCACGTTCTGTGTAATGGATAAATAAATCAGTTTAATGGCGCGGTATACCTGGCCGTGGATTAATAAACTCGATGCTTTCTTGCTGCCGATAATTACTACTAGAAACAATACTTCATCGCAACTATAGACCATTTTTGTTTATGCTATAGATGCCATTATCAGCCCCGCTATTTAATCTTTTACTGCTGTGGAACACCTAAGTAGTAGCTTCACCGGCTGGCATAAAACCCCCTAAAATACTGACGCCTCAAACTAAGCGGCTTCCTGCCTCCCACAACGGCAACGATCTTTCATTGCCAAAAACATTTCATCGACGATTTTGGCATGAATCTTTTCACCCATCACCTGATTTATCTGCCTAACGGCTGACGGACTGGTGACATTAATTTCAGTAATTAGGCCATCGATAAAATCGACACCAACCAAAAATAACCCCTGTTCAATCAAGAACGGACGTATAGCCTGAACTGCCCGGTACTCCTTGTCACTCACCTTCGTTTTTTCACAGGCTGCGCCCTGATGAATATTAGCCAAGTACTTTCCTTGCCCAGGAATTCGGTTAACAGCTCCTGCAATATCACCGGCAATTAAGTAAACGCGTTTATCCCCGTTTTTTACCGCCGGCAAAAATTTTTGCATCACGATATAGCGTGGATGCTGACTCTCATCTAATAGCGACCCTGTGAGTACTGCAGAGTCTTTTTTGAGATCGTGATAACTAAGTTTTTTTACTCCGCGACCAGAGCAATCGTCCAATGGCTTTACTATGACATCTTCGTGCTGCTGGGCAAAATTCAAGAGCACGTCTCTATCCATTGAAATCAATGTTGGGGGAGTTAACTCTGGCCAACGCAGCGGCAATATTTTTTCGTTGAAGTTTCTCAATGACGCAACTGAATTGAATTGAAAGACTGCAGGGTTTAAATAATCCAATATGTAAGTGGTGTGTAAATAGTTACTATCAAACGGTGGATCAAACCTCAGTAGCACTGCATCATAGTCGTTCAAAGACTGATCGCGCCCCTGCCCAAGTACAAATGGCTCTACTGACTGTACCGGCTGAATTACCCCTCTCGGATCATCTTGAATTAAATACATTGCACTGCTTTCTAACCAATAAACTTGATGATTCCGAGCTAGCAACTCCTGCATTATCAGCAACGAGGTTTCGGTTTGTAAGTTTAACGTTTCGTAGGGATCCATTAGGAAAAGAAATTGACAAGTGTTTTTCATGGTATCTCTCCGTAGTAAATAATTGGACTAACAACAATCGTCATCTGCGACGCAGCACTTTTCCAACAAGAAAGAAATCAGTTGAGTCATGTTATCAAAGTCAGCCTTACACTGTAGTGTACGACTCACCCTAGTTTGCTTTATTAGTCCAGTCTGAATAAGTTTTGTTAAATGATGGGATAACGTAGAGGCGGGAATATCTAACTGCTGCTGTATTTTCCCAACAGGCAAGCCCTCTTTTCCCGCCTGAACCAAAACTCGATAAATGCTCAAGCGTTTTGCGCTACCCAAGGCCTCAAAGCGAGCCGCTGCAAGCTCCACATCACTATCGACACCGTCAACAATCACCCCGCTAACGTCCAAAAGAGCTGGGCTACTTGGCCTAGAAATTGTTCGCGAACTGGCTTTAGAACTTGGCTTTTTCCCACCTTTTAAACTGTCCACAGACTCAACCCATTTGATTTTCAGTGACATTATCGTATATTCAACCACTATGCAACGACTATTCTAGAATAGTCGAATTATAAGGCGCCATTACAACGCCCAGCAACTATTCAATCAGCATATCGCCACATACCCAGCAAAAACCATCAATAAGTAAAGCCTGCCGCGCCTGAAGAGAAAAGGCCGCCTTAGCCCTGCCGACAAACCAAATCGTCAACATACTGGCCGGCTACAAGCGACAACCCCCGCGACTTCGCACATCCACCATATCTTCAGCTTCTGCAACTCTCTATTAGCTCGGCACCCGGGCGACGCTGCAGACTATGCTTTGCGCTTTTGCCAATAGGCGGTTTCGGCGGCGTTTAACCATGTATGACTCCCTCCACAGGGTACACGAGTAGCGCTTGCTGTATCGTCAGTGCTGTCACAAATGAATTTCGCCTCCTGAGCTGTCAGGGTCGACCAATGGTTCATGGCCTCTTCTAGGCTGGGCTTGGGTTTTTTGTTTGCAGTGATCCCTGGCGCCACCTCCTCAAGGGCATCTTCATATTCCTGGAAGGGACGATAGCCCGGTACAGTCCTTTCGCCTGCGGCCCCCCTAAATATAAACGTTGGCAAGTTATAGCGGTCGTGGCCTTCGGAGGTCATCATCCCACCCTGAAGATGGTCTAGTTCTCGCCCGGCCAATGATCTAACATAGTCGTTGGGGGTTCTGGTTTCCTGCCAATCAGCGAGGTACGCGCACTTTACCCCCTCTGTTTTTGCATCCTCTAGTAACTTCCCTATGTCTAAGTTGTCTACACCCTCTAGGGCCAGCGCAGCTTGATCGACAGCATCTACCGGCGTGCCATATAAAAAAACGGATTCACGAAATCGCCTCAATACTTTTTCAGCAATATCTGGCCCTTGCAGTTCAGCGGCTTTTACCAACAGGCAAGGTGGGTCGGTGGTCACTGCCATATATTTAAGATTATCGGGATAGGGCATTCCGGTGATGCCAGTTACCCTCTTCCATACCTTTAAATATGACTGCCCCGCTTTATAAGCGTCCCAGGGCTGAAAGGCTTCAACGCTTGAATTGTCTTTGCAAAGACCAGCCATTACTGTTCGCCAGCTCAACTTATTGCCATAACGCCATAGCAGTAAGCGTTTGTAGGGTTCAGTACCCCAGGCTATTGAACAGAGCGGGTCTGTGTATTCGGTAACTTCGACAAGCCTTTCTGACATTGCGTCATTCCTTTTTTGACCAAAAAGCACAATAAATAAGTACACCTAGCGCATCGGAAAGATTGATACGCCCCAGATTCTATCAATCTACTACAAGATCTAGGCTACTGACAATGTGCAGTCCAATATCGATAGCCAGCTTTTCAAAAATCAAGCATAGCTCAAAGCGCTCCCGCCTTATAGTCCTGTGCTTGGCGAATAGTAGTACCATCTGAGCGCTGTACAATGCCGGCGTAAACACGAGTTGTTAGAGACACCAAATTACAAATTTGACACGGCCCTAACTGCACCTATAGCAACATAGCACTGATCCTGGTGCCCCCATGTTGGTAAGAGCATCACTTAATGACGTAGAAATTGGGCTCAGCAAAAGATGAGCAGCTCCTCTTTATCTCCGACAAGATAATTATTAGGGAATAGAAAAATTCTGCCTACCCGAGCGCCTTCAATTCGAATTGGAGGGCAAAAAATGGTATCGCCTAATTGGCCTTCAAATCACAAATTAGGTATATACTGAGTCGAACGACGGGTTAAACCAACTAGGGTACGCCAATGAAAATACCTGACACCCCAAAGGAAGAACAAAAACGCCTGGATACCCTGCGGTCTCTCGATGTGCTTGACACAGAATCAGAAGAACGCTTCGATCAGCTCACTCGCATGGCAAAACGGATTTTCGACGTTCCAGTCGCACTAGTCAGCCTAGTAGATGAAAATCGTCAGTGGTTTAAATCCTGCATTGGCTTGAGTGCAACTGAAACTTCCCGCGAAATATCAATCTGCGGTCATGCAATCCTAGAGGAGGGAGTGTTTATCATCCCCGATACTAGAGAGGATCCACGCTTTACCGATAACCCGTTAGTTTTGGACGACCCTAAAATTCGGTTTTATGCCGGTTGCCCGCTTACTGTAAATGGCTACAGACTTGGAACACTGTGTATTATTGATCAGGTACCGAGAACCTTCGGCAAAGATGATATCGATGCCCTAAAAGATTTGGCGTCAATGGCAGAACGCGAACTAACGGCCATTCAAATGGCAACCATGGATGAACTTACTAACATTTCAAACCGAAGAGGCTTTATGTCTCTCGCTCAGCATAGCCTAAGCCTGTGCCTACGACAGCGACTTCCGGTGGTTTTAGTTTACTTCGATCTAGACAACTTCAAATATATTAACGATAAATTTGGACACGCAGCAGGAGATACGGCGTTAATTGCCTTTTCGAATCTAATGCAAAATGAGTTGCGAGACTCAGATCTTTTTGCTCGACTGGGAGGTGATGAATTTGCCACGTTACTTAGCAACACGTCGAAACAACAAGTGACCACCGCCATCGAGCGTTTCGCTCTAACACTAAAAAAGTATAATCAAGAGATGAAACGAGGCTACGATATCTCGTTCTCCTATGGCGCCGTAGAATTTGAGGTCGAAAAACACTCATCCATCGAAGAATTATTGGCAGAAAGCGACTCGCTTATGTATCAATTGAAACAATCAAAAAAGGGGGCATAGGCTGTCGAAATACAGGCAGCACCCGATATTCACCTAGAACGGCAACTGATTGGCGTCTGTAGGCTACTTGTACAGGCATTGACTTGAGCTTTCGTTTCGATCTATATCGAACGACTATTTTGGGTGCTAAACGACCATCCCCGAAAAATATAATCGATGCACTGTGCACTAGTCACTCTTAACTCGATTTCGGCCTTCCTGCTTCGCTGCATAGGTCATTTCGTCAGCGCGGCCATATAAATCATCTGGCGAACTGTCTTTACTCGAGTCAAAAGTAGCAATACCAAAGCTACCGGTAACAGTTATCGACTGCCCATTAGTTAGTACCGGCAAGTTATTTAGTTCCTGCAAAATTCGAATTACTAACACCTTAGCCTCTTCCGTGCAGGTGTTGTGCAGTATTAATGCAAATTCTTCGCCGCCAATACGAGCGACAAAATCACTCTCTCGCATACAGCATGAGCTGAGTATACCTGCCACATGTACTAAACATGCGTCTCCAACAGCATGTCCATAGTTGTCGTTTATTTTTTTGAAATAATCCAAGTCAAGTAGCACTAAAGAGAACGCATCTCCAGTACGTTCGGCAACGCTAAATGCCTGATTTATGATGGCATTATAATGTCGACGATTAGCTAGACTGGTTAGTTCGTCCTTTAGCGACAGTACCCTCAAATCACTCTTCGCAGACTCAAGAATGACTTCTTTCTCTAACTGAACCCTATAGTCTCTGAATGCAGCGTTAGTGACAACAATATAGTAAAAAATCACCAAGCTAACGATAAATCCCAAGGGAATATTGCTTGTTTCAGCTGCGTATAACACAAGGTTCGAGGGTAGCATTAGAATTAGAATGCAGGCGATGCCATGTCTCGGGAACATACAATAGATACGACTACCCGTAATGCAGCATGCGATCGAGCTGACAAGCATAATTATCGCCGCATTGCCATACTCGGGACTAAGCATTAACCATGTAGTGTAAGAGGAGAATATTGCCAGATTAAGAAAAGTAAATATCCAATGCAGCTTCATCCATTGCGAAATTGAAGCGATGTTGTGTTTTGGTTTTTCTACCCTTATTCGAATAGCTGCTATGGAAACAATAGACCCCACCAAAATCGCAATTAACAAGCCATAACTCCGATAAAGCTCGTCGCTCATTGCAGAGATAAGAATCATTAAACCAAAGTGAGACGCGCCAGATCGAGACCATCGGTATAGGTCTAACGCACTCCGTTTCCAGATGAAAGACTCGCCATCAATTTCAAGCTGCCACTGTGCATTTTTTTCATTAGGCATTTGATTATGTCTTTGAATAGGAGTGCAGAAACCTTATCAAATATTTGGCATAAGGTGTTAAAGAACTATTAATGTACTATAGCGCTTCAAAACAAACGATTAGCCCAATAGTCTGCTATCCGAATTGTTTGTGCAAGACTTATTAGTAAGGTACCTGCCACCAAGAGGGGACTGGAATTGGTTCATCCTTCTCTGGAGCTATCGCTGCCACACCAAAGCCGTCGCTACATTTACAGATGCAGGCCATTGCGATGACCGTAATACGCTGACTGTGGCCCTACATAACTCGCCTCCAGCCATAGCCTAAACTGATTCCAAATAATAACTCAAAGAACTGTTTATATTCGTCAATCTCCATATGGCGAGAATTCTGAAATTTACTAATGGAGCACTAAATCTCAGTAACTATTTGAAGGGCCGTTGTGTGACTTAAATCGAAATCTGCGGCGATGCCACTGCCTGCAGCGGATCGTCGCCTAGCAAAATGAGTCAAAAGTGAATA
>Ga0105356_10007567_pt1 | contig 9973 bp, 10 predicted proteins | sample GOMGulsemesocosm_3_FD_83502 | JGI IMG/M metagenome (GOLD analysis project Ga0105356, IMG submission 83502) | Methane-oxidizing microbial communities from mesocosms in the Gulf of Mexico - GOM9D Gulf of Mexico | ecosystem: Environmental > Aquatic > Marine > Cold seeps | place: Gulf of Mexico...
TCGACGACAACTACACCGACTTAGGCGGCGAGGAGGACACGCAGATCGAGAAATACCGCATAGTGGCATAAAGTAACCTAGTTGAGTCACGTACTCATGGAGAGGGTAATGCGGAGACGTTTGAAACACGGGGGTAGAAATACGGGACAGAAATACGGGGACAGTTTACTTAATTCAGACTTCGAATTAAGTAAACTGTCCCCGTATTTCTGTCCCCGTATTTCCCGTAAAGCTTTTAGCTAAATCACCGCTGTTTCAACGTGCTCGACAGGGTTATTTTTTTGTTTTGAGGCAACTAAGCAACCGACAACAATCAACGCTGTTCCGGCCAAGGTTTGCCATGAGAGCGCTTCTGCAAAAATAACCCAGCCGAGAATAGCCGCCCATATAAATGCTGTGTACTCTACCGGAATAAGAATTTTCGCCTCCGCTCTCGCATAGGCCCAGGACAACATCAACGTCGATATTATTCCCAGTAGAGCCGTCGCCACTAGATCCGGCACTATCGACATTGTCGGTACCACCGCTAAAAAAGGCGCGAGACACAAATAGATAGCAACTACCGTGGCATTTTGGAAAAAAGCAATTTCAATGGGCTCTGCTATTAACGCTTGCTGCCGCTGCAGTATCAAATTGTAAGCGTACAAAAGGGCAGAAACTAAAATGGCGGCAATTCCTTTACCGACATCATCATCGTAGTCACCGTCCACCTTCCCAGCGACTATTACTAAAGCACCTATTAATCCAATAACTGACGCCCATATTGCCTTGCTACCGACGGTTTCATGTAATAGAACAGCGGCCAAATAAAGCGCAATGAGAGGCGCTATAAAAGACAGGGCAACTGCCTCCGCGAGTGGAATATAGATCAAGCCCCAGAAAAACAAAAAAGCCATGACAGACGTTATTGCACCTCGCCATATATGCACACGAATGGCCGACATAGAAGGCCAGGATTTTCTACCCAATACAAATAGTGTCGCCGCAATTAGCAATGCAATGGATGTGCGCCACAACATTGCATTGTAAACACCTAGTTCAATAGACAAGCCTTTCATAAAGGCGTCCATTGCAGCAAAAGTCGCAATACCAAAACAGGCTACGGAAAAAGGAATTACTGAAGATCGACCGGTATCATTCATTATTTGTAAGCTGCGTTAGGTATAGTAGTCAAACAAGGCGAGCTGCCCTATTGTCGTGCTGTTTGTAAAACGTCTAAATGAGAGTGCTCGTGGACCGCCCTTGTTATTTCCCACAGAAACAACGGGACAGAAATACGGGGACAGTTTACTTAATTCAGACTTCGAATTAAGTAAACTGTCCCCGTATTTCTGTCTTAGTCGCTATCGAGGGTCATTTCCAACTGCGCTACACCGGCGGGTACGTCGACCGCCCCTCCCAAGGTTTTAATACTGGAACCCAACGCGTGCAGGGTGCGAAACAAGTGATGGGAGCGGCACTGCTCGCCCATTTGACCGATCCGTACAATATTGGGGCCGAAGGAACCGGATATTTCCACCCGGTAGCGCTCAGACATTTGCTTTAGAATAGCCGGGCCAGTAATGCCATCGGGCACACAAATACCCACCACCGAATTGAGGCGCGCTTCAGGTTCTACATACAATGACAAACCCAGCGCCTCTATTCCCGCCTGTAGCGCGGCTGAGTGACGGCTGTGGCGAGCAAAGCGCTGTTCTAAAGTTTCAATGCAAATAAGCCTCAGCGCCTCGTGCAGTGCTAACAATCCCGACACCGGCGCGGTGTAGTGGTAGGAATTTTTGTACCAAAACTGATCCGCTAGTTTCGCGTCCAGACACCAGTGCTGGAGCTGATCTTGGCGCGCCTCAATAAAATCCCAGGCCTGTTGTGAAAAAGCGATTAGCGATACCCCGGGAATAGAGGCCAACCCTTTCTGGCCACCGGTAATGACTGCGTCCACACCCCAGCTATCCATTTCTAAGGGCATGGTACTGAGCGTACAAACCGCATCGACAATCACCATCGCACCCTGAGCCTTGGCCAGAGCACAAACCGCCGGCAAGTTACGATTGAAAACCGTATTGGAGGTTTCACCCTGCACGATAGTCACCACCTGGGGCTGAACCTGCTCCAGATAGGCGGCGACTTGTTCGATATCGACCACCTCCGGCTCGGCCACCTGCAAATAAGTTACCTGAGCCCCAACCCGCTCTGCCATCTGCGCCAGCCGGCTGCTAAAAAAGCCGTTGCATATACTCAATACTCGGCTGTCCGGCACCACGAGGTTGACCACTGCCATTTCCATCGCCGCCGAGCCGGGCCCCGCCACCCCCAAAATATGCTGCGACTCGGTCTGAAACACGTAGGCCGACATCTGCTTGATCTGCTTTACCACCGCCGCCATGGTGTCGCCGAGGTGGTTGATCACAATCGAATTGGCTGCCGCCACCCGAGAGGGTAATGGCACGGGCCCGGCCCCCATCATCAGTAACGGCTCCTCCGGCAAAATATTGTCCAGTGGAATAATGTGGTTGGGAACGGGAACAAGCATGATCTTTACTTCCAGATTTGCAATTTGATGGTTAAGGTCGAGTATTTCTATTGAGGAAATTTGCACTCAGACAGGGCAGCTGCACCACATTAAAACTAGCGGCTAACACCGCCACCATTCACTTTGTACATCGCTGTCGGCTGGCATCTAACCGTGCCCTCAACTCCTAAGCGAAGGCAATAACCAGTACCCGCAGGCCAGTCATGTCGGTCTATTGATAGCTGAACAATTGTACTCAGGCGGCCGATTTATACCTTAAAGGTCGTTTTGGTTTTTTTCGCCACCAACACTTTTTTCAAGCGCGCGTACTGCGGCACACCCAGCTTATAGGGCGGGTAATCCTCACCCTGAATCAATGGCAGCAGATAATCTCTCGCCGCCTGGGTTATACCAAAGCCGTCGCGGGTGATAAATTTACGTGGCATTTTCTTCTCGACATTCGCTACTTTGTCCAGCGCCACTTCACCGGTAGTCCAGCTATAGCGTTTCCCGGCGCCCCGTTCGATGGTAATCATAATAGAGTTTTTACCTGCCACCGCTTGCTCTACTGCGGCCCGGCCCACCGCATAGGCCTGCTCCACATCGGTGGCCGACGCGATATGGCGAGCTGCCCGCTGTAAGTAGTCTGCCAGCGCCCAGTGGTATTTATACCCGAGTTCATCACTGATCATGCTCGCAAGTGTCGGCGCTACACCACCTAGCTGGGTGTGGCCAAAGGCATCGACAATACCGGAGTCGGCGAGAAAGCGCCCATCTTTGTACTGGGCTCCCTCAGAGGCAACGATAACGCAGTAGCCGTGTTTTTTCACCGTGGCCTGTACTTTTTTCAGAAATTTCTGCCGATCAAAAGCCACCTCAGGCATTAAAATAATATGCGGTGCGTCCCCCTCCTGCTCCTGCGCCAGACCACCGGCGGCGGCAATCCAACCGGCGTTGCGCCCCATCACCTCGAGAATAAACACCTTGGTCGAGGTTTCACACATAGAGGCAACGTCGAGACTGGCCTCTCTGGTAGACACTGCTACATATTTGGCTACCGAGCCAAAACCTGGACTGCAGTCGGTGTAAGGCAGATCGTTGTCCACCGTCTTCGGCACGTGAATCGCCTTAATCGGGTAGCCCATGCTCTGCGCTAGCTGCGACACCTTGAGACAGGTATCGGCGGAATCGCCGCCACCGTTGTAAAAAAAGTAGCCAATATTGTGGGCCTTAAACACCTCGATCAAGCGCTCATACTCGGCTCGATTTTGCTCCAGGCTCTTGAGTTTATAGCGACAGGAGCCAAAGGCGCCGGAGGGAGTATGGCGCAGGCTAGCGATGGTACTGGCAGACTCCTTACTGACATCAATCAATTCTTCACGCAGGGCGCCGATTATTCCGTTGCGCCCGGCATAGACCTTAGCAATATGGCTACGGTGCTCCCGGGCTGCTTCAATAACACCACAGGCTGAGGCGTTAATCACCGCGGTTACGCCGCCAGATTGAGCGTAAAATGCATTTTGCTTGGCCATAGAAATTCCGTTATTTACTGTTCGCCGGGGCGAATTAAAAGGTGGTAAATGTGTGTTGCCAATCGAGTAGTCAGAGCTTTCTATCTAGACCAATAGCCCGCGTCGCAGTGCTTATAGCCCAGCGTCTGATAAGTTGCGTCAACCAGCGACTGTCCTCGGGGGTTAAGCAACAGTCCCGCACCCATCTGCGTCATTGAATAACCAAAGCCCAGTTGGCACTGGGGGTCGGCAAAGCCTATGCTGCCTCCGGCACCGACGTGACCAAAGGCGCGGTCACCAAGAATGGCACTCTCGATAGCGCCCATCGGCCGGTGGCGATTGTCCATTGACTTCATAAAACCGAGAGCAAAGCGGGTGGGAATTAGCAGCGTGGCATCTTCCATAGTGGCCATCGACACCGCACTCATGCGGTCAATATGACTGTTCGACAACAATGTCACCGCCCCCAGGGTACCGCCGTTAGCCAACGGCGCAAACATACCCGCAAGAGCGCGGCCATTGGCAATGCCGCCACCGCCGCCGATTTCCGCTGCGTGAGCCTCGCGGCTGTCGTGTTGATGGCCGCCAGAATTCAAAAAGCTTAAGTGTTGTATCGACTGAGGGTCGGTAAGCAGCGCCTGAGTAAAGGCACTTTGAGCTTCACCCTTGGCAGGTTTGTAGCCAATCATATGGGCGCAGCGGGCCTCTAGTTCCGGTGGCAGACCGATCCAAAAATCCAATCCCAGCGGCTCGGCAATATGGGTTTTAAAGTAGCTGCCCAGTGACATGCCCGATACTCGCCGCACCAGTTCACCAACGGTCCAGCCGAAGGAGATCATATGGTAGCCGTTGCGGGTGCCTGGCTTCCAGAAGGGCTCTTCAGTTTCTAAGCGCGATACCATGTAATCCCAGTCATTATATCCCCCTTTTTTAACCGGCTCGCGAAAGGCTGGCAGGCCGGCGGAATGATTGAGCATCATACGCACGGTTATCGCCTCTTTGCCCTGTTGGCCGAAGGCGGGCCAATAGTCAGTCACCAGCGCGTCTAAATCCATCTGGCCGCGGTCAATCAGGTGGTGGGCACACAGCGCCGTTGCCGCCTTGGTACAGGAAAACACAATTGACAGAGTATCTTGCTGCCAGGGTGTTTTGCTGGCTGGGTCCTGGTAACCCCCCCACAGATCGACTAAGGTCTGCCCCTCGACATTGAGCGACAGCGAAGCCCCCTGCTCACCGCGCTGGTCAAAATTGCGGATGAATTCCTCCGCCACTGCGTCGAATTTGGGGTCGCAAAAACCGTTGACAGTGCCGGTCGCCGTAGCGACACTAATGCTGTTCATACTGTGCCTTTATCGAGAGGGAAATTGAGAGGAATTTAATGAGGCGCTAGAGTAAGAGTCTGACCGCAAAATGTCCAGCACCTAAGCCCTGTCAACAGGCAGTTGTAGTGTTAAAAAATGCTGTACATCGACTCACAATTACATTACGTTACGCCCCTATCCGAAAAAAAAGAGACCAGTGCGCTGGCCTTTTTTTTTTGGATCATGAAAATGAAAAATCTAGCCAATCTAAAGCAACTCTCCAGCACCGACCTGCACACTATTCTCGAGCTCGCTACTGCGGTAAAAGCCAACCCGGCCGACTACCACCAGTCTCTGCACCGCCAGTCGATGGCCATGTTGTTTCAAAAGACCAGTACCCGTACCCGAGTATCCTTCGAAGTAGCGATGACCGAACTCGGCGGCCACGCTATTTACATCGACTGGCTCAGCTCCAACTTTATGCTGTCGGGCATCGAGCACGAGATTCAATATCTGTCCCGCAATGTCCAAGTCATCATGGCTAGGTTGATGCACAACAACGATCTGGAACAGGTTATTGCTGCCAGTCAGGTACCGGTTATCAACGGCTGCTGTGACCGCTTCCACCCCTGCCAGGCCCTCACCGACATACTGACTGTAGGCGAACATTTCGATGGCCCACTGACTGCGGTCAAGCTGGTCTACTTGGGGGTACAAAACAATGTATCTAACTCACTGGTGCTGATCTGCCACGCGCTGGGTATAAACCTGACTCTGGCGACCCCGGCGCTGGACAACAATGGCGAGAATATGGACAGCGACGTGCAAAAAATCATCGCTGACAGCAGCACCATCAACCATTGTATCGACCCTAAAGAAGCGGTAGCTGGCGCTGATTTTGTCTACACTGATACCTGGGTCGATATGGAGTATTTTAACAATCCAGACTACGCCGAACAAAACGCTGCTACCCTAGTAAAAATGCAGCCCTACCAACTCAACGGTGAATTACTGCGCGATATCGACTGTAAAATCATGCACGACATGCCCATTCACGACGGCTTTGAAATCAGTGCCGACATGGTCGCCGACCCGCGCTCGATTATCTACCAACAGGCTGAGAACCGCTTGCATGCGCAAAAGGGCTTGCTGTTGTGGCTACTGGGCCACTAACCCCGGGCAGGGCTTTTGTATACAGCAACTGTTTAGGGTCGGACGTCACCATCGCTCGCAGATATTCTCTAGGGCGTCACGGCATCGGCCCAACGCAGCGGCGCGCGAACATTCTTCAACGCAAACACAGTATTGGCGGTCACCATGGCAGTGCTGCCGGTCAGCAAGCCCACGCCCAGCCAGGCACTGTTAGCTGCAATCATAAGTGCAAAGCCGCGCTGCTGACCGTTGCCGATTTGCCACAGGGCAAAGAAGGTTAGGGCCATCGCCAGCCAATCCAGGCAGTACAGAGCTGTGTTCATAACCGGCCTTGCTGCGGCTTAAACCATCGATACATGAAACTCATTACAAGCTGTGACCCATGCGCTCTTTTTTAGTGTGCAGATAGTGCCGACAAGCGGGATGATCTTGACTGGCCAACAGCGCCACTGTTTGCTGTACCTCAATGCCAGCAACCGCCAGTGCCGCGGCCTTGTCCGGGTTATTAGTCAGCAGTGAACAGCAATCAATTCCCAGTGCCCGCAGCAGTGCTGCCGCCGGGGCGAAGTCACGATCGTCTACCGGCAAACCCAACGCGATGTTGGCGTCCACCGTATCCAAACCGCGGTCTTGCAGGGCATAGGCCCTGATCTTATTTTCAATGCCTATGCCCCGCCCCTCCTGATCCAGATAGACCAAAGCGCCGCTGCCATGCAGGGCAATGTGTGCCAGCGCCAGATCCAGCTGCTGGCTGCACTCGCAGCGCAGGGAACCAAATATCTCCCCGGTCATACAGGCAGAATGTAGCCGCACCATAGGTGTTTTTTCGGTATCCAGCCCGGTACTCAGACACAGTATTAAGCCGGGATTACCGTCGCTAGTTTCAGCACCGGGCTTGGCTTTCGCCACGCGGTTATTGCTCTGCGTAGTGCGATAGCTGCGCAACAGAAAATCACCATGGCGAGTGGGCATGTTGGCCTCGGCCGTTAGTTCCACGGTGATCTCACTATTGTTATTCGCAATGTTGTTAGCGAGTTTGTTAGCAATGTTCCCAGCGCTCATCACAACTCCTTAACAATCGACTCGATCACCAGTCCAAAGCTGGATATACCGGGATAACTCAGCTCTTTATTGGCCAACAGATGGATGCGTTTGACCCCCAGTGAGGCCAGAATATGGCTGCCCAGACCGATTTCACGCCACACCGCGCCACTCTGCTCGTCTTCCGCCGGTCTGTCTTCGCTGGGCAGATAGATAAAAACCCCCTGCTCCGCCTCGGCGATCAGTTTCAGTGAGCGGCTGATCACGTTGTTATCTGCAAGCGCGCTGGAGAAGAAATCTCTGCCCTGCACGCCTTTGACTACCCGTACGAGGGTTGGCGCCTCACCATCTATACGTCCCTTGGGCGCATTGACTACAGCGGTAATAAAACGGCTGTCGAAGATAGTCTTATAAACGTGACTCTGAAAGGCCTGTCCGTCGATGACTACCGGGCGCTCAGCGATTTGCTCCAGCAGCACATCGTTTTCGGCGCGGTATTTAATCAGTTCCTCAATAGAAATCAGTGGCAACTGGTGCTGCTCGGCGAAGATTTTTAGTGCCGGTAAGCGCATCATGCTACCGTCGTCATGGGTTAGCTCTGCCAGTCCGCCCACCGGTTTTAGCCCGGCTAACTTGCACAGATCTACCGCAGCCTCGGTGTGGCCCGAGCGCACCAACACACCACCAGGCTGATAGCACAGCGGGAAGATATGTCCCGGACGAATAAAATGGCCGGCCTGGGCACTGCTGTCTGCCAGGGCCCGCAGGGTATTGGCCCGCTCCTGGGCGCTGACCCCGGTAGTCATACCGCGTAAATAGTCTGTCGACACCGTAAAGGCGGTGCGCAGGGGGTCGGTGTTATTGTCGACCATCATCGGCAACTGCAGCTCATCCAGCCGCGGTTGCTCGCAGGGTGCGCAGATAATGCCACTGGTATGGCGAATCATGAACGCCAGTGTCTCGGTGCTGGCCAATTCGGCGGCAATGATTAAGTCGCCCTCATTCTCTCGGTCTTCATCGTCGACCACCACCACGGGCAGGCCTTTTTTTAACGCTGCGACAGCGTCTTCGATGGTGGATAAACTCATGGTCGGTAACTCCTAGGTAAATAGTCTAAGCGCAGTGTAATTGAGCTCAAGCTGTAAATATATGTAGATATATAGACAACGGCTGTTCATAATTGAACAGCGCTCCTGTGCCACCAAGCCCCCGAGAAGACATCGGGATCCTGGCCTAGCTGGCACCTTACGGACCGAGACTGGATATAATCATGCTCAACTGGGACCATTTTCGCTACATGATCGCTATCGCCGACAACGGCTCGGTGGCCAAGGCTGCGCTGGCGCTTGGGGTCAGCCACGCCACGGTATTGCGGGTTGTTGCCAAGCTCGAAGGGGAGTTGCAGCTGCGTTTGTTTGACCCGGCCACCACTGGCTATCGGCTCACCGCCGATGGCGACGATATCTTGATTAACGCCAGGGCTATGCACACCACCGCCCAACAGATTTTGCGCAAGGCAAAAAGCCGCGATGCAGTGCCCAGTGGTCAACTCAATATCGCCATACCTGACGGCACTCTAGTCGACTTGATGCAACCATTAAGAGCCTTTTGCGGCCGTTTTGATAAAATAACCCTCAACAGCTGTCGTGCTGCGATCAGCAAACCGCAGGATTTTATTGAACAACAGATCGATGTATTGTTATTGATCAGCAACAATCCCCCCGAGGCACTGGTGGGCCGTCAGCTCACTCACATTCAACTGGGGGCCTACACTCTGGCCGGCAACTCGCTAAACGATAGCTTTCAAAACGACAAGCCACTTAGCAGTAGCCAGCACCGCAGTAATCCAGCGAACTATAGCTCTAGGAACATTAACGCGAATCGCAGCCCAGGTCAGCATGACTCGGAACACAGCCCCTCGGAACATAGCGCCTCGGATCACTGGGTTACCTGGTCGCAGTCGGCAGACCCTGGCGACGAACTGCTATTACTGCAGCAGCAGTCATTACTGCAACGCCATGCGCCCTCGACAGTGGTGTTGCAAACCAGCAGTCACGGCGACGCGCTGGCTGCGGTGCGAGCCGGTTTGGGGGCGGCGGTATTGAGCCGGGCTGCGGCCGGAGATACACTGCAAGAGATCCCCCTGCCGCTGCAAACCCGTGACTGGGGGCTATGGGTATTAACCCACCCCAATTTTCGGCAAGCGGCCCGGGTAACAGCGCTAATGCGTTTTCTGGGAGAGTATTTTGGTAGCGGTGGTCGCCCCAAAGCGATGTAAACTCCACTACACTTTGGGCCTTACTTTAGCCGTTCTTTTCACCGTTGACCGCTCTTCACGTTAAACCATCTTTTATTCCACCCTTTGCACACTCAAAACAAGGGGTTAGAATCGAGGCATTGACAGCAAATATTAATAGCCAGTATTGATAACAACTTTGACAACAACAACAACAACAACA